>OFQZ01000020.1_pt1 | contig 51591 bp, 66 predicted proteins | sample 1543011 | NCBI WGS metagenome assembly OFQZ01 (sample SAMN07774216, study PRJEB24372) | wastewater metagenome | isolation source: Exp Tend NO 0WW | collected 2016-02 | reverse complement strand
GCTTCGACATGACGGATGAAAACCAATTGCTGGCCGCGCCCATTGCATTCATCCGTGTGCCTGTCACATCGGTGAAAGGGTATGCTGCTTTTGTCAAGCAAGTTGCCGGCGTTTTGCATCGTCCTCCGCACGGTGTTTTTACTCGCATCAAGCTGGTGCTTGATCCAAGCACACAGTTCAAGATGACGTTCGAAGTCCTGGAATCGGTGCCAAATACGCACCTGCCCGTTGCCATGCAGCGTCACGACGAAGCCAAAGAAGTCATTGAGCAGCCGTATTCGCTAGAGCAGCCCGAAGCGCCCGCCCGAGGCGGTAAGGGTGGCAAAGCACAGCCGCCCAATCGTGCACGTTCAGCGCCAGCCCGCGGTGGCAGCAAGCGCTATTGATCAACGGCCGCCCGGCAAGGCGGCTTATCAATCATGGCCAAGAAAATACCAAGGCCTGTTGTCGTCGACTTTGAAACCGACGGCATCGAAGACAGGCCGCTCTATCCACCGCTGCCCGTGGGTGTGTCCATTAAGCCTTTTGGTAAAAAGGCCACCTACTATGCGTGGGACCACAAAACCAAAAACAACTGCACTCGTGCTGTTGCGCTGGCAGCTTTGAAAAATGCCTGGGCAAACCCAGACGGCATTTTGTGTCAGAACGGCAAATTTGATGTGGACGTGGCAGAGACGCACATGGGGCTGCCCATGCTGCCGTGGAACAAGATCCATGACACCATGTTCCTGCTTTATTTGGACGACCCACATCAGGTAGAACTAGGCCTGAAGCCTTCTGCTGCACGATTATTGAATATGCCTGCGGACGAGCAGGATGCGGTGTGTAGCTGGTTATTGGAGCATCAACCGGTGCCTGATGTGCGCATCAGCAAGTCCCGCACCAGCCCCGTTTACTTTGCTAAGTACATGCGATGGGCGCCAGGTGACCTGGTAGGCACTTATGCAAATGGTGACACCCTCAGAACTGAGAAGCTGTTTAAGTTGCTGTACCCGCGGATTGTAGAAGCGGGCATGCTTGATGCTTACAACCGTGAGCGTGAATTGATGCCCATCCTGCTGGATATGGAGCGTCGTGGTGTGGCCGTAGATATGGCGCGCCTTACCAAGGACGTGCAGATTTATACGGCGGCCCGGGAAGCCGTAGAGCAATGGATTATTGAAGTTATCAAGGCGCCTGCCGATATCAATTTGGATTCCGGAGCGCAGCTTATTGAGGCAATGATCAAAGCCAAAAAAGCAGACCCAAATTTGTTGCCGTTGACCCCCACGGGCAAGTACCAAACCAACAAAGCGGCCCTTCTTATGGGCGTTACAGATCCGGCATTGCTAGGCGTGCTGAAGTACAGGGCGCAGTTGAAGACCTCACTGGGAACGTTTATGGGGCCGTGGTTGGCCATGGCAAAGCTCAGTAAGGGGTTTATATACACTTCGTGGAACCAGACTAAATCGGCTGAATCTGGTGAGTCCGTGGGTACTCGGACGGGCAGGCTCTCCGCCACTTGGTTTATGAACATGCCCAAAGAATTCTCGCCCGTGTTTCGGCATGAAGACCCAACTAACAAAACATTGCCTACGCTGCCTGCGGCATTAAAATGGTTGCCGTCTTTGCCGCTGGTGCGTAAGTACATCACGCCATTCAAAGGCCATGTGCTCGTGGATCGCGACTACTCACAACAAGAGCCTAGGATTCTTGGCCACTTTGATGGCGGCCAGCTTTGTGCAGCTTATGTAGCCAACCCATGGATGGATGTCCACGACTACGCAAAGGCAGAGCTGGAAAAGGTTGGCAAATTTTACGACCGTAGGCCGGTGAAGAACACCAACTTGGGCCTGATTTACGGCATGGGCGCGGCCACTTTGGCTGAACGCAATGGCATGGCAGTCGAAGAGGCCAGTGAACTAAAAGCGGCTGTACTGCAGCTTTACCCGGGCCTACGTAGTATGTATGCCGACATGAAGCTGCGTGCTAAGTCCAACCTGCCCATCCGTACATGGGGCAGGCGAGTTTATTATTGTGAGCCGCCAAAATTAATTCAGGGCAGGTTGCGGACGTTTGACTACAAGATGGTCAACATTCTTATTCAAGGGTCCGCGGCGGATTGCTCCAAAGAGGCGGTCATACGGCTACACAAGGCAATCAAAGCCGCAGGGAAGCAGGGTGCGTGGTTTCTAGTTTTGCAAGTCCATGATCAGCTGACAATGAGCGTGCCAGTAAAAGATCTGCATATTGCAATGGAGACTTTGAAGACGGCCATGGAGTCTGTGGAATTTGATGTGCCTATGCTGTCGGAAGGTTCTTATTCCCAGACTGACTGGGCGTCTTTGAAAGACTATGACAAGCGCGGCCAGCGCGTCAAGGAGTAACTGTGGCATCAAAAATTATTCCCATCAAACCGGTTTCTGCGTGGAGCTTTAGCCGGTATCAGGATTATTCCCAATGCCCGCGGCTTTTCAAATTCAAGCATGTGGACCGCATGAAGGAGCCGGAAAGCCCGCCCATGGTGCGCGGAACCGCTATCCACAAGCTGGCAGAGTCCTATATTCGAAGTGATTTGCCAAAACTGCCGCCAGAGCTGAAGTTGTTTAAGGACGAGCTAAAAACACTGCGCGACATGTATAAACGCAAGGCCACTTCCATGGTAGTGGAAGACAACTGGGCGTTTACCAAGGAATGGGACGAAACTGCGTGGAATGACTGGGCCAATTGCTGGGTGCGCATTAAGCTGGATTGTGCTCACCATGAAGCTGAAGATGTATTGGTGGTCACAGATTGGAAGACCGGCAAGTTCCGGGCTGAAATGAATGAAACCTATGTGGAGCAGCTAGAGCTGTACGCTCTTGCAGCTTTGTTGCTACATTCGCACATTAAGACAGTGAAGCCGCGGCTATGTTATACAGACGAAGGCCGTACATATCCCGCCGACGCAGACAAACAAGGCGCGCGGCCTGTCAAATTGCAGTATACGCGCACTGATATACCTCAATTGAAAAAGACGTGGGCAAAGCGAGTAAAGGCCATGATGTCAGACACGTCTTACGCGCCACGGCCTAACGACAAATGTCGTTGGTGTTGGTTTGGCCAATCGGGCAAGGGCAAGGGCGGTCCTGGTCTTTGCGAATACTAGGAGAAGATGATGCACGTTATGTTGGATTTGGAAACGCTGGGCACGGCACCAGGGTGCAAGGTGCTCAGCATTGGGGCCGTGGTATTTTCTGCCGACGGACTTGGTGCCGAACACTATGTTGAGTTGATCCGTGAAGATCAAGGCAATTTGACTGAAAACCCGGACACACTGAAGTGGTGGATGGGCCAACCGGCGGAGGTCCGTGATCGGCTATTTGAACCAAGCCCAGAAAAGATTTCACTGCCGGCAAGTTTGGCCGGGTTCAACACATGGTTGGGATCTTTGGGTACCCCTCGGGATATCTGCATGTGGGGCAACGGCGCTGATTTTGATCAGCCTATTTTGTTGGCTGGTTATCGCCAAGCAGGCATTAAGCATGCGTGGGGCACTTACAACAATCGGTGCTATCGCACTCTTAAAGCACTGGCTCCTGAATTGAAGATGGGCGGCAATCGTGTCGGTGCCAAGCACAATGCACTGGACGATGCAAAGTCCCAGGCTTTGCATGCTGTGCAGATTTTTGATAAGCTTAAATTGCCGTGGGCGTAGAAGCCTATATAGAGCAGCGGGTGTCCAGCTTGGCACTTGCTGAGTTAGGCGTGGACAGTGTGAAGATGGGCCAGGACGGCTGGCCTGACAGGGTGTTTTTAATACCTTGGCTGCCACTTTTCATAGAATTCAAACGACCGGGCGCCGGCTTAATGCCGCGGCAGGTGGAGCGACTGCAATACTTACGCAGCACCGGTTACTGGGCCGAAGTACACGATACTGTAGCCGGAGCTATGCAGACCATTAGGCTGGCGTACAAATTGGCAAAAGATCATGGACAACAATCTAGCTTTTTACGAGCCGCCGGTATCGTGGACTCCACACCACTACCAAAAGCAGGCCATGAAGTTCTTGATAGAACACGCGGCCGGCGCGCTGCTGTTAGATCCAGGTCTGGGCAAGACGTCGATTACTCTGGGCGCATTAAAGGTGCTGATGAAGCGAGGGTTGGTGCAAAAAACTCTAATCATCGCCCCGCTTCGCGTGTGCCAATTAGTGTGGCCCGTGGAGCGCGACAAATGGAAAGACTTCAGCGGCCTAAGAATTGAAGTCTTACACGGGCCTGACAAGGACAAAGCACTGCGTCGTGATGCAGACATCTATGTAATCAATCCCGAAGGACTGGACTGGCTACTGGGAACAGAAAAATCCAAAAGCATAGTGCGCCGCCGTAATTTTTTGACTGGTGAGGTAGTAGACAGCACTAAAACCGCCGTGAAAGTGGACGTGCGAGCTTTTAAGAAGCTGGGATTTGACACCCTGATCATAGACGAACTCACCAGGTTCAAGTCTGCAAGCAGCCTGCGATTTAAGGCGCTGATCCAGGTGCATAAGACATTTGGTCGGCGCTGGGGACTCACCGGCTCGCCGGCCGCTAATGGGCTGCTGGACTTATTTGGCCAGTTTTACATACTGGACGAGGGCAGGTCACTAGGTAAGTATGTCACGCATTATCGCAACAAGTACTTTAACCGGGTCAATACGTTTGCATGGGCTCCTATGCCAGGGGCCGAGGAGCATATTTACAAGGCCATAGAACCACTGTCCCTGCGTATGGCGGCAAAGGACTTACCGGAGCTAGTCTACAACACCATAAAGCTTGAGCTGCCGGAACTGGCCCGCCAGGTGTATGACGCTTTGGAAGAAGATCTGATGGTGATGATTGACAACAAACGGGTAGTTGCTGCAAACGCCGCCGTGATGTCTGGGAAGTGCCGCCAAGTGGCCAATGGCGGGCTTTATGCCGATCCCGAGTTGGTCACCAAAGACTTTAAGTTGCCTAAGGCTAAGCGAGACTGGTGGGACCTCCACACAGAAAAGGTGGACGCCATAGAAAGCCTAGTGGAAGAGCTGCAGGGGTCGCCGTTGTTGGTGGCTTATGAATTCAACCACGATCTTGCAAGGATCCAAGCCAAATTTGGCAAAGATGTGCCATACATCGGCAAGGGTGTATCGCTTAAGCGAGCAAAGGAGCTGGTTAATTTATGGAACGCTGGTAAGCTGCCATTGTTGTTTGGTAATCCGCAGGCTATGGGCCATGGCTTGAATATGCAGGAAGTGGGGCGCCATGTGGTTTGGCACTCGCTTACATGGGACTATGAACTCTATGACCAGTTTATCCGTCGTGTTTTGCGCCAGGGCAACAAGCACTCTAGCGTAGTAGTGCACCATTTGGTCATGCGCAATACTATTGACGAAGCAGTATTGCTGGCCACAAAAAGAAAAGGTCGCGGCCAACAGGCCTTGTTTGATGCGCTGATAGAGCTGAAAAAAAGTCGTAAAAAATACTGATACTGTTGCAATTTATTTTACGCAGCGACTGTTTTATAGTATTATCTATCCACGGTCATGTGATCGTGCTGAGGAAATCTAGGGGCTGAAAATGGACGCAATCACAATTCGCGAAACTGGCTACGCTGAAATGGCCTACCTTGCTGCTGACGGCGTGCCGTGGCACGGTCACGGTCAGCCGCTGCAGGCCGACGCTTCTATCGAAGAGTGGGAAGTCGGCGCTGGTATGAATTGGCGTGTTTTGCGCGGGTTGGTGCGTTATGCCACGGAGCATAACAACGGTGGCATGATGGTCATGCCAGACCAGCATGTGCTGTTTCGCAGTGATAACAAGAAGCCGCTGGGCATCGTGTCACCCAAGTACAAGGTTGTGCAGCCAAAGCAGGTGCTTGAATTCTTCCGCGATTTGGTGGCCACAGCCGGCTATCGGCTTTGTACAGCAGGTACTTTATTTGACGGTCGCCGGTTCTGGGCGCTCGCTTCCATTGGCGAGTCGGCCGTTGTTATGGGCCAAGACCGGGTTGACGGATTTTTGTTGTTGGCCACATCTTGCGACGGTACCATGCCCACTACTGCAACTCCTACATCTGTGCGCGTAGTTTGCCAGAACACCATGCGCCTTGCGCTTAGCATGAGCAAGCGCACTCAAGTTGTTGTGCGCCACATCAGTCGCTTTGATCCGGAAGCTGTCAAAGATGAGCTTGGCTTGGCCCGCGGCGCGTTCCATGAGTTTATGGGCGCCGCTCGTGCGTTGGCCAAAGTGCGCATGCCCGTGCCACGCGCATCTACGTTTGTTGAGAAGCTGCTGGTGGACACCAAAATGGTTACTGCTGAAGACGTCAGTAATTCAGCGTCCTTCAAAAAGATTATGGACCTGTTCCAGGGCTCTGCCATGGGTGGCACACTGGTAAGCGCCGAAGGTTCTGCATGGGGCTTGGTGAACGCCGTCACTGAGTATGTCGACCACCATTCCAAGGCTGTCAGCACTGAAAACCGCATGGCCAGCGCTTGGTTTGGCCGCGGCGACAGCTTGAAGACTACGTCTTTTGAGCAGGCGTTGGCGCTGGTGTAACGCATAGCACTGCGGCCACAACCGCGGTGCTTAAGGCTGCATATGATTGCCAAGATTTGTATTGATCACAATCGGCGCACTTGCATTGAAGTGCACCGTGACAATAACTTTGTCAAGTTTATCCCGATGACTGCTGAAGGTTTGGTTGTCAATGAATTGCCGTTGATAGCTTTTGACCGCCAGTTTTCGTGGCTACCCGGGTATGAGGTATCTAAGGCTGCAAAGCTTTATGCCGAATACGGCGTCCAAGTTGGCGCCAGTCATGAGGTTATGCAAGTGCTGGCCTCTTTAACAACTCTCACTGAAAAGGAAATCACCATGGCTACTGCCAAGAAAAAAGCGGCTCCGACCAAGGCCGAAGGTAAGGCCGCTGCGCCGAAGAAGGCCGCTGCGCCGAAGAAGGCCGCTGCGCCGAAGAAGGCCGCCGGCAAGCCCTCTGTTGCCGAGCGGTTCCGCGAGTTGATTGTCGAAGGCAAGCTGAACGACAATGACATCTTTGCCAAGGTGCAGAAGGAGTACGGCCTGGACGACAGCAAGCGCCGGTACGTCAGCTTTTACCGCTTTGACTGCAAGCGGAAAGGCCTGATCAAATGAACCTGGGTTCAGTCTCTTCACGGGAGCTGCTGGAAGAACTGAGCCGCCGTGGTGGGCATTCAGGGGTGCTGGCCGATGCAGCACTTCTGGCTCTCCGCAAAGGCGCGGACTATCACAACGGCAAACAACCGAATGCGGCAGACCGCGCCGCTTATTTTCCATTTGGAGTCTTGAGCTACGCTCAAATGATTCACATGAAAGCCATGCGATTTGTCAGTGTAGCGCAGGCTCCAAATTCTACGGTCAATTTTGAAAGCTTGGCCGATACTGCGACAGACATCATTAACTACGCCAGCTTTTATCTGGAAGCTGCAAAACAAGGGCCGAGTCATGGAAGCTTGGGGTAATCTTATGCGCCAGATTATGGCCAATGGCGTAGATAGGCCAGATAGAACCGGCGTGGGAACGCGGGCATTGTTTGGATGTTCTATGGCGTTGGATGTTTCCAAAACATTCCCGGCTGTTACAACTAAGCGGCTGGCCTTTAGGCCTTGTATGGGTGAACTGGCGGCCTTTTTGAAAGGCGCTGATAACTTGGCCGACTTTCACGCCGAGGGATGCCATATTTGGGACGCCAATGCCGCGGCACCTTATTGGGCACCGAAAATACCCGGCGATGTCGGTCGGATTTACGGGGTGCAGTGGCGCCGGTGGACCCAAGTTGATCTGAACAGCGGCCTAGTAGGTTTACCCCTAGACCAGCTGTCGGCGCTCGTCTCGGGCCTCATACGAGACCCGTTCGGCCGTCGGCACTTGGTAACGGCGTGGAATCCGGCAGAACTCCCGTTTATGTGCCTGCCGCCGTGTCACGTGATGTTTCAGGCGTGCGTCTACGGAGATGCCATCAAGCATTTAGATCTTATTGTCACAATGAGGTCTGTCGATGTCTTTTTGGGGCTGCCTTTTGACATTGCTAGCTACGCGGTTTTGCAAGCCTTATTGTGCAAAGAAGTTGGCCACCGCCCGGGCAAGCTGCATTTCCACTTTGGCGATGCGCACATTTACCGCAATCACTTCCAAGCTGTTGATTTGGTACTGCAGCGAGCGCCGCGTCAGGCGCCTGTGCTGCATTTGGCGCCTGAAGCTGGCTTGTTCAATTTTAAGGCGGAAATGGCAACGTTGCTGGATTACCAGCCACACCCTGCTGTGCCCGTACCCATGAACGTGTGAGGATATCATGAGCTTTTTGTCCGACGTAAAAGCGTTCCACGCAAGATTCGGCATGCTGGACTATTCACCGACAGACATCGAGCCGCGGCACGTCACCCGACGTAAGTTGCGTGAGCGGCTGGAATGTATGCGCGAAGAACTGGTTGAATTTGAGGAAGCCATTGAAACGCAAGACTTGGCGGCTTTGGCCGACGCCTTAGTGGACATTATTTACTTTGCTGTTGGCACAGCTGCCCAAATGAACTTGCCACTGCAAGCACTGTGGGACGACGTGCACAGGGCCAATATGGCCAAAGTGCGTGGTGTTGGTCACCGTGGGCACACAGTTGATGTTGTCAAACCAGAATCATGGGTTGCGCCAATTGGCGCTTCCATTCTGCAGGCGTATGGTTACCGCCGCCGCAAGTGGACAACAACTGACGATCTTGACGCAAAGATTGTAGACGCATGGTGCTTTGATGACTCGCCTCAGTCTTGATGAGTGGGCTATGGGCCTTGCTGCTGTATCGGCATTGCGTGCTACTTGCTATCGCCGCAAAGTGGGTGCTGTACTGTTGAACAGCCACGGGCATGTGTTGTCTACCGGATACAACGGCGTGGCCGCAGGCCAGCCACACTGTAATGCGCATATTGATTTTGCGTCACCGGCTGTGCCGTGTGTGTCAAATGCCACGATCTCTGATTATCTGAGTGTGGTCAGTGAATGTTATGCTCAATATACACAGCTGAGTGGCATAACAAAACCAATCAGCATTGACAATACAGCAGACGGCCGTATCGCTGTTACTGTTAGGCAATGGCCTAATGCCTGTATTGGCGCCACGGCGGCAAGTGGTGAGCGACATGACGACTGTCATGCTATTCATGCAGAGGCGAATGCGTTGCTACAGTGTCGCAATGTTTACGATATAGAAGCTCTGTACGTTACCACAGAGCCGTGTGTGGCCTGCACTAAATTATTGTTGAATACCAGCTGTAAGACTGTTGTTTATTTTGAGCCACACGCGTTGGGCAGCAAGGCACGGGCATTGTGGACAGCTGCCGGCCGTGAATGGCGCCAGCTTCCACAGGCAGGCAGTTTTGCTAGCACTCTTTTTAAGGACTGATCATGAAAAGCAAAAGGACGATTCGCACGCTGCTGCGTGCAGGCATCAACCCGAAAAGGGTTGGCTTCGCTGGATTCACACCAACAGGCAAGAACGTTCGCCGAACGGTTCGGACCATGCGCGCTGAACGGCGATTGACCAGCGAGCTTTGCACACGCGAAGGCGGCGCAGACCTTGTGCGAGCCATCTTCAAACTCGGTGTCAGGAGTATTGTGGCAGTCAAGACGGCCACCAAATTGCTGCGGGCAACACAAAAATGAGCGACGCGCCCATCCCCGAGCGCCACGCAGACACCCTGCGTCCTGCACTTTACGCGGACTTGGATGCCGCTGGGCTGGCTGCGGCCTTCGCTGCCTACTCAGCGACTTACAATGGCGGATGGGCGCGATCCGTGGCCGCTGCCATCCGCGCTTACAATGCGGCCTGCTGGTTGCCTGAGACGGAAAAGCCGCCAGAAGAAACTGAAGTGTTGGCTGAGGATGATCGCGGCGACCTTCATCTTGTTCGTTGGAGTCAAGCGCGAAAGTGGTTTTGTGAAGACAGGAATACCATCTTTCCTGTCAACGTCGTGCGCTGGACTCCTGGCCTCGCCGCGCTGCGCAGGTTGCTGTCATGAGCGCCCAACAAACGCCTGAGGTCCTGGTGCTCAAAAAGGAAAACCTCAAGAGCATCACGTGCTCCGCGTACGGGAACGACGTAGCCCTGACCGTGTGGCGCAAAGGCGGGGGCGTTCTGCTCCCCCCGGTGCTGAACCGGATGGAAGCGCAGCGTCTGCGCGTGCTGCTGGACAAGGCGATCGACGAGGCCGCGCCATGATCAAAGCTCGTTGCCGTTACGATTCGAGCAAGACCTGCGTGTGCCCTGAGGGCGTACTTGCCGATTGGTCTTGCTGCCACAGGCTTTGTTGTCGGCCACCAACAAAAGAGCCCTTGCCGCCACAAGAGCGCAACGCACCCTGGTGGATCGAAGTGCTGGTCTGGGCCGTTGTGGTCTTGGCGGGCCTCGCTGCGCTGCGCAGGTTGCTGTCATGAGTGCGCTCCGGCTGGTCCGCTTTGTCTTTGTTGTGACGGTCATCTTTTCATGGTGTGCCATTCTTTATCGGGTGTTGTCATGAACTGGCTGCATCGCTTCTGGCTGTGGGCGGACGTTACTTGGCTCGAAGCCGGGTTGCGCTCCGTGCGCGGCGACCATGAAGACGTCCCCCATATCATTCAGCGCACGCAAAAGCGCTTGCTGCAATTGGGGCAACTATGAAGCTCCACAGTTCTGTGCCCGCACACCTGCAGCGGGAATACGTGCCGCAAGCAGGAGGCCCCGCGCTCCGTATTCTAGAGTGGTTTGCGCAGCAGCCCGCTGACATCCAGGTCAAGACCGCTGACTTGGAGCGTGAACCTGGGTGCATCATGCGCTCAGGCCTTCAGATCTACGGCCAGTTGAAAGCTACGCTCGACCGCGCGTTAATCGCGCAGTACCTGACGTTCAAAGACGGCACCTACTCGCGCGGCCCACGTTGGTGTGTTTACGCTGCCGTGTCCGCCGCGCGAAGCATTCAGCCGCACCCACCCTACTCCCCGCCGCAGCACTCGTGGGGCCGCGTCGTGTGTGAGTTCTTCAAAGCCAACCCGGAAGAAGAATTGTCGCTGGACGACATGGCGCTGAAGTTCCACAACCCCCACCTGCGAGCCCCGTTAACTGTTGAACGCGAACACACACTGCTGAGCCGCGTGCGTCGGGAAGGATACCTGCGGCTGACGCGCGAAGGTATGTACGTCGCTGGGCCACGCATTCAACAACTGCCGCCTTTGGGCGCGCACGGAAAGGCATGATCATGGACGAACACACAAAAGCCTGCTTGCAGGCCATCTTGGACGGCAAGCAGATGCAATTACTGACCTCGGGCGGCTGGTGCGACTTTGACGCGATCACAGTTCTGCGCCGCATGGGCTTAGGTGGGCGCGAACTCAACAACGTCCGCTATCAGGCGAGCGTCGTACAGGACGAGACGGTATTCCGTTTCTGGTGGCCCGCTACAAAGTCACGGCGTGGTTGTTGGAGCCGAGGGTGTGAGAAGACGGACTCGCCAGAACGGGCTGGGAAAGTTGCCCGCATAAAGGTCCGCTACAGCCAAAGCTCAATCCAATACCTCCCCCGCCCGGCCCACTGGCCCGATGCGTATGGCAACTTGCCGAAAGGAGATTCCAAGTGAATGACGCAAAAACCCCGCTCACCGATCTGCTGGATCGCGTGCCGCAAGGTGCGGTGTTCCTGGAGACAGAAAGCAATGTGCCATTCCCGGCATCAACATCGCACCCGGTGGGTCGCCTCTGCCACGAAGCATCGGCACGCATCAAAGAGCTTGAGGCGCAGACAGAAGCACTGCGACGCGCCCTGCACGAGATCGCCGAGGAATGGGCCGGTTCTGAGTGTGGCGTGCCAGTCTATGCGCAGGAAGCCTATGCGATTGGGCTTGCAAAGCGAATGTATCAGTTGGCAGTTGAGGGCTTGAAGGGCCAATCATGACAACGCCTGAACCAAACCTCGAACGCTTGTTCGACACGATAGCCCATGACTTGGGCTGGCACGATCACAACATGCGCCGGGATCGGCCTTACGGCGGACAACCGCACACAGGCACTGGTGCACGCGGCGCAACTGAGATCAAGGGCGTCACGTTCCGCGATCTTCGTGATTGCTTTATCCGTGCGGTGCTGCTCTCGACTGGCGCAGAAACCATCGACGGTGTGGACATGCGCCCCAGGTACGAAGAAGCGACGAAGGGCGAGAACGCGGCTCTATCCGAGAACGATCTTTATGGTTGGAACCTGAACCGGCTCGACCCTATGGCTATTGCTCAGAACCTTGCATGCGAAGTGGAAAAGGTGATGGGCATTTACCCGAATGTTCCGCGTCTTATCGTGAAGGATTGCGATGACAACACCTGAACAAGCCAAATTCCAGCGCGTGCCGCTGTCCGAACTGACCAACCCTCACAAGCTCGGGCCGTTGATGGTTTATCGGGATCACTGGTGGGCCGTTGACGATCAAGAAAACGTGTTTTTCTACAGGGGCAAAAGCTACTCCCCGCAGTGCAACGTTAACCGGCAGATCGTTGAGCGACACCTAGCAGCCGGCCTTGCGACCAGCGCCGTCCTCGTTCCGTGGGCTTGGGTGAAATTCGACATCTACGACTACACCAACTGAGCAAGCCATGACAACACCTGAACAGAAGGCTCTTAAACACCCTGAACCAGAACAGCGCCGCGCCTGCATGCGGTGCATCTGGTGGCAGGCACGTAACAGCGTCATCGGACAGTGCCGACGCATGCCGCCATCTAGGCCAGAAGGCGAAGCGGCCGGATTTTGGCCGATGACTGGCCGCGCGGATTGGTGCGGCGAGTATCTAGAAGGAGATCGAGCATGAGCGAATTGCCAGCAGAGGTTTTGCGATGCCAAGTGGATAGCTTGCGTGATGCGTTGGCGAAAGTGCTTGGCACTCGCAAAACAGAGTCAAGCGCGTGGCTCGCTTCGCACAACGCAAAAGAAAGCGCGTCTGACAGAGGCGCGCTGGAGGAGCGTGAACACTTGGCGGCCCTGGATGAAATGCTCAACGCCGAAAGAGAGGCGCGTTTGCTGTTGGCAACACTTCTGCCAAAGCCAGGGCAACAGGCTAACGAGGTCGGGCATGACAACACCTGAACAACAAGCCCGCGACACACGCTGTGTCACCTCCGCTTGAGTGATGGGTTAAGCCGCCGTAATAACCGAAGCGAGAGAACGATGGAACGCAAGACTCTTGACGCGATGCTGACGCTGGCCGGAATTGATCCGGTAGCGGTGCACCAACTGGCTAACAAGTATTGGCCCGACTGCCACGCCTATGCGCAACTCCGCCGTGACAACCCGTGGTGGCTGGTGCTGACCAAGGCCGGCCCGGTGGTGATTGGCCGGCGCAAGCGGGTCATTTCGATCAATTGGGCAGAAACCGGCATTCGCGCCAAGATGACAGCGGACGATCAGACGACGAGCGAACTGGAGTATTGCCACGCCTGGACTTATGAGAAGGCGGTGGAGTACCTGAGCACGTTGCAAAGCGCTTTGAAGTTGGCGGCGTCGAGCGTGTCCGAATCGCAAACGGCCCAAATTGTCGAACTGGAAAACCTCATTGCCGAACGCGACCGCCTGCGCGAAAACGAAAACCTGTTCCGCAGGTTGCTGGCCGACCGCTCTGGCTTGCAGTTCGTATCACGCGACGACGGCGGATTGCAAGCCGAGGCAAACTGTATCGACTTCGATTTCTTGCGCGACACGCCACAAGAATTGCAGCGCAAGTTTCACTCGCTCGTTGTGTCCCGCTTGACCTCAAGCGGCCCGAACGCCGGGAGGGTAAAGCCATTGCAGGAAAAAACTGAACTGGATCGCCTGCGCGATGTGCTCAAGAAAGCAAACGATCAGGCCGAACGATTCGAGCGTGAATGGTATCTACGCGGGGATGAGTTGGACCGCCTGCGCGCTGGCATCGAGGCTGCGCTGGTGGAGATTGAACTTCAGCGACAAGACCCCGGCGCGTTTGACTACCCGGCGACTATTGCTTGGGAACAAGCATCTGATGCAGCCGCAGAAATCGTGCGCAAGCACACAGGAGTGACACCATGACAGACACCGAAATCGACCGCCGTCTTGCGCTGGCGATCGGCTATAGGCCGGAGGATGTGCGACTTGAAAACGGTCGCGTTTACGTCGTGCTCAAGCGTTACTTTGGCGATTTCTGGAGACCATTCGACCACAAAGATTGGTCTGTCGTCGGCCCCATCGCTGAAAGGTTTGATCTGTTCCCAAGGAAAACCTTCCGTGGCGTGTGGCTCACTTGGTGTGATAGGGCACCGGACTTCGTGCCGATGCGCATCGAAGGCACCACCCCTCAACGCGCTATTGCACTGGCTGCTATTGCAAAGTTGGAGAAGTCATGAACACAACAATTGGAACATGCAGCCGCTGCGGCGGCCCCGTGCAAATTCCCACCTATTGGTATGGCACTGTCCCGCCAATTCCCGCTTGTGCTCATTGCGGAGCGCTGGCGACTAGAGCGTATGGGCCGGTGATCCCCACGGAGCCGGTTAAGTACGCATCCAACACCGGAAGTGACAAGTCATGACATACCACGCACAACGCCTGCTTGTTGCCGCATCACGCGGGGCGAGGATGATTTATACAGATGGCCTATTTGAAGGCAAAGAGGCGTCTACTTTGTACGGATTTGCCTACTGTGATGATTACTACATCATCCACCCAGACGACATCGCGTGCCAGTACGGGCCGATTGCAACGGAGTTGCGGAAGATGGCGGTTGATGATTGTTACTACTCGCCCCGGCCATTTGGTCAAATGGCACTGTTGTTCATGCTGGACCAAAACGAGGAAGCGCTTTTTGAAGAAGACGATGTCTTCTCTTGTCTCTGTTTATTCGCAGCAGAGTTGGCTGCTGATGAGGGAATGTGATGCAGCTTTTGCGCCCGTAGCTCAACTGGATAGAGCACATGAATTCTACTCATGGGGTTGTGGGTTCGAACCCTGCCGGGCGCACCACAATTTGAAAGCAAGGAACCAAGATGAGCAATTCAACCAGCGCCTTGATTGGCATCACCACTGACGGGCGCACAGTTTTCGACGGGGCCGTGCTATTCGAGTTGCAGGCAACACACGGACTCCCGCTGTCGTTCGCGCTGGATCGAATAATCAATCAGCAGAACATGGCCGTGAGCTGGCTTTCATTCCTAGAGGCCGCGCGCAAAAACGGCAGAAAAGATTCGAACACAATCCGCGATTTGCGGTATAGCTTGGAAGATGCTGATGTGCCGAAAGACATTCGCGAGGGTGTCTTGAGCAGACTTGAAAGGTTCATAAAATGACAGTCATTGCATGGGACGGCACCACACTTGCCGCAGACAAGCGCACCGGCCTTGGCACGTTTATCAACACGACCACCAAGATTTTCCGCCTGGACGACAACACCTTTTGCGGGTATACCGGCAATCAAGACTTCGGCGAGCAGATGGTTGCTTGGTACAAAGCGGGGGCTAAGGCCGAAGACTTCCCGGCCTCGCAGCGCGACAAGGACGATTGGGCGCGGCTGATCGTCGTCCGCTCTTGCACTCACATCGTGCCGGAGCCGGAACTCCCGCACGCAAACCCGCTGGATTTAGAGTCTTTGTCCGCGTTCACAGTCGTGCGCTACAAAACCCGCAAGGTGATGCAGGATCGTTACGAGGTGCTGGAGTACGAGCGAACGCCGCACCCAATCCGCAACGAAGACAAATTGCGCGCCTGGGGTTCAGGGCGCGACGACAAGCGGAAGCGTGGGACGCCATCTGCGGCAAAAAATTGGGCCTCACAGAAGCCGACGTACCGTCGATTTACGAAGGGGTGGCAAATGCAATCATCGCGTCGGTCGGGCGGTAGGTAGATGTGATGGACAAGGCAAAGATCGAGAGCCGGCACAACGCAACGGGCAAGGTGCCGCGCCACACTGCTTGCGTTGAAGGAGTCGATGTGAGCGTGGCACATCAATTGAAAATGATGCACGAAATCGAAGACGCCAAACGCGCCATTGCGGACACGCTTGGATGCGCCCCGTCACAAGCCATTGGGCGCCTCATACGTTTGAGCGACGAGGTCGAACGTATGAGGCAAATGGTGAAAAGTTTGGAGGCCCAACTGGCCAGGCACAACCTGAAGTGAGCTTCCTCGCACTCAAGATCCTGCTGCTCGCGGCAGCAGAGTTCCTTCACGGGCTGTTCACTGGTCGGAGCGACTGGGAAGAATCGGCAACGGACGAGCCGCCAGACGCGGCCAATTCGAAGGGCTCCTCGGTGAAATCGCCGCCTGACGAGAGCGCTTGAACGCTTCCAGTTGCCGCAGCAATTCGTCTGGGTCGCGCAGCGCGTCGGACATCTTGCCTTGCATCTGCCCGCGCGCCACATCTCGTACCGCATTCAGCCCAGCGCCGACAAGTGACCCGTTCTTAGCCAACTGCCGCACCAAGTCCATCTCCAGTTCAGCCGCTGAGTGCAACTTTTGTGCGGTGTTCGAGCCGACGGAGTTGCCCGCCATGATGGATGCGTTGCGCCCTTGCATGTCACCCACCACATTGCGCAGCACCTGCAGTTGATCGGGCGTGAGCTTCTTGGCCAGATCGGGGCCTTCGTTTTCCAAGATGCGCGCGAGCTTGGCGCGGCTGAGCATGGCGTCGGCCACATCTCTTTCCGTTTGCGTCGCGGCGTGGCCCATGTCCACACCCTTGATGCGCCGGTACACATCGCCCATGGTCTCGTAAGCGTCCAGTTCGCGCATGCGCTTGCTGTACTCGTCCAAGTACCCGCGCCAAGTCGGCGTGGCGCGCTGGGTCGTCACGCCATCGGCCACAGCGCCCACTCGCTCATTCGCGTTGATGCGGATTCGCGAGGCAGCATCGATGGTGTCATCGATTATGCTTTTGACATCAGTCAAGGCTCCTGCGGAAAGCTTCTTTACCCCGTCCCCGGATTTGAGAACTCCAGACGAATCGACAGTGAGCTTGCCATCGATTATGTCGTTGATGTCCTTGCGGATAGCATACAACTCGGTTGCGCTCATCATTCCGTCTTTGCTGTATTTCATGCGGTCATTAATGCGCTTGATGAAGTGTTTCATCGTCAATTCGTGCAGGGACTGACCAGACTCAGGGCTTTCAACTTTGCGCTTAAGAGCTTCGAGCACATATTTAGGCGGGACGCGCCCCGCCGCCTCTAACACGGTCTCCCGCATCGGATCAGTCGCCGCGTCGCGCTCGGCCTTCAGCACAGCAATGCGCCCAGGGTTGCCCGCCAACTGCGCGATGGCGTCGTTGTATGCGGCGTTGTTCGCCCATGCGTCTCGCTGCAGTGCTGCCGCGTGCTTGGGACTGACGGTCTGCAGCGTGCGATTGATTCCGGCCAACTCCGGACTCCCTGCTGCGGCCACCCCGCTCATCGGCGCTCCCGGCACCAATTCCGGTCCCCGATGGCGCAAGTTGTTGAGCACATTGGGCAAGTCGTCGCCGACCGCTTCGCCCAGCGTGCGGCCCGAATTTGCCGCCTGCGCGCCGGGGTGCCACGTGTCCCATCCCAACCGCTTTACGGCCGTGCCCGCGCCGCGCGCCGCGCCCAGCACGCCCGGAAGCGCCCCGCCAATGAGCCCTCCGGGCACCACGTGCGCCGGGTCCACCACGGAAGCCCCTACGATCCCAGCGAGCGCGCCGCCTGCGGTACGAGTAGCTAGGTCCGCCGTCTTGGCTCCTAGGCCCACGGGAGCCGTCGCTCCGGGCGTGCGGAAGCCGAAGTTGATCATTGCTTCGGCCAGCTTCGGCGCAAAGTTTGGTGCGATCTTGGAAAGCGCGCCGATTGCCGTCGCCGCGCCACGCACAGCCGGGTTCATCGCTGCAAGCTCTGGAGCAAACTGCGCACCCTTGTAAAACCAAGAATCTTCCAACTCGGGCAACCCGGTCAATTCGCTCAATGCCGCATCCATCGCTTTGCGGCGCTCTTGGTTCTCTTCAGCCGTGTCGCCGAAGGGCAACCCCAACATGCCTGCGCCGCGAATGACCGACGCGCCGACAGACCCCGCCCCGCGCCCCAATCCGGCCACTGTCTCTAGCAACCTGTTGCGCGGCGCTTGTGGCTTTGGCCCGGTGGAGGCTTTGCTCGCTTCCCACTCGGCGCTCGCGGCCTGCGCGGCCTGCGCCCATTCTTCCTCGCTCGCGCCCGCTGGGCCGCGCACGTTGATGATCGAGCCGTCTGGCGCGCGCAACTTGCGCACCTGAATTGGGTCCGCCGTGAAGATGCCGTCGCCCCCGGAAGCTCGTGCCTTCATGTCTTCGATCACGAGCGCCCGTTGTTGCGGCGGCAATCGCTCATCGCCCGCCACGGCAGCGATGTCCGCTTCTACGTCGCCAGAAGGCTTGAAGTTGAACGGTTCGGCCATGTTCACTCCCAGGAAAAGCCCTTGGGCATGTTCGCGTTATTGGGTTTCGGTGCGGAATTGCGCAGTGCGCCGCGATTGGTGGGTTGGACGTCTGTCACTGGGGCAGGCGGCTCTTGCTCGTCCCAGATGCCGTTGATGTCGATCCCTTGCGAAGTGTAGGTGCCGTCACGGATGGCCTTGGCCTTCATGGTGTTGTACTTGATTCGCCGTTCTGCCAGCATCACGGCTCTGTCAAGTATTGCCTTGCGCTGGGCTTGTGTTTTGTTGGAGGACGCTTGCAATTCCAGCAGAATCTTGCGCTCGCCTTCCGTCGGGGCCGCACCGAAGATCGACTTGAGCGACTCAAGTGCCTGCCCCCCAACAAGGTTTTCATAGTCCACCGTGGCGTCTGCGTCTGGTGATTTTTGACCGGCAACCTTGGCCAAGTTGGATGTCACCGCTGCGCGCGTTCCAGCCAGGAACCCGTCGTAAGCCGACGGATTCAACTTGGAGGCTTCCTTCAGCGCACCTAGCGCGTTGCGTCCCGTTAAGATCAAGTCGTCCGCCTCGAACAGTTCTTTTTGCATCGTTGGCGACAATGGGTCGCCTTTGGGGCTCAATTGTCCAATGACGTTTGACGGGTTGTTCGCGTCCACGATAATTTTCTTGCGCGGGTCTTTGGGGTCGTCAATCGTCACCGGGTGCGGCGCACGCGGCTGAGGCTGCGGACGGGTGTCCACTGCGTAGCGTCGGTCAGCGCTGCGCGATTCTTCGAGTTCTTTCTGGAAAGCCCTTTGCTCTGCGGCCCTTTGCTCTGCGGCCTCACGGGCCAGTCGCGCTTGCTCTTCCCGGAAGACCCGGTCTGTCTGCGCTCGGTCGGCCGCAGCAGCCGTTGCCTCAATGCGGGCTTGCTCTTGGTCACGAGCTCGCAACCGCATTTCGAGAAGCCTTGCGTCCCGATCCATTTTCTTGCCCTCCAGGTAAGCCGGATCGGTGCTGATGACGCGACCCGTGAGCGGGTCGACCAGTGAATGCCCCATTGTCTGCGGCATCAGCGCCTTCATGATTGCCGCTGAGTAGGTTGAACGCAACTTTGCGTCAGCGTCTTGCGCTTCACCCAGCGCGCCCAGCCCTCGACTGAGCGATTCGCTGAAGTGGCCGGTCTTGGTCGGCGCAAGCATCGCTGCTGCCATTGACAACGCGCCACCCCCGGAGTTCACGCCGGGTTGTCGCGCCGCGATGGTGTTGGCGCGGCCCATCATGCGGGCCAGTGCGCCTTCTTGTTCGGTTTCCAGGTCGTCCATGCGTCAACCTCCTGTCGATGGCGTCGCGCCCGTCATGATCTGATAAGCCGCAAACAGCTGCGCCAGTTGCGACGGGGTGTAGTTGGTCTGTCCGGCGCCGACAGACGATGAATCATTGGATTGAACGGTTTGGCTGTTGTTGAACGAGCTGCCAGACGCTGATTGTTCGCTTGGGGCAGCCGTACCGGCGATGATGCTCTTGGCCCAACTGAGCAAATCCATCGGCGCGTTGCGTTCGGCCATGTCGTTTTTGTAGATCAAGTCCAACGCGCCTTGATTCTGCGTTTGTTGCTGCGTGCCCGTGGCGTTCAGCGCGGCCGAATCCCCCAGCGCCAATTTCTGCATGATCTGGCCCAGCGCTCCTTGCGCCGTGCCCGTTTGGAGCATCAGGTCGCCCAGCGTTTTGCCCGCCGTCAGGTTGGTGTTGACCTGCAGGGCTTGTTGCTTTTGCGTGCGGTCAGCATCACTGCCGAAGATATCCGCCGCCGTCTTGTACCCGCTTTCCAATGCCATCTGTTGCTTGCCCAGCGTGTCAGCGGCGGAATCACGTGCCGCGCGGCCCATGATTTCCGCATTGCGCGTCGAGCCGAACTGCCCCGCACCGATGAACGCGCTGTCCACAGCGGGCGCAACATTTTCCGCGAAGTTCCGGGTGCCCAAGCGCCCAATCTCGTCCACCACCGACCGGGTGTACGGGGACATGTAACGGTCGAACTCCGTGGGCCAGTTGCGCGAAGGACCGGCTACCGCGCCCACCGCGTTGTCAATGTACCCAGTCGCCGTGGGCACCGCGCCGTTCAAGTTTGCGCCCGCCGCATTGGTCGCGGGCACCCAGTTGCCCAGTGCGTCGCGCACCATCTGGAAGCTCTGCGTCTGGTCCCCCGTGAACGCGGCCTGCTGCTGCTTGGGGACGGGTTGTCCCGCCACACCCTGCACCACATTCGTGGCCGCGCCCGTCAGGTTCTTCTGGAAGTCGGTGTACCACCCCGGCAAGTTGTTGGTGGAGTAGCTGGAATTGCTCCCGCCCCCGGACGCTTGAGTTACGCTGTCGCTCCACTGATTTTGTACGGTTCCAGGAGCGGTGACCGGTGCACCGGTATAAAAATCAGCCATCACACACCCCCTTGCATCGCAGCGTTCAGATACTCTTCAGGCGCAGCCGCTTGTGGCGGGATTTCTGTCGGCGGGGCTTCGCGCTTGTGCCCGCGAATCTGCTCCCGCATGGCGTCCAAGCGGCGCGCGCCCTCTTCGTTGTTGCCGTCGCCCAGCGCGGCCACAGTGTCCGCGTCGAACACATATTCACCGGGGCTCAGCCGCGCGTCGATCAGGTCGTCCTGCCCGCCCCCCGGCCCGGTAACGTAACCCACGAACGGCCCGCCCTCAGCCATCGCTGAGCAGCAGCGGCCGAGTGCGCCGACTTCGCCGCCGCCAGCGAACGCCACATTCGCACCGCGCCCGTTGACCGTGAAGTTGAGCCCGCCGGGGCTGGTGGCCATCTGGAACGCGCTCAAACCGGGGCGCGTGCGCGGTTGGCCAACCGTTGCCGCGTTGCTGTTCGGTGTCTTGAATGCGTTCAACGCCGTTGCTCCGGCCAATGCGTAGCGCAGCCAGTCGTTCAGACCTTTGTTGCCGGTGGCTCCTTGGAAATTCCGCCACAGCTGAGCCAGCGCTCCGTCGACTTCATAAGCACCAGGCACGCTGTTCGCGCCGAAGACATTCGTTCCGTCGAGTTCAGCCTTGCTCAACACATTGCCGTTCGGCCCGTCGCTGGGGGGTGCCCCGACCATGGTCGACGGGTCCAGGTGATCGTACAGCGTGTACCCAGACGTTGGATCGAACCCGTCCAGGCCGCCGTACTGGTCATAATCGAAGTCAAGATCTTCAAACATTTTCGGTCTCCAAAAGCCGAGAGGCCCAATCACTCCACGTGGCAAAATTGCTCGGATTCGGCACATCGCCGCGCGCTTGCTGAACGTAGGCCGCAGCCCATTCCTGCCAATTTTTCTCGTTCGGCGGCGGCAACGGGGACGCTAAGTTAATTGTAACTTCAGCTGCCCAGCGCTCGAAGGAAATCCCGATGGGCAGGATCATGGCGTGGCCTTTGTCGAGCGTCCGTCTCCGGGCGTTAAGTGCACCTGCACTTGTCCGGATTCGTACATTCCGCCCGCTACGTTGCTTTCCACTTTCACGCGCAAGATGCGGTCCTGCGCGCGAGGGTTCAGGAACGCTTCGCCCACGGACATCTCTTCACTGTACAGAGTAGAGGCCGATTCATCTGCAAAGCTCCTGCCCTCGATTGTAACCGTCAACGGCCCGATCTGCAAGAAATCTGGCTCGTAGCGTTCCAGCCGCGTCATCACGTTGACGGTCTTAGGCGCTTCACCCACCGGAGCCCCAACCGCAAAACCAAACTCCCGCGTGGTGAAGCTAGACGGGATGGCCGTCAAATCTTGCGCCACCACTTTGTCCCACCCGTATTCGTGCTGGTAAGCGGTGTACAGCGTCGTCTCCACGGGTGCGCTCAGGGCCTTGGCCGTTGCGGCGGAGGTGCTCCCGGTGATCGTCTCATTCAGCACAAAAGTGCCCGTCACCTGCGAGATGTTCATGTCCAGTGGCGTGAGCCGGAAAAGCGTTCCCGTGGCCCCGGAAGTGCCTCCCGTGACCGTCTCGCCCATGGTGAAGTTCCCCGCACCCGACAGACTCAGGATCGTGTCGTCCGGGATGTCCGCCGTGGTGGCCAAGTCCAGCGTCACCGAGGTGTTGGCCACCAAGCTCGCCACCTTCGACCCCGTGGCCACGCCCGACGCGCCGGTCACCACCTGCCCAACGGCGACGTTGGTGGTCGAACTGGTGGTGCACACCTTGCTGGGCGCTACGGTGGCGGCGTTCAACTGGATGCGCACGCCCACGTCTATCTGTACCGTTTCGGTGGTGTCCTCCAGTCCCGCCCACATCGGACGCGGATAAGCCAACGCTGGCGCTCCGGCGGTGCGTTGCAGCACGGCGTCGTACCAAGTGTTCTCCAAGTAATTGAAGATGATGGCGTTGCCGCACTCAGTGTCAGTGCCACGCGGATAGAACCACCAGATCTCGCCGTAGCGCGCGATCTTCGTGCCCCACACCTTGTTGCGGTAGTCCCAGTTCAGATTGTCGAAGAACCAGTTCGAACTCATGATGTTCGGCAACTCTTTGACCACCCCGTTGTACACCAGGAAGCGATCCACCGCTGGCCAGAAGAACATGCCGTCATGCTCGACGATGGCTTTCTTGGACAATACGGAAGTTGGATTGCTGACCGTGTCGTAGCTCCACTTTGTGGTGGCATCGCGGTTGTAAGACACTCGAATCAGCGTGTCCAACGCCCAGAACAGTCCAGCGGGCGAAGCGCTCCCGCCGCGCAACGGAGCACCATACACGATCTTCGTGCCGCACACATTGGCCGCATTGGCGTCGCCGCCCGACCACCCCGACGAACTGAAGTCGTTGGCCTTCGAATTCTTGATCAATCCGTTGGACCCGTACACGAACAGGAACGGTTGCAGCACGCAGCACCCGCCCGAAACGCTGATGGGGCCGCTCCCGTCCGCCACACTCACCAGCGGCGCAGAGCCGGTGATGTCTCCGCTGTAAACGTACCCCGCCGTGTCGGACGCGATATCCAGCACATCCGGAGCGCTCGCGGCAATCAGCGCGGTGTAAGCGCCGCCCGTGGACGAGTACATCGCGGCGCTCGACCAATTGAGCCGCGCATCCGCTGCAAAGCCGAAGGGCGTGCGATTGTACACGCTGGTTGCGCCGCCGCCCGAATCAAAGTCTTGACGTTGGACGCCGCTGGCGCTGAAGTAATGCAGCGAGTTCACGCCTGAGCGCGAATCTACGTGCACATGACGCACCGGCCCGTTGAGTTGCTGCGTGACGGCGGAATACCCGCCGATCTTGCGCGGCTTTCCATTCTGGAAGCGCACCCACACCCCGTCCGTGTAAAACGGCGAACTCAACGTTGTGCCGTCTCGACGCACACCGGGCATGGAGTTGAGGGTGAAGATGTTTTCTGGCATTACGCCCTCGAAACAATTTCGCTCGAATCGGCGAGCCGCTCTTGGTTTTCGCCTTGGATTTCTTTCTTGGCCTCGTTGTACAACAACGTCCACCGCGCAATGTCTTCCTGATTCCGCACGAAGAGCGCAGCCTCCAGGTTCGACGCGTACAGCAAAATTTGCGGAGCATTGAGCGTGAGCCAATTGCTGGTGTTGCTTCCGCTCAACGGGTCCAGTCGCGCGAAGTAAGTCAGTTCAAATGGAATGCCGGTCGCATTGGGCGTAGGTGCAATGAGGAAGTGCTCGGCGTCGTAATCTGCGTAATACCTCGGGGTGCCCGTCGTGGTGCCAGGGTACATTGAACGCAGGTACTGGTAGTCGCGCAGAAACAGCGTGACGCGCTCATCGTTGACAGTGCAGTTGAACCCGATGGTCTCCCGCCACCAAGAAGGCTTCGCCAGCACCCCATTGGTAGGCAAAGATGCGCCGGTCACCACCGTGCGGAACCCTTGCTGCTTGCACGCGGCGGCGATGCGGTTTTCGGCTAGCGTGATGAACGTCGGCAACTCGTCGTAAAACGCCTGATCTTGCCGTTCAAAGAACGACGGGATCAATGTCAGCAGCTTTGTGTAGTCGATGTTCTGTGCAGTCATTGCTTGTTCTCCGGCCACGCCTGCCGCGCGCTCAGGGAGTCGATAAGATGCCCTTGAGCCGCTCTTGCCATTTCTGTGTATTCCGTTGTGCACGCAACAAGTAGCTCTCCGATGGCGTGGGTTCGAGCGTCGGCGGCGGCGCAGGTATTTTCGGTGCCTCGACCACTGTTGGCGCGATGGAAGGCGTCGAGTTGTATGCGCATCCCATCATTGTCAGCGCGCAAAGCGTCAGCATCAGCACGAGCGCGATGCGCAAGTTTGGTAGCGGTGGAAACGGCTGCATTTGCTTTCTCCTGCCTTTTGCGCTCGGTGGCGCGGGATTCCTGTTCAGCTTGGGCGGCAATCTCTCGGCGCTGGGCTTCGATGGCATCCCATCGCTGTTGCACCTCGGCGCTGCCCAGCTTGTGCCCGTCTGACCGGCCCTTGAGATAGCCCAGCCCACCAGAGACACCGGCCAGGGCCAGGGCGAGAAGCCACACGCGAGGATCGAGGAAGGTGAACATCAGGCGTCCTTGCCGCAGGGCGCTGGCGCGGCGGGGTTGCGGGGTTGGTCAGACGGCTGCGCCGTTACTTGGCGGCGCTCTGTGCACTCGACGCGCGAGCACTCCCAAAACAGGCTGTCGTAGTCGGGATCAGGCATCTGCAAGAGCCCGCACAGCGCGCACTTGTGGGGCGGCGGCAGGCGCGAGGGGGCGCCGTTGGTCAGCAGGCCCGTCATGCAGATTCCCTCGTCGGCACGAACGCCGACACATCCACCCACCGGGGGTCGCCGAAAGTTGTGAAAAGCAAAGTCCACGCCTTGCGGCCGTGGGGCTTGTCGCTCGGCTCGCCCTGCAGCTTTAAGCCGGTGCAATGCGCGATGTGGGAAACCACGACATCAACGTCGTTTTGCACGCGCTCCTGCCACGGGACCAGCAGCAGATCGAGGTCGCGGGTGAATGAGCCGTGCGCGAGGCAGGCATAGCCGTGCTGCCAAGCAACGATGCGAGCCTGCGTGAAAACGCGGGCGTAGTCGGGATCGATGATCCCAAAGGTTTGCGTGGGTTCGGCAAGATTTTCCATCACACGTCCCGCCCACACTGCGAAGCCTTGCGCAGCGTGTCTTGAACGGCTTTCAGGTAGCCCGCGCGATAGGCTTCGATCTGCCTGCCACGCATCGCCGCTTCCGTGACCAGCACGCATCCCTGCTCGCTTCCGCAGGAAAGGGCTTCGGCCTCGGACAGCCGGAGAATCGGCCCCTTGGCGTCGGTTTCCATTTCAGCAGCGGGAACCGGCTGGCACTGAGCCAGGGCGACGCAGAGCCACACATGCACGATGCGTTTCATGACAAGCCCTCCAGGCAGATTTGCCGTTCTTCCTCGCGGCGTCGGGTCAGTCCGCGAAGCTCAACCAGTTGACCGGCGATGGTGGTCTTGTTCCATCTAGGCAACTGGTTGCAGGCTCCAGTCCAATCCCCTGCGGCCAGCATCCTTGCTGCGGTGCTCGCGCTCTTGTCGCAGGCGATCTTGGGGCCGATGTTGAACACGGCATCACCAAAGGCCACCGCGACGGAATCCGGGGCATTGGGGACGCATTTCAGAACCGTTGTGACCGCTTCCAGGGCATCGCCTTGCAGTAGTGCCTTGCACTCGCTTGCTGTGTAGACCTTGCCCTTCACCACGTCCGGCCCGGTGTGTCCGTAGCAAACCGTCAGGATGCCCGGAGGGTCGTAATAGGCAACTCGCCTATCGCCCTCGTAAAGCGCAGCGACAGCGGTCACAGCAGCGGCGATGGTGATGGCGCGCTTGCTTGGGTTCACGGCTTTGCATCCTTCGGCCTGCGGTCGCTCTTGCGTCGCTCCAGGGGCTTGACCAGACCAAACCGCACGAACCAGTCACGCACGAACTTCTTCCAGCAGAAGTCGAAGATCATCAGCAGCGAATAGATCGCGGCAAGCGCTGCGGCGAAATCCGCCCAAGATGTGATGCCAACCATGGCCCACACACTGCCAATCTTGGTCAGAGCAATCAGGCCCTCGCGCTGTTCTGCCGTCACCATCGCTCAGGCCCTTTCTTGTTCGCGGTACGAAGGCGGGTACTGCCGCCGGTCTAGTTCTGCCATGAAGGCCCGGAAGCAATGCCCAGGCTCCCAAAAGAACACGGCATCAATCACCCGGCGCGCGATGCGCCAGCGGCGCTTGCCCATGGGCGAGTCATTGCGGTAGGCCCGTGCGCTCAGGGTTTCGTCCGCAAAGCCGCCCAGCATGGCGTTTGCCAGTTGATCGAGTGCAACGAGGACTTGCGTCGGCCAGCGCATCACATCCCCCGAACCTTGAAACCGTTGGACATCAGGAACTGCGAAGCCGTGCCATCAGGCAAGCCGTAGATCAAATCCAGCATTGGCGCGGACAGTTGAAGCTGATTCGCAGCACCAACGAAGCACGGAAGCCCACACGCTTGATAGGCGTCGCCGAGCATCTGCGGGATCATTGCCAGCAGGATCGAGGCCCATTCGAGAGCGATGGGGTTCACGCAGCCTCTTTGACGACGATGTAGCGCGTGGCGGTCAGGTACACGCTGCCATCTGCGCCTGCCATCGCTGTGGGGTGATCCAGATTGATGGTGCGGGCCAGCGTGTCTGGCTTGCCGTCGACACCCTTGTCCCAGATCTCGACAACCACTTTGAAGCTGGAGTTGTCGGCGTTTTCGATTCGAACGGCTTTGGTCATGTCAGTGGTCCTTGAACAGGTTGGGGGGAACGTCAGGTGCTTGCGCCGTGACGGGGCGGCGTTCGGGGCAGGCGGCGGCGTCGGGCATTTCGGGTCCTCGTGGTTGTGGTTGTTTGGGCGGGGCAGCGCTGCGCGTCAGATTTCCTCGACCGTGAGGTCGGCGGCGTATTTGCGGTAATGGGGCAGCGTGATGGGGAATGGCTCGTCGAGCAGGCCCCAGATCTGGTGTGCGTGTTCCAGGGCTGTGCCCTCGCCGGCAAAGACGCTGGCGAAGACGGGCAGCGCGGTGCCGTTGGTGGCTTGCAGGGCGAAGGCGATGGCGCGGTCGGCCTCGCTCATGGCGTTGAACGACAGGCTTAGGGTGCGGTGGCGGTGGCCGGATTGGGCGATGGGGTCGCCGCCGTCGGTGCGGGCTTTTACCGTGGCATCGCGCAGGCCGAGGGTGACGCCCTGGCTGGGCCCTAGTTCGGGCTGCCAGTAGTTGCCGGCAACCAGGCAGCCGGCTTGCACGTAGCCGGCGGGGTTGGAGGCGTCGGCGATGTCGATGACGAGCTTTTCGACGGCGGCGGGGGTGAACCAGCGCACGGCGTATTGCGGCCAGCCGGTGTCGGGGGCGCAGCACGCCAAGGCGGTGGTGTCAAACGCGGGGGAGGCATCCGCCGCCAGGGTATAGCCGCGCACGCGCAGGGTGGCGCCGGCCGTGAGGTTGCAAAACGGCAGCGCGACCATGCCGATGGTTTGCGCGGCGGCCCACACCAGGGCGAGGCTGGCGCTGGTGCCGGTGGCACGCCACACCTGGGCTTTGCGCAGGGTGAGCAGGTTGGACGCGGCCAGGCTGCCGGCGGTGGTGCTGGCGGTGAGGGTGGCGGTTTGCGCGGCGTTGGTGGAGACGATGCGGGTGGGCATGGTGGGCGCCTGGTTGGGTGTGCCTGGGTGTGTGTGCGGTTTGGCGTGCGGGGCCTACTTGGGAAACTCGTGCATCTCGACGATGCCGCCCAGGGAGGTGAACACCACCTGGCGCTTGCCGGCGGTGCCCAGCAGATCGCCGGCCAGGGGGGTGCCCTCCACCGGGCCGGGCGGGATGAAGGCGATGCCATCGCTGCGCGTGGTGAGGTTGGTGCCGTCGTCTTTGACGATGTAGCCAAAGCCGTTCATGTCGCAGTACAGGATTTCGTCGGTACCGGCGGCGTTGCAGTCCACGGCCACGGGGCTGGCGTTGACCAGGCGCCCCAGGGCGGTGGCGTTGGTCCAGTCGGTGGTCATGGTGCCGGCGGCGTAGGTGAGCAGGTACAGCCGCCCGCTGTCGCCCACGATGGCCACTTTGCCGCTGGCCAGCACCAGGGGTTTGGTGTCCAGATCCTCGCCGGTGTCGGGCCCGACGCTGAGCACGGCGCCGGTGGTGCCGCTTAGCACGTGCAGTTTGTTGTCGCGGCTGTTGACGAGGATTTCGGGCGCAGCGTCGCCGTTCACGTCGGCGGCCTCGAGGAAGGCATCCAAGGGGGCGGATAGGTCGGTGGTCCAGTAGGCCGATCCGTCGGTGTTGCGGGCGTAGACCTTGCCGTCGACGCAGGCAAACAGGATGCGGGTAGAGCCGCCCAAGGTGGTGACCAGGGGGAAGGGTTCGATGTTCTCCAGGGCGCAGACTTCCCACACCAGGGCGCCGGTGGCGGCGTTGATCTTGACCATGGTGTTGTCAAAGCCGCCGGCGTAGAGGTACCAGGTGCCGCTTTCCTGATTCAGCGTGCCGGCGTGTTGCCAGTAGATGTCGGACTCGTACCTGGGCTTGATGTAGTAGCCATCGCCCGCGGCGGGCGGGGGATCGAATTCGGTGTCGACCCAGAAGCCATCGGTGCCGTTGCTGGCGTTGATGGGGGACTCTTGGCCTGCCGCTGCGCCGCTGGTGATGACGACGATGCCGTTGAGGGCCGCGCTGCCACGCTGGAAGGCGTTGGCGGGCCAGTTGGCCGAGGTGTCCTCAATGAAATAGCCGCCGCCGTCCGTGAGGGTGCCGGACGATCCGAAGTGGCCTTTGCGGTGGTAGAGGTTTTGGAAGGTCCAGACCCACGCACCCGAGGCGGACAGGCCGCGGATGGTGCCGTCGTGGCTGCAGGCGACGACTCCCGTGTAGCCCGAGGCCACGGCGCAGCGGCCGTAGTTGTTGCCGGCGAAGTTGTACGTCCACACCAGTGCGCCGGTGTCGGTGCGGATGGCGTGCACGGCGCCGTTCCAGGCCTGGAAGACGATGCAGTCGGTTCCGCTGAGGGTGGCGCGCACGGGGGTGCTGTAGCAGTAGGGCAGGCCTGGGATTTCGTAGCGCCAGATGCGTTTGCCCAGGGTGGTGCTGGTGCCGATCTCGACACCGTCGAGCGTGATGGGGCCGCCCGTGACGCGCAGGGCGCCGGTTACTTCCAACCCGCCATTGACAACCAGGCCGTTGTCGAACCGCGCGCCGCCTTGGAAATAGGCGGGGCCGTCGGTGTGCACGCCATAGGTGGGCCCGGCCAGCGTGACCTGGTGTTGCACCTCGCCAGCGCCGCGCGCGGTGTGGCGGCGAAAGATGCCGGCGGTGTCGCCACCACCCAGCGCGTAGACCGTCAAGAATTTGCCATCGGTCTCGCTGTAGGACCCAAAGCCCAGCTGCGCAAAGCCGGCGTCGCTGCTGGCGCTGCTGGCGGCGACGGATGCGACGCCACCGGCAGCGTGGATGACGACATCGGCAAACTTGGAGGCATCGGCGCTGCGGCGCACGCCGCCGGCCACGAGTTGGGCGCTGGTGAAGGCGCCGGTGTAGATGGGGGCGGTGGTCCAGGCGGTACCGAAACCAAACGACACGCCGCTGGTGGCGGTGAGCTGGGTGCCAGCCTTGATGCGGTCGGCGGTGAGGTCGCCCGCGATGATGCTGCGGCCGGCCAAGGTGCCGGGGATGATGACGCTGCCGCCCAGCACCTGCCCGGGCACATCCCAGCGCGCGCCGTTCCAGGTTTTGGTGGCGGTGAAGGTGGTGCCGTTGCGGATGGTGACGGTGTCGCCCACCACGCGCCAGGCGTTGCCGGTGCTGGTGGTGATGGCGGTGTTGGCGTCGGCGTCGCTCCACGCGGTGCCGGTGATGTACAGGGCCACGGGCTGGCGGGCGACGATGTCGGCCTCGCGCTGTTTGGCCAGGCCGATGGTGGCGGTGTAGGTGGTGGCGCCGTCGACGAGCTGGGCCTGGATCGTCACATAGTCGCTGCCCATGTCGGCATAGGCCAGGCTGCGGCTGTTGCCGTTGCCGGTGAGCGTGGCGGTGCCGGCGGTGACTGACCAGGTGCATTCGCCACTCAGGCCCGTGAGGACGGCGCTGACGGTGATGGATGTGGGTGTTGCGCTGCCCGAGGTGGGCACCTGGAAGATGAGGCCGGGTGCGGTGAGGGCCAGGGCCTTGGCGCCGGGGATGTTGAAGCTGGCGGGCAGGCTGACGCTGGCCAGGCGCGAGGCGGCGGCTTGCAGCAGAACGTCGCGGGTGTTGACAACCGTTGCCATTACAAAAGCACCTCGGTTTGTGTGCGCAAGGTCATCCAGTTGACGGCGCGGCGGATGACCTGGCCGGTGACGCCGCCGGAGAGGCCGAAGCGGCTGTGTGTGATGGTTTGCGCGCTGGCCACGGCGTGCAGCAAGGTGCTGGGGGCGCCTTCATACGCGAGCACCCGGCGGCGGGTGGACCACAGGGCCAGGCGGCGATCGGCTTCGGCCTGGGCGGTGGCGGTGGTGAGAAGCGCGGTGTCGGTTTGCTCGGGCGGGGCCTCGGGCAGTTTGTAGGCGGTGGCGGTGGCGCTGTCGGACGCGGTGACGGTGAGCCACTCTTGCGCAAACAGGTCGGCATGCTCGGGCAGGATGCCGCTGGGCAGCGTGGCTTGCACGGTGTGGTTTTTGCAGTAGCCGATGCGCACGGCGGCGGCGATGGGCGGGCGGGTGGACAGGCGCAGGCTGTGCTGGATCATGTCGCTGGCGGTGACCTGGGCCGGGGTGCCGGCGGCGGGCAAGTCGACCTTGCGGGGCACGAGCAAGCCCGTGGCGCCAAAGGCCACCTGTGCGCCGACGGCGGCGGCGAGCTGCTGGCAGATGGCGAGCACATTGGCGCGATCGGCCACGTACAGGCCCAGGGGCTGGGTGTGGGCGGCCTCGAAGGTGGCAAACGCCGCGCTGTCGATGTCGCCACTGGATAGGGGCTGGGTGCCGTGGGTTTTGGCGATGTGCTGGATGAGCGCGCCGGCGGTGTTGCGGTAGGTGCCACCGGTTTTGTCGCCCTGCACGCTGGCGGTGATTTGCCCGACAGGGCTGGCCGCGAGGCGGAATTTGCCGGTGGACAGGTATTTGGTGATGGAGACGGGCACGCCGTTGTCGCGCACTTCGATGATGTCTTCGATGGCGCCGTTGTGCACCTGGTATTCGAGCGTGGCGGGATCCACGAGCAGGGGCGTGATGTTGTGCACCTCGCCAAAGCACAGGGGGAGCAGGCGCTCGGCGTTGGCGGTGGCGCCGCCCAGGGTGGCGGTGGACAGGGCGGTGTTGAGGCGCTGGGCTTTGTCGCGCAGGACGATGTTGAGGGTGCTGGCGGTGCGGGCGGCCAGATCGTCGGCGATGCCGGCAAAGACGAGCCGGAAATCCGCACGCGGCCAGGAGGCGTCGCCCACATACACATTGACGGCGCGGCCGGCCCAGATGTCGTCGAGCCACGCGTCGCGGCTGCCGTCGTCGTTGCGGATCTCGATATCGGCATAGGCGATGGAGGCGGCGCCGTCCAGCGGCAGGGTTTCGGTGACTTCGACGCCGTCGGTGATGCAATCGGTGTAGTGCTGATTGGCCGGCGTGTCGGTGGGGCCCGAGGTGTAGCCGCCGGCCGACAGGTAGCGGGTGGTGTCGACGCCCGAGACACTGGCGACGGCCTCGACGAGGACGACGCGGCGGGTGCGGCGCGTCAGGGTGTCGGGGGCGGTGCCGGCGGCCCAGGCCAGGAATTGATCGTCGGTCATGACGCGATGGGGCGATCAGTTGCGATTGACGGTGGCGACGCCGATGGCGAATTGGCGGCGCGATTGGCCGTCCGACAGGCCGGCGACGATGGTCTGCGCGGCGGCCTGGTCGCTGCTGGCGTTAGCGGCAGCGAGGAATGTGGTGCTTTGCGCTTGCTGCTCGCGCAGGGTGGCCAGCTCGGTGCGAAGCTGGGCGGTTTCGGCGCGCAGGCCGCGCAGTTCGGCCAGCATGTCGGTGCCGGCGCCGACGCCCGCGGCGCTGGCGGAGGTGGAGACGAGGCCGCCACCCGCGATGAAGCCGGCGCCGCCGTAGGCGCTGCCAACGCTGCCTTGGAGGCCCGACAGATCGCCGATGACGCGATCGATGACGGTTTGGGTGATGTCGCTGGAGGCGCTGAATGCTTTCTGTGCGTCCAGGTATTCGGTGGCGCGGGCGGTGATGCGGCCCAGGGCGTCGGCGTCGCCGCCCATGGCGAGGGAGAGATCGCGCTGGTAGGCGTCGCGCGCGGCTTGCAGGGCCTGCTGGGGGGTGGCCAGGCCCGCGCGGGTGCCGGTGAGCTGTTCGATGAGCTCGCCGATGGGGCGGGTGGCGGCGGTGGCGGCGTCGGCCATGTCCAGCAGGCTGGTGCCGATGCCCAGGATGGCGTTTTTGGCGTCGAGGGATAGGTCGGGCGCCAGCAGCAATTGCTGCACGAGGGTTTTGATGCCCTCTTCGCTTAAGGCCTCAAAGGCGGCGACAAGTTCGCCCACGGAGGCGCCGGCACCGGCAAGCTGGGCCTTGTAGGCGAGCACTTCGAGTTTGAAGGCGCGGGCGCTGGCGGGCTCGAGGAAGCGATCGGCGGCGCCGTAGGCGGTGTCGGCCAGGGAGACGAGTTTTTGCCGCTCTTCCGCCAGGGTGCGTTCGGCCTGGATGGCGTCAAAGGTGGAGCGCAGGGATTCGTCCAGCGCGTTGCGCTGGCGGGCGATGGCCTGGGCGTGGGTGTCGGTGAGGCTGTTCAGCTCGTCGAGCAGGGTTTTGCGCTGCTCTTCGATCCCGAAGGCCCGTTCGGCGGCGGTGACCTGGTCGAATAGATCGCGGTTGGTGGCGTCGATGGCGGCGCGTTCTTTTTCGCGAAGCTGGATGCTGGTGAGGGTGGCGGCGTCCAGGCGATCCTGGAGGGTTTGGCGTTCGGCGGCGAGGTCTTTGCCGGTGGTGGTGGCGAGGTCGGCGGCGGTGGTGCCAAAGTTGGGGTCGGTGATGGATGGCGTGAGGTAAGCCGGCGCCAGATTCAGAGCGCTGCCGGCCTTGCCGAATGCGCCGGCCAGCTTGGTTTGGAGGTTGTCCAGCGACTGCACCACACGCGGGTCGTTGAGGACCAGGCCAATGGCCTCGGCAGTGCGCACCGCGTTTTCGATGGCCGCGTCGCTGCTGGCGAGGTTGAGCGCATCAATGGTGACCTGCTGAGCCGCGATGGCGCGCGCGGTATCGAGAAAGGGGGTGACGACGCCCTGATTGAGGATGTCGATGATTTGCCCATTGGCTTCGCCCAGCAGCTTCTGACGGATGCCGCCGACGATTTGGTCGGCGACGGTTTTGCCAGCGGCTGCCGCATCGCCGGATTGCAAGCCGGCGGTGAATTGCTGCACGAGCTGGTCGCGTGTCAGGCCAATTTCGCGCAGCAAGGCGTTGGGGATATCAATGATGGCCTCAAAGGCAGCTTGCGCTTTGGTGGCGTCGAGGTTTGGGATGTCCAGGCTGGAGAGCGCGCGCTGCACGTAGGCGGGCAGCGTGTCGGCAGCGGCCTGCAGGGCCAGGAGTTGCGCGCGGGCGAGTTGGTCGCCGAATTGGGTGGCGGCTTGCTCGGGGGTGAGGGTTTGGGTGTAGAGGGCGGGGTCGTAGGTTTGGCCGAAGCTGGCGCCACTGGAGAGGGTGCCGCCGGCGAAGGTGGCGCCACGGCCTTTGCCGGAGGATTCCAGGCCCGCCTCGAACGCGGTGACGGTGATTTTGGAGCCCAGATCCTTGAGGGTGGCGTTGATGGTGTCGAAGGTGGACTGGACCAGCTGCGTTTCGAGCGTCTGGTTGATGGCGCCGCCCGATGGCCCGCCGCCCAGCGTGGCGGTGCCGCCGACAACGCTGTAGCCGGCGCCTTGGCGGGTTTCGCCTTTTTTGGCGAGGCTGGCCAGCAGGGCGATGCCGATGGCGATGGGGCCGAGGTAGCCGACGGCCTGGCCGAGTGCGGTGGCCATGCTGGCGCTGGCCAGCTCGGTGGTGGCTCTCAGGAATGCACTGGGGCCGACGCCGGCCGTGAGTTGCGAGAAACCAGCACCGACGCCCTGGGTGAAGGCGGACGCACCGATCAGGTTGCTGCCTGCGCCCAGCAGGTTGGAGGCGCCGCCGGCGCTGGCCAGGGTGGATTGCGCCAGGGGCGAGAGGTTGCCACCCAGCACCTGCGCGCCCACCTGGAAGATGTAGGGCCGCAGGGTGGCCTCGTACAACAAATTCAGCAGCGAGGCCTTGAGGGTTTGGCCCAGGCGCTTGAATGTGCCGGCGCCGTCTTCGAAGACGTTGGTGAAGACGTTGCGGGCGATGTCGTCGAGGCTGGCGAGGCTGTTTTTGAAGGCGTCCAGCTCGAGCTGGGACGCGCGGGTGACTGCGTCAACAGCGGCGCGGCCGGCGGCGAGGCGTTTGGCGGCTTCGGCATCGGAGCGGATGCGGGCGGCGTTTTGGTCTTTCTGCTCGGGGGTGAAGAAGTTGAAGGGGTCGCTGTTGATTTCGCGCAGGCGGCGGCGGGCCTCGATTTCGATGCGCAGGTTTTGGATGGCGAGGGCGCGGGCCTCGTCGGTGGCGCCGATGGTGCGGGCCTCCAGGGCCTGCAGTTCGATGTCTTCGGCCAGGCGCTCGGCGTATTCGTCCATGCCGGCGATGGCTTTGGCGCGGGCGTCTTCCTGCACTTTGAAGGCGTCGGCGGATTCCTGCGCCATTTGCTCTTGAAACGAGAGCGAATCCTGGGCGGCGCGGGCTTCGACATCGCGCTGGCGGGTGGTGGCGGCGGACGCTTCGAGGATGGACTTGAGCAGGGCGGCGCGGCCGGTGAGGCGCTGGCGTTCGGCCTCGGTGAGTTTGCCGCTGCGGGCCTGGATGTCGGCAAGCAGCTCGATTTCGACGCGCTGGGCTTCGGTGAGTTTTTTGCCTTCGGCCTGTTCGGCGGTGGCCAGGTCGATGCGCTTTTGGATGGAGGCGTTGAGCTGGTCGTATGCGGAGGCTTCGGCCGCCGTGGCGCCGCCTTTGCCGCCGACGTTGGGGGCGGGCGGCTTGTCGGGCTTGGTGTCGGTGGGTGCGTTGCCAAGGCCTTCGCCGCGCAAGACGCGGCGGTAGGCCATGGTTGTCTTGATGGCCTCGTTGATCTTGTCAATTTCAGCCTGAATCTGCGCTTGGTAGGCCTTGGGGAACCTGCCACTTTTGTCCGACCTTGCCTGGTCGAGCAGGTTTTGAGCGTTCAGCAGCTGCTCGGTCAATTTGACCAGTTCGGCGTCGTTCTTGACCTGGTCGCCGCCGGTGACGAGGCCCCGGTAGCCGGCCAGCAGGGTTGCAAAGAAGCCCGCGGACTCTTTGCGGGCCTCGATCATCGCGGTGGCGGCGTCGTTGAGGGCGGGGATGAGGTTGCCGGCGAGGGAGATTTTGACGGCTTCGCTGGACAGGCTCAGGCGCTTGAGGTTGTCGTTGAAGTCGGCGGCTTGTTTGGCCAGATCCGCCCCGAAGACGGCGCCCAGGGCGGTGGCCTCCTTGCGCAGTTTTTCGATGCCGGCAGACCCCTGATTGAGGATGGGGATCATGTCGGCGCCGGACTTGCCAAAGATCTCAATGGCGAGGGCGGCTTTCTCGGGTCCGTCGCGAAACGAGGCGAATTTGTCGGCGATGTCCTTGAGGACGGCGTCGCTGCCGCGCAGTGATCCGTCGAGGTTCTTGAATTCGACGCCGATAGCCTTGAACGCTGCGGCCTGTTCCTTGCCGCCACCAGCGGCGCCGGCCATGTTGACGGAGAGTTTGCGGATGCCGGTGGCCAGCGCTTCGATGGGGGTGCCGACGACTTCGCCCGCGTAGCGCAGGGCTGTGAGTTCTTCGACGGCGATGCCGGTTTTTTCGGCCAGATCGTCCATCTGGTCGGCGGTGTCGATGGCGCCTTTGAGGGACGCACCGGCGAGGGCGGCGCCGATGGCGGCGCCCAGGGTGCCAAAGCGCGCGGTGAGGCCGGACAGGGATGCCTGGGCGGTTTCGGCCTGGTTGCCAACCTCGCGCAGGCCGCGCTTGGCGCTGTCGAAAGCGGCTTTGGTGCGGTCGACGGCCGATAGGGTGATGGTTGCGTCGGGGCTGGTGGCCATGGCGGTGGTGGGTGTTGATCAGCAGCGCGCGGCCGCGCGGCTAGCGGCGGCTGGGGCGGGCGATGGATGCGAGTTGTTCGGCGAGTTCGCGCTCTTCCTTTTGCGCCTGGGCGGCTGCGGCGCGGTCTGCGACGCCTGCCAGGTGGCCCGATGCGCACGCGGACATGGCGCACATGGCGTCGGCGAGCGCGGCGCCGCGCAGGCTTTTGGCGCTGCGCAGCCAGGCGCGCAGGCTTGCCATGTCAAGGCCGACGGCGCCGGCGACGCCGATGGACCACAGGGGCGGGAGGGTTTGCCACAGGAGCCAGTGCTGGACGTTGCAGGGCCAGAGGAAGACGGGGACGCCCGGCGGCGAATCAAGGCCGCCCGGTGGCGCATCACGGCCGCCTGGCGGCGGCTGGGGCTGCGGCGCGGTGGCGGGGGCGTGCAGCGCGACATGCCGGGCGACCTGTTCTAGTTTTTTTCCGTGGCCAGGGAGCAATCGCGCACGCGGCGCCAGACGATGGCGGGCAGGCCCGGGATGGCTTGCAGGAGCTCGCGAAAGTGCTCGGAGCTGTAGGCGATGCTGGTGTGGTCAGAGGCTTTGAGGTCCCAGTTGGTGGTGCCTTCGATGAGGCGATCGACGAGGGCTTTGGCGACGGCTTCCTGGGTTTGCTCTTTGACGAGTGCGCCCTGGCGGCTGTAGATGTCGGCTTCGCTCAGGCGCTTGTGCTGGATGGCGAATTCGACTTGGATTTCGTCGTCGGTGGGGCTGAGAAGCGCGGCCTTGATGGGCACGCGGATCTGGTCGGAGATTTTGAAGGGGAGGCTGGCAAGGAATTGGCTCATGATGGTCCGATGAAGGGGGGTGTGATGGCTCGATGAATTGCAAGGGCCGCCGGGCTCGAGCCATCAAAGACCCGACTTCGGGGCCCGCGCAGGCCCCTAGCCCTCGCAAACTGGCCGCTTAGGTGCTGTACAGGGTGGGGATGCCCTGGCCCTTCAAGCTGACGTTTGTTTTGACGGCGCCCTGGGCCTGGCCGGTGGGCACACCAGCGGCGCCTGGGTAGGCCAGGAAGACCATCTTGTGGGTGCTGCCAAAGCGCAGGCGGATGGCGCGCTTGGAGGCGGCGCCCTGGGCTTTGTAGGCTTTGTTGCATTCGATCCAGCCGGGATCGGACACGTCGAAGAAGTTTTCCATGTCCATGGTCATGCCGTTGGCCAGGGTGGGGGCTTCCTTGCGTACGTTGTCGTGCACGGTGGTGATGTCGTCAAACTGCAGCTCGCCGCCGCTGGCGTTGATGTTTTGCGTGCTGGCAAAACTGGCGCCGAAGGTGACGATCTGGAAGCTGCCGCTGGTGAAGGTGTCGTAGTCGGTGGTGGCTTCACCTTCGAGTTCGGCGGTGTTGCTGCCGGCGTTGACGTTGGCCAGGCGGAAGATGCGGTCGTTGACCTGGTGCATGCCGTTGGAGGTGAGGACGATGTAGTCGCCATTGGCTGGGTCGGTGCCGCTGTAGGTGATGACGCCGGTGGCGGCCTTGCTGATGGCGGTGACGGTTTGCGCTGCAGACAGCGCGGTTTGTACGTCGATGCCGACGTTTTTCCAAAAGAGGATGTTGGGCATGGGGATCTCCTGGGTTGCGGATGGGTTGGGTCAGGCAGGGGTTGCGGGGACGCCGGCTTGTGTGACGTAGGTGATGCGCCAGGTGGTGATCACTTCGGCGATGAGCTGGGCGCCGACGCCGGACAGATCGGGGTCGACGCTGACGAGCTCGGTCTCTTTGACAAGGCCGGACAGGGTGCGGGCGGCGGTGGTGGCCAGCAGCGCGGCTTCGACTTGGGCCAGCAGTGCGTCGGCATCCTCTTCGGCATTGGCGCCGCAAGCGATGAGCTTGATGGCGATGAGGAAGCTGCGCTGCTGGTAGGGGGTGGCGTTGATGCCGTCCAGTTCCACCTGCTCGGGGCCGCGCTGGATGACGATGGCCGGGGTTGAGGCCTCGGGGATCGGGTCATCCGGCGGGCGCTTGGTGTGCACCCGGGCGCCCGCGCTGGTGCCGGCCGCGACGAGCGCGGCGGCGATGGCTTGGACGATTTGGGTGCGCAGGTGGGCCATGGTGGGTCTTAGGCTTTGCGCAGGTGCAGGAACGAGGTGCCGCTGCCCGTGGGCCGGTGGTCTGCAACGGTGTAGTCACCTTGCATGGGCCCTTCGGCGATGCGGGCTGCGGCGCCGCTCCAGGCGTCTGGCACGCTGGCGGTTGGCAGTTGGGCAGTGGGGTCGGTGGTGAGGACACCAAGGACATCGATGCCGGGCTCGCGCACGATGCAGGCGACCTTGACGGCGGCGAGCGCGCCGGCTGGTGTGATGTGCACCGGCGTGGCGAATTCGTCGCTATCGAAAAAGGTGTCGAGGTCTTCTGCGAACATGATGCGGGCTTGTTTGGCTGCTTGCGCTGTGTGCGTTGGCGGTGCGATCAGGGAGCCGGCTGGCCACCCTGCCCTGCACCGGCGCCGGCGCCTGCCGCGAGCTGCGCCAGGGCGTCGGCTTCGGCCTGCGCGGCGGCGCGGGCTTCTTCCTCGGCTTGGGCGGCGGCGGCGGTGGCCTGGGCTGCTGCAGCGGCTGCGCTTTCGGCGGCGGCCTGTTTTTCGGCCTTTGCCCGTAGTGCGGCGGTGGCCGATGACTCGGCCAGGCCCGCCGCAATGAGGCTGTTGGCCTCGGCTTCGGGCAGTTCGGCGGTTTCGCCTTCGTTGTAGGTGGCAGCGTTGTGCTGCACAGGGGTGGTGAAGCGGATTTTCATGGTGGGCAAACCGGGTGATCGAGCTTCAGGCGACGGCTGCGCTGATGAGGTAGCCCGCCGTCGCGGCGGCGATGACCGGAGCCTCGGCGCGGGTGACGGGGTAGACCCAGCTCTTGGTGTTGCGGTCGTAGTAGGGTTCTTCGACCATGGGGTAGCCGCCCAGGTTGTAGGTGTAGCCGTAGGTGGGCGCGCCCATCTGCGCCAGCGATTGCGGCACGGTGTAGGCGACCACCACGAATTTGCCCCACACGTCGGCGAAGGTGCCGGCGTCGCTGGCGTAGATGGCGTCACCCACGAGCACGCGCTCGACACCAAAGAGCGCGGCCAGCAGCTCGGGGGTGGCGACGTCGCGGCCGGTGTATTTGATGCGGTCGACGATGATGGGATGGGTGCGCAGCTTGCTCATGACAGCGGCGCCCATGACGACGGTGTTGGCGCGCTTGCCGGTGGCGGCGCGCACGGCCTCTTTGCCGGTTTCGACGTTGGCAACGGGGTTGCTCACGCCGCTGGTTTGGTCGCTCCACTGGCCGGTGCCGGACAAGGTGACTTTGTTGCTGGCGCCGTAGTTGCCGGCGGTGGTGGCGAGATCGGCCTGGGCCTTTTCGAGCCGCAGGGCCATGATGTCGGTGGTTTTGTTGATGGCCATGGCGGCGTGGTCAACACCTGGGCCGTTGGAGCCCTCCTGCATGATTTCGATGGGGACCTGGCCTTCGAGGCTGTAGTCGACCAACGCGTAGGCGCTGTCGGTGTGGCCGAACTGCACGCGCTTGGTGTTTTCACCGGGCGCGCGTTGCGAGCCGTAGAGCATGAAGTCTTCTTTGCCGAAGGTGATGACCTTGCCGCCGCGCAGGTTGACATCGATGCTGGGAAAGAGCGCGCTGCCGACGAATGCCGAGTTTCGGTAGCCCTGGGCGATGGCGGACAACACGGGATCGACGACACGCGCGGCCGATGGAGTCATGCCGGCCATGCCCAAGGGCAGGAATGCCAGGCTTGCGGTGTCGATGGACGGGAGCACGGCGGTGGCACTGCCGATGGACGCAAAGAAGGCGACGGCGCCCGCTGCGATGGCTTGCAGGCTCTGGGGCTGGACGGCGGCGGCGGTGGCTGCCGCGAGCATGAGGCCGGCCGCGATGACCAGGCCGATGTGGAGCTTTTTCATGGTTGGGTCCTTGGGGTGTGAAGGGGTTGTTTGCTTGCGCTTGGGGCGGCGTGTTTTTTGGTGCGGTGCGGCTGCGCGTCAGTTGGGAACGACGAGGACTTCGATCCAGTCGCCATCTGCGCCCGCTGCCGTGAGAGCGTGTGCAACGACGACGCCCGACGTGGCGGTGACGAGCTTGCCGGCGGAGCCGACAACTTCGAGCTTGGCGCCCACGGAGATGGCGGCGCTGGCGATGGCCTTGGCGGTGCCCAGCGCGGTGACGGACGCACGGGCGCCGGAGGCGACGCCGGTTTGCACGAAGCCCAGGCAGCGGCCTGCGGCGGTGGCAATGGCGCCGCCAGCCGTGACGGCCTGGCCCTCGGCAAGGGTGGCGGCGGCGGTGACACCAAGGGTGAGGATGGGGGTGTTTGCGATCATGGCTTAGGCACCTTTCTGGACGGCTTTGATGGCGTCGAGGTAGGTGACGCCGGGGTTGGAGGCTTGGTGGGCGAGCGCGTCGGCGTGCAGGCGAGCGCGATCAGCGTTGACGCTGTAGCCGGCGGGGGCTGCAGGCGCGGCGGCCTCGCCAGCAGGCGCTGGGCCGCGCACGGGGTTAGACGGAACCTGCGGCAGGGGTGCGGGCGCATCGCTGGCAAGGGCCTGGGCTTTGTCGCCGAGGACTTTGCGCTGCGCGGCGACGAGCTGCAGGGCGGCTTCGCCGGCGCTGGTGTGGCCGTCGAACATGAAGCCCTGAATGAGGGCTTCGTGGCCGGGGCTGGTGAGGCCGTGGATGGCCTTGATGCGCTCGACGGCTTGGGCGTCGCCGGCTTTGACGCCTTCGGCGTAGCCGTCGGCTTTGCCGCGTGCGTGGCCGGCGGCGTCGCCATCTTGCATGATGGCCTTGAGCAGTTCGGGTGCTTCGGCCTGGAGCTGTTCGCGAGTGATGGGCATGGTTGCCTTTCGATGGGTTGGTTTGGTTTGGCCGTTGGCTGCATCACCGGCAGCGGCTTGGGCCGCGGGGGCGGGGCCAACGCCCAGGGCCTTGATGCGCGCGCTGCGGCGCGCGGCGAAGGCCTGCGGATTGGCGGCAAGCTGCTCGACGATTTGGTCGACCGTGGCAACACCGTCCACGAGTCCGGCGTCGATGGCCTGCTGTCCGATGAACACGCGGCCGTCGGCCATGTGTTCGATGACGGTGGCGGCGTCGGTGCCGCGATGTTTGGCTACGGCTTCGATGAAGACGCCGTAGAGGTGGTCGACGCGGGCCTGCATGTGGGCGCGGCCCTCTTCGGTAAGGGGCGCGTTTTCGCTGGCGATGCGCTTGTACCGGCCGGCGGTTATTTCGGTGAGGCCTTCGGCACTGCGCGGGTTGTAGGCGTGGGTGGCGACGACGCCGATGGAGCCCACGTTGACGGTGGGCCCGGAGATGTAGACGGCATTGGCGGCAGAACCGATCCAGTAGGCGGCGCTGGCCAGGAGGCCATCGGAGACGGCAACAATGGGTTTGGTTTGCGACAGTTCAAAGACCGCCTGCGCGAATTCGGGGCTGCCGAAGACGCTGCCGCCGGGTGAATCGATGGCCAGCACAAGAGCGCGCACGCGCGGATCCGCGATGGCGGATTCAGCCTGGCGTGTGAGCATCTGCGCGCTGGCGCCGCCAGAGACGCGGGTGAAGAGGTTTGCTTTTGGAGCGAGCACGCCCTCGACGGGCAGGACGGCGATGCCGCCTTCGCGCAGGGTGTATTCCTGCTGGTCGTTGGCCAGGGGGCGCTGCAGGCGCGCCTCGATGGCGGCAATGTCGATCTTGTCACCGCGCAGGTGCGTGGCGTAAACGCCAAGCATTTCATGCAGCATTTGCGGCTGCAAGGCCCAGGGCGAGGTGAGAAGTTCCAGCAGGTTCATCGGTCACGTTGACGCGTTGGCGTGAACGTGACTTTGATGATTTGGAGCCGGAAAAAATAGGGCAAATTGCGACGACTTTGCCCGCGATGATTGTGCCGACGGATCAGGCAGGGACGGCGGTGGAGACGACGTCGAGCAGGCCGCGCGCGATGAGGGTGTTGCCTTGGTTTGTGGTGAAAGTTGCCAAGACTGCATAGCTGCGCCGGTCGGCGTCTGCGGGGATGCTGCCGCCGGATATGCGCACCTGGATGACGGTGCCCGCAGGGTCGGTGCCGTCGTCGTATGTGATGGCGCTGGTGTTGACAACAGGCACGCCGAAGGTTATGGCGTCGCCGCCTGTCAATGCCGGCAGGAAGCTCATGGCGGGGGTGCCGCTGATGGTTTCGGAGTCGGCCAGGTAGCGCTTGCAGCGCAGATCAAAGAGGACCGCTTCGGCGGGAAATTTTTCGAGTGTGGTTGTCATGATGGCGGGCCTTTGCGGTCAATGTTTGGCGCGGGGCATCAGGGATGGCGCTGGCAAAGCCAATCGCGCTGGCGGGCTGCGATGGGCCAGTTGCGGCGACGATGGGCTAGTAGGTAGTGGGCGTCGTTGCCTTCAATGAATTCTGGCGCCGCCGCGCCCGTCGCCCCATTGGCCTGCCCAACCCCCTGCGCAGATCCAGCCGCCGCCACCACGGCCGCAGCAAACGCATTGGCCTGGGCTATGGCAGCGGCTGCGCCGGTTGCGGCGATGGTGGCCGCTGCGCTGGCACTGGCTTGGCCTGCGGCGTGGGCAACACCTGCGCCGCTGACGATGATGGGGGCGCTGCCCGTGGAAGCGTTGGCCTGGCCAGCCGCGTGGGCAACGCCTGCAGCGGCGACGACGAGGGCGCCGGTGGCGTAGGCTTGTGCCGGCGCCTGCGCGGTGGCTTGCGCGGCTGCGACGAGGGCGCCGGTGGCGTAGGCTTGTGCCGGCGCCTGCGCGGTGGCTTGCGCGGCTGCGACGAGGGCGCCGATGGCGTTTGCCTGGCCAGGGCTGTCGGCGGCGCCGGTGGCGGTGATGGTGGTGGTGCCGCCAGCCGCCCCCATCAGCCACAGCTTGCGTGCTGGTGGCAAATAAACGGCCCACGGATTCTTGAGTCGTTGCGCCTCTGCTGCAGCTATGCCGCGCGGCACAACACCAAATAAATAGGAATGCGTCTGGCACGGGTTATTGCTGACCCCACGATCCCGGCCAAAGGTCAAGCCAGTAATTGTCCCCGTGCGCGTGCCAGTAATATCACTCGACCGAAGTTCCCCGTTTACATAGAACTTGATCTGATTCCCGATGCGGGACGCAATAAATACCGTCGCGGTTGTAAAAACTCCGGTGGCTGCCGTGGACTGGTTATTGTCTAAATAGGCAATTGCAGAATCACTGCCGATGGCAAACCAGTTACTCCCCAATGACCCGCCGGCCACTACAGAATGCGTAGAAGTACCGCCAGCTGGTGAGCCCAATGAACTAGCGTAAAGCAGCAGCGAGAAGTCGCCGCTAATTGTGACTGCTGGGAAATCAATTGCCACATATCCCGGGACCTCTGTTGAAGGGCCGCCCGCAGCAATTCCAAGTGGTCTGGTTTCAACGGTAAACGTGCCACCTCGCAGGGTGCACATCTGAGGGGTTACAAAGAACCCTTTTTCGTACTCCGGGCGGAGCGCCAGCTTGCCCAGCGGTTGCCGGGTTACCGTGTCCCGAAACAGGACAGGCATGGGTTACACCGTCTGCGCCTGGATGCGCTCGTAGCTCAGGGCGTGACCCGTGCTTTTCAGATTGACGCCGGTATCGTGTGCCACGTACACGCCCCAAAATTTGGGCAGCACGCCACCAAAAAGGGATGCAACAGATATCGGACCAAAAAAGTAGTCACGGTCGCTTGTGCTATCGACCAGCATCGACGCAGCCAAGCGCACCGCACTGTTCATCACGTTGGCACTGGTGAAAGTCTCTGCCGAATCGGTGCCGTCCAGAACATCGGGGTAGGTCGGCGTGCCGCTTGAACTGCTGATGTTTGCGTACACGTAGACATTGATCGAGCGCGATGCTGTCGGGCTTGTGCCGGTAGGAATCTTTCCCGCCAGCAGGTGATCGACATCGACGTTTGATGTGTTGTCAACCGCATCTGATTCGCGGCCCGATGTGTATACACCAGAAGAACCAGACGCAAGCGACCCCAAAGAAATCGTTATTGAGACACTGGATGTTGACGGATATTTGGTCTTGGTATCAGACATCACGCACCTCCATCCATTGCTTGAGCCACTTGATAGGGAGTCACCGGGTTTGGCTCAGTCCCCAATGCAAGCAGCGCATCGGCATGCTCTTGCTGGATCACATTTGCTTGGACAAGGCCATAGAGCGCCCCGGCGATTAGCGGAGAGGACGCTTTAAGCCTGCCCTGTTCCAGCAGTGGGCGGACATGGCGAAAGTCATTACCGTTGTAGATCGCGTCAAGCAGCTTATTGCCAGCCTCTAGCCCGATGGTTTCGAGCACCGTCCCATTGCCAATCTCAAGCGAGGATGGTCGGATTCGCCCAATGTTCACCTGAGCGGCGATAGCGTCATGGTCGCGGCTTGCCAGCAAGTCCGCGCTGCACTTGGCTTGGATTTCTTCGGTGAGGGTCATGGCCCGGTCACTCCTCAACAATTTCGCTCGCCGTCGTGAGCTTGGGCGTGACGGCGGGGGTGGTGGTGATCACGATGGGCGTGCTTTTGTAGGCCAGGCCATCGCCGGCGGCGGTGATGTCCAGGGTGCTGCCGCCCTGGGTGGCGCTGATGGTCATGTTGTCGCCACTGACGGTTTTGACCCAGTAGGCGACGCCGCCGGTGATGCCGGTGGGCAGGCTGGAGCCGTCGACGGCGAGGAAGACGACGCGCTCATCGACCGCCAGGCCTGACAAGCCGGGGATGGTGATGGTGTCCGACGTTGCGCCGACGAAGGGGCCCAGGCGCGAACCGATGACGCCGCGGCGCAGGATTTTGGTGGCGCCGCTGCTGGCGACGCCGACGCTGAACATGGTGGCGGTTTCGCTGCCGCTGGTGCAGGTGGGGAAGGTGATGTCGGCAGCGGGGGAGACCTTGTTGGTGGTGACGGTCCAGCCAGAGCCCGAGCGAGCGACCGCGACGCGGGCATAGCTGCCATAAGCACATTCGCTGGTGTTTTGGACGCCAGCGTTGCCGGGGTCTGCGGTGTGCAGGGCGGCGTAGAGGTTGGTGAGGGGGCTGGAGGCGGCGTTGTCGGCGAGGTTGGCGATGCCTGTGGCCTGGAAGATGAGTTTTAGGATGTCGTTGCGGAAGGTGTCGTTTTTCATGGTGACTCCGGGCTGTTGGTGTCGGATGAATCTGAGGGCGCACGCGGTGCATCGCCTGGCGCCAGGATTGGATCGGTGTCTGGATCGATTGGGACTTGTGCTGGGCTGCCAGCCGGGGCGATGTAGATGCCGTCGCGTTGCTGTGCCTTGACTTCCTTGACGCGCTGGCGGTGTTTGCTTGCCCAATCGACGCCGTCGTGCAGGATGGATTCGGCCTGTAGGGTGGAGATTCCGAGCTCGACGCGGCCTTTGGATGCGGCGACTTCCTTCGATGGGTCGACGGAGCCGGGGCCGTCGCCTGTCCAGACGCCGGCGGACCAGGCGGCGCGCAGGAGCGGGTCGGCAAAGAAGCCGGGGGCGGCGATGCGGTTGTTGGCTATTTCGTGCTCGAGCCAGAGTTCATAGACGGGCTGGCATAGCGCGGTGACAACGGCATCGCGTCGGCCACGGAAGAACTTCCAGGCCATGAGCAGCGCGCCGCGCGCTGCGGTGTAGGAGCTTTGGAAGTGCATGACGAGCACTTCGAATGGAAGGCCCAAGGCCATGCCGATTTGGCGCACGATGGCTTGCCAAAATGGGTCGAAGTTGGCATTGGGGCGCCCTGGCGTGGAGGAGACGACGTCTTCCCCCGGCAGGAGGTTGATGGCCTTGCCGGATTCGACTTCGCCGCTCCACTTGCTGGCGTTGCTGACGATGGTGCCTTGTGCGTCTTCGTCGAAGAGGTCTTGAAACGCCTGTGTGTCCATCTTGATGAAGATGGCAAAGAGGCTGGAGACAACGGCGGCGTTTAGTTCTGCGTCCGTGTAGCGGCTGAGTTGCTTGAGGGGTTCGATGATGGGTGCGAACCATGGCACGCCGCGCACTTGATCGGGCCGCAGTAGGCGCATGCCGTGCAGAACATTGCGGCGGCCGGTGTTGGTGCCGCGCGCCGCGACGCGCTGCCAGGTGTTGGCGGCGCCCGGAAGGTAGTCGCCCGGGTGGCGGCGGGCAATGTGGTAGGCAACGGGTTCGCCGGTGTCGGGGTTGATCTCGACGCCGTCGATGAGGGTTGGGGTGTTTGGTTTGCGGTCGGGGTTGCAGATGCGATCGGCTTCGAAGAGCTGCAGGACGAGTTGGCGCGGGCGGCCCGGCTGGCGCTGCACGAGGGGCGTGGTGCAGAACGCGTCGCCGCTTTCGAGCCAGGTGCGGAAGAATAGATCCTGCAGACCGTAGAAGTTGGTTTTGCGGGCGATGTCGCAGTCGACGCTTTCGGACCAGGCGCGCCAGCGGCGATCGACGTCGGCCTGCCATTGGGCGGCTTGCGTTGCGGACAGGCCCAGGAATTCGGCGTCGACTTCGGCGTTGTGAGACAGGCCGGTGCCGATGACGTTGGTGACGGTTTGGTCGAGGGCGCCGGTGGCCACGGGCGCATTGCGAACCTGGTCGCGGCTGCGAGCGCGCAGGGTTGGCAGATCGCGGATGGTGTCGGTGGTGGGGCTGCCGCCAAGTGGCAGGTAGCGATTGAGCGCGGCGCTGTCGACGCGGGCGCCGGTGTAGCCGCCGGCCAGGGCCAGCGCGCCGCGCGCGATGGCGCGTTTTGCGGCTGCTTGGGGCCAGACGTAGGCGATGGCCTTGTCCAGAAGGTTCTGAGGCAAGGCGGGGCGCGTTGGCTGCTGCAGCTGGCCGGTTTGAGGGGCTTGCATGGGATGGCTTGGGTGTGTGTGTCAGCCGCCGGTGATGATGGTGCGCGCGCGCGAGCGGCCCGCGCCGCGAATGGACAGCTCGACGACGCGGTTGTTCCATGTGGCAATGCCCGTCTGAATTTCGGCCAGGTTGGCACGGGTGAGTTCGCGATCGTCGATGCGGTAGCGTTGGCCAGCGAGGACTTTTTCTTCGGCGGCCAGGTAGGCGGTGAGCCTTGCTTGAGCGGTTTCGAGGGTGATGCCGGCCATTACATGGATGCCTCCGGTGTTGGTGCGGGGCGAGGGGTTTGATGCCTACATGCAGGAAGGCTTCAATATGCCCAGGAGGCGGGGGGAAAAATAGGGCAAATTGCGACGAGTCAGGGGGTGCGAGGGCCACGCTTGAGCAGGCGGTAGAGGGTTGCGCGGTGGATGCCGTGATCGCGGACGATGTCTTCGGTGGGCTTGTTGGTGACGCCTTCGGCGCACACGACTGCTTGCTCTTGCGGTGTCAGCCGGCGCCCCCGGCGTTGGATGTAGGGGCGGGTGCCGCCGTATTCAGCGCGGACTTGGGCTTCGACGATGGCGCGCAGGTCGGCCGAAAAATCGGGCAGGAGCGCGCCGACGCGGGTGAGGATGTCGAGCACGAGATCGGGCGCGCCTTCATTGCCGGATGGATCGGCCGTGCCTGTGGCTGGCGCACCTGGTGCGTGGCGTGGGTGGCCGGTGCTCACGATGCGAACCTGCGCAGGCCTGCAAGGGAGATTCGGCCGCCCAAGATGGATCCGCTTCCTATGGGGGCGGCTGGCCGGCGCGTTTGGATGCTTGGCGCGGTTGGCGTGGTCTGTGCGGTTTGGGCGGTCGGTGCGCCTGGCGCCAGGTAAGGCGGCTGGTTTGTTGCTGCGTCTTGCGCGGCGGGTGTGGCGTGGTTGGCTGGCTGTTGCGGCAGCTGGCCAAAGAGGTCGCCGGTGTTGGGGTTGAGTGCTTCGCGCAGGGTCTGCCATTGGGTGGCGGTTTTTTTGTGTAGGCCCAGGTAGTGGGCGGCGGCGAGGTTGTATTGGCACAGGTCGAGCGCTTCATTGGGGACGCTTTTTTTCTTTTCCCACACGGTGACGCGGTGGCCGCGTTTGTATTTGCCGGTGCGGTATTCGGCGGTGACTTGGTCGAACCAGTCGTGGCTGCTGTCGTCGGTGTGGTCGGTCTTGGTGGGCAGGCCCTTGCTGAAGTGCATGGCGCCGGGGCCGGCGGTTTTCTTCCAGCGGGCGGCGAGCCAATCCTTGGCGGTGTCGCCGCCGATGATCCACAGGCGCACGCCGCCTTTTTCGGTTGTGCCGCGCCAGTTGAAATCGATGAGGCTGGGTTTGCTGGCGAGGATGGGGCGGCCGGGCCGGCTGGCGCCCTTGATGGCGTAGACATGGAGGCGGCGGCGCTTGCGGCAGAAGTCGTAGACCTCTTGGGTGGCGTTGCCGCCGGAGTCGATGAAGGTGGCGCTGATGGGGAGTGTGGGGCCGTGGGCGTGGCGGTAGCGCTGGCGGATGAGGCGGTCGGCTTCGTCCCAGGGGGCGGCGTCTTGGGGGTCGCCCTGGATGACCTGGTGGTCGATGACCCAGTTTTCCAGGCCTTCGCCCCAGGCGTGGGCTTGGAATTCGAGGCGGTGGGCTTGGACGTCAATGGCGGCGGTGACGACGCAGGCGCCGGCGGGGACGATGCCCAGGGGGTAGTCTTCGGCGCGGTCGCGCAGGGTTTGCGCGGTGGTTTGTTCGGCGTCTTTTTTCCACACGCGGGCCAGGCGCGTGTTGTAGAAGGCGACCATGAGGGAGTCGTCGCCGTCGGCGAGTTTTTTGGCGGCGGCGGCGTGCATGCGCAGGAGGGAGAGCCAGGAGGTCCAGCCGTAGGGCAGGAACAGCTGGCTGGCGGTGCAGCTTTCGGTTTCGCCGTCGCCGGCAACACCTTCAGACCAGGCGCCTTGGGCGAACATGCGGGGTTTGTCGTGTTCTTCGTGCAAGCCCCCGCATTCGGCGCAGGGGTAGAAGGCGCGGGGCTTTTCGCCGGTTTCATCAAGGATGAGGGTTTCAAACACAAGAGGCTGGAGGTGGCCGCAGTGGATGCATTCGGCGAGGGCTTCGCGCTGGGTGCCTTGTTTGTAGAGGGTCTGGATGTTGGATTCGCCGTCGATGGTGGGCGAGCTGGGGTAGTAGCTTTTGCGGTTGTGTTCGAAGCTGGTCTGCCGGGCTTCGGCCATGGCGGCGGGGGAGCCTTCTTGCTCGACGTTGGTGTCGGATCGGTCGATTTCGTCGTAGACGAGGTATCGCGCGGGGACTTCGGCGAGGTTGGCGGCGCTGCCGGCGGTGGCAATAAACAGGGTGCCGCCCTGGTACTCTTTGGTGTCCTGGTTGTTGGCGGCATCGCGGCTGCGCGGATCGGCCACGCGTTCGGCGATTTGGGGGACGGCGGCGACGGTTTTGTCGATGCGCTTGCTGATGCGCTTGGAGAGCTTGCCGGTGGGCATGAGCCAGAGAAAATTGGCCGGCTGCTGGTGGATGGTGGCGCAGAGGAAATTGAGCGCAACCTGGGTTTTGAACATCTGGCTGGCGACCATGGCGACGACGCGTTTGCAGGGGTGGCTGGGGGACAGCCATTGCATGACGGCGCGGGCATGGGGGGTGCGCTCGGATCGGTATTTGCCGTATTCGTTGGCGCCGCTGTCGCGGGGGATGACCATGTATTCGTCGGACCATTGGTCAATGGGGAGGTCGGGGTCGGGCTCGATGCCGCGGGCGAAGGCGGTGACGATGGCGGCGTAGCCGTTGGAGATGTCGCTCATGGGCTGGTGGGCTCGTGGGCGGCCTGGCTTGGTGTTGCGGGCGTTGCGCCTGGCAGCGGTTGGGGCGCAGCGGGTGCTGGTGGCTGGGCGGGGGCGTCGGCTGCGGCCGGGCGGGCGGGAATCATGTCGGCCAGGGCTTTGGCCATGTTGACGAGCATGAGGTTGTGCTCGCGGGCGAGGATGGTTTCGCAGGCTTCGACGCCGGTGGCGGCTGCAAGATCGGGCGCGATGCGCCGGCGCAGGGCGGCGAGGGCATCGCGCATGGTGCGGCCGAGCTGCAGGGCGGCGCGTTCGGCGTCGGCGCGGGGCAGTAGGTCCGCCTGCATCTGGCGCAATTTCATGCGGGCGATGGCGGCTTCGGTGGCCTCGCGTGCTGTTCGGGCCATGTGGAATGAGACTTGGCCGGGGCTGTCGCTCTGCGATTGGTCTGATGGGGGGGATGGCGGTTGCGCTGCGGGCGCGGCGGCGGGGGTGGCGGCGGGGGTGCTGGCGGGTTTGGCGGTGCCTGGGCCGGTGCCGGCGTGTGGTGCTGGCAGGGTGGCTACAAGGGTGGCGGTTTTGCCGCTGGGCCGGACGTGGTTCTGGATCTGCTGGCGGGCGGTGGCCAGGTCGATGAGGTTGTCGTCGCCCTTGGGGATGATGCCGCGCTTGACGAGGTCGTTGATGGCCTGGCGCGAGACGCCCAGGGCGCGGGCGAGCGCTGATTCGGTCAGGCGCTGGTTTTGCGGCTGTCGATCGGGTGCTGTGCTGGCATCAGGCTGGGCTGGCGGCTGCATGGCGGGTGGCTCGATCGATGGTTTTGATGCCGGCAAAGAATTCGAGGTAGAAGGCGTGCAGGGCTTGGTCGCAATGGATGGCGGATTGCTCGATTCGGGGGTTGGTGTTGACGTTGGCGCTGGATTCGATCGCGATGTAGAGGCCCTCTGCGGGCTGCGACATGAGGGTGACTTTGCTGTGGTTGCGGGCGATGACGAGGCGGCAGCCGTAGGTGTTGCACAGTTGGGTCATGAGCTCGTATTCGTCGCCGTACTGGCTGGGGAAGATCTCGCCGGCGTAGAGGTCGAATTGGTCGACGCGGCCGGTGTCGAGCCAAGCGCGGATTTCCTCGAGGTCGTTGCGGGCGATGCACCAGGTGGACAGCAGGAGGTGGTCGATGAATTCGACGCCCTGCAGCACGTGGCGGACGTAGGACAGGGAGTCGATGTCGCCCCTGGAAATCACGTGCCAGGATTCGCCGGGCGTGAAGGTGGCAGGCAGGATGCTGGCCAGCTGGGCCTGGGCGTTGGCGCGGCGCAGTTCGTGGCGGTTGGCGCGGCGGATCGCAACGGCTTTGCCCAGGGCTTGGCGTTCGAGGGCGGCCTGGGCCGTCCAGTCGGCGATTTCCCCAGGTGAAAAGCCTTCGAGTATGGTCAAGTGGTCATGCAACTGCATGTCAATTCATCCTGTCAAGCAATGAAAAAGTTCACCAGCTGGCGCGATTTCGCGCTCTTCCAGGCTAGATCGGAAGA
>OFQZ01000019.1_pt1 | contig 51809 bp, 39 predicted proteins | sample 1543011 | NCBI WGS metagenome assembly OFQZ01 (sample SAMN07774216, study PRJEB24372) | wastewater metagenome | isolation source: Exp Tend NO 0WW | collected 2016-02 | reverse complement strand
TTTTTTGTTTTATTAATAACTTCATGTTCGATATCAGCTCTTGTTTTTTTACAGGTAGTACAACTCATTTTTTTTATTTTACTCTTACAATTATATCAGAAGCTGGTTGCAAAATTTCATACATTGTTGTTGGTTCACCAAAAAGTGTATAATCTTCTGTAATATCAATCTCTTTTGTTGCCTCATCTAGGTATGGTTGAGATATTTCATTTGTAGAGTATTTCCCACCTACCATATTGTATATTCTAAGGTCTATTACGTTTAAAACACCCGCAACATTATTGATTGTTTCTAGTAAATTTGATATGTAAATATTCTCACCCATATCAAACTTATTAATATCCATATAACTTGTTATGCTAGAAACTACTTGGCTTATTATTTGTGATTGTGGATATTTTTTATCAATAAATAAATCAACTTGGAATGATAGATTAACGATTCTACCGTTTGTTACTTCGATATAATCATTAAGCATTCTATAGTCTGATAAATATGTTGATATATTATCTCTTAATGTGCTAGTCGATGTATTGTTTAGTTTAGAGTCTGAATCCAGCCCTAATATATAAATCTTAATTTTATTTTGTTCCTCAAACACACCTGTTCTAAATGGCACACCGAATTTTCCTGACATCAAAGCTATTCTTGATTGATAATCTTTTATTGTTACTGCTCTATTTTGTGCGGCAAAATTATATCTAACCAAATTTTTAATTTCGTCTATTGATGGTTCGTCTCTTCCACCAAGTGCTGGTAGTGGATTATTAACTGTTAATGATTGTTTTACAGCATTGTTTTTTACCGTCTCAGAACCATTAACACTCATATTTAATAAACCTATTGTATTAAGAACACCTTGACCAAGATTTGTATCTGTTCCACCACCAATTCTATATTTAACAAACATCGTTGTATTCGGATTATGTGTTACACCTAGTGATAGATTATTAATAAAATCACCTATTTGATTGACGATGTTGGCATTTACATCAAAATCGCATAATGAACTAGTATCTTGTGTTCCACCACCAAATATTAATTTTGTAAAACCTAAATCTGTGTATTCCCTTATAAATCGTCTATTAACGCTTAAATATTTTCCAGCTTTAATTGATGCATTATCTGATACTTTATTATAATCCTCTACAAAAATTTTATCTTCTGCCAATGCATCTACTTCAAACCATCTTAAATCATAATCTAAAAATTCCTCTTGTGTTGGGTCTGTTACAAAATCTGTTCCATCCAATGTTATTATTGAGTCGATTGAAATAACATTATCGTCTGGAAGGATTACTTCTAGGAATGGTTTGACATCTGATGTGTTTATGATTTTTTTAAAAATCTTTGTATATCCATTCACCACAAATTCTCTTTTGGTTAGTGTATAATTTATTAGGGTACCGTTTGAATTAAAATTTGGTATTATAATTCTATTTGGAATCCCACCTACATTAAATGGTGATGAGAAATCAATATCATATACCGTTTCAAATACTTTTCCAGCTCCATTCACTTGTGCACCACCTTGTATTATTGGGGCATATGATACATCAAAAGTATCGCCAAATGGTGGGACTATAACTGAAAAATCGACTATTGTTACAGATGGACGTTTTCCTGGAATTTTAAGACCAAATGTTCTAGCCAATGAAAGATTTGAACTTCTTTCTTTCGCATAATCAATTTGTGTTTCTTGAAACATCCTATCAGTATTAAATGATAACATATCCCCAACAGCAGCGTTTAACTCCAATAGCATCATACCTACAGATGCATCATTAAAATCATTAAAAATATCTGGGTAATATTGTCTAACCATATTAACCAAATCAGACCTTATGTCTGCAAAATTCCTTGATGTGTAATTTACTCTTTGTGCCATATTAAACGTTTATTATTACGAAATCAACTATATCAAATACAGTATCTGTTATTATATAATCTAATCTGATTACAGCCGCATAATCATTATTTTCAACATGCGTTACTGTTAAACTAGTTATTGATAATTGTGGTAAATATTTCTTAACCGATGCTTTAACCTCATCTGTTATTTCATCTAAGGTTAAATTATCATTGGGTTCAAAAATAAATCTAAGCAAATCGGTACCAAAGTCTGGATTATAAAGTCTTTGACCCTTTCTTGTTAATAATAAATGCATTAAATCAGCCTTTATTGCTCGTTGGTCGTCAGAGTTCAAATTCAAAAAGAACCCTTTAGGACTATCCCTAAAAGGATAATCAATATTGATATATTTAGTACTGGCCATAGCTTGATTTATAGATAAATATAATAAGAATTTATTTTTAGAAGTAAATGTATAAAAAAAGAGGCAATATTGCCTCTTATGTGATTAATTCTGTTATTATTAACTCTTAGCTCTCTTGTAAAACTATTCCATAATTCTTACCATTTATCCATGGTGAGATATACCATTTCAGTGGTTTATATTCTCCTGATTTACTTCGATATCTATTAACAAACCCATTCAATGCTTCTTTTTCTAAAATTTCAGCAGCTTTAACTGTTGGTTGAACATCATCTGGATGTACAAAATTCAACCAAGATTGATTTGTGATTTCCTCTAATGACCAACCTAAATATTTTGTCCATTCTGGATTAACTTTTATAAGATAACCCTTTTTACTCCCAATAACAAATAACACAGGTATTTTATCGAAGAATGTTGCTAAATCAGCTTCGTTCTCACTTAACTTCTCGGTGAGTTGACGTATTTTCTCAATATTTTCCATAGAAACGTTTATTATAAATATCATTATATAATAAAAAAGGAATGCGATATCGCATTCCTTAATTAAAATTTTAATTGTATTGTTAAATCGCTAATACTTCACAGCCACCAGACCCGCAAGCAATTTCACCACTCAAATCTGTATTGTCAGATGTTTCGATAACCTTTGTTAAATCAATGTCTCTTAATCCTTCCATCATTTCTTCAAATACTTTTTTGGTGCAGTCAGTAAATGGTGGTTGTATATATGTTCCACCATCGTATGGTAATACAGATATTCCATTAAAGGTTTCTCTATTTTCCCACATCCACTTTCCAACGGTTGGCCATTCATTTATTTTATAAACCAAATTACCTTTATCATCACGCCTATCTTCCATAATCGGGTTGTTGTTAGAATCTAAAATAACAGTACCATTCTCATCAATTTTGGATATCTTCTCATTTTCTTTTTTGATATTAACAGTTACAGAAACATTGTGTGTGTTTTGTCCATCTCTATGGCCATTTTTAACCCATTCTGTGTTGAATTTGCTTACTCTCTCTAGAAGACTCATTGGGGATTCAAACCTGAATATTGAGCCCTCAGGTGCTTTTACTGGCAATGATATAATTGCAATGTCTTTTGGTTTGAAATGGTCATCTTCTAGTAATTCTGGGTGGTATATTGATAGGTATGTATATATTGCTTCTGTTTTGCCAACACGGATTCTTCTAATGTAATAATCATTGTGCCATGCATGAATACCTGATGCTGTTCCTAATACTAGTGAAGAAGTACCAGATGGTTTTACTGTTGTACATCTAGCAGCTTTATTAATTCCAATTAATTTAGCCACTCTAGTGTTTTCTTTCATTACAATTTTAGCTGTTAACTCCAAATCATATTTCAAAACTTCACCAGAACCAATACCTGTCATTCCAACACCTATCAATGCATCTTTTTCTGTTGTACGTTTCCAAACGTCTCTTAAATAATGAAAATCAGTATAACCAGCTTGTAATGTTCCAATGAATGCAGCCGCTTTAGCTCTATTTTCCAAATCTTCTTGCGATTCTATATTCGAAACATTCACTTCACATAGATTACAGAATTGATATGGTCTCAACCCAATTTCGCAACAATTACCAGTTATAACTTTAGATAATTGAAAACAATGGGTTTCATCAAATACTGATATATCCCAAACATTTTCATATATATCTGTCTCTTCAACCGATAAAACCTCAATTTGATTATTTTCGGCAGTGTTTTTGAATTTATAATTATCTAATCGTTCTTGTTTGTAATCGACTGATAACTCAAAAATACTCATAAACTGTTTAATTGACTGATTTTCATTAATCCTTAAATCATATCTTATAAATTCTTTATCATCCAATTTACCAAGGCTCTCCTTTATTGTTGTTTTAATACCATAAAACCCTAATAGTTCAGAAACATCGTTAACTAATTTTTTATGTTTAGATGTTAGAGTGATTCTTTTTTTGTCATTTGCCACGTGTCCGTCTGATGAAAATAATCCATCAATAATTCCTTTCCTAAACATCTCACTACCATGTTCCCAAACAGCTAATGGTAAACCATTTTCTTTCTTATGGACACCAAATTTGGTAATATATTCATCAACTTGTTTATTGTTGATGGAAATCTCTTTAGTATGAGTATCTATTAATACTTTAGTAATTTCTTCTTCGAAATCCTCGAACTCAGTTCTATATCTTTGTTTAAAATTACCTGTAAATGTTGGAACGTTTCTTCTTATTGTTTTAATTAATGTTTCTGAAATATTACTTTCATCATCTTTATCACTAACTAATAAACCATATTCAGAATATTCTTTTCTATTAGAAACCCAGCCATCACCTGTTAACCAACCGCATAAAAAACCATCCTGATATGTCCCAAGCGTACCGTCAAATAATTTAGTTTCTCTTAAGAATGGTAACTTATCACCAGCCTTAAGATTTGGTGTATTAATTTTGACATATTTATCACCATCCCAAACTGGCCACTCATGCTCTTTGGTTGCAAAATATTCGGTGCCGTCTTTTAATGTTAGCTTAACTAATTTTTGGTTCTCCCCAGATAACCAACATTTAGCGTCGCTAATTTCGCCATTAAGATTCTTAACCTTAAATGTTTTACCGTCCAACTCTTCGATTGGAAATATACCATCGGTTGTTAATACCTTAGTTCCAGCCCTTAATGATGGATTTGTTCCCCAGTCTTTATCGTTAGAAAAATATACCCCAGGTTCACCACTGTTGCTATCTTCAATTTTTTGCCATAATTGTTGAAATCTTTCTTCAGTGATTTTATGTCTTAGAATAACGCCAGAATTATTTGAACGACCTCTTTGTGGATTAAGTTCCCACCATGTACCAGATTTAGCTGATAACATTTCTTCGTCATCGATTGAGAATAATGAAATTAATGCTGCCCTTCTAATTCCACCTGTTAATACAGCATCAGCTATAAAACAAATTATATCATGTGCCTCAAGTGCTGTTAGTTGTGTTCCATCTTCTTTAGCGTCTAATATTTTTTTTATGTTATGAACACAATCTTTAAGTGGTTGAGGGCCAGGTGCTTTGCCACCACTTGTAACTAGTAACGCACCCTTTTGTCGAATATCTGAATAATCAAATACTGGTGTTGACATTCCCTCAAAATAGGTTCTCATTAAAATTTTAATGGTATCGGCCCATCCTTCTATTGAGTCACCAACAAGATATCTTCTTTCTCTATTTTGTGATGGTTTTCTGATTTCTGGTAATTGCTGTACGTGATGAGTTTGAACTGAGAATCCAACACCTGTCCCACCTAATAATAAGAACATTATTTCACTAAATGCTCTCCAATCATCTATTGGTAAATAGGCACAGTTATACCCTCGATTTGGACTAATTTCAATTGATTTTCCAGCAAATTGTAATGACCTCATTGAAGGAAGTACCTTCTTATCATAAACATATTGATAAACTTCTTCGATTTCATCAGAAAGATGTGGGTATTTCTTCTGATGCATCATTTTATTCCTTGTTACTAATTCGGCCCATGTTTCTCTTCTTTTAAGTGTCGGAATATATTTTGCGTACTTCATATGTACGGTTACATCCGATAAAATTTTTGTTGATAAATCCATTTCTCTCTCTCTTATTTATTTTGTATCGTTATTAGTTATTTCTGCGTTTGTTGTATTAATAAGCTTCTTTCTTTGTTGCATACTTTCAAGCATTTTTGCAACATGTTGTGACTCTTCTTTTTCTTTATTCTTTTTATACTCACCTTGGGTTTGAACACCCTTATCAACATTCATATCTATTTGAATTCTAGCATTGTCAAATTTTATATCTTGGAAAATCATCCCATCCCCAGCAAATCTAGATTTAAGAATTGCCATTGTTGCTGTTCTTGCTTCCTTTTGGTCTAAGGTCTTCGCTATAGACACAATAAAATGCCCAATTTGGCCTTTCTTTATTGAACCTCCCATCATCTCACTATCCACGACTTCTGCCTTTAATGAGCTTCTATTGCCTTGTACGGCGGTCCATCCAGCCATATCAAACTCATAAAGTAATGTTTCAAATTGTCTCATAACCATTCCTTCACCAACATTCACATCATCAATTTTTTTTGAAGGTTGTACACAATCGATATAATCAAGTAAAATGAGGTCAGGTCTGAAGCCTTGTGCTATTTTTTTCCTAATGTATTGTCTAATTATTGGGATTGTTGTACCATCACTAGGGAATTTTTTTAGTTTAAGAATACCTTTCTCTTCCTTTTTACGTTTGACCAATTCAACCATTTCTTCTTTATGAGAAGATAAATCATTAAGTTCATATCCAGACCAACAAGCCAAATGTTTTCTTTGAATAACTTTAGGTATGTCTTCAAAAAATATTTGTAACACATTATACCCAAGGTCTTTAGCGGTATTCGCTATTTTCGTCATCATTGTAGTTTTACCTACACCAAATGGTGCTAAAATAACCGCTAACTCTGTTTTTGACAACCCACCATCCATCACTTCATCTAATCCACTAATACCTGTTGGTATTGGATTTCTGAAGTCATCTGCCAACACAGCTTCGATGTTATCCAAGACATCAAGACCATCATCTTTGTTATCGCCATGGTCCATTGCTTTTTTTAGAATTTCTTCACACTCTTCGTATTTAGAAATATCACCCTTATCAATAATAACTTGAATCTCAGCTATTGATTTTTTTAATTCTTGTTGTTTACAAAAACGCATACTTTGTTCTTGAACAATAAGGCTGTCGTTTAGGTTCGCTTCTTGTACTTTTCTTAACTGAGCTAGTGCGAATTTTTGGTCAAATTCATTCGTAACTGTTCCAAGTAATCTAAATTCCAGACTGCCCATGTCTGGAATTACATTATGTTCATTATATGCATCTTTTATCGTTGAGACGATAAGTTTCAAATGCTGGTCTTCGAAATAATTCGGATTGATTATTTCTATTATCGACTCAGCGAACTTATTATCTACAAGCAATTGTGCAACCAATCGGAGCTGGAAATCTGCTCCTAAATATCCAAAACTATCTCTACTTATTTTCGCCATTACTCATATTGATTAATTAAAACTGTTAGATTAATAAATATACTTAAAGTACCACATCGGCATACTTTGTTGTATATTTTTTTGCACTAAGTGCATCTTTTATTTCTGATATTATATCAGGGATTATTTCTTTAATGTCTACTTGATATCTAACCTGTGGTGGGAAGAAATTACCCGAAAATGTACTTTGAGCAACAATGTTTTTATCCACTTTTATTTCAAAATCAAATGTATCTAATTTCTCAAAGATATTTTTACCAATTTCTGGTTTTTGTTGATAATATTGATTATAATTTTTCCACAAATAATCAATCGATTTACTTTTAAGACGACTAGGTATTAAACCTAATCTTCCATTCATTCCTACCAATCTATCCATTAATTCTTTAATCTCTAAAGATTTGATTGATTTTTCGTTATAGTCTCTGATATTAAAATACCTTTGACAGACAATGTGTTTGTTAATATAAAGAACAAATTCAAATCTTTGTTCTTCAATTTTTTTCACTGGTGTTAGTGTGGCTTCGCTCATATTATTTGTTTTTCTTGTTTAAATTCCCGTTCTATTAATTGTTTAAACGGTAGTAAGTATTCTGGATATCTATTTGAACCTATTTCATGTTCCATTCCATCTAATTTCATTTTATTTAAAACATTTTTTAATCCTCTTTCAGATGAATCAAATCTTCCATCAATTAACGTTTGTAATTCATTGATTGCGTCTTCTGTCATCAACGGATTTTTCAAATCTACCAAAGCAGAATTTATTTCATATAATTTATCCCCCTGAACACCATCTGTTATGCCATTGATGATATTATCGAAAACCTTTAATGGTGGTAATTTATTTTTAATTCTTTCAGCTTGTAATTCTTTGGTTTTATTAATGATATCATCTATCGTTAAATCTTTATGTTTAAATTCTGGAAAAAATTGAAGTAATTTCCCTAACTGTATTCCCTTAACCCCCTTTATAGAATCACTACTATCTCCAATAATTGTTTTTACCAAAGCACCATTTTGTGGTTTGTAACTAAAATACGAAGAATAGTTGGTATTGTCAATATACGTCTTCAAATCACAGAAATATATTTTAATATCATCTGATATTAACTGATACATGTCTCTGTCTGTTGTACAGATTGTTATCTGTTCATGTGGTAACTTATTTGTACAAAAATATCCAATGAAATCATCGCTCTCAACATATTCATCTTGAATTTGTCGAATATATAAATCTTCTAAATAATCCCAAATCATTTTCTTTTGCAAGATTTCTGATTCGTCTATTGGCTGAGTGCCATTGAGGTAATCTTTGCCTCGTCCACTTTTATATGGTGTGTAAATATTATATCTTAACTTTCCACTATACTTACCATCCCAAAAAACATATACCCGATGATATATATTCTCCGTTAGTAACTTGCGGAGTGTTGTTATAAATTGGTATAGCCCTCCAATATGTTGGGCTTTGAAATTATAAACATCCTTGGCACCAAAGAAACCCATTTTAAATAATGCATTTCCATCAACCAATAATATGTTTTGTTTTTTCTCTATTTTTTCACCACTACGTGGTGGGCGTTTATTCACAACATTTTAATTAAATTGTTAAAAATCTATGTCTTTGACTTCAAAGGCTTCTTTGATATCATCTCCTTCTAGTGTAGCTTCTTCTGATGTAAAATCTAATTCTGTATCATATGATACATTTAATACATCATGTATAAATTTCCTTTGTGTTTTTTTGTATTCATCAAGTTCATCTACCCCAACAAAACCGTGTGGCGTAGATGCTATCTCACCACTACGTTCAATACCTGTTACGTGATTTTTTTCACATCTTATTTTAGCTTTGATACCATATTGATATGTTTGTCCTAATGCAACAGCATTTAATTTAGTTGTTCCATGTGTAAGTATTCCACCTAAATGGACAATAATTCTAGCACTAAAGAACATAAATTCACCACCCTTATGTTTGATAACTTGTCCGTTCATATTATCTAACCATATTTTCTGAACGCAAATGAAAGTATTTGTATATGGACTATCGATTGCTCTGCTTGATGGAATTTTAAAGTTAACAAGAGCTTGAAATGCACCCATGGCTCCCGCATTCCACATATTATTATTTGCGTTTGAAACGGCTGATTTGTAACAGTTAAGTGTTCCTATAGAATCCCAAAGGAAACATAAATTTTTAGGTAGAAGACCAGCATCTTGTTTTTCTACTGTTTCACTCATATACAATGCGACATCTTCAATAACAGGTTCTCCTCTTGTCGCTTTGGTTGTCATTTTACTTTCTTTATGGTCGTAACATTTATATTTGTTGTATAAATCTTTACTTCTAATTAAAATAAAACCATCTGGTACTTCTTTAATTTCACCCGTTGTCTTATCAACAACTTCTTTAAATGGAACCCCAACTTTTTTTGCGTGGTCTACTTGCCAGTTTCCTTCTGTTTCTATAACAACTGGTAAGTCGCCTATTTTAATTGCGCCAACTATCGCTTCATAAAATGCTGTTGATTTACCAGTATTTGAATAGCCACGTACAAGGCTAACATAGCCTCTTGGAAATCCTGGCAATTTAATTGCATCGTGCCATGCTTTGGATAATGGTATCCAAGTTAATTCTTTATCTTGTGGGTTTTGATTCAATCCTTCTGAATCAAGAAAACTATCTAAATTAAATTCTTTCTTTGGAATTATATTTTTAGTTTCTGGTTGGTCTTTTTTTGGTAGCCTAGGCATGTATAGTTGGTTTATTCGAAATATTATTAAGTATAATTGAAGTGGGTAGCAAGATTGCTACCCATATCAATGTATTTTGTTCTTTAATTAAAATGGTAAATCATCCTCAGGCTCATCTACCGCAACATCTGTTGCAGCTAATACTGGTTCTGCTGATGCGGTTGTTACTGTTGGTTTAACATTTGCAACACCCAATGTCAATTCTTCGTCTAATGCTACTGTTGGTTCATCACTTGCAGCATTCTTGTTTACGAATTTCTTTGCTTCTTTATCCCAAACAGGTACACCACCTTTAACGATGATTTCAAGATACTCATATGACTTCGTTGCATAAACGTCATCCCATGTTCTTGCATCAGCCAACCATTCTGCTGATAAATTCGCATCAGAACTTAATGGAGATGGGTCCATACCTTGGATTGATTGTATCACTGGACGATTATTTTGGTCTCTCCCTATGATAATCATCAAGTCTCTACCTGTTGTAGCGTCTGTGATATCTTTTCCTGTTGCTTGCAACACACCAAAAATTTTATCCAAGACACCTTGCTTACGATAATCATGGTTGAATCTCCAAAACTTAGGGCCATCTTCTTCTAAGTCTCTGTCAATAACTTTAACAACGTACATTTTCTTTGCGTTGTATTTTTTTGCTAATTCTTTATCAGCTTCTTTGCCTGTTGCACGTAAAGCATCATTTGCTTCACAGAATGGACAATCACCTTCAATCCCATTGTTTTTTAAACAAATCAATGTTTTCCATTCACCTTCTAATTGTACTTTGTGGCCGTAAAGTTCAACAAATGGTGTTGAACCATCTTTTGTTGGAAGAATTCTAACCCTCTTGGTTGCGTTCTTAACTTTTTCGCCGATGTGAGTTGTGAAATAATTTTTTAAGTCGTAGACTTTTGCTTCTGTTTTTGTGTAGGAATTTGCATTGCTTTCATACTGTGCTAGCATTGCATCCAATGTGTTTTGTGTGTTTGTGTTCATAGTTGTGTTTTTTTTTACTTGTATATTTGTATATTATTTTCGGTTTTTTCGTTGCTTTAAATATACTAAATTTTTGGGAAAAGTCAAGTGATTTAGGGTGGTTTAAAACAAGTTTATTTGGTAATATTAAAGCAAATATACGACACATTTTTTGTGATTGCAACTTTTGTAATTAAATAATTTTTAGAAATAAAAAAAGGGGCGAGAGCCCCTTAATATTTTTTTACATATCTTCTTCGTCGTATTCCATATCATCTGGATTTTCATCAAATGATTTCTTAACCGAAGCATCGGCATAACCGAAATCAACATCATCTTGTTTTAACACATACTCTTTTTCTTTACCAGCTTCATCAGGGTTGTAACCATCAACATCTTTCCAATAATCGGTTAATTTAATGTTATATGGAAATGAATTTAATGACCTCATCTCTAATGATTCTATTGGTGTTGGGTTTCTCTTGATAAGTTCTTTCTCTAGGCCCTCGATTTTATCGCTAATTGCAGCCATTGCACCAACTCTATTTTCTAGGTCTTGAAACTTTGCTAACAACGTATTTGTATTCTGACTTGCCGCATCTGCTGATTGTTTTGCTTCTTCACTTCCTTTAACAAGTGACGTTACATCAACCTCAACTTCATCACCGCCACCTGTTTCACTATCTGGTGGTGGCAATGGTGGTGTGTCTGTTCCAGCATTCATATCTGGTGGTGCTTGTGTGTCTGCTCCCATATCAGGACCTGCTGGGTTAGGTGCTGCCGCATCTGGTACTTCTGGAATAGCATTAGGGTCAGCATTAGCTGCTGTCTTAGAATCATCACCATTTGGTGTTTCATCACTAGCAACATCATTAGGGTCGTCATCAACTTCTGCTAAATCACTAGCACCTAGAAGAAGGTCTTCAGGTTCTTCCTCTTTTGGTTCTTCTGTATAAAAAGTATATTCAGAAATTACCTTGAATTTCTTGATTTCTTCTTTTAATAGAAGTTCTTTCTGTTCTTTCGTCATATTAAATTAATAATTGTCTACCGTCTTCTGTAATGATTTTCTTATTTATTCTCTCAAGAATGCTTTTGTCATTCTTAATAACACAAACACCTGAACTACAGTCCATTTCTTGGTCTGCTTCGTCCAATGTTGGTTCGGCACCTAAAAAACCATCAATGGCGTTTTTGATGTCTTCGTTGAATTTTTCGTCCTTCATTTCTGTAATTTTTAAATAGTTATATTACATATAAATATCCGAAATTACTTAAAAAAGCCTCTTTATATTCAAAAACCTCAATTTCTTGTTATCAATGAGAATTAACTTGTTTTGATATTCACCCCAGTTAATCTTAAAAGATTTATGGTCGATATTACCCATGGAATCGCCAATACTAGTTTCAATCAATTTATTTAAAGCGTTTATAGTGTACAGCGCATCACCTCGTTTGTGGATTGTTATGGCATTTGGGAATAAATCTTTAAGATTAAGACGCTTACCTTCTGGGATAGTAAGTTTGAATGTGATAATTAATTTAGAATCGTCATCTAAATTTTTATAAATATATATTTTATCTTTAGATATATTGAATTTGGTACCTAAATACTCGGTAAACCAATCAAGTCTTTCGTTAAAGATGAATGAGGCTAATGTTATTGTTTTTTGCATTTTCTATTGAATATAGAAACGGGATATATTTAACTTGATTATCAAGATTTTCTATTCGTTTTCTGTACTCAATAAATATAGATTCTTTTGTCAAAGACACATGAGTGTTTTTACTCAGTAATTGCGTAATTTTACTAGGGAGATAACCTAAAAAATCTAAAAGGCTTAAATCAATACCAAATATGACGTTTTCTCCATATAAATAAATCATATTATCATGCGTATACGAAATAATTTCTTTTATTGATAAAATTTTCTTAATTATTTTCTTAATTATTTTTCTATCCTGTTGGATTGGGTCAATGAAAACATATTTTATGTCTTTAATAAGATTAGCATATGTTGCTTGTTTAAAATTGTAGATATCTTCTTCGTTTAATTCTCTTCTTTCTGTTTTTTTAAATGTCCAATATAGATTATCATCCAATTTTCTTTCTATTATATCATAATTTGGATAATTTTTTTTAATAAAATCCCATCCAACAATCAATGTTGGCAATCCTTGGATGATATCCCCCAAGGATTGAGCCACATTGAAGTCTTCTGAAACATCTATTTTGGTCGTTGAAACAATATTTCCTATTTTCATCTGGCAAAGATACGAAAAGTAATCGAATTTACCAATATAATAAATCATCAATTAAATTAAATCGTGAATAGAAATCATTTGCATATTGGCCCCTTTCGTATGGTTTATATTTCGAATCACTTAAATATTGTTCGTATTTTAAACAATTTGCACATCGTTCAACCAACTTAGCAAATTGAAATGCTGTTTCGAATGGGTCTGTTGCTGTAGCGTTTTTACTCAAGAATGAACTAACACCATCTGTATTTGAAAATAAGAAGTTCATTTGAGAATCTATTGTTGTTCCAACACTTGCCAAATTATATGATTTAGCATTCCATTGAATAAGCCCTAATGCTATTCTACCATTAATGTCATCAGCACTTGCTTTAGGGTCAAAACCACTTTCTTTTTTTATGTTACCCATTATACCAGCTGCTACAACCTTAGAAACATTATTTTTCTTAAGAAAATTCTTAACCAATAATTGATTATTTGCTGCCTCTGTAACACTAAGCCCCGCACTAGAATATGATGCACTTTTAGTTGGTATTGCACCAGTTTTAGTATTTTTCATTACTGATAAATTCGTTCCTGTTGTTAAAATAGAGCCTTGTTTAACTTCGTTTAGCTCATAACCTTGTAGTAAAGATGAATACAATACTGCCGCTTCAATTAGTGGGGTTTCATTAGCTTTGATTCTAACCCCACTAAATAATGTTGACATATAATTAGGTTTTAGCGTGTGTTTAACTTTAGTAATCAAATATGCCCCGTGAAACATTGGAATATTATCCAATTGGAAATACATCATTGGTTGAATCATCGCATCTCCTAGCATTTCTACTTCAACACGATAACTTCTAACCGAATAAACATTATATAGGTTTTGACCCATATAAGATTGGTTTGTTTGAGAAAATTTATTAGCGATATTATCTGTTATTTGTAATGATTCAGCCGTTTCACTAAATTCAGCTTGGTCTAATGAAATATCTTTAAATAAATTTTGGTTTTGTTGCCCATATTTAACAACGAACGCTGCGCCGACATCTTCCCACTCTTTTTTATCCCCTTTAAAATCACTTGGCAATGTTGTTGAATCGGTTAAGTCAAAACCATCATTTGGATGGTCTGAACTAGACCCGAAATCTAATTTAGATGATGTTTGTCCAACATATACACACACGAATGATGGTCCAGATTTAGCAAGCTTAGCCGCTTGATAGTAAGGATATGGTGTAAATATACTTTTTATTTCATCTGGATTATTATAATCAACAAATGATGGTAATGCTATAAAATCAAAATTATTATCTGTTAATACTCTACTCACCAAATCATAAAAACTAATATTTGTACTTTGTAATAATAACTGACTTATTATTACAGGGTTGATTTGGAATTCATCCCCTACATCTCTAAATGACCTAGTAACAAACCTAAAACTATCTATCAATGCTGGATTACTACCATCACTTGCATTTGGATTATTTTGTTTAAGTCTATGAATTTTTCTCGCTTTATCTGTTCCTAACCTATCACCTTCTGTTTTACAACATTGAAATAATATTTTCTCTGGCTTATCCGAAAAGGCAATCCACTTATCATAAATTTTCTTTAGAGTTCTATATATTTCTAGTTTAATTTCGTTAGAATTATTATTGGTAAATTTTTGTTTTTCATCTTCACTAACAGTATCAGATACTGGTTTCATCATTGCTTTTATATATGTCTCAAACTCTGTTTTATAACATACTATATCTTTATCATCTAATAAAAGACCACTACTACTTTCTTTACGTTGTTTATTCCACATAACCCAAGTATTATTTGAGATATATTTATAGGATGATATAAATGTTTTCAATGTTTGAACGGCTGTCGAGTCGTCCTTGAATTCTAAGAAATAGTTATATTTAAATTTATTACCTATATCATTATTTCCATCACCATCATTTTTTGGTATAAATGATACAACATTAAATCTATCACTTAGTTTTAACCGTGTGGTTAATTCGTTTGTTGGGATATTATATACCGTTATTCCTTCGTTATTTTTCTGCTCGGTTACCTTAGTATTCAAATAATTCCAATCAGCAACCCATGTTGTTGAATTACCAATTTCAAAATTACTACGAACCCTATCAAACTCATCAACAAAATTAGTAAACTCATCAACAAATTGTTTCTTTACTTTTTCTGGTAATGTTATTAAAATAGTATCTAAATGAACGTAATCACTATTTCCATTTTTAAAACACATAGCAGACGCTTGATTCTGTACTGAGCCGCCAACTGTTTTTAAATATTCTCGTGTTGTCGGAAGAGTTGACGGGTTGCCCCCTATTTCTAATTTAGGTATTAAATCTTCCCCATTTACAGTCCAAATTATCGGGTCCTGACTGTTTGTTTCGCCTTCATTGAATCGCCATAATAATCCACCGATAAATGCTGAATATAATTTTGGTATTTGTATAAAACCTGTTCTATGTTGGAAGATATTAATAATCTCATTTGGTGTGAATAATCCTTTCCTATCAGAAACTTCATCTAATAAACCTCTCCATGGTAAACTATGTAAAAATAAAAACGCTCTGCTTTGTAAATTTTGTTCATTATAAAATCTACTACCGAACAAACTCATTTCTACATTAAGACTTGAGTTGGTTCCTCTTTCCATTTCACTATATACACCAAAAGTAACAAATGGATAACTAATTGTATCAAGTGATTGGTTCAATAGATATAAATTACGGCCAATATCAGCACGTGATGAATATATTGTACTAATTTTACCAAAACTATATTTATCATATAATTCTGATATTGATGGATGTGCACCAAGTGATTTATCACCACTTCTAGGTAGTTGTGTTACACTTGTTTTTAAATCCCATGTTGTTACAACATTTGGTGATGCACTTCTTGGCCTACATAATGATGGTGATAATAAACCGTTGTTAGTTTGTAATGAACTAGATTTTGTTTTACCAAATAAAACATTTCCAGCATTATAAAATAATGTATAAAATGGTGCCTCACCTATCGGTTCAATATCACCATTTGTTGAGTTGTGATTAATTTTTATAAACTCTTGAACACCATATCTTCCAGCATTAGCTATAAACCCAGCATCGGTAAAATCAGATGGTTTTGTTAAGTCATTAAATAATTTATCTAAGCTAAATATACTTGTTGTTGGGTTTAACGGTGTTAATGTATTTCTAGAATATTCGCTACTGTCAATAAAACTAATATAACTAACACCATTTGGTTGTGTTGATGTTGCTCTGTTGGTTTCATTATTTGTTAAGATTGTCGTGTTCGTTAAATTATCACTGTCTAATACATTAAATGGTGTTGACACTGGCAATAATTTTTGTTTTGTATCCGAAACAATATAATTATATTTCCATTTATCATTATCTGACACCAACACATTTATTTCTTTAGAATCAACTGTTCCTTTTACATTTGCATATATATCGGCTGAAGTATATTTTTGATTTAACAACTTAATGATATTACTTTCTGCTACATTGAATTGTTTTAATAGTAGTTGTGACTCTTGGTTTGCGAATGTTTCTATTTCATCCGTAGTTAATCCGTGATTAGAAAAACCAATAAACCCAATAGCTCTTAATGTAATGAATCTAGCAACATCATCAAAGGATGGATTACCGCCCAATCTTTGATATGGGTTGTTTTCATTTGTGTTAAAAAATTGTGAATCAACAGGGTTAAATCCATACCAAGAATTTTTACCCTCAGTTAGTAGTTTATTTACATCAACTTCAATTTTATCAAACTTTATCATAGCTTGATAAAGTTCTTCCACAAATGCGATTTCAGGTACATTTTGTGGAATTTCTAAAACCCCATTCGTACCTAAATATTTTTCAATATTATTTTCATTATACTCTGGCCATGGATATATAACAGCACTATTTTTATGAATATCAAGTTTATTTTTCCATTTTTTTAGTTGAGCTATTCTATCTCCACTTTCATCTTTATATGCTTTTGCTGAAACATCAAACAATTGTTCTAAAAATACTTCTACATGTGTTGTAAAAATATTAATGATATTTCTTATACTTGATGAGAATCCTAATGCTGCGGTTATTTTTTCTTGTAATTTAAGGCCGATTATTTTAGATAAATCATTCTGTAACTCATCTATTTGCGCTAGCTTAGAATTCAGAATAATCATTAAATCTGTAAAATCATAAAATTTAATATAACCATTATCTGTTATATTTATTGATGCAGCATTTAATCTTGCACGAATATTATTAATAACGTTTACGTCTTGAACACCATAACCCTCTTTAATTTCTTCTATGTTAGAATCTTGTTGTTCTAAGATTTGTTTTTTTGTTATTATTCCACTTGGTGTTAAATCAGTGTTGTCTATTTGTATATCTGATTGATTTATTACCAATTTATTGAATTCATCCACACTTTTTAAAAATTTATTATTAAAATCGTCGTTAATAGCTTTATTTTTACTGTCATCAAAAGTATTTGATTGTGGATTAGGGTCTTTTATTATCGCAATTGTTTCATCCAAACTAACACCATTAACAATTGTTTTTGCAGCACCATAGTTGGTATATTTTGTGTCGCTACCTAATCCGCTTCCTACATTATTACCAGCACTGCCTAATATGTTTGTATTAGTGTCTTGGCTTGGTGTGTCGTTTGATAATCCATATAATACAACAGATTTTATTTGTCCAGCCATTGCTCTTATACTCTCTCTCAATGTGTTTAGCATTGTCAAATTCTTTACATCTTCATCATCGCTACTTAATAAATCCTTTGATATTTTATCAATATCCGCAACATCGAATAAAAAATCTTTAATCGATTTAACACCTCTGTCTGCTAGTTTTTGCTGCCCAGCCTTTGTTATACCAGCTGCTTTTAAATATCCAACAAGCATATCAGATAACATAGCATATGTATATCCAACAAATTGTGCTGATATTTCAAAATTTCCTGTTTGTGAATTAAATTTGGTATTACATTTTACCAAATGTAGGCAGTACGTTACTGGTTTACCATAATAACCTTTAATAGTTAATTCAAAAATTGGGTATGGTAATTTAAAGAAGACATTATATTTTGATGTTCCATTATTTTGGAAAATGGAACCGCCTTTAACATCAACAAACTGAATGTTAATCATCGGGGCATATGATGAATTAAAATCTATTTCAATATTTGTTATACCTAATGTTTCATCAATATCATTTAATTCGGTTGAGAGATTGGTATAGTTCGTTGTTAGGTAGTTTTCATTCCCTGTTGTTTTATCATTCTTACCTGTTATGAAATCAACCCTTACTACATTTCCATTACCACCTGTTGTTATTGCAGTATTAGTATTGCTTTCGGTTGTTAAAATAGTTCTATTCTTTGTTGATGTTTTTAATTCAACAGTGACGCTCAAATCTTCTAATGGAACAGACATATTATATTTTGAATCACCAAAAATCCCACCACCATATAGGTTGTTGAAATTATTTGGGTCGACTAAATTTAATCGGCCCCCTATTGGTGTTTCATTTGGTTTATCAGCCATATAACGCTTTGTGTTTATTTACTTCTTCTATATACCTAGCTATCGCATTTTCATATGGATATGGTACAATTATTATCGATTGGTCTTCAATTAAAAATTCTAATCCACCAAACTGTGGATTGGCTGACATTATTAACCAACCATCATAGGGGTTATTATAATACTTATTACTTATTTTGTCAAGCCTTGTTTGACCTAATTTGTATATTATCGTTTTATCACTATCTTGTACTGGAAGATATAGACCTGGCAATGGTTTTAATTTCCCATTGTATCTAAAATCACTATACCTATCAAAATATTTTGCCATTTAGTTTAAATTTATTTTCATTGATTTACCTGTTCCTATCAATTCTACAGACAAACTATATTTATTATTTAATTCAAAACCAGAACAGACAGGTGTTGTCTCATTAAATGAAACTGTAAATGCTTGAGTTAGTTCCGTTTGATTCAATTCTGTACTTAATATTTGTTGATATGTTTCCGTTGATTTATTTATATTGGTTATTGTGACTTTCAATTTATACGCCTTTGTTAACTGACTTGTATCCGAATTACTTTTTCTTACAATAGTAAAGGCAACCACACCATCATTCGTTGTTTCCATAGTTTCATATGTTGAACCTATTTTAATTTTATCAAAATCAGATGTTGTTGTTTGTTTTGTTGTTTGTGTATTATCTGCTTTACTACCACCTATTTGTGTTCCTTTACTATCCTTTGTTGGGTTAGAGGGCTCAACTTTATCATCTGTTGTATTAATAGCTGATGATGAAATTTCACTCATTGGTGTGTTTGTTGAGTCTAATCCCCTGACTAATGCGTAATTGCTTTCAAGTTGTGATTTTTTACTTTTATCACCAAATGTTTTTCTATCAGATGATAATTTTGACCCTTCAATGTCTTTAACAGCTGAAATATAATCTGCTCTAGGGTCATATACTTGTGTATTTGCAAAATAATTAAACGATAACGCATTTTGCAATTTATTGATAGGCCCATATAAACTAGAGCCTCCTATAAATTTAAATGATATTGTAACGTTTGCAATCATTGGTTGCACACCTACACCCTCAGGATTCAAATCCCAAACCAATGGTTCAAAATCAAAGCTAACATTATCCATCATAATCTTAGTATTATAGAAATCACCAACTCTCAATATACAAACAGGTGGTGGTCCAAACGCTAAATTTCTTGCCTCTGTTCCATTAATTGTTGGTCCTTGTCTAGTACACTGCAATAAGAAAGTCAATCTAGAATTAAGCCCTTCTGGTGTTGTTGAGTGGAATGCTGGATGGAAGAATTTAATCTTTTCTCTAATTTTATCAAAAACGAAAGAATCAGCATCTGTTAATTTCTCAAAGAAATCGGCTTCTGTATAAAACCTTCTTTTAATATCGGTTGTTAACGTTCTATTCGCTGATTTATTATTCGTATTAGTCGCTTCAATATCTTTAGGTGTTGGTGTTTGTTCTGGAACATCATAAAATTGAATACTTACAAATCTATCCTCCTTAACACTTTGTGACGCACTTGATGTTGTATTGTTATATTTTGGACTTGATGCAACAGGTTTTGTGTTTGTTGAATCTATCGTTATTTTTGTTTTATCATTATTAACTATGTTAGCTAAAAACCAATCGTATGTATTTTTAGCTCTGTTTTTAGCTAATAATACATTCGCCTCATTACATAGTTTTTGTGCACTAGCAGAACCTGTTATTTTTATTTTACATGTTGGACATGTTACTGTCATAAAACTAACTAATGCTGCCTGATAGTCTTTATCTACCCAACCAGCCCATGTACCATTTATTACACCTTCAGGTATTGATACTGGTTTAACGTTTAAGCCGAATGATTGGTTATCAACGAATGTTCTACCAACTTGAGTTACTCCATTACATTTCTGTGGTTCTCCAACATAAGTACCAACACCACTATTAATATTATTGGTTATTTCATATGTATCAACTATTTGTGTTACATCGTTTTCAAAATATATTTTGAAATTACTTGGTAATTTAACTGATTGGGTTGTGACTTTAGGAACATCTTTTTTAATTGTTTGTTCTATTTCATTAATTTCTAACCCTGTTAATTTTTTAGCCCATTTCTCATCTAAATCAACACATCCAGCAAAAAATGAATCAATATATTCATCAGTTACTTTATTATCACCAGCAAAACTATTCATAATGCTTGGATGGTCAACTATTATTTTAAAATTCAATGTTCCTGTTCTTTCTGTGTTATTATAAGTATAAACTGGTTCACCTCTTCCAATAAAATTGGTTGATTCCAAACTAACAGAACTTGTTTCATTAAATGTTATATCATATGGTGGGAACCACATTATTCTTCCGAACTTACCTGTTAATAAATCACCAGAACCTTGTTCACTTGGTAATAAATTAACTGCTGGTGTACCAACCCATGCTAAGTTCTCAATTGAAAACATATATTTTTTTGGTGCAGATGATTGACGAGATAGATTATCTGTTTTATATGGAGCTATTTTTGTAAAACCATTATTATCCAAAACAGAACCATGCGTATTTTGTCTCCAACCACCTTTAACTTGACCACCTTCTGGAATAATATGCCCACCACTTTCTGTTTGATTTAATCCTCTATTTCTAATCAATCTAGATACATTATCATACCTATTGAATGGTGTCCATGACCTACAAAAAGTATTATCAGGTGTATCACCAGAGCTTAAATTAAATGTACCATCACCATTAAATTTAGAACCACTCAAAATACCAGAACCTCTTGAAATAAATCCATTAGGTGAAACTGCTGATTGTATTTGTGTTTTTGTTGTGACTTTTCTATCACCCTTAACAGCAATAATATTTTTCATCCCAACACTATTAAATAATTTTTGTGTTTTGCTTAATAATGTTTTCTTATCTCCAACATATAAATCAAATAATGAGTTTGGTGTAAATGTGTCTATTGTTGCTGTTGAGTTTATTGCATCTCCTTGGTCACTTGTCCAAGCGAATTTAGTTGCAAATGGTCTACCATCATTAACAGTATAAGTATTATCTTCAAATGAAGTAAATCCAGCATCTGTTACTAATCTATCTCTATTCCAGCTTATTTCAGGTATGCATTGTTTATTATTTGTTTTAAAGAAATTATATATAAGACCATCTTTATCCATAAAAGCATAACCTTTTGGGTTAATTGCTTTTTTACCTTTATCATCTGTATATCCAGCGGCATAACCACTCCTAAAAATACTTAATGGTCCATCTGGGCTATCATATTGATTAGGTGATGTCCCGATAAGGTTAGCATTAATATTCGATAACAACGCTGTTATTTGCCCTCTTCCTGTATTTAATAACATTGCATTAGCTCTTTCAATATTTCCAACACCCCCATTTTCACTTAAAAATATTGAACCAGCATCTGATAAAAAACTCCTAGGTACTGTAAAGCCTAATATTCTTTCAGAATAATCTAATATATCACTAGTTGGTGTTGTAATTTTAAAATCACCACGTAGTCCTGCAAATGTACCATTCTTTACAAGACTTAATATATTATCTTCTATGTTTAATTTACCTAATAATAATTGTTCTGCGTTAAACGCTGCATTATTGGCTAACGACAACGCTAATTGTTGACCACCAATAATACCTAATTTAGTATCATTTAATAATCCAGTTGCTGTTAATACACGACCAGCTAATGATGCTCTTATATCAAAATTATTAACAACGCCCCCTTTGGCTAAACCTAAACCTTGACCATTCAATATACTACCTAATATATCACCAGCTCTAACCCCCGCACCATCACCTAAATTTAATGAACCATATTCATCAGTATAACTACCAACTTGTTGTGCAATCTGCACTGGTTGAAGTGAGACAAAATCAGCCATATCAATTTGTTTAGTAGCATCAACATATTGATTTCTTAATGTTGATACCTTCCTATAATCTTTTTCATTTGATTTAGCTAAGATACCATAAAGTGTAATATCTTCTTCTTTATAGTTATATATACCACTTGGCGGTGTTGAGTTAGGAAAAATACTTACTTGAGGTATATTTTCAATATCTAAGAATATTGGAGCAGCTGAATCAGTATCTTTATACTGATTCATTAAAATTGCATTATGATATCTAAAGATACCATCAACCTCAAGTGGTACATGTTGAATAATCACCCCGCCACCTACCATAGTATCTAGGAATGGTTCTCCACCTTTAGGTGAACCATTGACAGATGTTGATAGGAAGGGATATTTAATAGGATTTTGTATATTTTTATGTAAAAGAAAATCTCTAATACCATAATCCTTTGCTGTCTTGGTTATAGAATTCTTCGAACCCTGGGTTGGGGGAGCAGTATTATAGTATAATGGCATAACTTATTTTATATATAAATACCATTGTACTGGAAATTTTGATAAAATCAATCGTAAAAATAGAGAGATTAGTATAATCTGGACAATAGATAGGCTAATACGTCTATGTTGTTAAGGATTATGGTAGAAGGTATAGTTGTTATTATTTTTCTTTTTAATTCTAAAAGAATACAAATCAACGGTTTTTTTTTGACACTTGCAAGTTTTTATAAAAATATTTATTTAACTTTTTGTTGATTAATACCTGAAACAGCTTTTGCCGTTTCAACATGAACTAGTTTAGACATATCTCTGATAAAACTAGGTGAATTTAGTAATTGTTTGCTTAAATCAGTTGAAACCCCTTGTCCGTTTGTTAATTCAATACTTCCAGTAAATTTCAATTCACCAAAATTAATAGACATTGAACTAGGCACAATTGGATTAGTCGTTGAATTGATAACACCGTTTTGTGTTGAACTCATCAATGCATCTTTATTTGGAAGAGTTGGTATACCACCACTCAATATTTTAGCTAATTCTTTATTACCATTAACATTTGTACCAGCAATCATAGTACTATCGTTAACTTTCATAAATTTATCTCTTGGGTTGAAATTAACAACACCATCATTGACAGTCTTATTATCTGGTGAGTTAGAATTTTTATTTTCACTTGGACCACCAATCCAACCACCAGCACTAGAACCTAATTGAGAACCAATCATAGCACCCCACGGCCCAAAGAATGAACCTAATACACCACCAACAACACCCCCTAATACATTACCAATACCCTCACCAACAGAATCGGCAAAAAGAGCATTAACGCCACCAATAAGTAATCCACCACCAGCACCAACACCCATTTTACCCCCACGGCCCATTTTACCCCATTTTCCACCACCGCCGCCAGTACCACCTGCACCACCAGCACTCGCTACAGCATTAAATCCTTTACCTAGTATTAAACCATTCGCAAACCATTTACTAGCTTCAAATAATATAAATAAACTAGCAGTTAATTTAGGCCATTTAATAATAAATTCACCAATCTTAGCTACAATATTCGCAGCCCCTGTTGCAAAACTAATGATGCCATCAATGAATTTAGGATTTTTAAATTTCATTGCTAGTTCATCAAGTTTAGGTCCTAATTTTTTATTCAATGCATCTACCAATGGAACCATAAATTGTTTAACCATAGTAAACAAATTATTTATTTTATCATTAAAATTAAGAGCATCTTTGGCTCTTTGTTTCATACTTTCTTGTTGAGCTGCTTCAGATGTTAATGCAGCTTTATCAGCTTGAGTTAAAGCATTTAAGTATTTTGTTGAACCATTAACTTCAATCTGCGCTTTTCCATTTTCATCAAACATAGCTGTTGATTCAATAAATTGTTCTGTTTTAGGGTCAATATCGAAAGCTATTTGTTTTTTAATAGCTGAATATTGTGCTGCTTTCTTAGCCGATTGTGCTAATTGTTCAAAATCTAAACCAGTTGCTTCTGCTACTTTTCTCAATCTTTGCATCTCTAACGAACTAATATCAAAAACTTTTGTTTCTTTATTAAATTGAGCCGTTGCTGTAGTCGCTTTAATTACTGTATCAGTTAATCCAGCCATATCATTACGGGCCATATACATTAACTTGAATGGGTCAGCTAATTTTGCCCACTCACCACCTAGGACTTGTAGTTGCGCTGACATTTCAACAGCACCTTCAATATCAAATAATTTATCAGCCATTGGTGCAATAAGTTCCATATTAACACCCATCTTAGTTGTTGATTCAGCCATTGCTGCCAATCCTTGAATACCCTTTTTAAAATTATATCGATTTAATAATTTAATATTCCCTTGAATATTTTTTATTATCTTGCTTGAATTAAGTCCTAAGTTATGGGCATCATTCATTACTTGATTTATATATTCCCCAGTTTTTTCAGCTGATAAACCAACACTATCCATACTAGCAGCAAATTGTGCTGCACCCTCAGCACCCAAACCAGTTGCAATACCCATTTCACCCAAAGCAGTTGCACCTTTAACACCTAACATAACAGTTCTACCTAATTCTTCACTATATGTAGATTGAATTTTAGCTATGTCCTCAATTCCAACACCGATATCAATTGTTTGTTGAGCAGCAACTTGAATATCACGACTAAACGCATCTGCTTGTTGACTCAATACACCCATATTTAATGCTGATGTCTTAATTGATTTAGACATCTTCATTATATCAGATGAGTCAAGAAAATTATATGCTTTTTTTAAACCCTTATATACAGTTGCTAAATCAGTAAGAGATGTTTTAATAATCGCTTTTACCTTACTGGCTTTCTTAGCCTGTTCAACTAAATTATCAGTTATTTTTTGTTGAATGGCTAATTCTTGTCCAAGAATTTTAAGTATTTCTGTATGAATTTCAACACTTTTAGTCGCAGAAGCAATAGCAGCAGCATTACCAGAAAGGTTCGCCGCAACTAAATCAGCATTAGCTTTAGCTAAATTAGCGGTTTGTTTTAATTGCTCTTTCTTTAAAAGATTGGTATCCTTCTGAACTTCCTTAATTTGTTTAATTATCTTAAGATAATCACCAGAATTTTCGGTTGTTTTTTGTTGAGCCGCTAAGATTTTTGCTAAATCTGCTCTTATTTGAGCAATTTCTTTCGCTGTTAATGCCATATTATAGTGTTAATGTTAGTATTATTTTATAAATATCCACAAATAAAAAAAACCCTGATAAAAGGGTTTTTATTCTAAAGGTATTGCACCTGATTTTAATTTATTTTTCAGAGTATTACCACTTATTTTTGTTTTCCTAGCTCCTTTTCCTGTTGACACTGGTTTTGCAGCATCCTCTTCTTGTTGAATTTCATCATGTCTTTTTTTAACCAACAACCCTAAATAAAATCTTCTTTCATAGATTGGCATCATTAAAACATCTGAATATGTAAAACCTTTTAAGTGTTGTGTACAAAGAAAAATTTCTTCTAATAGTGTTGTTTTATATTGAAATGTTAGGCCAAAAAAACTTGAAGTTAAGTGGAAGAAACGTTTTTATGGAGCCACCTCCTGGGGTTCCAACGGTTAATTCTAAATCAACACCGCAATCAACAGCCGTTATATAATCCCTCAACGCTTTGCCATCACGAAGTCTAAGTGTATCAAGAAATGTTTTTATATTATCAACACTTCGGTCACCATTAATTTCAACAATTTGTTTTTCTAACGCATATGTTGGTGTACTATCAATAGGTATATTATTAAGTTTATCTTGCTCAGCTAATTTTTCAACTTCTTCCATCTCACCAACTGTTAATAATTTAAATTTAATAACAGCTTTATTTTGTGGAAGAGTAAAACTAAATAATCCTTCAGCATCTGGTTCAACATTAAGTTTCTTAACAGCTAAACTATTTAAATCAATTTCAACATCAAACGGAACATCATTTTCATCTAATAATGTTACTGGATACATTTCACCATAACTACTAGCTCTTAACCAAAGCATAATAGCATTCCTATCACCAATATGTAAATCTTTATATCTAAGATTTGTATCTAATAATTTTCTATTGATAAGAATTTCTAAAAACTCACCACTTTGTAAAAGATTAGGTGATGTTAAAATATTTTCATCTGCGGTTGTCATATATGCAACCTTAACAGTCGGTTTTTTGGTTTTATATAGTTTACCTTCTGACGGTAAAGGAAGAACATCAAAACTCATATTCCAATGAGGTTGACTTATTCTTTCTATATATTCATCTCTTGTTTCAGTTCCTAATTGAGCAATCAAATTACTACCAATTGGTGGTAATGAAGGTGGAATATTAACTGGCGAATCAATATTTTTTGTGACAATCTCAGTTGCTTTTACAGCAAGTGTTGCAGTATCTGTTAATGGTCTAGTATTGGCCGTAGCAAATTGTTTTTGATAATTTTCGGTTTGAACAGCATTCATTTTTAGTTGTTCATCCCTTAATCTTAACTGCTCTAATGTTCTCTGATGCATCTCATCAATCGCACTCATATTATTAGCGGTTGAAGCATTGGTATAAATTTCATCAGCAACTTTCAATCTTTCTTTTTCATAATCACTATCAACTTGAACTTTCTTAGATGTATTTGATTCTGTTGGGAATACGTTTGGTTTAGGGTCCATATAAAACTTTTTAATTTCTTGTTATTACAATAAATATAACTTTTATACTTTTTTTGTAAATAGTCCAATAAAAAAGCCCCATGAAATAATCATGGGGCAATTTTTTATATATTTTATAACTAATTGAAATTGAACAAAATCAAAACAAGAGTATAGCTCTATCAAATCTAAGAGTAGCTGTAATCTCAGCAATACCATCATCATCCATAGCCAAATCTCCAAACTCAACATTGGTTAACATAGTTCCATCTAAAAGCCATTTCTCAACTACAACGCCAGTTGGGTCCAACATCTCTAATTCTACAGGTCTCTTATAACCAGCGGCATAACCTTGACGGCCAGTAATAGATTCAGAATGTAAACGCACCCACTCCATTATTGCTTGTGTAGCAGAAGGACCTATTGGGTCTCTAAAAGTAACTTGAATTGATTCCCAAGTAAATCTACCAATAACCCATGTAGATGTATTCAAGAAAGGAATCTCGACTTCATTTTGAGTAATTGATGGCCTTGATGCGGTAGATAACCACCATTGTTGTATTCCCAAATCCGCTGGGAAAGTAATAAGCCATCGATTCTTTTTCTTAGGTTCGTAAGGCAACGGCATTTTCATTAATAAATCAGACATATTTTCTTGTTTTTGGTGATATTTATTAGTATCTTTGTAAGATAATAATTGTTATTTCTATATAAATATCATAAAAATGGAAAAATTAGATAAAAGCACCAAATTTATTAATAAGGCCAAAGAAAAATTTGGTGACAGATATGATTACCAACATATCAACTATATTAATTCATCAACAAAAATAAAGATTGTCTGCAAAGAACATAAGATTACTTTCAACCAATCACCCTCTGAACATTTACGAGGCAAACATAGTTGTAATTTATGCACTAGAAACCCAAAAGTTGATACCGAATTTTTTATTTCTAAAGCTAGACAGATTCATGGTGATAAATACGATTATTCTAAAACTAAATACGTTAATTCGTATACAATGGTTGATATAATCTGTTCAATTCATGGAGTTTTTAGTACATTACCAAATAATCACTATAATCAAAACTGTCCTAAATGTTATAATGACGTTAGATTGTTAACAGATAATATTTTTGTTCAAAGAGCAAAAAATATTCACGGTGATAAATATGATTATTCATTGACTAATTATAAGAATAGTAAAGATAGAATTAAAATAATCTGTCCTGAACATAGTGAATTTGAACAAATACCAAATGACCACATATCTGGAAAGGGTTGCCCTAAATGTGGCTTAATATATAATAAATTAGAAGAAGAAATTAGAGAGTTTATACCACAACGATGAATTAGTTAGTATTATGACATTTAGTGGATTAAGAAAGGCTTTGGGTAGCGTATTCGAAGGTAGTTCATTTGAATTATTAAGATTCTGTAACAAATTACACACCAATGTAATCGGTGGAGCTGATAAACTATTAAAATATTTCATAAAACAGTATCAACCTAAAGAAATAATTAGTTATGCTGATAGAAGATGGAGTCGAGGTAATTTATATGAAAAACTTAAATTTAATAAAACTCATGAATCAAAACCTAGCTATTTTTATATAGTAAATGGTTGTCGTGAATATAGATTTAAATATAGAAAAGATGTATTAGTTAAAAATGGATATGATAAAAATAAAACAGAACATCAAATAATGTTAGATAGAAAAATATATCGAATATATGATTGTGGAACAATCGCATATAAATATTATTTTTTTAATTAAGTGTTTGTGTTATTATTCTTGATTTTAGACAGATATTGATAAAAACCAATTGTATCAGATAAGAATGTTAACACATTTTGATTAAATTTACTTCTATCTTGTGCTATTCTAGTAAAAGCTGTTGGGTCAAGATTTTCTGAAATCTTATTACTAGCAATTTTATCCATTAATTGACCATTTTTAAAATTACCACCATAAACGGTTGCAAATAATTTATTAATGAATGAAATAAGTGTTGTAATAACGTTTTTATTATCTGGGTCAATGTTAAATATCTTCTGAAAATTAGTTGCAATGAGAGGATTGGTTTTTATCTTCTTAACCCATCCATCAAGGACCTTATCACCTGTTGGTTTTAGATTTCTAATTTTATTTCGGACCATTTCTAACCTATTCATAAACTCCTCAAATGAATTTAGCTTATCAGTTGATATGGCTTTGCTTACATCATGAAGAACTTGCTTATTTTTAAGGTATTTTCCTTCATATATTACAGATTCTTGTAATTTATGCAATTTATCGGAATCTACAGCCATTTTTGTACCATTTTGGTACTGAACAAGAGTTTTATTTGGTGTTCCAGTGTCAGAATTGACTATTTTGACAGGTTTTCCGTTATAAAATACGTTATCTCCATTCTTCATTTTATGAAAATAGGTCCCTCTGCTCTTATTTTGTACATCCGATGATGACCTAATACCGAGCATCTTTCTATTGCTTACAATAAACTTGAATAATTCTCTTAATGAGTTATAAATATCATCAGTCGATACTGCATTATCTGGTTTTTCTGTTCCACGTGCCACTATTGGTTCTGGCTCAGTCTGTGGTGGGGTAATAGGTGTGTTTTGTTGGAAAAAACCTAATCCACCGTTGATATTTCTAATCGAACGATATAAATCACTAAGGGTTTTCGCTCTCGACTGTTTTGCGCCCTTTGTTTTGATAAGATTAAGTAATGAACCACCCCTAACGATAGGGACGTGAATGGGCTCTAAAACGTTCTGACGACCAAAATCAAGACCTTTGGTTTGTAAATGTTTTCTAACGCCACTTGGTGAGAATTCAACAATATTTTCTGGTTCAATATTATCAACGACTGAGTAAACACTTCGTAGGTCTGTATCAACAATTGTTTTTACATACTCTCTTAAATCATTAATAATACCATTTGCGGCATCAACTGGTAAATAGCCATAAACATTTGATTTTTTTGTTGCTGCAACAAGAATTGAATCATAAATGCTAGCAATATACATTACTGTATGGAGAAAATCGATAGTGTTTGGATTATTAGGGAATTCAGGATTTTTTGTTGTGATTTCATCATCCATTTTTTTGATGATTTCATTCCCTGCTTTATTGATGATATCCTTTATTTGTTGAGACTCCCTACTAGATATTTTTTGATTTTTATTCTGAACTAATCTTGATAAACTATATTTTAAATTATCCCATATACCCTCATTAATTAATGATGTAGTAATACTATCCTTAAGTATTTTAAGTTGCTGTTCAGTAATTATCATTTTACCCATAACTATAAATATTTCAATAAAATAAAAAACCCACATAGCTTTCGCCATATAGGTTTTTTAAGTTATTGCGTATTGTTTCGTGTTTAAATGTTATCAAACGACGCACCAGTGTTCATTATGTTGAATTCAAGAATAATGTATTCTAAAGCTCTTGTTGGCTTAAGGAATATTTTACCCGTTAATTGGTTTCTATCCATATCCTCAGGACTATTACTCAATACAACTCTGAAGTCTGTTAATCCTCTCTCAGTTCTAATATTATCCAAGATTGGATTAACAAGTGCTAAGAATTGGTTTCTAACAACCATATCATTTTGTTCGAATAACAATCTGATAGAAACAGCAGAAATAAGTTTTCTTGCTTGTAAAAGAAGCCTTCTAACATTGATTCTATCAAGTGCACTTTCTTTAACTTGAAGTGTTTTATTACCCATTATTTTAACACCATCAGTTGTGAAAGTCACAATTGGGTTGATTCTAGCAGGGTAAAGAACATCTCTATCGCTTTGAGTTAATTTCTTTCTAGCTTTAACACAATCAACATCACCTCTTTGAATACCCGCAGTCGCAAACCAAGGGAATGCAATATTATCGGTCAATGCAATGTTTCTAACAACATCTCTTGTTGGCGGTGTATAGATGAACACATTATTCTCAGCGTCGTTAATTTGAATCCATGGCCAGTATGTTGCAGTATAGCTACTATCATACATATCTGTCATTGAATCAACAACGTCTCCAATCAATAATGTATCACCAGCTGAATCAGTATCAGGTGTTGTTACAATATATAATGAATCGGCCCTATCTTGCTCAATCATTTCAATTGCAGCCTCAACTAAGTTTGTATTATCAAAAGTGTCAATTCCTGGCGTTGCAAACACATTTATATTTACAGCTTCTGGATTTTTAAATGTCCAAATACCTTCTAAGAAAGCATAGTAATCTGAGGTTATACCTAAATCACCATTTGTCAATGCCATGTTTGCGAATGTTCCGCTTAATAAACCAGCAGCACCTTTTGTTCCATTAATAATATAATTATCAAGATTGGTTCTTCTAGTTCTGTGAACATCCCATCCATCGAAACCACCATATGGCGCAAACGTAAATTTACGAGCATAGATTTTTTCATACGGTCCACCAACCAAACCAGCATCAGTTCTAAATTGCCATTCACCAGTATCAAATACGAATGTTGGGCTATATGTTCCACCAGTAGTGTTTATAACAACCACTACATTATCAATTGTAGCACCTGTTGCGTCAACATCCATGTGGAAACCATGAGTTAATCCAGTCCACTGGTCATATGAAGTTCCAGTTGGAACACCCTTATAATCAAAGAAGTCAGCATCAATACCAATTGTATCAGACAAACCTAAATAATACTTACGCTTATTTTGAAATGCACCATAAGTTTGTTTATACATAATATTTGGTGATACAACACTTGTGTTTGAATTTGTTTGATAATCTCTAATTGGATAACCAATAAAACCAGCTGGGAACGCATCACGTGTGTCCGAGCTATCGTCAAACTCAACCAAAATGTAAGATGATTTTGAAGCATATGTACCATCAAGAGTACCTATTTTTCTACCAACATAATTGTTAGAAGTTATATCCATTGTACAACGACTGAATGATTCTAAAACAGAAGGTTGAGCATCTGTATCATAGAATGACCTAACATGTACGTCAAATTCTTTTGTATCAGGCTTAACGTTCAAAATAGATATTTTGAATTGTTCGTTAGCAGCATTACCATCAGATATTGTCCATAATCTAAATAACCTAAGAAGTTTATTACCTCTTAATTCAGATACAACATAAGGTGTAACTGCTGGTTGGTATTGGTCTAAATAATCAGAGTATTTTGTACTATAATTAATCATCGTTAAATTAATACCTCTAATTTTTTCAGCAGTATTTAATGTGCTGAACATATGGTCAAATAATTCCTCAACAAACACAGCTGTTTTACCATCCTGTGCTGTTCTTCCTAATACTTTAGTTAAGTAATTTTTTTGTGTTTTATCCAACGAACATGAATAATCAAATAATCCTTGTGTTCCAGACCTACCACTTAAAGAGAAAGAGCCAAGTGGATTAGTTGTAGCACCAGTTACTGTTGGGTCAAAAATAAGACCTGTTGCAGCACTTACTTGGAATACTGGAAGCTGAGTTGTTTGGTCAACTGTTGCCCTTGAACGAATCAATGCAACAAGTTTATCCTCAGCATCTGTATAACCAGTACCTGAATAATATGTAGTTGTACCAGTAGTTGTACCAGTAACGTAAATTCCATTTGTACCTGTTTGAGATACATATATTGTTGTCGCAACACCAGTAAACGTGCCGCTTGTTTTTTCATATGCAGTAGCAGTAGAACCTGTTGTTCCAGTTGTAGCTGTAGTTAAGAATGATAAATCAACTAAACTATCAGCCCATAATTGACTGATTAATGGTTCTGATGTTGTAATAGATAATAAAGTTCCACCTGTAGTAGCAGAATATGTAAGCAAAGGACTTTTATTTGTTGGGCCAGATGTTACACCTGTGGTTGATATATCTAAAGCCGCATCCAATGTTATACCCCAACCTAATCCACCGTCAAAACCTGAGAAACCTAAAACTCTAGTAACAAATAATTGATTTGATTGTGAAAGATATGATTTTGCAATATATGGTAATTCATATAATGGCGAACCATTACCATCAGAACCATTTACCAAAGTGTTATTAAGTCCACCGAAAAATGATTGAAATTCCCCATAGTTACTTATGAAAATTGGTTGAAATGCTGGGCCTTGTGTTGTTTCTCCGACAAGTCCTAAGGCTGTAACACCTACTTGACGTGTTACGAATGTAAGGTCTTTTTCAGAGGTGTAAACACCTGGGCTCACGAATACTTTGTCTGCCATATTGTTTGTTTTAATTTTTTAGAGTTATCTTGTTTCTAATATAAATATTCAAGAAAAACCGAAAATTAAGTTTATGCAGATAAATATTACGTCAATAATAAATTTATTCCCAATAGCAATCAAATGTAACTAAGAATGTTACAACACCCGTTGTCGTAACAACACCAACGTTTTTAGCAACAATTGCGATGAACTCATTTGGGTTAACAACAATAGGACTATCGAACTTCATTGTGACACCTTGTCCTAATGTTCCTAAAGCTGCTGCTGCTGCATATGATTCAAAACCTAAAGCAATTCTTCTTGGTGCTTTAGCCGCAACCGCTTCAGCTGTCGCCATTGAAACTGCGGTATGACCAAAAGCTAATGAATATGCATATATAACAGGGGTCGCATTACCAACTAAAACTGTTGTTACAGCACCTTGAATTCTAACACCCGTAACATAAAGAGTTCTTGGTGTTATATTAATTGAACCAGCTGGAACTTGATAAGAACAAAGAATACCATCAGTATTAGCGGCGAGTGTTGGCAATGCTGAAAACTGTCCACCAAGACCAGAGCCAAGTGCTGCTGTTGTATTGGTCATTACAGCACCAGCACCTGATGCTAATGAATTCGTATATAATGCTGTTGAGCCCATAGTGTTACCATTAGTACCTTGATAACCTAATAAACCTTTTGATGATTGAATATGCGAAAATTGTTTACCAAAGTTTACACTCTTCTGGTCAACAGATATATCTAAAATCTTAGCTTGCATAACAGGAGAACCAGTAACAGTACCATTATTTCTAAATTGAAGAGTTACAGGTAATGTTGTTGTAATATAAGGTTGGCCTTGTGCTGTTGGTATTGATAATTCACCATTCGCTAATAAAACACCATCTTTCCAAAAACTAACTGCTCTCTCGTTTATTCTCATAGTAAAAACATATGCTGTATTTGGGACCAATGATGCCATAGTAGCCAATTGACCTGTAGCATTTTCAACATTATTAAAATTGGTATATCCGAACAAACCAGCTGTAGAAAACCTAAAATAAACACCTTCGGTTGGCGCAGCAGTACCAGCAGCAAATGGGAATAAACCAAATTCTAAAACTTGGTTTGCCAATGGATTATCTGTAACATTTAATGTTATATCGACAACAATTGTTGCATGACCAGTTAAATTAAACTGTCTCCAAGAAGATACAGCAGTACCAGTACCTGTTGTTAACGTTGATATCGCATTCATTAACATACCCGTAGTTCCCCATGTTGTTGTCATCGTAGCCGTTACATACCTCCAACAACCTGTATCTTGTGCTGTAGAATTGAAAGTATAATCATATAATGGAGTATCAAGACCAACCGATAATCTTCTATCTACTGTGACATATGGAACACCAATTTTCTTACTACCAAACAAGGTACCACTATCATTTTCAAAAACAGTTGAAACATATCCAGCTGTTGTTGCTGTCATTGGTAAATTTACCATTAGATTATTATTTGAATCTACATTTGCTAAGTTAGAGGAAGCACCACCTTTAAGTATTACACTCATTTTTTTTTAATTTATTATTTTATATGTTATATTATAAATACCCCAAGTATTATTTAATGCAATTGCGTTTAAAGTAAACCCAACACCATCAACTATATTTGATTCTTTAAACATAAGCCCGTCTAACAACGAATCTTCTTCTTCATTATGATTTGTCGATGGAGTTACACGATAAATAACTTGTGATGTTGTTAAAATATTAGAATTAGTTATTGCTGTTGTTGCAAAACTGTCCTCATATCCGTTAGGAAAACCAAAATCTATAGTTGTTGTTCCAGTCGATGTTGTAGTTGACCCACTTGAACCACCTGTCGAAAATCCAATAACATCAAAAGTTCCACCAGTATTATTTGTAAATGTTGCGGTACCATTGCTATAAGTACCACCTGTGACTCTGATGTCTATAGGTAAATTTTGATATGTTGTTGCGGAAATAGTTGGTAGCAATAATGAACCCGTCATTGTATCACCAGTTTTATAAACTCTATCCCAACCAATAGGTAAGATTGTATTAGCTGTTGTTCCAGATGTATATAAAATAACATCAGCGGTATTAAGTGCTAATTCACCAAGAAGTAATTGTCCACTAGTAGGTATCTTATTAGGTACACTTGAACGTTTTACTAGGAACGTATTTTGTCTGTTTGCCATATCTAGGCTAAAATTATTCTCTATCTAGAGAAATTTATATTATTTTTAAATTGATTATATAACCAATGTAATTCATTAATATTGTCCACCATCTAAAATATCAAATTCAGCGAGTACTCTAACACCATTTGGTGTCGTTGTATTTGTACTTCTTACAACTATATCATTTAACTGTGTAACCCAAGCTCTATTTGTAAAACCTGTTGCACCAGTATATTCTGTTATAATAGGAATTTGCGAAGCTGTAAGACCAGTGAAACCATTCATTGCTCTCACATCAAACGTAACATTTCCACTAGTAACGCCATTACCATCTTGTACTGTAAGACCAGCACCAATAGATGTTGCTGTTGTACTACCAGTTGGATTATAATTGACTGTTATATTTGAGTCCTCAACATATAATTGTGATGTAAACGCTGAAACTGACCCACCAAAAACAGTAAGATTACCATTAACAATAAGGTCACCAGTACCAGCAACACTAGGACTTCCACCAGAACCTATAATCAACCCACCAGTACCTACGGTTAATGACCCAGTTGTTGGCAAAGCCATATCAGTACCATTAAATGTTGCAGTACTTGTAATCAAAGCACCATCTGTTGTTGTATAAACAAGTCTATCAGCAGTTAAATTACTTAATGTTAAACCACTAACACTTGTAATGAACACATCTAAGTTTGATAAACCTTGATTCCTAGCAATACTTAATTTATTATTAGCAGCTGTATATGTAAATCCAGTTACAAAAGTATCAGCACTAAAATATCCACTAACACTAAAAGTACCTCCCGTATTATTTGTGAATGTAGTAATACCATTGCTATATGTACCACCTGTAATTGTAATATCAGTCAATCCTAACACATTAAATGTACCCCCAGTACTATTTGTGAATGTGTATAATGAACCAGCGTTGTTCGGTGTCCCACCTGTTATAGTAGAACTAGCACTCCCAACAATTGATGAAATATCAGCCAACACGAAACCACTAGTTGTACCCGATAAAAACTTACCATTTAAACTAGAACCACTAAGTCCTTCATATTTTGTAATTCTATTTCTAAGTCTTAAGTCATATAGGTTGGAACCAACCTCAAAGAAATTACTTGTCGTACCAGTACCTGCTGGTGTCCATCCGTTTATTGATTGTGTTATACCAGAAAAATATACAATACCATCAGCTGTATTTACAATTGGTTCACCTTGATATAGACTTGCTGGGAGTGGTCTACTTAAAATACTACTATTCTTAAGTTGTATTGATATATTTCTTGTTGCCATTGACTATTTTTATATAAATATGTAAATTTTAGGGTAAAAATTAATATGTTCCGTTATTTAATTGGTCATCTTGAATAACAGAATTATTTGCTGTTATAATTCTTTGATTCTGATTTGAATCTAATCCTAAATGCAAATTAGGTGTTATGACACAATTTGTTGAAGACCATGTTGTTGATGTTCCACTAACAGTATTTATATTTCTAAATCGTTTTAAAGGGGTACCTAAATTAAAAGTTGAATCAACATTAACTAAAATGTCTGTGTGATATACAGTACCCCCACTAGTTATACTAATATTTAGGATATTACCCGTTGTGATTGTAATACCCGTTAAATTATTATGAATTCCGCTTGTTGGCATAATTATCCTATTAAAACCCACCCAATTGTTTTATATAAATATAATCCTTCATCACCATCGGTTTGATAAACAATACTACCTAATTTTAATGGTAACGCTAACCTTTCACCTTCCGTCATTACTGGTGGTATAAAAGACGCTGTTGTTGATGACACACTTAATTCCCCATTAACTTGAACATATGGTGTATTAAAATCACCATAAATAAGTGTACTACCAGAATTATTTGCGATATATAGTTTATTACTGTCTGTTTGACCATAACCAGCTTGATGTCCTACAGCAACACAACCAGATGCAAATGCATTGGTAGGTAATAAAATTATATTTACTGTACCATCAAAACCACTACCTATAACAAAACCACCATCAATACTACCATCAGATTCTACTCTAACAATGTTATTTACTGTATTTCCATCATAATCAGTAAAATCACCACCAAGTAACATCTTTCCATCATCTTGTATTGCAATTGTTTTAACATATATACCTTTTACACCTGTAGCTAAACACTCAAAACTATTATCAATACTACCATCAGTATTTAATCTAACAGCCCTTATTGCTGTATTTCCATCATAACCACCAAAATTACCACCAACTAATATCTTTCCATCATCTTGAATTGCAATTGTATATACAGTAGCATTAAAACCACCCCCACTAGCAAAACCACCATCAATACTACCATCAGTATTTAATCTAACAATCCTTATTGCTGTATTTCCATCATAATCAGTAAAATCACCACCAATTAATATTTTTCCATCATCTTGAATTGCAATAGTATATACTGTACCATCAAAACCACTACCTATAACAAAACCACCATCAATACTACCATCAGATTCTACTCTAACAGCCCTTATTGCTGTATTTCCATCATAATCAGTGAAACCACCGCCACAATAAATATTTTGTGTAGCACCTGTAGCATAAAGTGTTTGATATCCTATACTAGTATTTCCGCTTCCATTAAAATTAGAATATAAACTATACTGTCCAAGACTAGTATTCTTATTAATAATATCGATATATCCGCTTATTATATTATTGGTTTTAAATACCAATCCATTTTCATCTACTGTTCCAATAAAATTAGTTGTAATGGTTGTTGCGCTATTACCTGTTATAGACCAAGCATTTGTATCACTTGGAATTGTAATAGTTTTATTATGAATAACGCCATTATTATCAATAGTTAAAAATAAATTATCAGTACTAGTTTGAATACCTTGAATTCTAATAGGGTCAGTAGCGGCTGAAAGATGAAATGGATTTGTTGGTGTAGAAACACCTTTCCCAATGTTTCCATTTTTTAATACAAGAGTATTTGGGTATGTTGATGATGAAAATGATAAATCAACAGAGCCGATGTTTACAACTCTATTGCTTGATATCGTTCCATTAGCAGTATAAATAGTTGCTGCGGTTAGTGAACTTAAATTAACGGTATATGCAGACATAGCATCATTCCTATTAAAATAAATTGTGCTACCAACAAGTGTTGTTCCAGTCGTATAATTCCCAGTTACACCCGTTATGTTTATTGTAATACCTTTTTTATCATATAAACTCAAGGTTCTTGTAGAACTATTATATGTCCCACCAGTTAAACGAGCGTCAACGTTATTAATTATATCAATAACATTTGTTCCACCGCTAAAAAATGTTGAAGCATTTAATGTGGTGGCTGATATATTATCATTGGTATATAAATTTCCGTCTAGTGTTATAATCCCATCACCCATTGATATTGTAGTATCGCCACTACAACTAAGAATCATATTTGAATATACAGAGGTACATGCCGATACCGTATCACCACTTACGAAAATAGGTTCAATAATAAATGTTTCGTTTATATCTGAAAGATTACCTACTGTTGTCATAATGTGTTTCCTATTAATTGAAATTTACCAGTTGTTAAACTTGATTTATATATTCTTATTTCTACAATATCAGAACTATTTAATGTTATTGGTGATGTTAACACAAGCCCATCAAAAATACCTACACTATTAACAGAAATAACAATCCTTGTAATATTCTCAATATTGTTTAATTGAGTAAATACTAAATTATATGGTGCGGTAAATGAAAAATTTAAAATCGAATTAGGTTTAAATACAAACGTATACGTAACCTTATTACCATTTACAACAGGCTCAAAAAATACCTCTTTATATATATTTTGTTCTTCAACCTCTATAAAAGTAAAAACCCTATTAATAGTTGGTACTACCTCAAAATCTTCTTCATCCATTATGTAACCAATTAATTTCATTTCAAATTGTTGTACATAAAATCTTCTATTTTCAAAATCATCAATATTACTTTCATCACTAATTGTTTCTAAATGAATTGGCATTGGATGTCCATTTACATTAACATATGCCTGACGAGCTTGAAATGATTTTTGAACTTTTGAATTAAATTTATTCAACTCCTTCATCCTATTTGTGAACAATCGGACTTCGTATGTTATATCAACAGATGTTGGTTGTGGTATTTTATATAAATCGATACCCTTTCTAATTCCATCCCATGTCGGAACTTTCATGTAGGTATATGTTCTATCACCAGCAATATTCCATAAACCAGCTTGGTTGGTACCAACTTGGATATCTGGTTTTCTAACAATTGTAATAAATGGTAATTGAATATCTTTGTATTTATCAGTAAAAGACCAAGTTTTCGAAAACTCTGACCATCTTTGAATTGTTAAGAAAATAACAGGAACTTTTTCGCCATCAATTGTTATACCCAATTTTGTTTTAACAAACTCAATAAATGTTTCATCCATATCTTCTTCAGATATACCCCTAGGAAGAAAAGTTCCATTGGTACTTATATCTGCAAGAATTTCTTCCCTTCTTTCAGTTCCGATTTTACTCGGATTGATATTGATATTATTTTGAAACCCCTTTGGTACTGACATTGTTATTGTTTTAATTTTTAAACAGCACGAAATTCGCTAGAATCTACAGGTGCACATACTATTGTTCTAAAAGCACCTTTATACCCCATAATTGTGTGCTTATTATCGAAATTCTTTTTTCCATCATTTGCCACGCTATAATATCTAATATCTGTTTCTGTTACAGCATAACCAATATAATCTCCATAATCAATATCAGTCTCAAGTTCATTCAATTGTGCTGAATAAATACTAAATGTAAATTGTCCGTCTTGTAAAAACCTAGCCGTTCCGTTTTGATTATATGATTTATTCTCTGGCTCAGCCAATATCGGAATCACCTTAAGCTCTATTGGTGGAAAAAATCTAATACCATCTTTACTCCCCTCTCCATATACGTTGTCAGATTCGGTCATTTCTCTATTAACTTTATAAAGAATAGCAGTGAAATTACCATCACCTTCAAGTGCTTCTCGACCCATACTAACTTCCAACTCAAAGTCTTCTGATGAGAAAAATTTGTTTATACGTGTGATTGGGGTTATTTTGGTGTTTTTCATTCCTTTATCCATAAATATTTAGATTATTACAAATATGCTTAAAAGCTTGATTTTTTTTAAATTTTGAGTACTATTGTAAATAATTTAGAGCATAAAACCAACGAATTGATTACACTTGAAGACATACAAGGTTATTCAGCATTAAGCTTACTCGAAGCATATAATGGCATCAACCCATACCTAAAAAAAATGCGTAACAATCATTTACAGAATAAATCGGTTAAATTAACCGATACCCAAGTAAAATATATCATTGATAACCATCAACGAGAACCAATGTTGATTAATAGGGTTATTCGCATAACATCATTTTTAGGTGAAGAATTACAAAGACAAGAAAATTTAAAATTCATACCAGAGAAAATTCTGATTCAATATATTCTAGCTGATAATGATAAAACTTTCCATGTTTATGGTAAACTAACGCAAAAACAAGTCGAATCAAAAATGTATTGGCTTCCAAAAACACAAGTAATGGATGACCCATATTTTGAAGCTATTAATATTGATGTTAATTTTGAACAATATTCTGATATATTAGCTAAAGAAGACAAAAAACTTTATGACCACGTTAAAGATGGTGTTAAATTTTTATTAACAAGAAATGGTTGTATATTAGCCGACGATATGGGATTGGGCAAATCAATCCAGTCGATTATTGCTGCGTTGGAATCTGGGTCGCAAAATATATTAGTGGTATGTCCATCATCGGTTAAAATTAATTGGAAGCGTGAGATAAAATTATTTTGTAATGATGTAACAATTGTCGATGGGAAGAAGTGGGACAAAGCTAGATTCACAATCATTAATTATGATATCCTTAAAAACTTTCATACATTAAATAATGGAAAAAAGAAAAAAGATTGTGAAGCACCTAAATTTATCAATAGACAATTGGTTGACGCTAATTTTGATTTATTAATTGTTGATGAGGCCCATAACCTTAAAAATAATAAGAGTATTCGTGGCGAGATTATGGCTGAGTTGAGTGTTAAATATGGTATTAAAAAGGTTTGGTTACTTACAGGGACACCTATTGCAAATAGACCAATGGACTTTTTTAATTTATTAAAAATAATAAAAGCACCAATAGCACAAAATTGGAAGTATTTCGCCACAAGATATTGTGATGGTAAAAAATTCTTTAGAACATTAAAGAATGGAACCAAAAAACAAATATGGCTTACTGATGGTGCATCAAATTTAGATGAATTGGTTTCGAAAACTAAAAATTTATTATTAAGGCGATTAAAAACCGATGTATTGGATATGCCAGCCAAGGTTATTACGCCAGTATATCATCAATTAAGCAAAAATAGTCTAATTCAATATGAGCAATTATGGGATGATTATTTAATACAAAGAAAAGAACAGAAAAAACGAGGACCAATTCAAAGAGATTTAGTAGAATTAGGATTGTTACGCAAATTTATTGCTATGGAAGCAATACCTGAAACTATTGAGATGGTTGAAAATGCATTAGAAGCTGGTAAGAAATGTATTATTTTTACCAACTTCACTGATGAACTTAATGCTTTGGCAGAACACTTTGGTAAAATATGTGTAACACATAACGGGCCAATGACAACCAATGCAAAACAACGTTCAGTTGATGCATTTCAGGAAAATGATAAGATAAAAGTATTTATTGGTAATGTAAAATCGGCTGGTGTTGGTATTAATTTAACAAAAGCTACCTATGTGATATTTAATTCTTTTGAATGGGTTCCAGGTCTAAACGAACAAGCCGAAGATAGAGCGTTTAGAATCGGCCAGAACGAAGATGTAAATATCAATTACCAACTATTCGAAGATACAATATCAATAAGAATGTGGAATACCGTTAGAAGCAAAAAAGATGTTATTTCGACAATAATGGGTGACCAAAAATTAAGTGAAGAAGAATTAACAGATATAATTATGGAAAATTTAATGAATGAATATAATGACTAGAATTTATAGTGTAGAAAATTGTCCTTACTGCACCGAATTAAAGCAATTACTAACCAAAGAAGGTATAGAGTTTGTTGATATAAATGTTAATTTACCCGAAAACGAAGCCGAATTCAACAAATTATTTGAAATAACCAAATGTGATGATGTTCCAATGTTAAAAGTTGGGAAACACCTATTAATACCAAATGTTTCGTTTAAAAGTATCAATGAGGCGGCTGAACTAACCAAGAAAATATTAGGTTAATTCATATTCTTCTAATATTTATAATAAAAGAAACATAATGTCAGTAAGCACAGACGAGAAAGATAAAATATTTAGACAATTCAGACACTCAATGGGTGCCCCAATTCGTGGTATCGAATTAACAGATGAAATGTTATGTACATTATTGGAAATTGCTGTTGAAGATTATGCTCAGTACGTTCAAGAATGGCTTATAGAACACCAATGGCAATCTGTGTTGGGTCAAAATATTGACACAACGGACATGGCATTTGCTATGAGTGTTAGGTCATTGGATTTAGTTAGTCAATATACGTATGCGTATTCTAAACAAGTAGGTCTTGCAACCAATGGGCCGTGGGAACTTAAAAAAGATTACATTTCAATAGAAGCTGGTAGACAAGTTTATGAAATTCCAGCTGGAAGAGAAATCAATGAAGTCTTATGGATTACACCAACCGCTGTTAGCCAAGCATTACTGGCGAATTACGGAGGTATTGACTATGGCTTTGGCGGTGGCTTCGCCCAAATGGGTGGTGGTCAAGGAACGGCTGGAAATGGCACAGGTGGTGGCCGTAGTGGTTACTACATTGCCCCAGCTTTTGATATCTTGCTTACTGCTCAGGATATGAATCTTAAAAATAGAATCGTTAGAAGTGAATTGGTTTATAAAATCACAGCTGGACCCAATGGAACAAGATTATTACATCTCTTATCTGTCCCAGGTTCTAAACTTTCATTTGGTCAAGGAATGTCAGTTGGCGGTGGTTCAATCGGATTAGCTGGTTGTCAAGTTTGGTATCACTATTATGATACAACCTCAGACAATATTGACGAATGTAGAAAAGATAATCCAGATATTATAAAACTTCCGAATGAAGTGCCATTATCTAAATTAGATTTTTCAGCGTTCAATGAACCAACAAAAACACTCATTAGACAATTATTTGTTGCAGAAGCTAAAAGAGCGTTAGGTAGAACTAGAGGAAAATATGGTGGTATTATCGGCCCACCAGAGGCTGAACGTACAATGGATTATGAAACATTATTAAGTGAGGGTAATGATGAAAGAAAAATGATACTTGAAAGATTAGATACAAGATTACTAAGATTATCATCAACAAGTCAGTTAGAAAGAGCAGCAAATGAATCGGAATATTTAAATCGACATTTAAAATATAGAGCACTAGGTTTTTGGGTGTATTAAAAAAGGGAGCAAGTTGCTCCCTTTTTTGTTGGTTTAAAAATTCCACTCATCCCGTACAACTATCCTTGGTGGTTCTGGTTTCTTTTGTTCAATTGGTTGAACTCTCGATTCAACAAAATTAGGTTTCACCTCGATTTCAAACTCTAATTTTTGAAATTCAAGTGGAAATTCATCAGTTGCAACTTCTTCTTCGTCATCCTCATCATCTTCCTCCTCCTCTTCTGTTTTTGGTTTTGATGTTTCGAGATTAAGCTTTGATTCAACAACACTAATATTATTCTTTAATTTATCGATAGCATCATCAGTTATTTTTTCAACATCTATTTCTGTTGACATGATAGCTTGTCCTAATTTATAATCCAACCACAACTCATACCTACCATCAGAATGCTCATTAGCTGTATTGTACCAATCATTTCTTAAAATAGCGTCTTCTTCATATTTGAATACATCATTTATTGGGCAAAGTACAACATCCCATTTTCTTGACACAAAATTTCCTAAATCATCAAGGGTTGCAATAAGAAGAATATCTTTAGGTAATGTCAATGTCGTTTCAATAGCTCTTAATTCTTCAATTTCCAAATGTTTGAAGATATCCTCTAAAGAATCTTTATCGTATTGAATACCATCTTCTCGCATCTTTGTCATACGAGTTTTATAATCCAACAACTTCTCAACCCAAACATTCTCATCGATATTATTTGGTGTTTTATTAACCTTCTCCCAGAATTTGAATTCCTTATCTTCCATTGTCATCAAATCTTCATATGTATCTTGGTCTTCAGGTTTGTTCGCAACACCTGATATAAGTTTACATTGTTCATCAGTAAAAATAAACCTCTCACTTAATTTTTCTAATTTTGTTTTCTTTTCCTTTGTTATTGTTAATAAAATTTTAGACCTAACATCAGCGTCAAAACATACTAATAATGGTTTAACTTTTTTGTTAAATGCTTCTAAATATTTAGCAACATTATATTCATCGGTTAATAATCCAGATTCTAATTCTTCAATTTTTGATTGTATCTCAAATATAACATCAGCGTCACTTATATCGGCTAACATTTTACGATAAGAATCCATTTCCCTAATCATTTCCATATTAGATTCAATCGACAATGGGTCAATCAGTTTACAATTTAATTGAACCTCAACACTACCGTTTTCACCTCTTACTGTTTTTAAATCACCGTGAGATTTTGCTTTACCAGTATTAACATAATACAATACATCACCTAAACTAACTTCAATACCAGCATTGATTGCCAACTCCATATGAGCTTGTTTCGGTAATGGTTTACCAGCCTTGTTTGTTTTATTGGCCCTCTTCTTATAGTCACTAATTGTTGATTTGACTTTAGATTTAGATGCTATCTTAACCAACGGAATATTATAATTATAAATTTTATCAACATAATCATGATAATACGTAATAAAATCTTTGCCTTTGTTATCTAGTAACAGACGAATAGCTTTAGCTAAGAAGTCTTCAATATAGACAGGCATTTTTTTAGACTTGATTGAATTCCCAACCAATTTTATCTTACCGTTGGTATCTAAATTGGCGTAATTCTTTCTTGAGAAATTAATTGTCGAGCTATAGATATCATCAGTATCCAACCCCATTCTACCAATCATATATGTTTCATTAAATTCTGCCAATACAGCATCTAACCCAACTAATTCTTTTCCAGCATCATTAACAGTCTTCCAATGATTTCCAATAGCAGTATATTTAATGTCGTTGATATTTTTCGGCGATGAAAAATTACAACCATCCGTATCCAATACCAATGGTTTAAAACCATATTTTTCGACAAAGAACCATACCATAAGTCTTAAGTATTGACGACTACGACATGTTGTTTCTTCAGCACAATTAGTATCGCCCCAATTAAAAATATTAGGAGCACCGTAAGCACCAAACCAAGAATTGGCTAGTATTTTAAGTGGAAGTTGTTTTTTATCGTAAAAACTTTGTAATGTTTTATGTTCTTTAAGTTTTCTTTTTAATTTAGCTAAATCTTCTTTTGTATATGAGTCTTTATTTTCTGTTATTTCTTTTGATAAAGTTTTACATATTTCTTTTTCTTGATTATAAAGATTTTTAGACTCATCACGTGTATCAACAATAAACGTTAATAAACCTTTCATTACACCACTAATATCCAAGTCGGGAAAAATATCGTGTGTTAATTGACACTTAGGATAAAGAGCCGCATAATCTTGTTTAGACACATCCTCTGAATAACCCAACTGTAATAATCTAGATAAACCGCCAGTAAAGTCACGTTTCTTTTCTGTTTCAGGAATAGCCAACCCATTTTCATAAGACCACGCAGCCATAATTAATTTCCATTGGCTAGCAGTACCCATGGTTGAACTTCTCTGATATGTCGTAGGTAAAATTTTACCCAATAAGAAAGATGCCTGATTGAAAATACTATCGACTTTTTCTGTTTCCCATAAGTCATCTAACAAATATCTTTGAATAAGAAACGAGCCAGTAACAATCTTATATGATTCCTTTAATTCCATTCTATCGGATACCTTATACCAATCACCATTTCCTTCGTTAAATGCGTATTGCGTTGCTTTGTCGGACCAGATTGTATGGATTTGGTCACCTGGGATGTATACACGATTTGGTTTTGCAACTTCAGAGAGTTGTGTGATATATTTTAACCCATTTGCTTTGATATCAGTATTGATAGCTTGTGCTCTACGAACAGCATGAATAATATCTATTACATTAAAGCCGTAAATATATGTTTGAAGAAATTGTTCGGATTCATTACCTAATTTAAGAGTAGCGTTCTTTCTTTTGAATTTGAATTTCTTATCTAAACAAACAACAATGTCTTCTATTGGGATTGACAGACGCTCACATCTATCGACTAAAAAGGGCCAATCAAAACCTTCTGAGAAATAACCAGTAATAACATCTGGCTTGATAACATCTATTAGTTGGAAGAATTTTATAATAATCTCACGCTCAGAATCTCTTCGTTGTTGTGGAGTGTCCCCGCTAATTTCAAGAATATGTTCAAAACCTCTATTGTCTCTAACGCCAATTTGAAATATAGCATGTTTGCTACCGAATAATCCTTCGGTCTCAAGGTCAAATTGTAATCTATGTAAATCATCGTAATCTTCCATTCCTTTAAACAAACGAATACCTGTTTGAATCATAAACTGCTCAACTGGTGGGAACATAAAAAATAACCTATCACCCGTCTGCTGGAATACATCAACACCACCATCCTTGAAAAAATTAACAAGATTATTATATGATTTTTTACATGTAGCCATGTATCTAAATCCATTTTCTAATCTCTCAGGAATATTACCATTATCATCGCCAATTCTAAGCTTTGTAATTTTAACATCATATTTTTGACAGGCATCCAGAATTTTCATTCTTTTACCGCCATATAACAATTCTGATACTTCATGTTTAAACCATAGGAAAGGTTTGTATGGATGTTTTTCGATTTTTTTACCACTTGTGGGGTCATTCACAATCAATTGAACGAAGGGCTCGTTATAACTGGCTTCTATTGCGACGACATATTTTTTTGGATTGTTACCCGCTAAGAAAGATTCAATAATTTCAGGGCCAACGGCTTTTTGGATTTCACTCATTCTGTAAATTTTTACAAATATACAAAAGATATCCCCTAGAAGCAATAAATCTCGTTATTTTTTTTTTAAGCTTGTTAAGCTTAAACAAAGCTACGATTTATTTTCTATAAAAACCAATTTTCATCAACTTTTTTTACACTAGCCATTTCGTCTATTTTTTCAATAATAAATTTAGCCACATTTGATATTACTTTTAAGTTGGCCAATATTTTATCTTTACCACCCTTCCATAATGCAATATATGTTGGTTGATGTTCAACAGGTAAATCATAATGTTTCATAACAACATAGGCAACACTTTCAGCTTGTAACTCCATAATTGTTTTATCCATTCTAACTTCATCACCCTGATAGTATAAAGATGATTTCTTCCAATGCATTAATTCATGAGCTAATTCGTGGACCAATGTCGATACCTCACCAGCACCCTCAACCGCAGATGTCATATTTATATGACCACCAGCCGAATAACCTCTAGTACTACCACCAGAAGCAGATTGCGTAACAGTAATACCCATATCTTCAGCTACTTCTTTAATATAGCCATAAAGTTCTCTAGTTCTTTCTGTTGGTTCTATTTCAGTGAACCATTTAACAGCCTCAGGTGCCTCACCTCTTTCATCGATAGGCTCAGTATCAGCAATATCAAAAACATAAACTGGTCTAAACCTAATTGGACTACCTTTACCAACTTCTTTATCTAATTCTTTATCATCGATTGCTTGTGCTGGTTGAGTACCTTTTTGATTAATAAAAATCGGAGCGAGAATCATAATACCCTTTGCGCCTTTCTTAACTCTTCTATGATGTTTCTCTTCCCATTGTCTAAATCCAGCAACTCTAGTTGCATTTGGATTTTGAATATAAATAAGAATTGTATTATAAAAACTATGACCTCTGAAGCTTGAGAAGAATGTAAGATATCGTCTAATCTCAGCCGATACTGCTCTTTCATCAGTTGCGTTTGCTAGGTCATTAACATACAACGTTAATTTATCCATCAAATTACCCTTGCCTTCAAAATTCTCTGTGTTTCTAACGTATTCAGCTAAATCTTCTATCTTATTTATAATTTCAGTATCTTTGTTTATACTGTTTATAATTTTCTTAGCAACATCAAAATTTGATGTTGGTGTAGCCCACGCTTTTAAATCACCTTTCCAAATAAAATCATTTTTCTTAAGAGTTTCTTTATTTCTAAATGTCTCTTGATTTGCTTTTTTTACGTCGGGGTCATTCGATGACACAATAAGTAAATCATTTGCTTTATCGACATGCAATATCAATGCTTCGTCTAATATTTTTTTAATAAAATCTTTCATATTTAAAAATTTTTACAATAAAAACAGTATAACAATGTTAATAATAAGTAATCCAAAATAAACACAATATTTTATTGCTCCGTTATATCCAAAAATTCTGTTTTCAAATTGGTCTATTTTAGATGTTGTCGTTGTTGAAATATATTTCCATGATTTACCACGAAATATATTAAGCATAATATCAAAAACAAGTTTTCTTATAATAAGAACGCCACTTAACATAAAAATCAGTGCTAATCCTTTAAAAAAGAAAAAATTAACAGCGGCTAATGCACCATAAATTAATGCATTAACTAAATGATTTATTTTTTTATTAGCTAATATTTTGTTGGCATCTATTTTAGCTAATATTACATTAATAATTATGAATATAAAAATAGCGATGATTAATTTTATCATTTTATTTAATTTTTTAAGATGATGTTATTACTTCCCATGTCGTTGTGAATAAACAAAGCTTATGTAAATCCAAATCATACACAATCAAACCTTCGGCTGGACTAGAAATAGCATTTTTTTGTGTTGTTGTCATACGAGGGAATAAAACACCTCTAGTTGTACTAACGACATCAAATTGTGCCGAACCAGTAAGCACTGGTGTTGCCGCTGGATTTATCTGAATTTGATTCGTTGATAAATCACCATAAATACTTGTATTGCCAGAGCTATTTGCAATATATAATTTATCATCACCTGTTTCATGATAACCCGCACGATAACCTATAAATATATTTCTAGACCCAAGATTATCATAACCAGATTGAGCACCAATAGCTATATTAGAAACACCAATTCTATTAGTACTTAATGAGTCACTGCCAATCCCAACATTATGATTGGAATTTGCGCCAGAAAGTAACAATAATGAATTAATACCAATAGCAACATTATTAAAAGCATTAGCCCCACAATTTGATGTTAATGCGTTTGTCCCAATTGCTACATTACCAGAAGCGTTTGCCCCAGATTGTGACATCAACGCATTAACACCAATAGCCACACAACTTCCAGCATTTGCTCCTGTATTATTTAACATCGCTTGATAACCAATAGCCACACAACTCTGTGAAGTTGTATTACCAGACAAAGCATACATCCCAACAGCTACGTTTAGATTTCCTGTTGTATTTTTATTCAATGCGTTAGCACCAATAGCAGTATTACTATTTGATGTATTTGCGGACAATGCACCGTATCCAACAGCAACATTATTTGCACCAGCTGTATTATTCCACCCAGCTTTATAGCCAATAACTGTATTATTACTACCTCCTTGAGAATTAAGTCCTGCACTATCACCAAGTGCTGTGTTAAAAAATCCTGAATTAGATGCCAATGCTCTATAACCAACAGCTGTATTTCCAGAAGATGTTGATGTTAATAATAATGTACCATAACCAATACCAATATTTTCAGCACCAGTTGTATGTTGATTCAGCGCATTATGACCAATGGCAATATTCAAAGAACCATTATTGCTAGCTAATGCACCGTACCCAATAGCAATATTACTACCACCAGTAGTATTAGTCCCTAACGAATTAAAGCCAATGGCAATATTTTGCGTTCCACTTGTATTATTTGATAATGTAAAACGACCAATAGCAACATTACTACTGCCTATTGTATTATTTCTAAGGGCCAAATTTCCAATAGCAACATTATCATTACCAGTAGTGTTGGCTGTCATACTACCATAACCAAAACTTGTGTTGTTCAATAAAATATTTATGTAACCACTTTGTACATCACCCGCCTTAAACATCAAACCAACATTATCTATTGTACCAATAAAATTATTTGTCGTTCCTGTACCAACGGTTGTTCCAGTATTACCAGATAATCCCCAACCGCCAGATGAAAAACCCGCAATATTAAATGTACCACCAGTATTATTTGTAAATGTTGCAATACCATTACTTAATGTTCCTCCTGTAACTGTAACATCAGTCAATCCTAATACATTAAAGGTTCCCCCTGTATTATTTGTGAATGTATAAAGATGACCACTGTCGTTAGGTGTTCCACCTGTTGTGAAAACGTCTGTACGACCAGATAACACGCCAAATCCTGTAACATTAAACGTTCCACCACTATTATTAATTATTGTTAGTGTACCGTTTGAAAATGTTCCACCTGTAGAATAGATTTCAGTCATTCCACTTATACTTCCCAAAGTACCAACACCTAATAATGTTATTGTACCATTATTGAATGTCCCACCCGTTACGTAATTAGGAATAATAGTTTTTTTATTAATTCCATTTTGTAGGATAGGCATCAACTCAGTACCAGTCAACGGCGTTGCATCAGGAAATTGTGATATTTTTTTGTTTAAACTCATTTGCCTTTTCATCATCCAGTAAAGCTGAATAAATCCCTTGCAAACTTTCTAAGGCTTGTTCTTTTTGAGGAT
>OFQZ01000017.1_pt1 | contig 52064 bp, 77 predicted proteins | sample 1543011 | NCBI WGS metagenome assembly OFQZ01 (sample SAMN07774216, study PRJEB24372) | wastewater metagenome | isolation source: Exp Tend NO 0WW | collected 2016-02 | reverse complement strand
CGGCCAGCCTGGCTGCCTACCGACACGCCTGCGACAACATCATTTTTGAGCACATGGCAATGGTCTTCATTGCCGGCGGTGCTGGACAAGGCGTTCAAGGGCGAGTTGTAGGCGCGCCGGCGCTTTGCGCAACTGCCAGACACGAAACGCAAATCATGCCGGTCGTGCTACAGTGTTGACATGGCTGGAGACACCCTGACGCTTGCGCTGAACGGCGATGTGCCGCTGAAGACGTTTGCGCAGGCGATTGACCAATTCACGCGACTGGTGGACGCGCTCAGCGGTGAAGTGGCGCGCGAGGCCGGCATCGAATGGCTGATCGACGACCTGCAGGCCGGCAGCGCCATTGCCACCGTGCGTGGCGAAAGCGAACAACCCGTTCTGATTGGCCGCGTGATGGCGGCTTATATGATTGTTGGGCAGGCGCTCAGCATGGGTCAACCCATTCCCTATTCGGATCGTGTCAAGACGCCGGCACGCGCGCTCACGCAGTTGCTCAACAACCGCGTCACATCTCTCCGGTTCGAAACTCCTGAATCCGACGTGATTGTGGGCAACACAATCAGCAACGATCAGGCATTGCCGCCGGTATATGCGCAGGGGCTGTTGCGCGGCACCGTTCAAACGCTATCGCGCCAGCGCACGCTGCGCTTCGTCCTCTACGATCCCATTTACGACCGGCCTGTGACTTGCTACTTGAAAGCTGGCGAGGAAGATCTGGTGCGCGATTTGTGGGGCCGGCGCGTGGTCGTGGCTGGGCGCATCGCCCGCGATGCTCGAACAGGGCGTGCATTTTCTGTGCGCGATATTTCCAGCGTGCGATTGGATGAACCGGGCGAAGCCGGCAGCTACAAGCGCGCCCGTGGAGCATGGGCAGGCAAACTCGAAAGGTCGCCCCTGGCCGTTTTGCGGGAGTCGCGCGATGGCTAATCCACGCACGATCATCTATTGGGACACGTCGGTTTTTCTGGCCTATCTCAGCAACGATGAGGCACATATGCCGACGCTAGACGCCCTGCTTGAAGAAGTGAGCATGAGCGGCGGGATCGGCCATTAGCGCCGCAAGCGCGCTTGTAGCGCATCGATCCGGCGTTCCCGTCAAGTATCACAACGACAAACAGAAAGGACGCCGGCTGTTGTGGCTGATGATCCAAGACGCTGAGCTAAAAGTGGTCGATGGGAAGCCGGTGATTGTAATGATTGAAGAAGTGCCGGCGAAAGTGTAACGAACGATACAAAGCCGGCCATGCTGACGCCCGCGAAGACGGACGAACGTGGCGTGGCCGGCGGGGAGTGTGATTAGCGGACAAAACGAATCGAAAGCCATAGAATCATTCCACTGGTTCAATGACGCGGACATTATCGCGCTGTGCGAAGACGTGTATCTGATATGCAAGCAATTAGCAGAACGACAGCACTGTGTTACGCCCGGAAGTCAGTTGTCCGGGGCGGTGCCGACCTTGTCAGTATCGACATTCAACGCGCTGCCGTTGCTGCCGAATGCGAGCGGCGCGGCTGGCGCTGCGAATGGTATGAAGATGCAGACGGGCATCGAAGCGGACGACACGAAACCACGCGCCCCAACTGGCTACGTCTTAAGCGAAGAATCACCGATGCTGATGTTGTAGCTGTTGTAGGTTACCGGCTGGATCGTCTTTCCCGTTCGGTGGGTGACTTCGTCCGGCTGTGTGAACAGACGAAAGCGAAAGGCGTTAGCGTGGTGACGGCTGACAGGATGATTGACACATCCGCCGCGTCCAACGCCTTCGCCACTGCACAGTTAAATATGCTGGCCGTTGTCGCTCAGTTTGAGAGCGACGCGGCCAGCGACCGCGTCAAGGAACACTGCGAACGCAAAGCTGAAGCCGGCATATCACATGGCAAGCCGCCATTCGGAATATTGCGAGTGGGCAAGGGCGGACGCGGACGAACACGCCGCAAAGCGTGAGATGGAACGCCCCACAGAAGTCGAAGCCACCATGCGCCAGTTGGCCGATCTGGGCGCGATGATTCAGTTCATGCCGGCGGAGTGGCAAAAACGCAACATCCACCGGCTGTTCACGCGCATTGACTTTGATGACGATGGGGAGATTGCGGGGCTGGAAATGAAACCAGCCGCAAAGACAGCTTTTGGTGTCATTGCGGCCAGTATGCCAACGTTGCCGAAGGTGGGGACTGAGGACAACGTTTGCATACTGTTTCGACTGTTCACCCTCATCAATCACCCTTCGTCCTTAAATTCTTCTTTGATGTAATCGTGCTGGCGTGCATGGGCTTCCAGCATGGGACGAATGACGCTGTAATAAGCTTTTGACACGCTTTCATCAATTTCTGCCGGTGCGACCGTAATAACCTTTTGGCGAATCTTCGTTTCACCGTCATAGTAAGCGATGACATACGAAATTACCGGTGGGTTGCTCAGAACGATGTTCACTGAGTCAAAATCGACCCTGTTGTATTGGTCGAGGATGACAGGATTTTCGGAGATGTAGGGCATGTTTAACGGGTTCGCAGCACCATGACGTTGAAGGTGCGAGATGAGCCGCGATTGTTCTGAATCGTCAAATCGCTCCCGTTGAAATACACGTTGATGGTGTTTCCGTTGTTGTAGGTCGTCGCGTAAATACCGCCCGGGTCAGCAATTTTTTGCAAACCCCCGCCGCCCGACACAGCGAACACCGCAATGCTTCCATCGATGGCGATTTCGGTGATGATGACTAATCCGCCAATCGCGAAACCGCCAAACACGCTTGCCGTGCCACCACCCGTGACGGGGATTCCAGAACCGCCTGCTGCAATCGTGATCGCAGAGCCGGTAGCTGCGCAGTTGAGCGCAACAGTCGAGTTTCCGGCGGTGCGCGGCACGGCAACACCCGCCGGCGCATTCACCTGCTGAGAGTTATTCCCCAGCTTAGTCTCAATCGCCACCACCGCATCCTGCAGGTTGTTGACGTGCGCGGCCTGCACGGTGTCAACACCATCGACCTTGTTCGTATAACTGTCGAGCGACGTTGGAAAGTTCGTTGGCATGTCATTCCTCCTTCACTGCCGGCGTCGCCGGCGCTGTTGAAACATCAGTCTGTGCCGCGATCTCATCATCAACGGCGTTTTCGGGAATCTCGCCGATTTTCCTGGCGTATTCCCACAACATGCGCTTCATCGCGCCATACATCGTGTCGCCCGTGAGCGGGCGCGTCATGTAGTCCACCAGCGCCGCCTGCGGCACGAGGATCGTCTTCGTGCGCACGCGCTGCGCGCCGAGGTATTTGCTGAGTACAAACGAAAACTGGAGCGTCTGCATGTCGCACGAAAAGTTGTCGATGTCGATCTTGTCAAACGACTCCAGCGGGATGGGTGCGCGCAGAACAAAAGCCATATCGTCTCCTATGCCGCAATCGGCTGAATGGTGACACGACTGAGCAACTGGGCGAACACCTGCCCCTGCTGCGAGCCGCACTCGAATCGAATGGTGTGCGTGCGATTGCGGAAATCGCTTGCCGTGATGACGCTCAAAATATCGACCAGATACAACCCTGCACCGGAGACGCTGGAGCCGATCAACACACCGGTGTCGGCGTTCGTGATGCTGCCCACCGCCGTGCCGTTGACCTTCACCGTCACAGTCTGCGGCGTCTGCGTGTCATCGATCACGCCAAATGCCAGCGTGTGATTGTGCGCAGGAATCGTAATGTCATGGGTGTGCGCCGGCACTGGCACCGTGTGCGTGTGGTTTGGAATCGGCACAGTGTGCGAGTGACTTGGAATCGGCACGGTGTGCGAGTGACTTGGAATCGGCACCGTGTGGGTGTGGCTGATGTCTTTGCTTGCGATAGGTGCATTGGATGTTGCCCCGCCATATGCCGAAATGAGGTTTGTCCCGTCCCAATACACGGCTGCTCCCGACCCGGAATTAGACACATAGAGGCCGTGATTGTGAAATGGGTTTGTGGAATCGCTGGTAGGGGTCGTGCCGCCACCCGACGATGATGTGGCTGTTGTGCTGCCGCCGGCGTCGCTCGTGGCTGTTGTGCTGCCGCCGGCGTTGCTTGTAGGGGTAGCACCGCCGCCTGATGTGGTGCTGCCGACCGTGCTGCCGGCAGTGGAAACGTTGTTGGCAAACGAGCGCAGCGGCATCAGGCGGAACTCGACCTTCATTTCGTTGATGGCCAGCACTTCCGAGCCGACATAGAACGTAAAATCGACGAAGCGCGTCGGGTCGATGGGTAGCGTCGGCGACGCCTTTGTGTAGTATGTCATCGTCGGCTGCACGCGAATCTTGAACTTGTTGATGTCCTCGATCAGGTTGCTGAACACCTCCACGCTGCCGACGATCTCCTCGCCATTGCTCGACACGGTGAGCTGATACACCGGATCGCCGGCGACCCCGAAGTCGCGCACGATCTCGGTGATGAAGAAGCGCTGGTTGGTCAACGCCAGGAACGCGGTCGCGCCGGTCTCCAGCTCGCACACGCCACTGTAATCCACGCGGATGAGGTCGCCGACCTTCACACCCGTCGGCAACCCCACGCACGAGATCGAATACACATCCTGCTCGACGCGATATTTCTGCAGAAATGCAGTCGCCATGTCGTAGAGCGCATTGGCTGCGTTGCGCAGGTCGGCGGCCGAGTTGGTGATCGGGCGGATCTCCGTCACCGGCAGCACGCGCTCAATGCGACCATATTGCGCCACGCTGGCAGCGTCCTCAATAAACCAGACCACCTCGCCGCCGTTCAGCGCCGTTGACTGGATCGTGTAGGGCGTGGTGCGGTCACTGAAGCTCAGGTCGACCTGCGTCTCGCCGATGCCGGCGCCGAACGGATACACGCGATTGATGACGCTGGAGCCTTTGCGCTCGCGCTTCAGGCTCGTGATCGCGGCGTAGTCGGTCACGGTCTGGTCATACGCGGCCACCGGCCCGAACAAACGCGCCGCCGGCGTCGTGGCCGCGAAGCCGCCGAACTGCACCGACGTGTCGCTCTGCCGGCGGAAGTAGCCGCGCTCGAACTGCCGCAGCACGTCCATCCCGCGCAGCACACTTTCGCCTCGATATTCCAGCGTGAGGGTCTGCGATGAATCAAACCCCGCTTCAAACGACGCCGTCCACCCCAGCGGTGACAGGATGCTCGACAGGATCGAGCCGATGGGCGTGTTCGTGAACGCGCGCCCGAAGCCGATGCAGGCGTTGGCCGCGGCGAGCAGGCTGTCGTGCGCGGTGATCGTCGTCGTCCGGCCGTCGGCGTCCACCGTCATGTCGTTGTGCGTGAACACACCCAGATAGCCTTCGTCGGAGTGATACAGGCGATACCGCCGGCCCTTCCCTGCGCCGATCTGCACGGCAACGATAGCCGGTAGTGTGAACGACAGTTCGCCGATCTGGTTGATGCGCTCTGTGATGCGCACGCTGCTGACAGCCTGTGCGCTCGCATTCTGCTTCACGTCGCCGGCGTCGAATACATCTATCCAGAAATTTGCCATGGTTACACCCAGCAATTGCGCCACGCAAGCGAGCCGCTCACGACGCGCGAGAAATGCACCACCGCCGGCCCAGGGTCGAGCCACAGCAGCGCGGTCTGTGTGTCGGGCTTCGACGTGTTGGCATAGGCGTCCACACCGCCCACCTGCACGGTCGCGCGGCCAGCATCGATGACCAGTGTTGCGCCAGTTGCAGCGTTGTAAGTCAACTGGCACGCCGCCGGCGCGGGGATGAACGATGAGACGACGCCATATCGCTGCGCGCCGTATTTGAATTCGTTGTAGTAGCGCGGGCCGGTCGGCTCGATGAAGATCGTTGTCGCGCCTGGCAGTGCCGTGCTGATGGTCAGCACCAGATGCTTGATCGCGCGTGCGTTGCCGGCGTTGTTCACCGTGCGCAGGTTGATGTAGTCCTGACTGGTGAACGTGAGCGTGGTCAGCACGTCGTCATACCAGAACGGCTCGGCGCTGAATTGCAGGCTGATGCGCGCCTGGCGCGCCCGCCAGTCGTCGAGCGTGGTCGACCAGCTGATGGCCGTGATCTTCGCCGTGCAGCGCCGTGTTTGCAAGTTATTGGTGATCTTCAGCGTCCCGTTCCGGCGCGCCACACCCATCAGCGCGTCCATGCGCGCCTGCGCGTCGCACTGCGCGATGGTGAACTCGACCTGATATGCCTGCTGCGTGAGCCGATTGCCCAGTCCTTCGAGGTCGTAATCACCCAGCAGCGCGCCGGTGGGCTGCAGCCGGTTCGCCGCAAACGCACGCGGCGCCGCAAGCGAGAAATTCCCGCGCGGGAGGGAGATGCCGTTGAACTCGGATGCAAACCACATGGCAAATAAATCCCTATCGCGTCACCACAAATCCGGCGCGCACCAGCCCGTCATACAGCCCATCACGCACCGCCTGCCGGTCAGCATTGCCGTTGATCGTCACGCTGACGTTGGCGATGTTGCTGGTGCGCGAGTTATTGATCGTCTTGGCAGCCATCTGCGCCGGCGTGGCCTCGGTGCTCATCCCATACGGCACGCGCGCGCCGCCGGCCAGTGCGGCCTGCACGCCGGCGTCTGCGCCGATGCCGGGCAACCCCGTGCGGTTGATCTGTGTCATCGCGTCGTTGATGCCGCGCAGACCCATCTCGAACGGCGTCGGCGATCCAGGTGTGAAGACTGCCGGCGGGCGCAGTCCACTCAGCGTGTTTTGCAAATCTTGGATGGCGCGATTGAACGTGCCGGTGACAAAGTTGTAGATGTCGCGGATGCCGGTCAGGAAATCATCGACGGCGCTCTTGCCTGTGTTGAAAGCGCCCGCCAGCGCGCCGCCGATCTGCGATGCGAGAATGCCCAACTCTGAGCGCAACAGACCAGACACGCGAATCTGATCGTCGATCAAACCTTTCACAAACTGGATCGCCGGCCCGAAGTCGCGGTTGAAGGCAAACGTTACCTCATCGAGATCACGCTTGAACGCACCGCCCAATTCATTTCCGGCGCTTGTCACGCCGGGAACAAACTTATTCGTGAGCCAATCCCAACCATCGTGGATTGCCGGCACCAGTCCCGTCGTGAGCCACTGCGCAATGTCACGAATCGCCTTCGTGATCGCCGGCCCATGTTCCTTCCAAAAGAGTTGGAAGCCGGCGATCATCTCTTCGATGATCGGCAGCAAGTCCGTGCCGATCTGCGCGCCAAGCATTTCAAGCTCCAGACCTACCTCATTGGTTTTCTTTCGGAATGCGACCAGGCTGTCGATTTGCTCCTGCGTGAAGCCCAAGTCGCGCAGTGTCTGCGACTCTTTGAAGAACTCCAGCATCTGGCCGGCCATCGCCGGCCCGAAGAGCTGGCTGAGGATGTCGTGCGCTTCGGCCAGTTTGCCATCGGCGATGAGCTTGCCGACGGCCTGGTTCAACACATTGAATTGCTGATCCGGCGTCAGCTTCTGGAAATCCGCAACGCTGATGCCGAGCCGGTCGAAGGCGTTGATCACCGGGTCGAGCATGACCGCCGCGCCACCACCACCGGCAGAGACTTTCTCCATCGCGGCCTGAATGTCTTCAGCCGTGCGCGCATAGCGTTCCTTCTCACGATCCAACCGCTTGGCCGTCTCGGCCTCGATGCGCGCCTGCGCACTGGCCGCGTCGGCAATCTGTTTCTCATATGCAGCCCGCGCGTCGGTCGTCTGGCGCTCCAGCGATGCGCGCGCGTCGGCCTCGCGCTTGGCCTGCTCGGCCTGCAGGCGTGTGGACTGCTTCTGATACTCGGCGTCTTCCTGCGCCAGTTGCGCTTGCAGCGCCACGATGCGCTTTGCGCTATCGGCGGCCAGTTCTGCCAGCCGGCGCTCGGCGGCGGCGCGCTCGATGGCCGTCTCGCGCTGCATGCGCTCATTCACCGCGTCGACAGCGATCTGCGTTTCGCGCTTGGCCTGCTCGGCCTTGGCCGCATACGAGTCACGCGCGGCTTGCTGTTCGTTCTGCTGCTGGGCATCGAGCGACTTCAGTTGCGTCTTGTAGAACGCGCGCAGAATCGGATTGGTCGACGGATCGTAAATCTTCTCCTGCAGGCTCTGGCGCTGAGAGGTGTATTTCTGGTCGATGCTCGCCAGTTCGCGCTGCAAGCTCTCGCTGATGCGCGCTTGATCCTTCGCGCCGTCGCTCTGAATCCGCTCGATGTCCTTCTGCGCCTTGTAGTTCAGCTCGCTGAGCTTGTCGTTCAAGTCGCGCTCGATGGCGGCGCGTTTGTCGGCGGTGTTCGTGCTCTCTTCGGCAATCCGCTCGTTGATCGATGCGACGCGCTCCGCGTGCGACTCTTCAAGGTCGCCCAGGCGCTGCGCCAGTTGCGCGCGCCCATCGGCAATCGTCTTGTTGTAATCCTCGTTGAGCCGGCTCAGGCGCTCGGTCAACTGCTGCTCAGCCTCGACGCGCTGCGCGTTGATCGCCGCGATGCGCTCGGCGAGTTGCGCGTTGATGTCGCCGACGTTCTGCGCGTAGTCCTCATTCAGCCGCGCCATGCGCTTTCCGGCGTCGCTGGCCGCCGAGGAAATACGCCCCAGCGCCGCGCCCGATTTGCGGTCAGCCTTGTCGATGTGGTCGTTCAGGTTGGAGAAGGCGCGTGTAACAGTATCCACCGACGTGCCGCTCACGCGCGCTGCACCGTAGACCGACTGCGCCATCTGCGCCGACATGCCGGTGACGTTCTGGATGTCGTTGATGGCCGCGCCGAAGTTGAGCGCGGTGTTGATGGATGCGCCGGCCGCTGCGACTGCGCCGGCCACCACGCCCACTGCCGCAGCGACCGCGCCGAGCGTGACGATCAGACCGCCGGCGACGCTGCCCAGCGTGGTGAACGCAGATGCAAGATCAGCAGTGGCCGGGCCGGCTGCGCTCGCCTCCGCCGCTGACTTTTGAAGCACCTCGCGGTTCTTCTCCAGCACGCTGTTTGCGCGCTCGATGTCGGAGATGAACTTGTCAGCGCCATCAGCGATGAGCTTTGCGCCCTGTTCAACTAAATCGCCTGCCATGTTTCTCTGTTACCTGCGCGCTTTCGCCTTTGATTTGTCAATCGCGTCTTTTGCCAGCACGGCTTCAATGCGGTTGCGGATGCGGTGATGCGCGATGTGCCGCGCCTGCTCTTCGACACTCAGCTCCATGAACTGCTGAAACGTGAGGTGGTAATCGCGCGCCACCTCACGCCATTCAAACTCTGCCGCGCCGACCTGCACACCACTAGCCGGCACCCGGGTCTTGAGGATCGGCCTGCCCTTCCACGTCACTTTTGAAGCCGTCGCCGGCGTCGGCGATCTTCTCCTCCGTCGGCAATGACGTGTCGAGGATCCTGTTGCGCAGCGTGCTCAACTCTGTCAGCGAGCCGATGCAGATGTGCTTGACGTAGCACAGCATGTCGTCTTCGGGCAATGAGATGCCGGCGCGTTTAGCTTTCGCGCGCGCCGCCTCGACCGCCTGCGTGTCAATCTCCGCATCCACGCCAAACAGGATCATGGTGTCGAGCGATACCTCGTTGATCTTCGCCGACCACTCGCCCATCGCGCGCACGTAATCAGGATGGACGTAGTTCGGCTCCGGCCCCAGATCGGTCTGCTGCAGCGGCGGCTGCGGGCGCGGGATGCTCCGCTCAACGCTTTGCAGCGTGAGCGGAGACACCCGCGTGATGCCCACCGAGCGGCCATTTGCGAACGTGAATGTGTCACTCATGCGTTACACCCGGTTGGCGACGCCCAGGGAAGCCACGCCGTCGGGCGACGTGCCCAAGCCGACGAAGACAATCGTGTTGGCGTCGGTCGAAGCCTCACCGCTCATCGGTGAGGCGATGCGGTTGAACGTCGCGCCGCTCGTCACCGAGATCAGGCGCGGCGTGTTCTGCGAAGAATCCACCCAGCGCTCGCCGCCATTGATCGTGGTCGCCACGCGCGCCGCCGGCCCGGTCACGGTGAAGGCGATGAATCCGACTTCGTCAGTGGAGAAATAGATGTCCTGAATGGCAACGACCGTCTGGCCGGTGAAGCCCTTCGTCACCCACGTTTCGCCGCCATCGAGCGTGTAATACAGCACGCCGGATGCGTTGCCGACCCATGCCGCGAGCGCGTCCTTCACGTACAGCGCCTGATTCACTGCTGCGCCGGGTGACGTGGTCGTTGTAGCGAACGTCTGGCCGCGGTTGGTCGACTTCACCACTGCGCCGGATGCGCCGGATGCATAGATTGCATCGCCGGCGCCGTGGATGCGGCTGAGGTTCTGCGCGGTCGCAGAACCGGCGTCGATGGCGTTCATGTCGCTGAGCACATCGGCGGACTTGTAGATGTAGCCGCCGTCCGCCGCGAAGAACACTTCCGTCGTTGACAGCACATACATGTCGTTGACGGTGTTTGCAACGGTGAACGCCGCCGGCGTCACCTTCGTGAACGAACTGGACGGCGCGCCGGTGATGGTGTTCAGGCTCGACACATACAAGCATGATGCGCCGCCCGTGCCGCCGGCCTTCGATGCCACCACAAGCTTGTCGCCGACGATGTCGATCGCGACCACGTCTTCGGCGTTGGCCGCCGTCGCAAGCGTCACGCTTGTCCAGGTTGCGCCGCCATCGAGCGAATACACCACATAGGGCTTCGTCGCCGGCGAAGCCACTCCCTTGCAGACGATGTAGATGAAGCGCGTGCCGTCGTTCGGCACGCCGCAGTCGCCGCAGCGGATCTGCGTGCCAAGCACCACGTCTTTCGCCTCGGTGGTAATTGGCGTGGCGGCCTTGTTGGCAAACGTGAGCGCGCCCACCGGATACGGCTTGCCGCCGAAGGTGAGCGACAGCGAATCTTCCTGCGCATCGTCCGAGTCCCACGCACTGCGGTCGCCCAGGTCGCGGCTGGTGACCAGCGCGGACGGATAGATCAACACGTAGTCGTTCCAGCCGTTGTTGAAGTCGCTCAGGTCCTTGCAGACGCCGGTCAACTCATACATGTTGAACGGGCAGTTCTGCGCAAACAGTTGCCACGGGATGGAGGCGTGCTTTTCATACAGCACCAGCGTGGCCTGCGACAAATCCGGCGCTGTGCGGCTGCGGTTGACGGTGCGATATCCGCCCTGCACGCGCGGGTCAGGCACCAAGATCGGCGACACATCGCCCAGATCGTTGATCGTCACACCCTGAATCGACATGTATTGCGTGTCCTGCCCCGCATATTTCACCGATGCGTTTGGCAGAGGGCCGCCGAACTGGACAAAGTTGCGCTTGTGCCGCTGGGTGATGATCTCATCGGCGGTAAGTTTTGGCATGGGTTATAGCCTCCTGATCGTCAAACAATCGAAAAACAAAAAGGCGCGGAACTCTTGCAAGAGTTCCGCGCCACAATTACGGCTCTGGATCTGGTGCGCTGCACGCGCTGCTGCCTGTTTCGCGGGATTATATCCCCAATCACCTCACGCGCTCACGGCGCTGGTCAGCGCCAGCGTCTTCACTTGCTTCCACGCCCAGATGTGACCCTCGCGCGTGCCAAACGGGTTGCCGAGGTCGCGCGGGTCGATGCTGTATTGCTCGTCGTTGACGCCGGCGCTGCGGGCGCGGTCGAACTGCCAGCGATACAGCTCACGGTTAGCCACGTCACACGCACAGATGCGCCGGCTCAACTCAGCCGCTGCCATGCGTGCCACAATCGTGCGCATCTGGCGATTCATGCGCCCATCGAGCAGCGGCTTGCCGGCGAGATAGTTCACCCGCGCACGCGCCGGCGCATAGCCATAGGGCCAGCCCTGCGCGCACCACTGCTGTGTGGCAGTGTCATAGATGGCGGCCTCACCGGCGATGATGCCGATGTCCACGTTCCTGATCACATAGCGCGCCGCGACGGTTGACACCGCGCTGGGGTCGTTTGCATTCGGCAACGCATCAGCGCAATCGATGCATCCGCCGGGCGATGTTTCCCACACAAATGCGCCCTGGTCGGTCGGGTCGGTATAAAGGCGATACACCGCAAGCGACGATGCGAAATTCGCTTCATCGGCAGGATCGAGCGGCAGCGCGCTCACGCCCTCGTAGCGCACCGGCTTCACGATGCACCACGCGCGTCCCTTGATGGTCGCCACGCCGGCGCTGATCGTCACGCTCACCGGTCGCACCCGCCAGCGCTCGCTCACGCCGGAGCCGTCGAATCGCTCGGTTGCTGCGAAATACACTGCGATCTCGCTCGGGTCGGTCACGCTCGTTGCAATCGACAGTGTGAACGTCTCCTTCAGGCCATCGTTGTCATCGTCGGAGAAGGTGACGGTAGCATTGCCAATCAGCGTGCGCGCCAGCGTGCCCGTCTCGATCAGCTCGCCGCGCTTGAGCTTGAACGGCATCCACTGCCCCATCGCGTCTGTCGCGCTCAAAAACTGGCCACGCCGGTCGTTGTATTGCGGGAATGGCAGCTCATCAATCTCGTAGCGCGGCGCCGGCGAGAAGCCGAGGTATTCGCTTAGCGTTTGCTCCGCCGCCGAGATCGCCTCGACGATGTCAGCGCGGCCTGCAGCATCAGCGCCTTGCCAGCCGTATTGCGTGACGGCCGTGTTGCACGCGCTCGTCACGGGTGCCTTGTCGCCGGCCAAGCCCCAGAAGTGCCAGGGGTTCCAGCCGATGATCTCGCGCCATTCCTCAAGCGATAGCATGGTCATGATCGTCTCCTTGCACCGGTGTTCGCGCCGGCGCGCCCGCCCGTATGTGTGCCATGCCGCCCGCCGACATGAAAGCCGCTCCGCGCACCGATGCCCGACGCCGGCGTAATAGGGTGTGGCGGCGTGATGATCTTGATGTCGGGCGCGTGCGTCTCGACAGTGCACACGGCGGGATTGGGTGACACTGTGATGCCGCCTGTATCAATGACGACCGTCGGGTCAACCGTCAACGCGCTCGCGCCGGCAATGGCCGTGATGATGATCGTGCTGAGAATCACGTCGGGCGCAATCGTCACTGCGCTCGCCGTTGCCGGCAATGGCTGCACACTCAAGCCGGCCAGAACGACGTTAGGCGCAATGGCAATGGCTGTCGCACTCGCCGGCGTTGGTTGCACGCTGACCGATGAAAGCACGACATTCGGCGCTATCGTCTCAGTTGACGCACTTGCCGGCGCGGGCGTGACAACAACCCCACCGCCGAAGATGACAACGGTCGGGTCTATCGTCACGGCACTCGCACTGGCCGGCGATGGCGTGAGTGCGACGCCGCTCAGCACCACCGCAGGCGCAATCGTCACGGCGGACACACTCGCTGCAATAGGCGTGATCGTGAGTGTGCTGAGCGTGACGGATGGCGCGATGGTGACTGCACTCACCGACGCCGGCGCGGGGGATAGCGTCACGCCTGACAACACGACGGCGGGGTTGATCGTCTGTGTTGACACACTGGCCGGTGACGGTGCAATCATGATGCTCGACAGTGTTACCGTCGGCGCAATCGTCACAGCAGAGACTGCAGCCGGCTGAGGCACAATCGTCACGCTTGACTGAACGACCGCCGGCGCGACCGTTACCACCGATGCACTCGCCGGAGCAGGCGCGATGGTGACGCTCGATAGAACGACTGCCGGCGCAACAGTAGCGCTTGTTGCAGAGGCCGGCGCGGGCGAAATGGTGACCGATGACAGTTGCACCGTTGGCGCGACCGTTGCCGATGTGCATGTCGCGCTTGCCGGCGCGATAGCCGCATTCGACAGCACCACCACCGGCGCGACTGTTGCGCTCGAACATGCCGCCGCCGCCGGCGTGATCGTGAGCGGAGCCGGTGGCGATACGAGTTTGCGCAATCCAACTCGTGACAGCACGCCATACGGATTCGCGTATAGCTCAGTCGCCATCGCCGGCGTGCAGTAGATGCTCCACACGCGTGCATAAACGATGATGCCGTCGAGTGTGCGGTCGTTGCCGGGGCGATTGCCAAGCAGCAGGTCTAGCGATGCATCAGAGGTGATCGCGCCGCTTCCACCCGCCGTCGCACTATAAGCCGCCTCAACGCCGTTGACGTAAATCGCGGCGACGTTGTTGTTCGTGTCGAATGTAGCCGCAATGTGATACCAGTTGCCAGCACTCAGCGCCGTGCTAGTCGTGTAGTCGGTGTCGGTCGTGGCACGGCTGCGGATGAGGTTGAGCGTGCCATCGGCGTTGATGAGCAGCGTGTTGTGAACGGTGCTGCCTGAGTCCTGCTTTGCGATTGGCCTCTGCGCATACGCCGGCAGTGAACGTAGATAGATAAATACTTCCAGCGTCTCAACTGGAATGTCATCCAGAAACGCGCCGCGTCCGAGGTTGACCTGCTCACCCGACGCGGTGAAATTCAACCCGCGCCCGTTCTGCGACGTTGTCCACGTCGGCGAAACCGTGCCGCCGAGCGTGCCGACATTAGCAGAGCTAACGAGGTTCTGCGGTGGGCCGCCGCCTTCATTCAACAACCAGAACCCGCGCAGGTATTGCGCGAGCGGATGGGCGCGATTGAGTTGCGCGCCCATCGGCGGCTTCTGAAACAGGCGACGACTCGGCATGATTTAGACCGACTGATTCAACACGCCCTGATATTTGACAGCGTGGTTTCCGGCAGTGGCGTCCAGCGTCGCGCCGGTTTTGTTCTCAACGATGATGCCCCACTTTTCAGGCAACACGCCGCCGAACGCAGCGGCGACACTCATCGGGCTTGAGTAATACGTTGTGGCATTCGCGACACAGTTGATGCGCCCGATCAACACCGCGTTGGGCGGTGACGTGAGCGTAATCGCCGCATCCGTCGCGCCGGCGTTTTCGGTGTAGGTCGTGCCGCCGTCCACTGTGCCAAACGCATACACATTGACGTAGCCGGTCGCGCTGGTCGAGGCGGCAGCGGTTTTGAGTTTCAACTGAACCAGCGCATCCAAAAACACGTTAGTCGAGTTGTCAATCACGGTGCATTGACGTGCCGAGTTGTTTGCCAGCGACGCAACCGTGATCGTGATTGTCTGGCCGTTCGCGCCAAACTTCTCTTTGATGTCCACGTGTCACCTCATTACAGCCGGTATTTGTCGTCCTTCAGGATGCGCAGCGCCATCGGCGCGTGATTCACCGCCTGATGCAGCTTCTCGGTGAACCACAGGCGCGCCGCTTCGAGTAGCGCCGCGCGCTCTGACAAGTCAGCCGAGACCTGCGCGGGATCGCCACCGGCCAGCACGTCAGCCTTCGGCGTGAGCGACATGGCGATGCTTGACTCAGTGAGCAGATCGCGCACCGGCAGGATGATGCGTTGCAGCGCGGTCGAGATCTGGCTTGCTTGCGGCACGGCGGCTTGCATGTCGGCCAGCGCCGCCGGATACAGATCAGCCGGCGCTGCCTCGAACACAGCGAGGTCACCCGGCGCGCCTTCGAGCGCAACCGCAATGCTGAACACGTTCATGTTGTTCCTCCGTTAATCGTTAATGCGGACTTCGCAGTTCTGCAAGATGAGCGATTGCCCGTCAGACACCGTGCGGTCACTCGCCAAGTCCCAGAATGCATCAATCTGTCGGTTGGCCGGCGTCGCATTGTCGTCTGTCAGAACGGCATAGCGCGCCGCGCCGAGGTTGCCGCCGGCTGCCGTCCACGTGATGTCGCGCAACTGAATAAATGCGCGGTCATTCGTGTCATCCTCGGTCAACACGTCGAAGTCGGTGGCGTTCGGCGTGAGTGACTGGCCGTTGGTTGTGTAGCCGGTGCCACTTGAGATCTGCGTCAGCTCGCTCAACGTGTTCGTGTCCGCCGTCGGTGCGACGGCGGACGTGACAAGCGCGATGTAATAGTTTGATGGGCGCGTGGCCGCGCGATATTTGTAGCTGAGTGTGAGGAATTTACCTCGATTCGTTACGCCTGGCATCTATCTTCTCCTTTAGCGCGTCCGCAGCCGGTTCAGCACCACCGTGGTGATGCACGACAGACCCAGATACGCCAGCCAATTCACCACTGCCCACCCCGTCACGCCGTGCAGCACAAGCGCCACCGGCAGGCCAATCCAGAACGACACGCAGATCACGCAGTGCAGACCGCGCTCGATCCAGTTGCGCTGCTTGCCTGTCGCGCCGCGAAGACGCGCAAACAGGCTGAACGGCCCTTCAAGCGACGTGATCGCGTAGCTCAGGCCATACGTCGCCAGCGCGCCGATGATGAGCAGATCGATCATTTGCGCCCCGGCTTGCGCTTCGGCGCGGATTCAACCGGCGCATCGTCCATCGTCTGCGCTGCAATCGCCGGCGCTGGCATAGCGTCGACTGGATACACGTCCACCGGCGGCTCAACCGCCACAATGGGCATCGTCGCCGGCTCCACGACCGGCAGCACATCCGCCTTCACAAACATGCCGGTGTTGGCAAGACGGTCCACGTCGGCGGGATCGGCGTCGATGTAGCGGTCGGTGTCGTTGTTGCCGGCGTAATACTTGCCGAACCACGTCACGCCGCCGGCACTCGCACCGATGTATTGCATCTTCACCTTGCCCTCCACCGGTGCGCTGGCCGCCGGCAGGGGCGGCAGTCCTTGCAGGCCGCGCTTGATCTCGATCAGCGCTGCGCCGCTGTCGCCTCCACAACACGTTGACATTTGCTTCTCACCTCGTTTGTATTCACCATAGCGCGCATCCAGCAGCGCTTCGAGCGCGACGCGGTAGTCACTCGCGCGCCGGCGCAGCGTGCCGGAATGCTGGCGGTAATAGAACAGCGGCTCAGGCAGATGATGCGCACACACACCCGCCAGCCGCAGCCGCATATAAAAATCCACGTCTTCCCAGCCGTCGAGCATCGTCTCGTCGAAGCAGCCGGCGCGGAAGGCATCCTCACGGCGCATCAGCGTCGTGATGCCGCACTGCATGCTCAGGCGCGTGTTATCCGGCTGCCCGAGCTGGCGCGCCTGCGCATGTCCCTTGCGCGGGTCGTCGCCTTCGCTCGTGTATTCCCACAGGTCGGAATACACATAGCCATCGCCAAATTTCGCCCACGCTTCAGCCAGCCGCTGCAGCGCGAAGGGGTGCAGGAAGTCGTCGCCATCCAGGAACAGCACGAATGGCGCGACGGCTTCGCTCATGCCGGCGTTGCGCGCCTTGGATGCGCCGTTGCCGACGCCAATGTCTATTGTGCGCGCAAACGGGAAGCGGCTGAGGTCGATCTCTTCGCCTGAATCGTTGACGACGATCAACTCCCAAAGCGCGAACGTCTGCCCAACGACCGATTCAATCGCGCTTGTGACGTAGCGCGCATGGCCGGGGCCGACCGTGACGATGACGCTGATGACGGGGCGTGTGTAATCGCGTTGCACCTTGATCGCCTCCGGTGCCGGCGCGCCAGTGGGTGCATCGCCACGCCACAGGAACGGCAGCCAGCCATGCACGTCGTTGAACGGCCCCGACTTTGACAGGTTGACGCCGTGCGAGCGCCACACATACAGCGCTTCGTTCGACACTTTCTGCACGCCCCATCCAGTCGCCAGCCCGCGCAGCCAGAACTCCGCATCCTCGCCGCGTGTGTAACTCTCCATGAATCCGCCGCAGCGCCGCCACATCTCGCGCCGATACATCGCGCTGGCAGGGATGCACGTGCGCGGTGGATTGGCACGCTGTGCCATCCACTGCCACTGGAATGCCGGCGGCCAGTTCGTGAATCGATCTGAGAATCCGCCAACGTCGTCCAGCCACACCTTCACGCCGGCATAGGCTACGCCCAGCCCTGAATCAGCATCGAGCGCTTGCACAAGCGTCTGGAAATACGTCGGCTCGCACCAATCGTCGGCGTCCACACTGACGATATATTCGCACTCGGTGAGCGCGATGGCGCGATTGCGCGTGGCCGCCAGCCCCAGATTGCGCTGGTTACGCACCACACGTACGCGGCCGGCATATTTCTCCAGTCGCTCCAGCGTGCCATCGGTCGAGCCATCGTCGATGACGATCACCTCATCCGCCGGCCGCGTCTGCGCGAGCACGCTCTCGATGGCCGTCTCGATGAAGCGCCCATAGTTGAACGACGGCATGATGCAGCACAGCCGGCCGTTGGGCGCAAACTGCGCGCCCGGCTGAATGCGGTTGTCGCGCTTCAGGGTGGCGATGTCCATCAAGGGCGTGTTCATCGTCTGGTGCACCATTTCCACGGAAATGCTCATTCGTGTGTGTGCGTGTGCGCCGGCGGGCGCTTCAGCAAGGCTTCCCAATCCGTTTTTGCCTGCTCATACGGTGCCGGCAGCGGGATGTGATACGTGCTGTAATCGTCTTTCGGCACGCACACCAAAATGCCGTTGCCCGTGGTTCGCTCTTCGATCACGTAGAGCGCGCAATGCTCGGCAGCGTTGATCAGAACTCCGAAGAACAGAATGAAGTGCGGCATGTCACAATCCCTTTTGCACGTAGCTGTCGCCGACGTGCTTCCAGTGTCGAAATCCATATGCCTCCACCGGCACATAGAAGCGCGGTGAAGTGTCCGGCTCAGCGCGGTGCATGTGCTGCACGCGCTCGTTGAACTCCGTCTCCTGCTGCCAGGTCTTCTCTGGCTCGGCATACAGGCCGTAGTGCTGATGCACGCGCCGGTGCTTGATGTGCGGTTGGTTGCTGGCCAGGAACTTGCACGGGCTGTCGGGCATGATGCGCCAGTGGCGCAGATCGTCACCGCGCAAGCTGAAGTCGCTGACGATCCAGTGCTCGTTGAGCTGCGCGTTCATCATCAAATGCACCCAACCGGCCAGCGGCTCGCGCACTAGTTTGTCGACATGTGGTGTCACATCGATGGGTGCAATCAGTTGATGATCGTCATCGAGCTGCACCAGGAGATCGTCCGACGTGGCGCGCAGCAGCGTGTTGAGGTTCGCGCCGAGGCCGCGCCCCGTCGTCTTCAGCACCATCGTCGAGGGATACCCGCGTAGCGCGGCTGCGGTCTCGCCGTCGCCGGCGTCATCGCCGACGTAGATCGTGACCTGCCCCAGGTGGCGCAGATTCGACAGGATCAGATCGACGGTGCGCTGCACGATGGCCGCGCGTTTGTAGGTCGGGATGAGCACGCTCAAAGGCAATGCGTGCTTGAACGCGCGAATCGTGCCGGCGCGCGGCATCTCCACCCACCCCTCTGCGCCTCCTCGATCCTCAGTCCTCGTTCCTCGGCCAGAGGAACGAGGGTCTGGGGAGGCGAGCCACTCGGCAATCGCACGGTTGACACCCTCGCACTGCGGCGCGCCGCTGTCGTGGAAGGCGATGATGCTGCCGGCGCCCATGTGCGGCAGCCAGGCATCAATGTCGGCCTTGCAGCCGGCATAGCTGTGATCGCCGTCGATGAAGATGAGGTCAACCTTCGGCCCGCTATAGGCGCGCCCAGCGGCCGCGCTATCGCTCGTGACCAGTTGCGCTTGAAACGGCTGTTGCCATTTCGAGTTATCCAGATCGATGCCGGCCAGGTGCGCGCGTGGGTTGCCCTGATGCAGACACGCCATCGATGCGCCATGCTCGACGCCAATGTTGACGATGTGCGCGCCGGCGTGTAGCGAGTTGCTCAGCAAATACAGTTGCCAGCGCTCGGACTGCGCGAGATAGCCAGGGGCTTGCAGGAAGTAACGGTAGTGCATGAGTGCATGCGGCTGTTGCCTCTATGCGTGTGACCGCGCGCCACATGTGCAGCGCGCGGTCACGATCCACACGGAGAGAATTAGCCGGCCGTGTTGGGCGACCAGAACGAAGGCGCCCACGTTGAACCAGACGAGTTGCCGCCGCCGTAGAAGTCGGCATCCGACGGGAACGGCGAGTGCGTGCTGATGAGCGGCGTGTATTTGATGTTGGTGATCCGGCCTGCGAGGTGCGGGAAGTCGAGCCGCACGCGGCTCATCTCCAGCGCCTGCGACTGCACGCAGTAGTTGTTGTGCGGCTTCTTCACCCACAAATAGCGCCCAGCGTCTGTGGTGTAGAACGCATCCTGGATCGCCAGCACCTGCGCCGCTTCCATCGCCGCGCCAGGCGCGCTGAAGTCGAAATACTCGACGTAGGTCGCCGGCGTTGCACCCAACACCAGGCGAGGCACGAAGTAGATCGGGCTGGTGTATGTGCCGCCGCTGTAGTTGCGCACCACCGCGTCGTCGAACGTCACGCTGACCTGCTGGCCGTCGATCATCAGGAAGCGCTCATTCAGCATCCGGTCGCGCAAATCCGCCTGCCCCTTCGCATCCACCGCAAGCTGGGTGTTGGTCTGCCCCGCTGCCACAGTCGTGGCCGCCGTGGTGTAGTAGGCAATCGGCCAGATCATCGCGATCTCGCCGAACAGCATCGCCGGCATCACGATCTCCCACGTCGCCGGCGCCAACCCGGTTTGTGAGGCCATTGCCTTGAGATAGCGATACTGGTAGGTGATCTCGCGGACGAGCTTTGTCGCTGCTGTGGCGTCGGTCGTGATATTGGCGTTGCCAAAGTCGCGCACGATGCTGTCGGCAGCCGCGCAGGCCGTGCCGGTCACCGCGTCGCGGTAGCCAGTGTTGATGAGCAGGTCGAGGCCGCGAAATTCCTTGTGGCCGGTGCCGCTGTTGTTCGTCGGGTTGCCGTCAAAGATCTTCTTGGCATACTGCCGCGCCCATGACACGCGGAACTCGAACATCTGCTTGGCCAGCTCGCTGCGCAGCGCCTGCGTCGGGTCGGTTGGCACACTCGGCGCGACCTGGTTGCTCCCCGGCCCACCGATCAGCGTGAAGTCGGTGAATTCACCGCGGTTCACGATCTGCCCGACGCGCGTCAGGTCGATCACCTTCGTGCTCAGACACCAGCGGCCAAACACATATGTCTGCATGCAGAGCTGCGAGAGGCCGACTTCCTGACAGTCGGCGCATTCGCTCTCCGGCACAGCGCCGGAGATGTTGCTCACGCCGGTGAGCACCGCGTGCAGCGGGTTGGTCTCGCGCGATGCGCGCACCGGCAGCTTGGTCTGCAGGCCCAACTCGGGCATGACCATCGCGTTCGCCACATCCGGCGAAATGCCTGGATACGAGAACGTGCCGCCCGGGCCATGGCCATAGGTGGCGTTGGGGCTGCCGACCGCCTTCTGCCGGCTCCCCACCTTGCCCGCGCTCACATCGCCGATCAACTGGAACAGCGCTGCCGCGAGCTGCGTGGTGTCAATCTGGATCTGGTTTTCCATGTCGCTCGAACCTCCTGAAAGATGAAACTGATAGGCAGCTTGCGCGGCTGATGCCTCTGTCGCTGGCCTGAATGACCTTTGCTTACTTCTTGCCCAGCATGAAATCGACCAGTCCGTCGATGCCACTCGCCTGTTGCTGGGTCTTGAGCGTTTCCTTCAACGCTTCCTTCAGCGCGCCGGCGATGTCGCCTTCCTGCGACGCCACATGCGCCTGCCGCACGATGGCCGGCTGCTCTCCTTCGAGCGTCTTCAAGCGTTCATCGAGCGTGCTGAAACTGGCCGTGAGCTTCTCGACCGCCGCAGTCGTCGCCTTCTGCGACTCCACCATTGCGGCCATGGATGCCTTGAACGCCTCCCCCATGCGGCCGGCGAACTCATCCACGCTCATCGCGCCGACGGTGTCGCGCGTCATCTTCGCTTTCTTCGCCGGCTTCGCAGGTGGCTCGCCTTCGGCGTTGTCCTCGGCTGCGTCGTCGGGTGACATTTCATCCTCCATCGATGAGTCTGATGTCGCCGGCGTCTTCGCCTTTGCGGTTTCGCCCGCCGGCGCGCCGGCTGCTTCAGCACCAGCTTCCTTGAACGCGAGTCCAGCGGCCTCGGCCGCTTTCTCGACCTCCGTCGCGCCAGCGATCAGGCCGTCAACCACGGCGGGGTCGCCGACCAACTCTTTCAACTTATCGACCTTCTCATTCGTCATGGCTGACTCCTTCGATACCACGCTGACAAACGTCAATGGATTCGACTCTTTGCCGCGTGGCAATAGCGAACGCTCTTTGCGCCAGATGTGATGAAACACGCCGACTGCGTCTGGCTCTGTTTCGGCGTGCAAGAAACCAATCGACACCGCCAATTCACCGGCGTGCTGCTTGACCATCTCGGCGAACGCCGCATTGCGGAACGTGCCCGACTCCACCAGCAGCCGGCCGTGCATGGCGTTGAAGTCGCAGTCGCCGATGTCCAGACCCTTCACATGCCACCAGCGCAGCGGGCCGTAATCGCGGTCGGCATCCGCGCGCGCCACGTCGGCCTCCAGCGCCTTCGTGCTCACGATCTCGCGGTCGCGGTCGCGGAACGCGCTCGACGAGACGATCAGCCATCGATCTCGTCCATCGGCCTGCTTGAAGACTTGCAACATGTAAATGGCAACAAAAAAGGCGCGCACATCCTTTCGGATGCGCGCGCCTGTCAGCTCTGCGCTTGAATGCAGAAATTCTACTACCGTTTTTGACTCACCCAATGCGCCGGCTGCTGAGGTTGCGCCGCAGGTTGCCGCGCAGCCGCTGCGCCGCGCGCTCGCCGATGATCTTCGTGAAGTTGCGCGGCTCCGTGCCGGGGTGCTGCACGCTCTTCCGCGACATCCACTGGTCGCCGGCGTTGCCCTTGTAGGAGCTGATCACGCTCGGTTTGGTCTTCGCGCGTCGCGACGCGCCATATTGGAACACCAGCGCATCCGCCCGCCGCGCCTCGATCTTGTGCGGTCGCGTGCCCTGGTCTACGAATTTGTAGATCGTCGAGCGCGTGCCGACGGTGCGACCATTCTTTATTTTGTTGATGGTGAACTTCACGTCGGTCTGCCACGTCGCCGTCGTTTTCTCGAACTGATCGAGCGCGAACTGCGCAGCATCATCCAGCGCGTCCTCGATGCCACGCTCAAGCGCGTCCACGTCAAATATCTTGCGCTTCGGCAGAATCGGCGTCAGCTTGATCCGCATGGTAATTCCCTCCGTAAACGACGAGCCAAACCAGCGCCGCGCCTATCAACCACGCGGCGACACACATCAACCCGATCATTGCGCCATCCCTCCCCGCCGGCGCCAGACGGTCGAGTTCGGCACCGTTTCGCCCTTCGACGGGTCGTAGCCATCGATGTGTGCGGCGTTTTGCAAACGCACATCCCGCTGACCGATCATCTCGCGCCCCAGCGCGCCGATGCGCCGCGCCATCGCCCGCCGCGCCGGCTCGGTCTCCTTCCATGCGCGCGCAAACCAGTTGTTCGGCTCGGTCGCGGCCACGTGCGTGGTGAAGACGGTGTTGCCGTCCTTCGTTTCGAAGGCCAGCACACCGCCCGGCGTCTTCGGCCCGAAGCCGCGCCGGCCATACAACACGCTGCGAATGACGACTTCGGGCCGGCTCTTGTTGCCGGCATACAACACGCCGCGCACATCCGAGGTGTTCGGCGCGATCACCTCGGGCCGGATCGATGCGCGCGTCACGCCCTCGTCGGTCGGGCACATTTCTCTACATTTGGTCGCGAGCGTCTTGAGATAGGCGCGCAGTTCCTTCGTCACCTGTTCGTAGTATGGGCGCACATCAGCGCGGTCTTCGGGCATGCGCGTGAGCGCCGGCGTGATGCGCACCAGCTCGGTGCGGTAGGCCTTTTCGCCGTGCGACTTGAATGCCTCAGCGAACGTGTCTGCCACATTCTGCGGCTCCTGCAGCGCGAATGTCGTCACCTCGCCGGCAAACGCAACACCGATGCGCGACAGCGTAATCGTCTCGAACATCGGCCACACCGTTGGCGTCGCAGCATCTTTCGGCAAGTAGCCCAGCGTGATGTGCGCGAGGAACGGATGCGCCGACGCGCTGCCCAGCGCATCCCGCACGCGCTCGGCCAGCGCGTTGAGTTCCGGCGATGACACCAGCACTACCAGCGCATCGCCATCTTCGACGCTGCCATCGAAACGCGCAATGCCGTTGAAGCGCACGTCGATCACATTGTTTGTCTCAGCCAGATCGCGCACGAACGTGACGATCATGCTGCGGATGTCCTCGTCGAGGTCGCCTGCATCGCCGAGATACGACAGTGTGAGATGGATCTCCTCCGCCGGCGTGCGCGTCTCACCGGTCAAGCCTTCGATGGTTTGATTGCTGAGCAACGCTGCAATCTCAGCCGGCGGATACAGCGCCACCATCGCGCCCGCGTGCACCTCCTTCGTCGTCTCAGCCTGCGGCGGTGGCTGCTGTGCATCCTGTGCATCTTGCGCCGGCGGCGTCTCCACGTCCGCGCCCTGCGCGCCATCGGTCGGTTTCTCGTCACTCGCAATGCTGCCCGCCGGCGTGGTGTCCTCATTGATGAACGCGCGCGGCACATCGCCATCGTCAACGGCCATCTGCAGCGCCTGATCGGTCGAGATCATGCCATCGCTGACCATCTGCGAGCGCACGTTCTGGCGCGCGCTGGCCGCGTCGGCCTTCGCCATCTCATCGCGATAGTCCTTCTCGATGAACATGAACACGGTCGCGTCTGGCAGCACCTTGAGGTTGAGTTGCTCCGTGAACGCCTTGCGCCAGTAGCTCAGGCCCTTGCCCTTCGCCTTGTCGTTGAGCACCTGCGACTGCGTGGATGAGCCGAGCGCGCCACCGATCGCGCCGGGCTGCAGGTCTTGAATGTCGAGGCCAATCGTATTGGCGTAGGTCAGGTTGGCGTTCAGGCGCTCCTTCTCCAGATCAAAGTTTTCGGGCAGTCCCGACAGTTCAATCTCGACAGAGCTGATGTCCTCATCCGTCGGCACGGCGCTCACCGCCGCGCCCATGTAGCTGGTCAGGCCCTTCGCGTTGGCGTCCTGGTCTGCCGATGCAAAGATCGTCTCAAGTTGCTTTTGGGTCAGGCCGTTGATGAGCGTGACCTTCAGCGGCCGCCGGCCTGTCACCTTCTCGGCCACGTATTGCTCGATGGCCGCCATGCGGTAGATCGTGCGATACACGCGCTGCGCCGCGCAAAAGCCCACGCCGTTGAACGTCAGGCGCGGCGTCGGCATGTCGGCGATGGCGATGACCTGGTGCGCGCGCAGCTCGTGCAGCCGGCCCAACCGGTCCATGTAGATCACCGGAATCTCTGGGTCGCCGGTGCGATAGCAGCGCGTGGAATCCAGATGCAGCAGGCCGACGACGCGCGAGCCGACCGCCTTCGAAGCGCGCACGACCTCGGCGAACTCGCCGTTGTTCGTGCACAGGAAATCCTGCATCTGCTTGGCGATGAACTGGCCCCAGCCCTGCATGCCGTCCACTGCGGTGAGGATCTCATGCATGCGGTTGCGCCGCAGCGGCACGTCGCCATCGATGTTGTATTCGAGCGACGCGCACTTCGTGGCGGCAATGGCGATGGCGTTCGCCCATTTGTCTTCTGAAGCGATGGTGCTGAGCAGCACGCTGTCGCCGGCGCGCGTGTAATACATCGGCGGGTCGGGCGGCAGGTTGATGAGCGGCGTCGGCAGCAGGAACGAGCCGAACCACATGTATGTCTGGCGCGCCGCCTTCACCTCGTCGGCGGTGACCGACTTGCGCAGGAGTTCACTGTCGATGACTTGATCGGCCATAGGGTAATAAAAAGCGCGCGACATTTCCACGGAAATGCCGCGCGCCTGCTGGCTCTGCGTGTTGTTTTGCCAATTGTAAGCCTATAACGGCAACTTCAAACAGCGATACGCGCCCATGCTCGATGCCACCGCCAGGTCGATTTTCAAATCTTCCTGACGCTTGATGATGCGGAGCTTGCGCGTTTCGGTGTCCACCCTCTTATCTGCATTGTCGATGTGCGCGCGTAGCGCCGGGTTGCCATCGTGCAGGTAGCGTTTCTGCGTGATGAGATCGAGAAACTGCTTGTCGCTCTCCAGCCGGTCAACGCCCTGGTTGAACTGCTTGGTCTTCACCACGCCCTCGCGCTGGAGCCGCGTCGCCATGTCGTGCAACTGATACGGGTCATAGGTGAACTCGATCACGTTGAACGCCTCGCACAGCCGGCGGATCTCCGCTTCGATCTCGCCGAAGTCAATCGGCGAGTGCTTGCCCGGCTTCCACTCTCGCACATAGCGATTGACCACCGCCATCGGCTCAACCCAGTGGCGCGTGCAGCCGCTCACGCCGAAGCTGTCGTTGTTCACACCGGCGTCGGCGGCCAGCACCAGCGGCGTATATCGATCCAGCGCCGGCACATCCACGCGCAGCGCATCCCACCAGATCATGCTGGGCAGGAACTTCTCTGCGTCCGTCGCGCTGAAGGCCTCTTCCGGCGTTGATGGGTATTCCTGCATCATCAGCGCGCTCGACACCGACTCAGCCGCCACCTGCTGATACCACGCATCGTCGCGGCCCGGGCGCATGTGCCAGTTCAAGAAGATGGGCAGGAAGGCATTCAGCCGGCGATGCGCTTTCGCCCACAGCGCGTGAAAGAGGCCGCGCGCGCCGTTGGCCGTTGATACAACGATGAGCTGGCCGCCGCCGTCAATCGTCGGCTTCAGCGCGGTGTAGAGCTTGTCAGCCCACTGCATGAACGCGAACTCATCCGCGATCACCAGCGATGCCGTGAGTGAGCGGCCAGCGTTCTGTGTCGCCGGCAGTGATTCAACCATGGATCCATTGCGCCACTCGGCGCTCGTGGTGTTGGGATCGCGCTCGTAGGGCGAGTGATCGCGCATCCACTCCGGCAGCCTGCCATACATCGCCGTCACGCGCCGGAGCAGCTCATCGGCCTCGCGCTGGCCGCGGCTGAAGAGCAGCACGCGCCGGCCACTCTGGAACATGCACAGCCACAGTGCGTAGGCGCAGCACAGCCACGAAATGCCAAGCTGGCGCGCCTTGAGGATGATGAACAGCCGGCGTTGGAGAAACTGCCACAGCGTTGCCGTTTGCGCCGGCCAGAGCTTGAACGGGATGATGGTGATCGATTCGCCCTGCGGCTCATCGATCATGCAGTAGGTGTCGATGAAGTATCCTGGGTCGGCACTACATTTAGCCCACTCAACTGCTCGGTCATCTTTCTGCGCCATTCGGTGAGTTCTGCCTCGGCCTGCTGCAGGTCGCCGGCCTGCACGACGATGGGGTTGTTTTTGTCGCCGCCGACGGTATGCGCCTGTGGCACCTTGCCCCAGCCATGCTCCAGCAGTTGGGCGCGGTCGGCCGGCTGCGCGCTGCCAAACATCCACACCAGCATCCGCTCGATGCGCGTCACGCCGTCTTCGTCGGCTTCTGCTGCAAGCGACTGGATCAACTCGCGCAGCTCGTCATGGCTCTTGGGCCGGCCATTGCGGTTGATGCGCGGGTCACCTGGCTTGAAGGCGTGCGGGTTACCCGGTTTGAAGGATGTTTTATTCGCCTTTCTCCCGCTGCTCAACCGCTGTTTAGCTGCGGCACGTTTCGCCGGCTTTTTACGCACCGCCATGCCCGTTCATCCTCGCCGGCGGCGCCATGCCCTGACCGCGCCGCACCTTGCACACGTCCTTCTGCTGGAAGGTGCTGACGATCCGGTCGGGGTTGGCGTCGATGGTGAACACCCAGCCATCCGGCAACGACACGAGCCGACTGCGCTCCTGCCGGAAGAGCGCGATGATGTCGGCTTCTTCCTCGTTCACGTTAATCTGGATGATGCGCCCGCCCTGCCCTGTGGTCATAATGGTCATGCTTGTTGGTGATCTCCTCTCGCGATACGTGACACATTGCGCCGCAGCGCGCGCGCCGCATCAATCAGCGCCGTCCGATGCTCCGGCGACAGCGGGATCGTGCCATCCAGCGATCCCAGCGCGCGACACTGATTGGCGAGCACCAGCAGCGAATATGGCTCGGCGCGCATCTCGTCTGCATTGAACGACGGCAACCAGCCATGCAGCGCTTGCGCGCCGGCGTGGATGTCGTCAGCCTCATCGCGCCAGGCGACGGCCGGCAGCCGACGCGCCAGCAACTCCAGCCGGTCGGCAGTCGCAATAAGAAGTAATGCGGCATCTTGTGTTGTCACAGTCTCACCTTTCAACCTTAAATCGTATACGTGTATACAAAACAATTACAATATTGTTGTGCGCACCCAGAACAGCATTGCGGGTGTGGCCGTTGGGCGGCATCGCCGGCGGTGTGTCGTAGGACTGCCAGAAAGCTCGTCCTGCGCGCCGTAGAGACACCAGCGAACGCAGCGCCGCGCTGCGCCCACCCGCAATGCTCTGGGGTCATGCCACCCTCACGTCCTTCGCCGGCGGACTCCAATCCGCACCCGGCGCTTCACCCTCGTAAATCTCTTGCATCAACACGTCACGCACCGCCGGCGCCGTGCCCTGCCACACCTGCGACATACCACCAAGCACGACCCGCGCGTAGTAGCCTGCCCAATCTGCACGCGGTGAGAACTGAAAGATGTTCTGAATGTAGATTTGTGGCGCGCCTTCGAACCATGCGCGATGGAGCGCATACCATTTCAAAAAAGCATTGTCGTTGTAGCCACACATCGGGAATCCGCCGATGCCGCCGATGTCAACGCCGGATTCATCGCTCACCATCACAACGTTGCTGTTCAAGCCGCCGAACTGCGGGTTGTAGCCATACTCCAGAAAGCGGCGCGGCCACCAGCGCGGGTCCTCCACCTTCTCACTGACCGGCGGCAATTCGGTACTGTGCCGGCGTTGGTAGCTGTGATAGTTCAGGCCGCACCACGAAGCGTTGGTGTTTATAAATTCGGCATAGGTGTCGCGGAATCGCTTCGCGACGTTGAGGTCGTCAATCTGCGGTGTTCCCATCGAGAACCCGCCGATGGCAATAAACGATTTGGGCGACAGCGCGTGCATCTTCAGCGCGAATTCACGCTCATACGCGAATCGGCGCTCAATATCGGACGTGCTGATGTTGTCAGCCTCGTTGATGCCCATGATGATGAAACTATCATCGGCATTCACGCCGAATCGCTGAATGAACTGGTCGACGCTCCACAACTGGCCGTGATCCATGAAACAGCGCACGATGACTGCCGCGCCCCTCTGCCGCATTTCACGCGCGCCGGCGATGTTGTTCATCATCGTGAATGCGCGGCACCCAAGCGCATATGCCTCGCGCGCTTCCTCGATACGTTCCAATGTGTGAACGCCCAGCCGCTTGTTGAACGCAAGCGCCGGTAATGCCTGATGCACGCCAATCGCAGTGCCTGATGCCGGCGCGGTCGGCGGGGTTGGATTGGTTGGCTGCGCCGGCGTGGTTACACCGGCAAATTCGACCGTCGCGGTCGGATACCACTGCTTGAAGAACGCGATGAATGCAGCCTGCTTATCAGCAGGGATGCCATGCAGAATAGCGCGCTTCGCTTTCAGGCCGTCACCAATGCCGGCATCATCGTAGCTGAAGCCGACCGTCTGCCGGTCGTTCAGATACGCTGCTTTGAAAATGGCGACAGCTTCCTCAATCGAGGCAGACGAGTGAATGACGTGATAGACGCGCTCGTAGGGTGTGCGTGCAGGTTCGCTCATAGGGGTATTCCTCGGTCGTTCGACGATGCCAACGCTGTTGATAAAACCAGCGCTGGCAGCATCCAGTTGTGCCTTCGTCGCGGTGAGATTTGCGCCGGCGACGCCGTCCCACAGCGGGTCGTGATAAGTGCTGTCACTCAGGCGCACGATCCAGTGCAGGAACGTGCGACCCTTGTAAATGGGGTTTTGCACCGGCATGCGCTCGTAATGCACCAGCTCGATGCGCGGCAGTAGCGTCGCTGCGCCGATCTGCGGCGTCAATCCGAGCGCGCGCAACATGCCGGCGAGGTCTGCCGGCGTCGTGCCATCGTGCGCGGCGTCGATGCGCTTGGCCCACTGCGCAACGGTGTCGCTCATGCCACGATCCAGCCAGCGCGCCAGCATCAATGCGCAGGCCGGTCCGCAGTCGTTCAGCACGTTGTTGCCCTGCTGCGATTGATAGGGCGGCAACGAGCGCGCTTGCCCCCATTCGATGGGGGTGGATGCTTGCGGGATAACCGAGATGAATGGGACGCCGGTCATTGCCCCTCCATCAAATCCGGCCGCTGTCGCCAGACCACCAGCGCCAGTCGGTCAAGCTTGTTGTGCGTTTGTGCGTAGCGAATCAACTTCAATGCGCGCGCGTCCACATTGCCGGCGCCGAGCGCGCCCTCTTTCGCCCCAAGCTCAAACGCCAGCGACTCGATCTCGTCGATCGAGAATCGATCTCGCAGGAGTTGCAGCAGCTTGATCGGGTCCTGGCTCATCGCCGACACAATGCTGTGTTGCGCCCGCTCGATGTCGGCGTAGGTGGTTGGCTTCCCGCCCAAACCGACCACTTGCTGTGAGAGCTGCATGGCCCACGCCAGCGTGAGCGTGATCTTGTTCTCCAGGTCATCAATGCGTTTCAACATGCGGTCGATCACCTGCATCTCCGATCCACCGCGCCCACGCGCGAGGATGACTATCGCCACCACGATCAGCACCGGCGGCACGAACGTCTGCACCAGCATGGCCATCTCACTCATGCCGGCGCACCACCATGCGCGCAGCCATGATTGCCAGCGCACCCCAACCCACCGGCGTGAGCATCCGGCTGATCGCAATCACCTCTGCATCCAGCTCGGTGAAGACAATGAACAGATAGCCAGTCGCAGAGACCAGCATGACAATCGCCCACAGCACCTGCATCGAGCGAATCCATTTGTCCTGCGTCACCCGCGCGGCCATGACGAAGAACACCATGCTGGCCAGCGCGGTGAAGGCGGCGGAGAGTTGATACAACGACATGCGTCATTCCCTCGCCGGCACTAACGCAATAACCGGCCGTCGCGCAGCGTCAGCGACTTGATGGCCGCATTCTGTTCGGCGCGCGCGTCCCACCATCGCGCGGATGCAAACGCAGCCTTGCTCACACGATCACCGATGATGGCCGCCACGACCACGCGCAGCACGTAATCGAGAATTGATGCGGACGTGCAGGGGATGAAGGCGAACACGCCGGCGCAGCCAAGCGCGACGGCGACGACCGCGATGGCGAGGATGCCGACGCCGGTGACGGCCTGCTGCGTGTCGGCATCGAGTGCGATGAATTTCACGCGCAGTGGCGGGATGAGAATGAACAACAGTGAGAGGATCAGAGAGAAGGCGGCCGTGATGCCGCCGGCGGTCAAAAGGTCAATGCTCATTTTGTTCCTTCGGTGCCGGCACGTCGTCGACTTGCCCTGAGCTTGTCGAAGGGTCGACGATTCGCATCGACTCAAGCACAGTCGATTTCACGTTGATGACGCGCCGGCGGCGGCCAGTCTCAGCAGCACACGCCGCAGCGAGCATGTGCTCGACGATGTCGCGTGCGACCAATTGGTCGCCCTGCTCGCGTTGCTCGACGACGATCAACGCGCTCACCAAATGAAACGTTTTCTCCATATCGGGAAAAGCAAAGCGGCGGCAACCTATCGTTGATAGATTGCCGCCGCAATACTGCGAGACCGGCTATTGATTTGCTGGGATTATACGCCTGCGTCCTACTCTACGTCCTACTCTACGTCGCGACTGTCGAATTCGACAGTCATCGTCGCCTGATCCGCGCGTGGTGCGCGTCGCACGCGGCACCACTCATGATCTATGAGAATGCCGCGCTTCTCAAACCTGCGCAAACCCGCGAGCAGGTTGCGCGTAAGCTCACGCTCCACCGGCGTTTGCGGCGTGGTGTCTGAGTCGTCCGAATGCGGCGCGCTGGGCATCTACATAGATAGTCGCGCGTGGGATTGCTCGTCGCAATCACAATGCGCTGAGAGTTCTCAGCGTGGAATGTCCGAAACTCGGACACGAACGCGGGGCAACAAAAACGCCGGCTCACTGGCCGGCGTTGTGATGCGTGGGTCAGGCGGGAACTGACCCGCCGCCGAGAAGGGTTGCCGCCTGCTCCGTCGAGCAGCCAGTCGCCCACGCCACCGCCTCATTCACGGCGGCGAATTTTTTGCTGTCCAGTCCGCAGTTGCGGACTCCGGTGATCCCATCCACCGGATTTACGTATACCTCTCCCACGCGGCCGGGGAAACCGCGTGGGTCAACGAACGTTCCAAAAGCGTTCGTCTCGCAGCCACAGTTGCGAACGTCGGAAATGCTGCCCATCCACTCCACAAAATTGAACGTGCTTCCCATTTTCATTTCTCCTTTTGCCGGCTCACTGGCCGGCGTTCAACATCGCTTGCATCTCGGCGGGCATTCGCTCTATCAGCACCCGCACGTATTTGCGCGGCCTGCCCAGCGTTGCATCCGTCACTACGTCGCCGCGCAACAGTCGCGCGGCTTTCGCCTCAAGCCGGCGCGCCGTGCGCCGGTCTTTGATGTTGAACCTGCGCATCAGGTCATCGACAATCAACCCGCTACCGGACTGGTCGGGCGACCAGCCGGCGCGAATGAGGGCGCGCCTTGCGTAGGTGATGCGGCGGGCGCGTTCGGTTTTGGTTGTTCCTGCCATTTTGTGTTTTATCCCCTCCCGCGACGATGTTTGCTCATCGCCGGAGGGGATGTAAATCACGCGTCTGCCGGCATCGTGCCGCCGAACATTGACAGTCTGACATGTGCGCCGGCGGCAACCAGCTCATCGCGATACGATCGGATCAGCGTGGCATAGTCGGACTCGTTGCGGATGCGCCAACCGCGCCCCGACGAGCCGATGTTGTTTGCCGCCCAGTTGTCACCGTCCATGCCGTGAATCTCGATGTAATAAATATGCTCGTCATTGATGATGAACATAGCGCCGCGCAACCATTGGCGACTTTGCGCGGATGGCCTTGAGACAATCCAGCGCGTCATCATCGGCGGCGGGGGATTTGCTGATGATGAGTTGTAGTGCGTCTTTCATGGTTCACCGTGCATTTGCGAATTTCTCGGCCAGCACAATCACATCATCAATGGCGGTCTTTGCCTTGTAAACCGCTTGCCGCTTGGCCTCAGTATTTGGATACTCTGCGGACATCGCCGCCTCAATCTCTGCCTCACGCGCCTCTAGCAGTGCCAAAACTTCGGCCTTCTGCGCATCGTTCAGTTTGCCGCTGTTGTCAATCACGCCGCCGATAAAATCCGCGCCTTCCTCGGCTTCGGTTTCAATCAGCACTTGATACCGTCGCGGGAGAATGGAGATGATTCTGATTTGGCTGTTTGTCATTTCTATTTTCTCCTTGTTGGTAATCATTATCCACGAAATGATTACCTTGTCAATAGGCTAGAGGCATGAGTTTTGAATCATCCAATGATTCGACCAGCCGGCGTTCACAACCCCAGCGCGCTCAGCACGTCGTCGAGCCGGCGCGCCACGCAATACACGAGCGAACGCGGGTCGCAGTGCTGCGCGATGCTCGCGCCAAATTGCACCTGCGCGTCACTCAGGTCGTTGCGCCCGTGTTTGGCTTCAATGAGCAGCGTCCTGCCGCGTCTGAACGCAATGATGTCCGGAAAGCCGGCCAACCCGCCGCGCGCCGGTGTGTCCTGCGACGTGTCAATTGCCTTCCACCCCATCTGCCGAAGTGCCGCGCATATCTCAGCCCGCAGTGCGGCTTCGCTGGCCGGCGTGGAGATGCGCGCGAGTTCAGCCTGAACGCTCTTGAGCGTGCGCTGAGACGGTTTGTGATGCGCTGAAGGTGGCCGTTTGATGGTCATGTTAGCACCTCATACTGGGCAACCGTGCGCGTGATGCCGTCGATCTGCACCTCAAGCGCATGGCGCTTTGCCTCATCGGTTTCGCCTGCCAGCGTCTCGCGCAGTGCATCGCGTCGTGCGATCAGGCGCGCCGCGTGCGCGCGCCGGTCAAGCTGGTTTTTCGTCAACTGCGGCGCGCTCGTGCCGAGCATGTCGCTGATGCGCATCGGCTGACGCGGGTTGTTGATGCGCTCGTAGTCACGCTCTCGAAGCCCCTCAAGCGCCGCATCTCGCCGGCGCGGACTATCCAACTCAGCGTCGTCCGGCGCTTCGATCTGCGCCGGCTTTGCGGCGTCCATCTCGGCACGCATCAGTGCGATGCGCTCACGCACCTGCGGCAACCAGCGCGCCTGCTCGTCTGCGCGATGCGCCAGCGATTCATACAAACCACGCCACTGCGCGAAGTCGGTGCCGGCGTTGGCATCCTCGCGCAGCGCGATGCGATGCAAGCCGTAGAGTTCGATGGCCTTCGCGACACGCGGATGCAGCGCGCCCAGCGCGCCGACCTTGTATGTGCCGCCGCCCAACCACGGCTCAACCGCATTGCACGCCATGCGCCACGCACTCGCTGCATCTGGCGCATCGTCGGCAGCTTGCGCAAGGCTCAGCGCCATGTCGCGCAATTGCTTTACGGTGGGATAGCTCACGCCACCGCCGGCGATGTATTGATTGACGGCCAGCGTCAGCACGTCGTCGCTGATGTCGCGTAAAAGGTCAATGTAAATCTGCGTGCGCAGATTGATCTGCTCCTGCGTCAAAAACGCAACGTCCTTCGGATACATCGCAGTCAGGCCTGCGCACAGTTCGCCAACTCGCTTAGGCGTTGCCATACCAACCTCCTGCCATCGCCGCTTCGACCGCGCTCTGAATGCCGCCCATCTGCCGTTCGTAGGTCTCCTGCGCGATCTTCGCCGCGCCGGTCAATGTGCCAGCCGGCGCGCCGTTGATTGGCTCAGGGCGCTTCAACGGCGGCGCACTGGCAGACTGCGCTTTGATCTCTGCCCAGCGCGCGTATCGGTCAAGCTGGCCGGCGATGTTGTCTGTGCGCCAGTTTGTGTGCAGTCGCCAGTCCGTCAGACACTCGCGCCAGCTCGTCTCGTCGGTCACGCGGCTGATGATCTGCTGCACGCAAAACGCATCAAGCAACACGCCGACAATTTCCCGATGCGCGGATACCGCAAAGTGCTGAAGCTGCTCTGTCGTAATGGTTGGTGCTTTCGGCGGCTCGACCTTTTTGGATTTGCGCGGCGGTGGAGGTTGTTTGTCGATGCCGGCAGCGCGGGCGGCTGCGTCAGCGTCGAAGTCGGGCGTGCCCTCTCCTACTTCAGGAGATGAGGATTCCGGAGTTAAGGAAGGATATGAGGTAGGTTGAAGTTTCTTCACCGGCTCCACTGAAGTTTCTTCACTGGCTACCGGTGAAGTTTCTTCACCGGCTTTTGAAGAATCTTCAGCGGCAACACGCTCAGGGCGCGGCGTAATTTTGGCGATGGCGCTGGCGATGGGGATGACATACAACGGCGAGCGCTTCGCGCCCTCGCCCTTTGCGACCTGGCGCACGGCCAGTGTCCGCACCAGACCCAGCTCTCGCAGCAGGTCAAGCTCGTCGTAGAGCGTGCGCGTGCTGCATCCGAATTCGTCGGCCAGTTCACCGAACGAAATGCGCCAGTAATCGCCGTGAAACTTGCGGCGATAGCCGACGACCTCACCAGTCGATTCGTTTGTGATCGGCGTCGGCTGATACATCCACAGCACGCGCGCGAGCAACCGCTGCGCAAATGGACGACTGCGCCACACTCGGCGCGTCTCATCACTGCCGCGCTTTTTGACCGCGTGCCATTTGCCAATGTGCTTGCTCCAGCCGTGCGCGATGCAGTCGCCGTAGTAGTGCAGTTTGCTCACGGCTTCGATCTCTGCCGTGATCGGTCTGTTGATTTTCGTCATGCTGTCTTTCTCGTTGCCGCGATGCGCTGCTACAATCCCCGCGCATCACGGCTTTAGTCAGTTGTGGTTGCGTTACCCGCGCCGGCTCTAACCTCAGCGCGGGTTTTCTATTGCGCCATGTCGAACAGTGTTTCGTTCTTCGACACGCGCTCGGCGTCTTCGATGTAGCGGCACGCCCACTTGAAATAGCTGTCCTTGAGTTCAATTCCAACCCCGCATCGCCCCATCTCAACGGCTTTGTATGGCACGCTGCCGATGCCGGCGAACGGGTCAAGCACCACATCGCCCGGGTTCGTCCACAGACGGATGGCGCGCTCAACCACATCCAGCTGGAACGGGCAGATATGTTTTTCGTCTTGCGCGTCCTTTGCGAGCTGGTAGTTCAGCGTGTCCATGCGGTCAACATCCAGCCACACCCACGCCGGCGCTTTCGTGATTTTTGGGCCGGCGTAGCGTCCGCCGAGATACGGCACGCGCTCGCCGTCAGCGTTGATGTCGTGGCCGCTTTCGATGGCAGCCACGCGCGCCTCATGGTCGTAGCGTGCACCTTCCAGCACTGTGCCATCTGACTGCCAGATGGCATTGGCCTCAAGCTGCCAGCGCCGCAGTGTGTATTCGCTCTCCTCGTGCGTCACGCGCTCCGCGCTGAATGAGCGGTCATCGGGCAGACCTTCCCACTTCCTGTAAACCATCAGGTATTCGGGGATGCCGGGACCGCACATGGACGCATCTTGTTTGATGTCCATGTAGCGGAGTCCCTGTCGCTTGGTCTGTTGCAACTCGCGGACGGGGTCAGTGGCGATGGTGATGCGCGCATGGAAGTTCCAGCCGTGCTTCAGCATCGCCGACGTGACCATGTCGCTGAATGGGTTGAGGCCGCCGCTGCCGCTACGGTTTTTGTAGCGCAGTCGGTCTTTGACATGAATCGCACAGATGCGACCTGGCACCGTCACGCGCAACCATTCTGGAATGCACCAGTCGAGATGATCGAAAAATCCGGCGTCGCCGAGATTGTTGCCGAGATCGTGGTCGGAGCTTGAGTAGGTGTATTGATCGCTGAACGGAATTGACGTGAGGATCATCCCGACCGAGTTATCAGGAATGCCGCGAATGACTTCGACCGTATCGCCGTGATACATCGCGGCGTGTTCGGTGAAATGATGTCCGAGCAGTTTGATTTTTTGCATCGCTATTTCTCCCAATCCGCAACCTGTTTCAGTTGCTCGACTACGTGTTTCATGTCGCCGACGTTGCCCCAGTCGATGCGCTCCGCATTTGTCATTTTGGCGATAGCGCGCTCAATGCGTTTTAGCTCGCGTCGTGTTTCGATTACTGCGCGACTCATCTGTGATTGCATCTCGCGCATGTTTTCGTCAGGCATAGCGCACCTCTTTCAGCCACGCCGGCAACTGCATGGCTTGCGCCGGCGTGTAGTCGTAGTCGTCAAAGTGCCGCGCTTGCGCGAGCAGTCCGGTTGCGCGCATCGCGGCGTTCATCTGCGATTGCATCGTCTGGTATTGCGCTTCTTTGCGCGCCAGTGCCTGCACGACGTTGCCCTCGGTGGATGCGCTGACCATCGCGAGTTCAACCGGATGCGTCTGCCCGTAGCGATAGAAGCGGCGAATCAGTTGAAACGTGCGCTCGAAGCTGAACGTCATTGAGGCGATGACCGTGCGGTGGCAATGTTGCCAATTCATGCCGAAGCCGGCGATGGCTGGTTTCGTAATCAGCACGCGGATGTTGCCGAGCGAGAAATCGCGTAGTTTCATGCGCTTCGTCTCGAATGGCTCATCGCCGCGCACTTCAGTCGCTTCTGGCAGCAGCTCGCGCATGAGATCGCCCTCATCGTTGCGCTCCACCCACACGACGCACGGCGTCGATGCGTCGCGGTTGGCGAAGGCGGCGGCGGCTTCCATGCGCTCGCCGAGCGTGACGCGCTTATTCGCGTGTAGCTCGGTCGCGGAGAGAGCCTGCAGTGGCATGAGCGACGCCTGTCCAAATCGGTTTGGCTTCTCCCACGCATGCTCCGGCGCAATCGCCACTTCCAGATGTTCGACTCTGAGCGGCGGCAGGATGAAGCCGGCGTCATCAAAACCGAGGTCGGACGGCTTCGACATGCACACTGCCCACGATGCAACCCAGCGCCAGAAATCCTCTTCGGCGTGACCTTTCAAGCGCAGCGTGTCGGCCTGATTGCTGTCGCGGATAAACCAACGTGTAATCATCTCGTGCCACGGCATGATGCCCAGCGCCTGCGAGTGGTTGCCGAGTTCGTCGTGATCGTTCGGCGCTGGTGTGGCAGTCAGCGCGAGGCGATACGGCGTGTGCTTCCACATGCGGTTAATCATGTTTCGCGTCGCGCTTGACGATTCTTTGATGATGCTGGATTCGTCTAGTGCGACAGCGGTGAATGCGTCAGGCGTGAATCGCTCCATCAGTTCGTAGTTGCTGATGACGACCGGCGTTTTCGCGGCGTCGGCCTCAGCCTGGTTGCGCACATACGTGAGGTCGTAGCCCCACTTCGGCGCTTCGGTATCAACAAATTGGTCAGCCACGGCGAGCGGCGCAAACATGATGACCGGCTTGTTGGTGCGGCGTGCGATTTGATGCGACCACTCAAGCGCGTTGAGCGCCTTTCCGCCGCCGGTGATGATGAACTCGGCGGCGCGGCCTCGCTGCAATGCCCACTGCGTGATGGCTCTCTGGTCAGCGCGCATCTTCGGGTTGAGGTCACGCTCATCGACCTCGAAGCCGGTGAGCGTGTCGTGTCTGGTCTTCGCGCGAATCCACGCGCGGTAGTCCGTGAGTGTTGCTGTCATTAGTTCCCCAACTCGCCGAGCAGCGCGCTTCGCCGCTCGGCATCAATCTGCGTCCACACTCTGCGCACGAGGTCGCACAGTGCGCGCTGCTGGCGCTCATGCGCGAGTTCTGCATTCGTGCGCGGCTCCGGCTCACCCAGACGCGCTGTAACCACGCGCCGCACGTCGTATGTGGTAACTGTCCTGTTCTCGTTTTTGGCGCGTTCCTGAGCCTCGTGGAGCGCGTAGGGCTGTATGTCTGCCGGCAGTCGCGCCAGCTCGCGCGCGTGGCTGATGCGTGCCGGCGGCTCGATTACGCGGCTCTCGCCGTCGATGACAATCGGCGTCGATTCAATCGCGATGACCACGCCGGCAGCCTCGATCCATTCGTACGCCGAACTGCGCGGCAACTGCCAGCGTTGCTCCACATACTCATCGAACGTGTTGCACACCTCGCGATATAGCCGACCTGCGTGAATGCGCGCCAGTGCCGCGCCGATGCGCTTCCACGCTGAGCGAATGTCGCCGAGCGCGCGCTCGATCTGCCCTTCGCAGTCTGTCAGCGTGTCGCGCTCGGTGCGCGAGAGCGTGAGTGTGTTCGTCATTGCAGGTCGTCAACGTAGTCGCCAACCAACATCGAAAATTCGAGTTCGTCACGTTCGTCGCGCTCGTCGTCAATGTCGGCCAGCGCATCAGCCGCGAGCATCGCATCCAGCTCGCTCACGATCTCGCGGTCTGGCATCGTCACCTGCGGCAACACGTCCGCCGGCATCGTGCGCAGTTCCTCGCATACATTGGCGGCGCTCAGATGCCAGCACGAGCGCCCGTTTTTGCATGAGCATTGCTGCACTCGCAAGTCAACGCGATACACGGTGCCGGCCTGCGTGCGGCTCTCCACAAGCCACACGCCGGCTCCGGCGTAGCGCGGCGAGTTGCCCTTCACGATCTCCAGCGCGGCCTTGTCCAGGCTGCGCATGGTCGCTTCATGCGCACGTCGTTCATCGTCGGTCGATGCGCCGGCGGCGAGTTGCTGATGATGCTGAGCGCGTTCAACGCACAGCGCTACGGCGGGGTTCACTTCGATTGTGGTCATGGCAATTGCTCCGTCGGCGTGGATTCAGTCGTCAGCAATTTCGGGGTGTCGCCGCGTCGGTCAATGCACACGGCTTTCTCACTCAGCGTGAGCGTTACGTGAATTGACCAGCGCGCACAAAGAATGATGTTGGATTCGCCAGAGGCTTCGACGGTCGCGCTGCCAGAGGCTCGCACGGTCGCGCTGTCATAGGCTAAGACGGTCGCGCTGCCAGAGGCTAAGACGGTCGCGCTGCCAGAGGCTAAGACGGTCGCGCTGCCAGAGGCTAAGACGAAGCCTGCGGTAGCCTCAATGCGTGCGTCGATTGACGCGTGCCAATTGCCAGACTCCACATTCCCCACTGCGGCCAGGAAGCCTTGCGCGCAAGTCGCAATCCAAATCGCCCAATCGCGGCGGTCAGCAGCTGCTAACGCCTCAAACACCTCACGCGCTGTCGGCGCGCCATCTGCGCCAAATTTCTGCTTGAATGCGCGCCGGCCTTCGGCGCACGCGCCAAGCTCATTTAGGAATTTCAATGTGATGTTCATGGTTTTGTGAGATGAAATGGCCGGCGTGTGATAAGCACGCCGGCTTTCTCCCTACGCCGGCTGAGCACTTGCACTCGCTTCGCGGGTGTCCACCAGCGGCGCGTGCTGGTCATATTCGGCGAGCATGTTCAGCGCTTTGCCAATGTCGCCAAACGCCTGCGCGACCTTCTCGCGTGTCGGCATGACGGGCGCATCACGCAAGACCAACTGCGCATTCACGTCTTGCGCCATCTTCGCCACCGCGTCGATGAATGACTGCTTCTCTTCGGGCGTGAAATTCGCCGCGCCCTTCGCGCGTTCAGCCAATTGCGCGTGCTGGTCAATCAGCGACGACACAATCGCGCGGTTGTCAGCAGAGACCGGCTTGAGCGACGCACGCTCATCGTCGTGGTCATCACTGTGGCCGTTGCCGGTGACATTGAAATGGCCGTCGATGATCTCGCCCTGCTCGTTCATGTTCGCGCCCAACTCTTCAGGCGTGTAAAACTGACCGACAACATCTGGCGCAATCGCGCGCGCGCCGGCGGAGATGCAGCGGCTGAAGAGCATGGCGTCGGGGAACTTGTCCATGTTCTTCACGTTCGCCTTTGCCGCGCGCTTCACGTCCCACACTTCCGTCCAGGTCTTCTGGCCGTCCTTGAAAAATTCGATCTCGCAACGCTCGCCGGTCTTCTCGACGATGCGATAGTCATAGCGACCGCTGGAGCGCAGCCGCGCCGCGATGGTCATGGCCGCCATCGTGACCTTGCCCTGAATGACATGAAACGCATTCATGCTTGTGAAGGGCGGCAGGCCAAGCTCAGCGCCGGCGACGATCTTCACGAAACATTGCGCCTGCCCGCGTGCGTCGCTGAACATGCCCGACTCAGCGAACAACTTCGCGACAGTTTGAAACTCGTTGATGCGGCTGATGAGGCTCAGCGAGCCGGAGACGGCGGGAATCAATTCGTTGCTCATGTGATGCTCCAAACAAAGCGGCGCGTGTCCGAATCTCGGACACGCGCCAGATATTCAAATCAAATCATCGGGGTTGTTTTCAGCACGTCCGAGCTTGCGCGCATTCGCGGCTTTGCGTTCAGCAGCAGTCAGCGCGCTGGGCGCGACTGGCGCGGACTGCACGGCTTGCGACTGAGGTTGCACGTGATGCGCTTCGCGATGCGTGATCTCGCGGTCAATGAACGATTTCGCAAGCGCGACGTTTGGCTCAAACCAGCAAATCTTGCCGGTGGCGGGGTCAACGATGTCAACGCCGATACCGTCATGCGCATTTTCCCGCATTTCGAATTTGCGATAGGTCGTAATGACCTTGCGCGGCGTTGCGGCAATCAACTCATCGATGTTCTGCTGCGCCTGCGCCGGCGTGTGCGCACACTGCACAATCGCGGCGTTGCGGCAGATAGCAACGTAGTCGTTGTTGTCGATCAACTGATAGCCGCGATATTCGGTGACGGTTACACCCGCTTTCGCGGCGGCGGCGAGGGTTTCGGTCGAAATTTGTGTCATGTGTTTTGCTCCCAAATCTGAATGTTCGTTTGACTTGGTTTACATTTTATACACTTTGGTTAATTTGTCAAGCATGGCAAACATTAAATTAGTCGTAGTTAACAACAAACTCCAACAAAAAAGGCACCTGCTCAAAATGAACAGGTGCCGGTGATCGGTCAGCATTCGCGCGCGAAGCGCAGCGCAGAATACAGAACTCTAAATTAACTTTTTCTCTCTTCTCTTTCTTCTGAGTAACAGTTACTAGTACTTATATATATATAAGAGGGGAAAATAAACGGTGCAATAGCTATTTCACCGTTTCGCGGAAAATCAGCCCGTTTTGCGCGGCTTCGCAGGATTTTGGCTTATTTCAGGCGAAAGGGTGAAATAGCTATTGCACCTATTAAGCGCATGAAAAACAGTGAAATAGCTATTTCACTGTTTCTTGAGAAAGGGTGAAATAGCTATTTCACCCTTTTTGAGCCGAGCGAGGGCGGAAACAGTGAAATAGCTGTTTCACTGTTTCCGATGTCAAATTCTAAGTTGACAGGGCTTTAATTTTGGCGCGGAACTCAGCAATTTGCGCGTCGTAATCACGCTGAATCTGGGCGGCTGAGTTGCGCGGCGCGCGCTTGGCAACCTGCGCAATGACGGCGGCACTCGTGGTGTCGATGCGCTTGGAGATGGCCGGCAACTCGGTCAGCACGTCCTTCGCCGTGATGGCCTTGTCGGCGATCCATCGCCGCGCGAGGTCGGTCAGCGCATCGTTCTGCGCCTTCAATTCCGCCCACTGTTTGTTGAGTTCGGGTGCCGGTGACGGCTTCGCGAGCGCCGCGAGGGTGGAAATGATCCGGCGCATCACGACTCTAGGCCGAGAATGCGCGCCGGCATTCCCGCGAGCGGATGATCCAGCATCACCCACACGCGACCGGCGTGGGCGTGCATGGCCTGCATGAATGCGAGCGCGCGAATGGCGGTGTCTTCGGTGCTGTCGGCGAGAAGTAGAACGAGTGAGTTGCGTTTTGCAATGCGGTCGTTGTGCATAGTTCCCCTGCGGGCGATCTGAATGTAACGATCTGAATGACAGTTAATCTTTTTTGCGGCTGCGGCGCTCACGCTGCTTGAGCATCAACACGAAATCAAGCGTCAACTCAGTGGGGACGTTGCATGGGCGAGAAAGGTCACAAGAAAGAAACGTCTGGCGGTGTAGTTCGCTATCTTGGTATCGGTCTACTCTCCACCGAAGGGGCGCAAATAAGGGCATGACAGTCATGACAGTTAAGGGCATTTTTCGGAAAAAGTCAGGTACGAAATCTGTATATGCCCTTTTCCTAGCAAAACTATCTTAACTGTCATGACTGTCATGGGGTTATACCTATGGCTAGCAATCTGAAAGATGAAATCGCCGGCTACGACCTATTGCCCATCGTGGAGCGTGACGCGCCCATAGCTCGACATCGCTAAGACTGTCGAGCTGATCGATGACCACGCTTTTCTTGCTGTTGTTGATCGCGCCTTTCCAAATTCCAGCGCGTTTCATCAGTTCTTCTTTTGTGGTCTTGAGTTCTGGCACAGCGGCCAGTTTTTCGGCCAACTCTGCCGTCAAGCCCTGCTTCTCATTGATGATTTCCGAGATGGTCGTGGGCGTCGTGTGTGCCATCTCTGCAAGTCTGCGCTGCTTCCAGTCAAGCTCCTTTAGCGTCACGCTCAACCACTCAGACAGACGTAGTTCCCCTTCCTGAGTTTTGCTCATGTGCGAGGATTTTATTAGCCTTAACGAAGATTGATAAAAAATACCCTCTTGACAAATTAACCAAAGTGTATAAAATGTAAACCAAGTCAAATAAGCAGGAGGTGCAAATGAGCAAAGCAGACGAATTTATCCGCGAATTACACGCCGAAGTTTCCCCGCTCGACGACGAGGACACTGGACGGCTCGACGGACGCGCCGGCGTGGCGCTCACGGAGGTGGAGTTGCGGCGTGCTGAGAAATTGGCCGACGCATCGAAGATGAAGCTGTCGAAGCTGCTGCGCGTCAGTCTTCGGCGCACGCTGCGCGAAGCGCGTGAAGCCGGCGTGTTGGGCGAAAACGTGACAACGCCGGCGTAGTCGCGCCGGCGTTGTCGTCTCAGATTTGGGAAACCAAGACTATGCAGGATTTTACATCAACCAATCTCCGCACGCTCAAGCCAAATGCGCTCACGCGCAACCAGGCGCAGGCTGCAAAGCGCTTTAGTGAGCAGCACGGCGACATGACCGTCAGCCAATGCGCGAAGTATCTCAATTACATTTTCGCCCTCAAGCGCGGCGAGATCACCCCCGACAAGTTTCGCGAGGCGACGGGTCACGACCCCGCGCCGTTTTTGGAGAAGTGAAATGGCACAGTATTTCAACACCGTGCGCGAGTTGATCGAGAGAGGTCGTGTCGGCGACAGCGCCGACAACATCTACTCAATTGCAGCCGTCTCGCCAAGCGGCAGGCGCGTCATCGTTCGACGCGGTCACTTCGCACACGACGACGTTGCGCAATACATGCTGTTCGACCGCTCCCGACCCAACGACGAGATCGCCGAGAACAGCGCCATGCCGCTGGGCGATTTCATCGCCTATTGCGGCAACGACTGGAGATAGACATGATTACCGTCTGCAATTTTAGCCACCCGCTCTCTGCCGAAGCTCGCGACACCATCAGCCGTGAGTGGGGCACGCAAGACCCCGACGCCTTCATCGACATTCGCGTGCAGATCGACCGCAACGCTCCGATCCTGCCGCAGGTCAACGCGATTGTCGCTGACGCAACGACTCGCGCCGGCGGCAACATCTACAACATCGACTGCATCGTGCTGCCCGGCCTCAGCGATGTTGCATTCCTGCTCGCTGAGCATTTCGAACACGCAAACGTCATTCGCATGAACGCCGTGCCGAACAGCATTCCGCCGAAGTTCATGCCGTGCGAACTCATTCGCAGCCGGCGCGGTCGCAATCCGCGCATTTCGTCTAGCGCAGACGAGGAGATGACGTGGTGAACCTGCCAACCAAACCCGACACTTTCGCCGAAGTTCACACGCTCATCGAGCTGATCGAGAGCGCGAAGAACGCCGGCGACTATTTCAGCGCCAATCTGTTTTTTGTCGCCGCGCTGCACATCATCACACGCGGTAAGCGCGACCTGAGCGCGCAGGCGTTTCAGACGTTCTGTTTTGTTGAGGTCGAGGGCGTATACGACTACATCGATTACGCCGCCGGCGATTGCTACTACTACGACCTGCTCAACATTCGATCATTCGACGCGCATACCTGCATCCCGATGCCGATGTTGCAGCCCGATCTTCGTGCTGCTGCGTATCAGCACGCGGAGAAGGTCTATCGCGGCGAGCATGACCGCGACATCGTCCCAACGCTCCCCGACGAGTGGAGCGCGCAGGCCTACGGCTACCTGCGCATGGGCGAGGAAGCCGCGCCGCTGTATCTCAGCGAAAGCGGCATGGCCGAAGTTGAGAACCTGCGCGGTCGGCGCGTGGGCGCTTACCGCGACGACAACGGCGTCACGATTGATGCCGAGGTGGAGATGGCGTGAATTCATCGGCAGTCGCGCGACAAACCCCGCAAGAGGGGACTGAAACATTTATAGATTTGCTCATTTGGGCATTTCAAAAATTCTGAACCGCGCGACTGCCGACAAATTCGAAAAAATATGCGCAACAAATGCCTCAACTGCTCTCGCGATCTCGACGACTGCAACCGCGCCGACAACCCCGGCGCACGCGCGCAGATGAAATGGTGCAGCGCGCAATGCAAGCAGCACTACAAAAACCGCGCTTATTACGCGCTGCACCGCGATGAGGTAAAAGCGCGCGTTGCGGCCAACAAACGCGCCAAGCGTCTCGCGAATGACCGCGCCGCCGGCTACGTGTATGTGGTGCGTTGCGCTGATCTCTACAAGATCGGCGCGACCCGTAATGCGACGCAGCGCATCTCCCGATTCGAGACCGCCTACCCGCACGACCTGCGCGTGATTCGCGTCGCGCACGTAGCGAACATGACGCGCACTGAGAAGTCGCTTCACACGCGCTTTCGCGAGAAGCGCGTCAAGGGCGAATGGTTCGACCTGAGTGTCAGCGACCTGCGCGTGATTGCGCGGCTGCTGCCGAGCAAGATCGAGGTGAAACGATGAGCATTCTCAAACGGTTGAGCGAGCTGCTCACCAAACAAAATCGTCTCAATGACGAGTTGGGCGAAATCGATCTTGAGATCGCGCGCACCGAGTGCGAACTGTTGGCGGACTGGCTCGCGACGCATCCAGAGCATCGCGAAGGCGAGTTGATTGATTTCGTCATTCGCGGCGCGCCTGGCCGCAAGAAACAAGTCATCAAAGCGAAGATTCACAGCGTCGATGCGCACATCAGTGGCAACACTGCGAGCTTTAACGCGCAGGTTTACCTGCCAGAGGGCGCCGGCTGGAAGCTCACCAACCGGCGCGTGTGGATCGGCAGCATGGAGATCAAATGACTACGCAACAAGCCCTCGACATTGCGCAGCAGCGCATCGATCAGTTGCAGCAACTCGCCGACCCGCAAGCCGCGCTCATCAACGAGAAGAACGACGAGATTGCCCAATTGCGCCGGCAGGTGCGCGAGCGCGGATTCCAGATCGCGCACTGCCAGTCACACGACTATGCAGATGACTTCGCGGATGACTGCGAGGCCGGACTGATTGATGCCGGCGAGGTGACGCGATGACCAGCATCACCGGCACGCAACTCGCATTCGTCGCCCCTGCACCCGCGACAAATGGCACGCCGACATCGAATGCCGCTGCTGAACGCATCGAGCCGACGGCCGGCACACTGCGCCGCAGCATCCTCGACTACCTGCGCGAGTGCGGCGCGCAAGGCGCGACGGATGAGCAAATTCAATTCGCACTGAACATGAGCGCGAACACCGAGCGCCCGCGCCGTCAAGAGCTTGAGGCGCTGGGCTGGGTCGTGCGCACGAATCGCACGCGCAAGACGCGCAGTAATCGCGACGCGCTCGTGTTCGTCGCGATGGAGTTGCACGATGCGTGAGTATCGTGACTACCAGCGCATCCGCACGCGACAGGAGATCGTGCGCCGCGCCGTCATCGTCATGCTCGTCGTCATCCTCGCTGGCGCGCTGCTCATCGCGGCGCGCGTGGCGCACGGGCAAAGCGTTGTCATCGGCGAGCCGCCGACGCTGGCGAGGGCGTATCTGCCAATCGTGATGAGGCGGCCATGAACTACACACTGATCGCTCTCGCGCTCATCGCCGTCGTCGTCGCAGCGTTTGCACTGCGCGCATTGTGGCGCGCGTTCATTCGCGCGACTGATGACGCGATTGAGAAGTCAATGACAGACCTGCGCCGGCGCGGGATGTTGAACGACAAACGCCGGCCTTAACTCAGCAATCAGCGGCGGGTGGTGAGATTCCCCTCCCCATCACCCGCCGCTATTGCACCCAACACGCAACCATGAACACAATCATCAACGACTACGGCAAAACCGTGACCGCCGTCGGCGCGGACGGCAGCATCGAGCGCGTGCGCGTGCAATACCCAAAACTCATCAACGCGCTCAACGTGATCTACAACAACGCCGTTGCGTATCACGCATACGGCATGGGCATTGACGACGCAGTGAAGCGCATTCGTCAGTATGGTATTGACGACGCGCTCACGACGCGCAATCTGCTGCTCGCGTCGCACTACGCACGCGAGGCCGAGCGCGCTGGCAGCGTGACCGCGATGGTCATTGCGCTGTGAAGCTCAGCGAGGTGAAACATGAACAAAATCATTCTCGACGTGTTCGTTCCTGAAATCGGCGTGCCGGTGTATCTCGCACTGCCGCGCGCACATTTCAGCGACGTGCTGGATTACGAAATCAGCGAGGAGCGCCGGCGTGAGACGTTTGCTGCGCGCTACGGCGTGAGCATCGAATCGATGATGATCGCGATGCTCATTGAACAGGTGACGACGCCGGCGCGAGCCGGCGATAGCACGCCCGCCAGCGATGGCGTCACGATCAAAACGTGGCGCGGCGAATCGCGGGGATGACGCGACGACGCGCGGGTGCTTCGAAGAAAGTGGAGCTAGTAGAACGAGTGAGATCGGAATGTTTGCCCGATGCACCTGCGCGAAGTTGAGCAAAATGATGAATGCGACGATGAACACGACGATGAACGCGCAAACGCTCGTCAAGCGATACCTCACCGGCAATCCGTTAAGCGCCTCAGAACGCGCCGCGCTCGCGCGACAACTGAAAGGCGCACACAATGCCAGCCGCGCGATTCGACTGGCGCGCGAGGAAGCGGCTGCGGCGTGCCACGACTGGCAGCCGGCAGAGCCGACAGTCGGGTGGGTGGCAATCGCGTATGTGAAATACAAATGTGTTTGGCGCGTGGTGCGAGACGGCGAGATCGTCGCCGCATACGCCAACGAAACCGACGCACGCCGGCACGCTGCGCGCCTCGCCGGCGATGTGAATGCAGAATATCGCGGCATGGTCGCCGCGTGAAACATTTCTAAATCGCGTGAAACATTTCGTGCGTCACGTGAAACATGTGATGCAAGAGAGGTTGAGATGAACAAGATCAACAAGGCAGCAGCCGCCGGCGTCATTTTCTTCTCGGTCATTCTGGCCGGATTCGTCGCAATCAAGGTTGACCAGACCACGATTGCGATGCTCGGTGGCGCGCTGATCGGGTTGGTGATCGCCATCCCGACGACTGCGATCATCATGATCGTCGGGCTGAGTGGCACACGGCTAGATCGACGCGATGAGCCGAAAGCGCCGCCCGTTGTCGCGCCACCGGCGCAACCGCAATGGCAGACGCCAGTAACGAATAACTACTACGACCAGCGGCGCATGGTCGTGGTCGTCAACGTGCCACACGGTGCAGATGCGACAACTGCACGGCTGACAGTGTCGCGTGAATTGCGCGTTGTGCCGAGTGAGGCCCAGCGCATGATTGACGCTGGCGAGGTGCAATGCCTGCCGGCGGGGAGATGATGAGATGAGTGGAACACAAACAAGCGTGATTTGCCCAAGTTGCGACGAGCATTTTTTGGTAAATATGACTGACGACGAATACGTTTTCAATCTCGAATCCGAATTGCGCAACTCACTGCGCAAGCAAAAGAAGTTTCAAATCGCCATCAATATGATGACGCAAAGCTGGCTTGCGCTGGCCGACCATTACGATGCATCGTCCCGTCAGGGCGAGGCTGAGACGTTGCGCCATTGCGCGGGCGAGCTATCCAGAACTGTTAATGCAGTGCTGGCCGACCCATCGCCGGCAGACTCAAGATGAAACACCTCGCCGCCGTCATCCTGTTCCTGATCCTCGCGTCACCTGCATACTCGCAGACGTTGACGCCGCAGGATGCACGCGCCACGTTGACAGTAGCGCGCGCTCAGGCGACGGCGGCGAGTGAGTTGGCTACAGCAAATGCGCCGACCGCGACGACGCTACCAACATGGACGCCGCAGCCGACAGCGACGATGACCGCGACGCCACCGCCGACACAGACGCCGGAGCCGACGCAAACCGCGACGATGCGACCGACGATGACGCCGGCGGCGACCGCGACGATGCAACCGAGCGCGACGGCAACACAAGCGCCGGCGGTGCCGCAAGGCGAGGACATCACCTCACAACGCTGGCAGGTGTTCGGCATTCTGTTGTTTTGCATCGCGCTACTCGGCGGCCTGTTGTGGTTCATGCGCGACCGCACGTTTTTTATCAAACGATGATTGAGTCAAACGAGCGACCCGACACCGCCGGCACTGGCGTCAAGACCGCGATCACACTCGCCATCGTCGGCAGCATCATCGCGCTTGCGGTTGGGTTGGTGCTGTCGTTTCGATTCGACAAAGACGCCTGGTTGGTGACTGCGCTCATCATGGCGTTTGTCGGGTTGCGCGCGCTCAGGCTGATTGAGCTAGAGCGCCATCACGCGAATTGGCGCGAAAACGAAATCGTCGGCTCGCGCGCCGAAATCAATCGCGCTGAAGCTGCGCAGTTGGACGCCGGCGCAACGCAGACGCGAGTGCAAACGCAGATCGCCATCAAGCAATACAAACAACTGCCCGCCGGCGTGAGCGCGGCGAATGCACCCATCACCGCGCGCCAATCGTCGGCGTGGAATCTGCGCGTGACGATCAACTATGGCAGCACGCGCCAGTTTGTCACGCTGGATGGCCGGTTCATCGAAGCGTATGTGCGCCTACTGCGCGACGGTTTCGACGGTGACTATCGCCGGCGCTTGCGTGATGAGGGCGTGAGTTTTGAGAATGCAGACGTGACGCTCATCAAACAGTTGATGCGCGAGGGTGGGGTATACGAGGGCAGCACGATCAACCGTGAGCAACTCGCCGCGCTGATTGAACTGTGGCGCACGACCGGCGTGACGCAATACGACCAACGCAAGGAGACGACGATTAACCCATGACGACGATGACGACCAAACCCGCGTCCGCGCGCGCGTATGCAGGACGGACGGACGCACGGACGGACACGGACGCGGTTGGTCAGAGTAGGACAGGGTTAGACAGAATGGGACACACTATGACAAAAACCTACACGGTGAAACTTTTCGCCGCCGCCATCGGCATATCGACAAAGACAGTGCGTCGATGGGACAAGCGCGGCGTTCTCACTGCGCGCCGGCACCCAAACGGACATCGCTACTACACCGATGGCGATATTCGCATCGCGCTCGATCTGGATGCACCTGAGCAAAAAGACAAGAAGGTGAAACCATGAATGAATGGTTGTTTCGTTTGGCAAAAAAGATTGTCAACAGACGCGCCGACACACTTGTCATTGAAGTATCTGGCGGATTGCCTCAGCCTGAATACAGCGGGTGTTACAGATGTGGCAAGACTGGAACTTTGGTCGATGGCCTGCACAGCTATGACAACTACATCCTGTGCAACGACTGCGCGACGCCTTGGCTGCAACGCGAAATTTTGAGACTGCGCACCGCCAAGAGCCGGTCAAGGAAATACAACACGCATTGCGACATCCAGCTTTTGGAGTGGATACAAACGCTCGTGGATTTTGATGGGCGATGCGCTTACTGTGGCGCGAAACACAGAATAACCCTTGACCATTTCATACCACTGGAACTGGGAGGTGAAACAGTGATTGAGAATCTGCTTCCGGCCTGCTCACGATGCAACGCGCGCAAAGGGTCTTTGTGGCCTAGCCAAGTTAAGTTCATTACTGACGAACGCCTGCAGCATCTGGCCGACTACCTGAAAACTCGCGCCGGCAAAAGGGGCATTTCCACGGAAATAGGAGGCCGGCTTGAATCGATGGCTTGAGCGCATCCTCGCCGGCCTGCTGCGTTCGCGCTGGCACAACTACGACGCCTACCTGCGCTCGAAGGTGTGGCAGTCCAAACGCCGGCGAGCGATCCGGCGCACCGTCGGCGTGCGTCCAGTGCGCAAAGCGCCACTCACCCTGCCAGAGATGCGCCAGATGATCCGCGCGATTGAGGACGACCTGCGCGGGAAGCGCGACAAGGCCATGCTGCTGATCGGTTACGCCGGCGCGTTTCGCCGCAGCGAGCTGGTCGCTGTCACGGTCACCGACGTGACGTTCTACGAGGATCGCGTGAGCATCCTGCTGCCTCGATCCAAAACCGACCAGGAAGGTGCCGGCAAGACGAAGACGATCGCGGTGATGGGCAGCGATCTGTGTCCGGTCGCCGCGCTGCGCACGTGGCTCGCTGCCAGCAGCATCGATGCCGGCCATGTGTTTCGTGGCATCGACCGGCACGGCCACGTGCATGACAGTTTGAACGATAGAGAGGTGGCGCGCATCGTGAAGAAGCGCGCCACGGCTGCCGGCTTGGACCCGAAGAAGCTGGCCGGCCACAGCCTGCGCGCCGGCTTCGTCACGCAGAACGCGCTCGCCGGCATCCCAGATTGGAAGATCGCAGAGCAGACTGGTCACAAGCCCGGCAGCAAGGTGCTGCACGACTACATCCGCGCCGCCGGCAAGGGCGCGATGGACGCGAGCCGCGCAGCGTTTGGTGAGTAATCCGACGTAACTGAAACTTATATCGGAATACGGAGAGTGAGCGATGAACAACACGTTGGCCGACGCTGAATGGACGCTCGTTGTAGATCGATTGCCGCCGGCTGGCGTCGAGGTCGAAACAAAACTCGACGACGAGCATGGCGCTCGCAACGAACAAACGCTCATCTACAAGAGCGGTCTGTGGTGGATCGCCGACATGTCAATGTATCTGTATTACGTGCCTACGCACTGGCGCGTCAAACAGGAGAGCAAATGACTGACGACCAAATACGGGAGATCGAACAGCGCGCCATCATTCTGGCGAAATTAGACCCGTTGATTCTGCAGCTTGAGCGAGATGCTGTTAACCACAGCATGGCCGCTCGCCTATACAGCCGCCAATTCGTTGAACGGGCGTTGCAGCGATTGTATGAAAGTCGCGCGGCGCTGGTTAATGCGATACGAGATGAAATTGACCAGAAGGTCAAACATCTCCGCGCCGACATTGAGCGCATCGGACGCGAACGCGACCAGATGATCGCCGCGAATGTCGAATTGCAGGAGCGGCTCAGCCGGCTGGAGGATGATCTGAAATGAGCAACGACTATAACTATGCGGCCAGCCTGGCTGCCTACCGACACGCCTGCGACAACATCATTTTTGAGCACATGGCAATGGTCTTCATTGCCGGC
>OFQZ01000014.1_pt1 | contig 52617 bp, 52 predicted proteins | sample 1543011 | NCBI WGS metagenome assembly OFQZ01 (sample SAMN07774216, study PRJEB24372) | wastewater metagenome | isolation source: Exp Tend NO 0WW | collected 2016-02 | reverse complement strand
CAAAGGTGTACATACTGACAACTTCTTTAATGAAGTTAAACCAAGAGTGTTCCATGTCGTTCATGCACTGTTCAACAGGCGGCGAAATTGTAGAGGGCGGCAACACTCTCCCGGTATTTGCGCGCGGGCGGCTTGCCCCACGCGAAGAGTGGGATGCGTTTCGAGAGGGCAAACGCTAATTTGTCCAAGTGCGGGTGCTGTTGATCGCTTCTTTGTCGCGAAAGGCCTGCTCGATATCGACACCGAGGCGGTTTGCGATGCTGAGGAGGAGTGAGAAGACATCTGAAACTTCATGGGCGGCGTTATCATCATGCTGTTTGTTTGCATCCATTCGCATGATGTCATCGTCCTTGCGGATACATTTTGCTAATTCGCCAACTTCTTCGACGAGTAACATAAACGAATGGAGGATGGTCTCGTCGCTAAATCCTCTTTCATGCTCCATCTGCTCAACATAGCGCTGAAAGTCGGCAAGTGTAGGATGCTCGGGGAGTGTAAGTGTGTTCATGGCTCTAGTATAATGGATAAAATGATGAAGATCAGTATCAAAAGGTTGCGCGGCGATGCTCCGTACCCTGCGTATCAAACTGAGCATGCGGCAGGTATGGATATCGTGGCCTGCCTCGATAAGCCGGTAGAAATCGTGCCGCATGAGCGGAGCATTATCCCCACAGGATTTGCTATCGCACTTCCACCAGGGTACGAGGCACAGATTCGTGCACGCAGCGGATTGGCAGCAAAACATGGTATTATGCCAGCAAATGGTGTCGGGACAATTGATGCCGATTATCGTGGTGAGGTAGGGGTGATCTTGCTCAACACCAGCAACACATCGTTTGTTATTGAGCCTGGGATGCGTATCGCACAAATGGTCATCACGCGCTATGAAACAGTAGAATGGAATGAAGTTACTGAGCTCGATACGACGACACGTGGCGCAGGGGGGTTTGGTAGTACGGGGACAAAAAAATGACAAGTGACGGCCCCCTCGTAAAAGTAAAGTCCCTGCTCAAAGAAGCGAAACATATGTGTATCGCCGTAGTCACTGACGACGGTTCTCCGTGGGTAGTTCCAGTAGTGATTCGGCACCATCGAGGCGCGAAACTGTCGTGGGTATCAAGTGTGCGGACTGTTCATTCGCGGGCGATAGAGCGGGAACCGCGCATTGCCATTACTATTTTTCTCACACAGCATGATGAGTGGAAGGAAGTTGGGTTTTATGCGACAGCAATCGCAAAAAAAGGCATACCTATGCCCGGAGGCTATGCAACCTACACGGCGACCATCGAGCGAGCCTGGTATAATGGGCAAGAGCACAAAAAAACCGAAATAGCTATTGAGAATTTATAACAAATGACCCCTCGTTTCTCACGACACTGGTATCGTTTCCGACCTCACCTGAGGCATCGGCATCATCATTATGGCGAATATAAGCGTCGTGACTCGGCGCAAGACACGGTGCACTTACGTATCCCCAAGCAAGTTAATTTCGTTTGTAACAGTACGGACTTTTTTGACTGTGCCGAGGAGGAAGTGGCCTCGCGTCTGCAGCGACGTCCGGAGCTACATGATCTTGACCGCGACATTGACCGACTCAAAAAAAGATTTGAACGTACTAAGCAACCGCACGATGGCCTCGTGGCGCTCTTGTCACAGGTACCGCGAGCAGTTTTGGCGCAACTACAGATGGATCAGTTCCCGCATGGCTATCGAAACAAGCGCGAACGACTTTATGAGTTGATTGATTTCAATGACACAATGGTAAATACAATCCTTGTACTGACCGATACGCTGCGCGATCAGTTTTCGGCACGAACTAAGCAAGCAGCCGATCGTATCTGCAAACGAGTTGGTGCGCCATGTTTTACCAACGAGCAATGGACGGCGATCATCCGTGGACTGACTCGAGAAGTAGCGGTCTATCAGGCGGCCGTCGACAACGGATTTTCGGCCTGGATGACCGATCGCTCTCAAGATGCACTTGGTATCGATATGCAAGTCCAGGACCCAGAAACCAAACGCTATCTCAATATCGATGTAAAAACCCCCAGCTCATTTCGTCACCGTATGGAACAGTTGGTCCATGAGGGACGGCTAACTGAGCGGCAACTCCTAGAGGGTGACCGGCAGAACTATATTGTTGAGCTAAACGGCCATGGTACGCAGCGGGTGGCAATCGTCGTGTTGTGCATCTTGCCAGATAAGTTTGGTGAGCTTGCCGAGTGGCGATTTATTGATTCAACGAAGATGAGAGACATGCTTGTACATCTCCTAAGAGAGCATGGATTGACCGATAATCGCTATGGGAGAATGTTTTAAAAAAGGTAAATTGTACTTGCATAAGCCTAAGCACAGGCGTATTACTATGAATAGGCTTTTGATCGTATAACATACAAAGTCTAACAAAAAGGGTATATATGGGAACACGAGAGGGTGAGCTACGTAGCAGTAGCTCGTGGAACCCAGCCGCAGAATTAGCAAGACGTATGGTCGATGAACCATATGAAGCGGCGCTTTCTGGCGTGTCAGAGACCGCGGCGCTTGACCCGCGCGACATTAGTTCTCCCTTGCTTCGCCAATATGACGAGATAAAGATGTTGTGGATGGGACATCCCAACCGAGAGCGTCGGCTAAGGGGTGAGCATCCCTGGATCAAGCGAGAGGTAGCTGACAATTATGCCGAGTATCGTATCCCTATTTTTTCAGGTTTTTCCTACGAAGAGGGAGAGGATCCACTGCTACTCCAAGTCAGTGCCGATACCCACCGCCAAGATGGACAGCCGCTCCGCTTTTTGGTTGCTGAGCACAACCTACAAACCGGACGGTCGTTTGATCAACGGGTGTTGAGTTCATCGGTGGACGCAGCTCGCCGATTATGGATTCAGTTGGCACCGGCAAACTATACCAATTGGTCGCCTGGCAAGCATCCCGCGCTCTTTGCTCCAAGATCAGAGCAGATTCGTATCGAAACAAGACTCAATGAACTGTACCATGCGGTTGGCTCACTCCATCTTCGTGAAGGCACTGGGGGCAGGATCATAGAGTTTCATGATATCGAGGCCCTCGAGGCGATGATTATCGCATCATTTCAGCGAGCTCACGAGAGGTGCAAAACTCAGACAGCACGGCAATTGGGGAATCGAGGGGTCAGTTACGAATTCGCGATGCCTGAAACGATTGCCGCCTAGAGATAAAATAATTGACTTTTGTAGAGGATAGTGGTATCATATGAAAAGAATGTACAGAGGAAGTGGACCAAAAATATTCCCGATTATCGTTGTGGTCATTGTGATCGCATTATTGATTGCGGCACTTGTTACTGTTGGAAGGATGCTCTTTGCGGGTAACTCTACGACTCAGGTGCCCCAAGTTACGAGCTCTATACGAAATGAGGTGCTGGACACCGGTACAACTAGGGGTGTTCGCTATACCGTACGTGGACCAATTGTAGCCGACGAAAAGTTCCGCTCGTATCAGATTACTGTGACGCCATCGAGCCGCGTTTACGTAGAGTATGTGGGCTATCTTGAGAGGGAAGTGCGGCGAGAAACCTTTGCCAACAATATGCAAGCATACGAACAATTTGTCTATGCACTCGATAAAGCGGACATCAGTGTAGCTCGAGATGTAACAGGCGGAGATGACATGAGGGGCGTATGCGCTACCAATGGGTATCTCTACGTCTTTGAGACACTTGCTGGTAATACTGCCTCCAAAACACTTTGGACATCAACCTGCGGTGGATCACCTGGTTCGATGGGGGCCCCAGTTGCTCGCGTGCATGCACTATTTCGAAATCAAATACCTGATTTTACGCCCATTTTTGATAAGACACAGTAAGCACCCTTTATTTCGGGGTATACTAGAGAGATGATACGAGGTATTATCTTTGATTGTTTCGGTGTTCTCTATGAGGGGAGCATTTCTATGTTGCGCCGGATTTGTCCGCCCGAGAAACTTGACGAACTCAATGACCTCAACAAACAGACGGACTATGGCTACATTACGACAGATGAGTATATCGAGGGATTAGCAAGATTACTCGGAAAGTCGAGTGATGAAGTTGCTTCACTTGTCTCTCATTCGCACGTTCGCAACCAACCGCTTATCGACGAAGTACAACGCCTTAAAGGTGAGGGGTATGTGCTCGCGATGCTGAGTAATGTAGGTAATGATAGTATTGAAAGGCTTTTTCCTGCCGATCAGCTTAGTGAGCTATTCGATGTTGTTGTCCTTAGTTACAAAGAACATATGGTTAAGCCGCACCCCGCCATCTTCACGATGACGGCTGAGCGGATGGGCCTCGCTCCAGGGCAATGCGTCATGATTGACGACCTGGCTACAAACTGCGAGGGTGCAGAGGTAGCGGGAATGATCTCGATCCAGCATACGAGTAACGACACTACTCAAGAATTGTTGCATAAAATACTACACTACAGTGATTGACAAAAGCATAAACAATATGCAATAATCCCCATCAGTAATACTAACGTATAGGAAACAAATACCACCATGAAACAATCAATCAAATCAGCTCTCGCGATCAGCGCTGGTATGGTAGCTGTCGTTGGGGCAGTACTCGCACCGACAGGTGTCGGTGCCGTCAGCAGCACGGCAAACACCACAGTAACGGCACAGATTCAGCCAGTTATCACCATATCATCGGGCCCAACGGTCAATATCTCAATTACGCCAAACGGTACGGGTCTAGCATCGAGCAACAGCGACACCGTGCTCGTGAGCACCAACCGTAGCACTGGCTACACGCTCAATCTCAAGGATGCTGACGCAACCACATCACTTGGTGCCTCTATTACTGCTCACACCGGTACAGTCGCTGCGCCAACAGCGCTCACTACAAACAACACGTGGGGATTTAGGGTAGACGATGCTAGCGTTTACACTGGATTTACGGCGGGCCCTACTAGTGCTGAGACAAATGTCGCTGCACTCACAAGTACGAAGTGGGCAGGTATCACGGCTGCTGGAGCCAACATAAAGACGACTTCTTCGCCTGGTGCAAACAACTCAACAACTGTGTGGTACGCAGCAAAGGTAGACACCACTATCGCTGACGGTAACTACTCAGATATCGTCACCTATACGGCAACAACCAACTAGTATATTTTGAATGATCGCAACAATAAACCGCTCCGGCTTCTGGGGCGGTTTTTGTGCCAGAGAGTTGTCTGCTTGTGCTTATCGAGGTATACTAGCTAACATGAGAACTACGGTATTAGCACGATGCGCACTTGTCGTGGCAGGCACATTTTTGATAGCGAGTGCACCCCAGGCGGTCCGTGCAGCGGATCAGGTAGAGAGTATCACCCTGTCGCCAACCAGCAAGCAATATACGTTTGACCCTGGATCAACAAAGGAAGATTCATTCACTATCCTTAATGATGGTGAAGTGGCATATGACTTCTTAGTCTACGCAGAGCCATACTCACTTGATCCCGTGACGAGCCAACCTATCTATCAGGGGAGCAAGGCAGCAAACGCTGATGCCAATACATGGGTTTCCTTTGCGCAGACCAGGTGGCATATTGATCCACATCAGTCCGTACGGGTGCCGTATACGATTCGTGTCAAAGATACCGCTTCGCCCGGTGGACACTACGGGGTAATATTTGCAGAGACCCAACCGCAATCATCTGATAGTCAGGGTGTGTCGCTTGGGCGAAAGAAGCGCGTAGGGATGATTATCTATAGTACGGTCACTGGAGATCTGAAACCGGCGGGCGCAGTTAAGCAGATCCAGATCGATGGGTATCAATCGCAAGCACCGCTTGAAGCATCGGTCCGCATCGAGAACACGGGTAATACGGATTTTTTCCCCACCGTTAGCTATCGGGTAGAAGATGTTTTTGGCAACACAAAATACCAAACAACAAGCTCGGACCATATCGTGCTGCCGGGTATCACTCGGACGATTCCTATGAGTTGGGATCAGGCATCGTGGTTGGGGTTCTATAAAGTCACGGTCAGTACAACGGTGTTGGGCAATACCACGACCCAATCTTCGTACGTATTTGTCGCACCGCAGTGGTTTATTCTCCTTGTGGTAGTCTTGATAGCAACGGGTGTCGTTTATGCGATACGCAGTCACCAGACGCGCCGTCGTTAGGCGCGTTGCCGTTGCTGCAGCGGTCACCATGACCCTAGTTTTGGGCGCTGCCCCTAGTTATGCTCTCACGTCAAGTAGTGGTACAACCATCAATGTTGGTATTTGTGGTACCTCTGGAAGCACGCAATTGGCTATTAGTTCTCCAGTGGCAAATTCGACTGTATCCGCGGTTCCGGTGACGATACAGGGGGCGGTCAATCGAATATCACAGATTTCTGTTTACCGTGACGGTCAATATGATGGTGTCATACCGCTCAACACTGGTGCAACCACGTTTAGTTACACGGCGACCATGACGGTAGGCAGCCACGTATTCCGATTTGAGGGTGTCGATATTTGTCAGCAGACAACACCTGTTGCTGAGATAACGATTACCTATGACCAGAATGTTATAATCACGCAACCATCGACTCCTGGGACAGCATCGAATCCCACTACTACGACACCAGTGACTGGGCCAGGCATCACTGAGTTTTTAGAAGGCCTCCCGCCGATAAAAATTATTTCCGATGGGTTTTATAAGCTGTTAGTGTGGTTGGATTTTGCCTCACCCACCTCCTTTAGCTCGGTACCACGGATGGCCCAGCGCTTTACGGGAATGACCGTTGGACTCGCACTACTATTCTTGGCGCGTCCGCTCCTCGATGGTTATCGCTATGTTCGTTACGTAAAACTTGGTTGGCGTGCCCGTCCGCTGCCGCTCGCACTCCGCAGTCATCCATTGGCTCTCCTACGTATTTCAGGACTCATCATCATTACTATCATTATTCTATTTCTCGCATAAGTTTGTCTCTGATATACTGAGAAAAGCATGAGGGTATCTGTGAGGAATATAGGTGTGCTGCTACTTGCCATTACGATAGGCGGTAGTTTTGTTAGCACGGCGAGGGCTGATCGATATAGCTCTACCCACTATGTGATTGACGCGAGTGTTGCCAACAATTTTGGAGGTAGTAATAGCTCGACTAGCTATAAGCTGACAGGAAGCGGCGGTGAGAGTATCGTGGGGCAGGGGTCGAACGGTAGCTATATGTTAGCTGGCGGCTACGTGGCGCAGTTGCAAAATAGTATCCAGCTCTCCGTACAGCCGAGCGGGCTGGTTGCATACTATCCGCTTGATGAGCCAAGCGGGTCGAGCGCTAATGATTATGGAGCCGATGGGTATACTGCGTCTGCTCAGTCAACACCGACCTGGGTAACCGGAAAGCTAGGGGGGGCGCTTGGGTATGTGACGACTACCCAGTATCTAAAAACTACTGAAACAGCAGCGTTCAATACACCCTACGTCACGGCATGCGCATGGGTGTACAAGACGGCTACGTCGACAAACCCTGCCATTGTCACACATACTGATAACTTATTGACCACTGACGGCATGTGGCACTTAGGATATAATAACGGACAAAAACCCCGATTTGTTATTCGTAAGAATGCAGCTGATAATTTGATTGTTGCACCGAACGCGGTTAGCCTCAATCAGTGGCATCATATATGCGGCACATATGACGGGTCAAATATGCATCTTTACGTCGATGCGGTTGACGTGGTATCGTTGCCGCTGACGGGTGCATTACCATCAGTGACACAGCCACTTACTATCGGAGCGCGTTCAGGCGGGACACAGGTTGCTGACACCCAGTACATTGATCATGTCAAAGTATTTAATCGTGCACTGTCTGCAGATGAGATAACTGCTGAGTACGACGGGTCAAATACGGGTAATAGTGCAGGCGTGAGTCTGGGAGCGGTAGTGCCAGGAACCTCCAACACTGTATTGTACGACGCGGTGATACAAACCGATTCGTATGGCTATGACCTTTCTGTCAATCAAAATCAAAATCTGACAAGCGGTGCCGATAACATTGCAGGAGTATCGGGGACCATTGCTAGCCCGGCTACATGGACCGAGGGGACAACTAAGGGTTTGGGGTTCACGCTGGTGAGCACGAATGCCACCACTATACCCGGTAAATGGAGTAGTGGTAGTGCTTATGCTGCATTTCCAGGGACGGATACCACGTTTTATACGCGTACCGGTAGGCCGTCAACCAGGGACATACTGACGATGCGACTTAGACTTGACGTTGATGTGAGCCAGCCAACTGGTACGTATAGTAATGTGATTACCACCACAGGAACAATAACCCCGTGAGGTTACTGCAGTTAGTGTGTAGCGTGGCATGTGTGCTAGTGGTCTCCGTGGTACTTGGCGGGCATGTATCGGCGCTGTCACTACGTATCGCGCCGCTAAGTTACGAGACTACACTTGCAAAGGGGGAAACCAAAAAGGGGTTTGTCGATATTTCAAATAGCGACGCTAGTGCGCAGACAATTAGGTTTGAGGTTCAGGCATTCCGTCAAATCGACGACGAGGGGTCATTGCAATATTACCCAAACGAGCAAGTTGCGGCGGGTATACGGCTAGACTACAACGAAGCGCAGCTTGGCCCCCGCGAGACGCTGCGTCTTGCATTTGCGATTGACGGTAGGAAATTACCTGAGGGCGACGTATTTGCAGTGATTTTTGCGACGACGACACCCTTAGGCGCGTTTAGTGCGATGCAATCAGTGCGAGTGGGTACATTGCTCATGATTCAAAACGGCACTCCCTCTCAGCACGTGGCATCGGTCAGCGAAATTTCGGCACCGTTCTTACAGATTGGTGAGGCTGTAGAGGCGCAACTGGCGGTTACTAATACGGCTAATCCTAGCTTATCCACCGGCTTTTTCCCTGAAGTAAAAGTTGACATGAAGCCCTACGGAGCCACTACTGCAAAGGGCCCTCTAGTCCTCAGTGGCCGTACCCGCACTATCGACTATCGGCGGCCAGGTGATTATGTTGGATTTATGTTGGTTGAAGCTTCGGCCGGCGGCGACAGTAAATCACAGGTAGTCTTTGCGGTAACCGGATACTGGCGTTGGCTGATGCCGATCATCCTTGCCATACTAACAGGGATAGTGCTCTACGTATATAACCGACGCAAAAAACATAGGTATCATACTCACAAAAAAGTGACCAGAATCCCTGTTAAATAGTTGTCATAAGCAGTATACTATACTATAGCCGCATTAAACGGAGATAGTAATTGAGGTTCACTAAAAGACAAATTCAAGCGGTGTTATTCTTCGCAATACCAGTAATCAGTGCATTCCTGGTCACTTTTGCGTTCCCGACGTCTGCTCACGCCCTCGCCACCATCCCCTACAAAATGAACTTCCAAGGCCGCCTGACCGATGCGTCTGGTAATCCTATGGCTGCTGGTACCTACAACATGAAGTTCCGTATCTACGATGCCAGCAGCGGGGGAACCTTGAAATGGAGTGAACAACGTGCCAACAGTGCCAGCACTGGTGTCACCGTCACCACTGGCGGTTTGTTCAGTGTCCAGCTCGGTGATGTATCAAGCCTGCCTGCCAATATCTTCAGTACCACCGACACTGCTACCCTCTACTTCGAGATCGAACTCCCAACCCCCGCTACTGCCACCTGCACTGGCGCCTCCTGTGAATCCTACACAGAAGGCCCCATGACCCCCCGCAACAAACTAGCATCCAGTGCCTACAGCTTTAACAGTGACCTACTGGATGGACTGGATTCGAGTGCTTTTGCGCAGGTGGGGAGCAACACCAGCTTTACTGGTACACTTGGCGTGAATCTGTCGAGTAGCACCGCATTTACTGTTGGTGCAAGTGGTACCAATGTGCTGACGGCCGACACCGCGAATGCGCTGGTCAAGATAGGTACTGCAGATAGCGCTAGTCAGGTGCTGGTGCTCGACACCAACACTGCAGATCCTGGTGCGGGCGCGACGTCGACCAACGGTGCGATGTACTACAATTCCACCTTAGGAAAATTCCGTTGTTACCAGGGTGCATGGACAGATTGTATTACGGCTGCTGGCGGCGCGACACTACAAGCAGCGTACGATGGGTCTGGTACGCCAGCAACTATCACCACAACTGCTGCCAAAGGGGTTAGTATTGTCGCTGGGGCGGCCCCAACGGCTGATCTCTTGGTTATAGACAACACAGCAAATCCGACGACAACGGCTGCGGTCGATGGGGTCAACGTGAAGTATGCCGGTGGTGCCGCGGCTGTTGAAGGTGCTGGTATGCGAGTCGACTATACTCCTGGGTCGACCAGTGGCGGAATATGGAGTGGTATTCGGATTGTCGCAAATGCAACAGGCCCTGTATCGGGTGTGTCAGCCTATGGCATCAAACTCGAAGGCCCCACGGCAGCCGGAGCGGGAACCGAAGAAGGGATGTACATAGGTACCGGCTGGGATATCGGGGTTGACATCCAGTCTGGCGGCATCCAGCTGGCTGCCCAAAACGATCCTGCGGCACCGGCGGCGAATAACCTCCGTATCTACGCTAAAGACATCGCCGGTCGTGTCATGCCGAAATGGATTGGTCCAGCGGGAGTCGATACTCCGATGCAAGCAGGACTTGGCTTCAACCGCGTGTCGATGGTTATGCCTGCCGGTGGTTCGACCCTCACGACGTTTGTCGGTGGGTTTGGGACGACATTCACCAACACAGGTACGGCTGCCAATCCGACGCCTACATCGACGAATCTACTTACATCAGTCCGCCGTGCGACGTATAGTACCGGTACCACACCAGGGACGGTGGCATCACATCGTCAGAGTGTCCTCCAGGTATGGCGAGGTAATGCAGCGGGGCGGGGCGGCTTCTTCTTCACCATCCGTTTTGGCACGAGTACGCTCCAGACTGGTAATCGAGCATTCGTTGGCTTGTCAAGCTCAGTAGCGGCTCCAACCAACATAGATCCATTCGTCACGGGCACAATTGGACGTGTCGGGGTAGCGGTGAATACTAATACAGGAAACTGGTCGGTAGTAACAAACACCGTTGGTTCCACGCCGACGGCGACCGACCTTGGATCGACGATGCCGCTCAACACCACCGACCTGTACGAGCTTATTTTGTATTCTCCACCAAATGGTTCAACGATCGGATATCGTATGAAAAATCTCTCGACTGATGCGAGCGTGAGTGGGTCTCTGAGTTCAAACCTCCCAAGCAATACGACATTCCTCTCGCCACAGTTTTGGATAACGAACAATGCGACGGGTGCAGCGGCAATACTAGATTTCTCGGGGTGGTATCTTGAAAGCGATGTTTAAGTCTACACGAGGGCGTATGGCTATCGGGGGCGTGTTGTTAGTCGTTGCTATAGTTGGTTGGTCCTATCGGTCGATGATATTCCCACCAGCAGACCTTTCAAATGTCTCGGTGATCGTCGGTAGAGTAGGCCATCATATGGTACTCCCGACCGATGAGACGCCCGCGCTCTTGACGATCACTGATCCGTCAAAGGTTAGCACTGAGTTTCTTAGGCAATCTCAAATAGGGGATAAGGTACTGGTCTATCAAACGCATAAGCGAGTGATCATCTACCGTCCTTCTCTCGATCGCGTTGTCGATGTCGGGCCGGTTATTATCGAGACACCCGTCACTAGCGCGCCCTAGGCTGTTTAGGTATAATAGACGTATGGTAGATCATGCAGAAAAAACCAACAAGACGAAGAAGCTTAACCTTAGATTTTCTAAAAAACAACAGTTGGGGATAATGCTGAGCGTGCTGGGCATGTTGTTTGGCGTAATGGTTGTTGGACCACAAGTGGCTGATCGTCTATTGCAACCCATAGACACCACAAAGTATCAAGTAGTCTATCTTGCTAATGGTCAGGTGTATTTTGGCAAACTACAGAACACCAGGGGCGACTATCTTGTCGTGAGGAGTCCATACACTGCGCAGAGTATCACTTCCAATGAGGGAGATGCCAAGGTGAGCCAAACAACACTCCTTAAAGTTTCGGAACAGGTGTATGGTCCAGATAATAGTATTGCGATTAAATCCAGCCAAGTATTATTTTGGCAGAATCTCCGCGATGACAGTAAAATAAGCCAAGCGCTCAAGGCCAAACAGTAGTTGCACTAGCTATTGCGCTCAGATTAGCGTACTGACATCACTTGGATTGCTTGACATTTATAATCGTAAGCAGTATAAATTACTATGAGCCATACTCTCATAATTTTGTGAGATGTGTGGAGAAAATAAATAATAAACGGGAACAGAAATAATAAACACGATCAAAAAAGCGGTGTTATTCTTCGCAATACCAGCAATCAGTGCATTCCTGGTCACTTTTGCGTTCCCGACGTCTGCTCACGCCCTCGCCACCATCCCCTACAAAATGAACTTCCAAGGCCGCCTGACCGATGCGTCTGGTAATCCTATGGCTGCTGGTACCTACAACATGAAGTTCCGTATCTACGATGCCAGCAGCGGGGGAACCTTGAAATGGAGTGAACAACGTGCCAACAGTGCCAGCACTGGTGTCACCGTCACCACTGGCGGTTTGTTCAGTGTCCAGCTCGGTGATGTATCAAGCCTGCCTGCCAATATCTTCAGTACCACCGACACTGCTACCCTCTACTTCGAGATTGAACTCCCAACCCCCGCTACTGCTACCTGTACTGGTGCCTCCTGTGAATCCTACACCGAAGGCCCGATGAACCCCAGAAACAAACTAGCCTCCAGCGCCTACAGCTTCAACAGTGACCTATTGGATGGGTTGGATAGTGGGGCGTTTGCACAACTTAATACAGCCAACAACTTCAATAATACAGTCAGTATTCAAAGCTCTTCAGCGGATGCCTTTAAAGTTGGCTACGGGCTTAACCCTCTTTTTCGAGTAGACATCGCTAACGCGAAGGTCACGATTGGCATCGGGACGGAGGGGCTATTTGTCCTCGCACCACAAGCGAACGCCTCAGACCCAACCGGCAGTGACGGTGCAATGTACTACAACTCCACCTCGGGCAAGTTCCGTTGCTACCAAAACGGTGCCTGGGCTGACTGTATCGGTTCTGGTGGTGGCGCCAGTCTCTCCGCCAACAACACCTGGACCGGCACCAACCTCTTCTCACTTACAAATAGCAGCGCGCTCAAAGTCCAGAACGCCAGTGCGGCCAGTCTCCTCACCGCTGATACTAGTGCGATGAATGTCACCATCGGTACTGCCGGTACTGCCTCCAGCCTCACTCTGACTGGCAGTACCACTGCGAACCGTCCCGCTAGCCCAACCGAAGGCATGGTCTACTACGACACCACGACCAAACAGCTCCTGGCGTACTCGAATGGTAAGTGGCAAGCTGATGGTAAAGAAGCCATCATTGTGGCAGCCAGTAACTCATCCGATGCTGACAAGGCCTCAGCTGACTATGTAGCCGACGGCAACACCGGTGCAGCCGGCGACGGTGACCAAGTGCAGATTAATAACGCCCTGACAGCTGCCGATCCAGCAGGTTCTGGCCGTAAGACCGGTAGGGTTGTTCTGCTGGCTGGTACCTATGTTGCCGATGCTACTATACTCATACCTAATAACGTCACGATTTCTGGTGTCGGTAGAGCCACACTCATAGAACTTGCTGACCTTGATGCTACCGATAACCTGATAGAAAACGCCGACACCAGCACTGGTACCGGTGTAACCATCCGTGATATGCGAATAGACGGTCGCGATGATCTAAACACCGCTGGTACCCAGTATGGCATTTCCTTTAGTGGTATGGGTAACGGCACAGGCGCCGGTGCTCGCCAAGGTGGACAGATACTGAATGTTTATGCGAAGGATTTTCGTAATTTCGGCATCTATTTAGGCTCCTCTTCCAACAACACCCTGAGTGGTAACACCGCGCAAGGGAATGGTAGCAGTGGTATCTACCTCACCTCCTCCAACAATAACACCCTGTCCGGCAATACGACTCAGGGCAATAGTGATTCCGGCTTCTCCATCGATTCATCCTCGAATAACACCCTGTCCGGCAATACGACTCAGGGCAATGTTTTCCACGGCATCCGTATTTCCGCATCCTCCTCATCCAATAACACTATCACTGGCAATACCGCGCAAGGGAATGGTAGTTTCGGCATTGCGATCGATTTTGCTATCAATACCACTATCACTGGAAATACAATCCGGGCCAATAGTAGCTATGGCGTATACCTTACATCCTCCAACAGCATAGTTTCAGGTAACATCATCGATGACAACGGTAGCGCTTCTAATAACAACGGTATTTACCTAAGCGGTGCCGACTACAACACCATCGTAGGCAATACCATCACCGACACTTCTTGTACGACCAATTGTTATGCAATAAACATAGGCGACTCAGCTTCCGACAAAAACTATCTCGAAGCCAACCGCTTCACTGGCTCGGCCGCCAATGCGGCTACTATCAATGACCTAGGTACTGGTACCATCTACGCTGGCCAGCAGACCAATAGCACCACTAGCACAAATAGCGATGTCTCGGACTTCCGTTTCCGTGGTTCAGCCAATAGCTCCACTGGCTTTGCTATCCAGAACGCAGCTGGGACTAATATATTAAATATAGACTCAAGCAACGGAGAACTTGAAGTCGGTAGCTACAATGCTGGCACCAATCCACTAGCTGGCAAACTAGTCCTTGCCAATGCCACCAACGCCAACACCGTCACCCTCCAAACTGGTGTCACCGGTACCAGTTACTCACTTGTCTTGCCAACTGGTGTTGGCACGACAGGCCAATGCCTGAGTACGATAGTATCTGGTTCGACGAGTACCTTGGGCTGGAGCACTTGTGATGGGAGTGGCCTGCTGTCCAGCAACAACACCTGGACCGGCACCAACCTGTTCTCGCTCACCAACACGAGTGCGCTCAAGGTCCAGAATGCTAGTGCAGTCAACCTACTGACGGTCGATACCAGTGGTAACCAGATTGTCCTCGGCGCCAGTGACACCACCGGTACGGTGCTCGTGCTAGATGCGAAGACAAATGCCGGCGATCCGACAGGAGTTAACGGGGCGATGTATTACAACTCCAATCTTGCGCAGTACCGCTGTTATCGTGACGGTGACTGGGAGCCGTGTGGTACGCAGCCGATTGACCGAGGCTGGGAGATCAATGATGACTTCTTGGGGGGTGCGGTCGCAGTCGGCACGGGTATCGGCAACGAAAGCTGGACGCACGTCACCATATCAACAGCATGTACGCTGACATACAACAATAACGCTGCCCCAGCACCGTCGGCTGATCGTCCGGGTATTCTCAAGATGACAACGAATGCTACAGCTGCTGCAAACACCGGATGTCGTGTCTATCAGGGGACATCGACAGGTGGTACGCTTGCACTTGCTGCCGGTCAGGTCATAAAGGCGGCGGTGGCGCCAGGCACTACCACCTCCGGTGCAATCCTCTTGCGTGTTGGCGCCGACGCTTCCACGGTGACATCTAATGCTCGGCCGACGACTTCGGGTGTATGGTGGGAAGCCGACCCGGCTACCAACGCTAACTGGCGTTACTGCTATTCAACCGGTGCCGCGGCAACCTGTGCCAACTCGACGGTTGCCCTGGCGGCCAATACTATGGCGAGACTTGAGATCAAGATCACCGCTACTGGTGCCGGTACGTCGAGCGCTGTCTTTACAGTCAATGGAACGCAGTATACGGTCACTGGCGTTACCATTAACACTGCTACACTCGTCAGGCCAAATATCATGTGTACAACGGGGGGCACCTCGTCTGCCAGCACACCGTGCTACGTTGACTACTTCCAAATGCGCGGCGACGCCTCGGCAGCACGGTAGTTAGTGGACTGGAGCTAATTGCGACATGATATCGTGCATCGCATCAGCTCCAATGGGCTGCGGTGCATTGATCAGGATCCATACGTTGTCATTGGTCAGCAAGGCGCCGGTTGTTCGTTGTTGCCCATCGGTGATATAGCCTTGGCCGTAGGTGGTTTTGAACTCTTTGTCGCCTCGTAGTGATGTCGCGTCAAACCCAGCGGGCAAGGCTTGTTGGGTGAAGGCCAGCGTCGCCTGTGATTTTTGGTCGGTCATGCGAAATACCAGTACCCCGTGGTCATAATCAATGCTCTCATTGTCAAGTAAAAAATTGTGAGGCGGCACGCCCTGGAAGAAATAAGGGGTAAATGCGCTGACCGCAGACGTTTTACTGCGAAAAACAGTAGTTGTATCATCGCGGCGCGAAAGATACCACGCGCCACTGGCGACAAGTATCGCCACTACGCAGAGCCCGCCGAAAATCCATTTCCTCCGTCCCATACCATGCATCATAGCAGATTCTGCCGTTTCCGCAGAAGCATAGTGGGGGGGTTGTGTGTCGGCATCTGCTGACTGTGGGCTACCGATGTGTGACTATTGGGCGTATAATGAAGGGATTATGGTACGAGTGATTGATGCGGGGACTCATGACCGCGATACACTGGCCGTTCGTGAGGAGAAGATTGATGTTGCAACGCAGTTTGGGCGTATGGTCTTGCACGTGTTTAGCCCCTCTGCTTTCACGCAACAACGTTATGGGTCACCCAATGTATTGGTGTCGTATTCTCAAGGCTGGGCAGAGGATGAAGCAATGGTCCGGGCGGCTTGTAGCGCTCTTTCCGACGGCGGTAACTTTTTGGTTGCAGGCGTGACATACCCCGATCATCGTATCACGATGTCGGTGCGTGACGAACCCGCGTATCGGCGAGAAGCCTTCATGGCCGCGCTTGAAGCAATATTGCAAGAAAAAGGCAGCGACTGGACAACAGTGTTGCATGGGTACTCGCGGGGCAATGAAGCGATCATTGATGCAGCACTAATTACTCCCGAGTCTGTACATGGCTTGTCGTTTGCAGGGCCGGCGTGGCTAATGCCGGGCGAGCAGCCGCATACGATGGTCGGTAAGGGCTTGCGCGAAGGCCTTTACAGTTTTCGCGGGGAAGATATTCCAGGCAAGATTGGCCTCGTCCAGGCGGCGTTTGGTTTGGGGCGCTCGCTGGTAACGCGGCCGCTGGCGCTTCGCAAAGACATAGCGGCCATCACTGGCACAGATCCAGTGCTGGTGGCGGCCAAACTGCAACGAGTTGTCGACCAGGGTATTCCGCTCAGTGTGATGGTTGGTTCCGAAGACAATATTTGTCCTGAAGAGGGTATCATGAGGGTGGTGAATGATGTCAAACCACCAGACGCCCTGCCGCCAATTGATGTGGAACGCACCGATGTAACGCATTTTGGTTACTACTCTCACGCGCGCTCATTGGCGGCGATTGCGCGGCAGATCGAGCTACTTGCGAGCCATACACGAAACGGTCGGGCCTAGAGAGATGCGGTACTATCGTGCCTGAACTCCCAGAAGTCGAAACTGTTCGTCGTGGCCTCGAAGGTCTTATTGTCGGCCTGCGGATTGCACATGTGCGCTGTATTGACTCGCCCAAGAGTTTTCCCAATGACCTCACGACTGTTAGACAATTTCTACACGGCACACAGGTCGTGGCCATCTGCCGTCGTGCAAAAGTATTACTGATTGAGCTAGGCAGCGGCTATACACTGGTGACACACCTTAAAATGACTGGGCAGCTGGTGTATCGTGGTGAACAAGTTTTTGGTGCAGGGCATCCGAACGATTCACTTGTTGGCGAGCTTCCAGATCGGAGCACGCGTGTCGATATTACGTTTGATGACGGTTCACACCTCTACTTTAACGATCAGCGTAAATTTGGTTGGATGAAATTGTACCCTACCTTGGAGGTACCGAACATTGATTTTATGCAGCGGGTTGGGCCAGAACCACTTGAAGAAGCGTTTACGAGCAAAGAATTTATTCCACGTGTCCGTCGTCGCAGCAACACGACAATCAAAGCTGCCATCCTCGACCAAACGGTGCTAGCAGGAGTTGGCAATATCTACGCCGACGAGTCACTGTGGGGCGCAAAAATCCATCCGGCCACGCGAGTGCGTGAGCTAACCGATGAGCAATTGGCGCTGTTACTCCATGAGATCAAGTACGTTATGAATCTTAGTATCGAAAAAGGTGGCAGCACCGATCGCAACTATGTGAACGCTGAGGGTAAGCGGGGAAGTTATATTGATTTTGCCCGTGTGTTTCGCCGAGAAGGACAGTCGTGTCCACGATGTGATACGATCATTAAGAAAACGAGAGTCGCTGGGCGGGGCACTCACGTATGTCCTCAGTGTCAGCAAGAGCATGGAGATACAGCATAATGATCACACTGATCATCGGTAAGAATTCCTATCGGTCGCAGGAACTGGTGCAAAAAATCATCAATTCTTCCTCAGAAATGCCCGAATATATCGATGTTTCTGCACTCGAGATCGGAACTTTGGCGGATGCCGTAAAGGGCGCGAGCTTATTTTCGAACGCACGGTTGATTATCATGAATGGCTTGTCGGAGCGAAAAGAGATGTGGGAAAAACTTTCCGAATGGGTTGACGACATTTCCGCCGATACCACACTTGTCTTGATTGAACCCGCTGTTGATCGACGTACCAAGGCGTATAAAGCGATTGCAGCAGCAGCCACTGTCGTGACGGCGGAGCCGCTGACAGACCGTGATCGAACCTCTGCCGAACAATGGCTTCAAACGACAGCTCGGTCGTATGGATTGTCGTTGTCAGCTTCCCAGACCAAGGATATGGTGTCCCGCGCCCTGGGAGTAAGTGAGCGCCCTGGACAGTACACCATTGATCAGCAGCAACTTGTGACGGTGCTCGCAACGCTGAAAGATTCACCTGAAGTAACAGATGAATTGATAGCGGCAGTGATGCCGCGTCCGGTAGGTGACTCGGTCTTTAGCCTACTTGAACTTTCCATCAATGGTAATCAAAGCGCGAGGAAGGCCCTGCTGGAGGACCTGCGTCTCAACGATGATCCATACCGAGTTTTCTCACTTCTCCTCAGTCAGTGGGCGCAGCTCGTTACTGTTTCCCTCGCGGGCACTAAGCGTGACGATTTGGCACAAGAAGCGAACATTCATCCTTTCGTGATAAAAAAGATGCAGGCGCTTTCCAGACAGATCACGCGCGAGCAATTACACACTATCACTGCGCTTTGTGCTGAGCTTGATAGTCGAATGAAACTATCGCAAGTTACGCCGTGGGATGCCGTCGATAGACTACTGTTGGCAGTAGAGTTACGCGGCAACTAGCGTTGGCAATCGCGGGGAGACGTAAGCTGCTATTTTTTTGTAGCAGGTTTCTTGGCGGCAGGTTTCTTGGGGGAAGCTTTTGTTGTCGCAGTCTTCTTAGCCACGGCTTTTTTTGCGGGTGCTGCCTTTTTTGCGGTTACCGCAGGAGATTTCTTTTTTGCAGCGAGTGTTACGCCAGCAGACTTTGCCGTTTTGCTGAGCGCGGCCTTGCGGCGGGCAGCGGTTGCTTTTTTGAGAAGGCCTTTTTTGACGGCCGTATCGATTTCGCTATGAGCGGCAGAAAGAGAGGTGCTCGAAGGAGCGTTGGTAAACGCTTTTACGGCACCCTTTATATCACGCTTGAGGGTAACGTTGCGCTCACGACGTTTTACCGTTTGACGCATACGTTTGATGGCTGATTTAATGATTGGCATATGATACTTCCTCTATCTTAATTTGGCTGCTAATTCAATCAAGGGATAATTATAGCTCACTAACCCCTGTTTGTAAAGGGTATGAAATGATTGACGGGAATAAACTACTTATGGTATAGTGAGGCTGAACTTCTGAAAAAAATAGAAATAGTAGGAATACCAACAGATGGCAGATACCGGCATTAAGCAGCAAATTGTCGATAAAATAAAAGACAGTAGCAATATTTTAGTGACAGTCAATAGCAACCCATCGGTTGATGAGCTTAGTGCAGCACTTGGTATTACGCTACTTATAAACAAGCTAAACAAACACGCCACTGCGGTATTTAGCGGTGCTATCCCACCAGCCATCTCGTTTCTTGATCCGGAAAAAACATTTGAGAGCACTGTCGATAGTTTGCGAGACTTTATCATTGCGCTCGACAAAGAAAAAGCTGACCATTTACGTTACAAAGTCGAGGGTGATGTCGTAAAGATATTTATCACGCCGTACCGAACAACTATCAGCAAAGATGATCTGGATTTCAGTCAGGGTGACTATAACGTCGAATTCGTGTTAGCGGTGGGAGTAAAGAACGAAGAAGACCTCGACAAAGCACTTTCTGCGCATGGTCGTATCCTTCATGATGCCACGGTAGCAGTCATTGCACTCGAGGATAGCGGCCAGAAACTTGGTAGCCTGAACTGGATCAACCGCGATGCGAGTAGTTTCTCTGAGATGCTTGCTGAACTTAGCGGGTCTCTTGGTGGCGACAAAAAACTCATTGATGAGCAAATTGCCACGGCGTTTTTGACCGGAATTGTTGCGGCGACAGATCGCTTCAGCAATAACAAGACTACATCAAAGGTGATGACAGAGGCTGCGCAGTTGATGGCGGCAGGTGCGAATCAACAGCTCATTGCTACGAAACTCGAGGAAGCTCACGAGATAGCGGTCGAAACACCTGCTTCGTCTTCAGCCGAAGATAGTCAGAAGGAAGGTGATAAAGACGGCTCTTCAAAGGAGCCTTCGTCACAAACAGAAAAGCCGGCAGATGGCTCGCTCTCAATAGCACATGAGATGCAGGGAGATATTCAAGAGGTAACTGATCAAGTAGTAGCCAAAGAGCAGGAAAGTGCAGCGAATAAGGCAGAGGCTGAACTCGCAAAACAAACAAAAGAAGTCCAGCAGACTCAGCAACAACAGGCCGCTGAGGAGGCAGAGCAGAAGCTTGCCGAAGAGCTCGCACAGACTGTGCCAGCCGCGGCACCCGCGCCTGTCGTCAACGCCGAAAGTCTAGCTGCATCTACCGCGCCAGTTGAGCCGCAACCGCTCAGAGGTGCGGTGAGCGCTGATCAATGGCGTTCTCCTGCAAATGAGCTTGCCGAACCACTTATGGGCGGTACCTTAAATGCGACGACCGAACAAGCCGCTATCGACAAGCAACGTGAGCTTGATGACGATCGTAACCGGACAATACTGAGTCATGACACCAGCACCTATGCGACCGCACCGCCAATGTTTCAGGCACCACTAAATGCAGTTGCGCAGGAGGCAGCGTTGCCAGCAGAACCTGCATCTGCCGACATCTTCTCGAGTGGGGGACTGACTTCGCATGCCTCTATGATTGAGCCGCCCGCACCCGAAGCACCAGCGCCAACGTTGGCTGAGATTGACGCTCAGAATCGCGCCGATCACGAAGATGCTGTCAACGCCGTTAATCTTGCTTTAGGCACAGAGATGGCGACGGCACCCGCACCGGCTCTGCCCTCACCTTCGTTACCACCCTTGCCACCGATGCCCGACTTTTCGACGTTACCACCCTTACCGCCAACACCGAGTGTTGATTTCGGTGCAACGGTTCCTGATCAGCTTGGCGCCGTCCTACCACCAGTTGATCCGGCGATCTCACCAGCACCAGCTCAGGCTGACCCTGCTCAATTCAAGATCCCGGGGCAGCCGTACTGAGACCGGTCACATCAAATTATCAAAGCTTTCAATACGGAAAAAGAATTCTGGGCGTTCACCCCTAGGGTGGGGACCCTCAGGTGGTTTACGAGATTGATAGACAAATAGCAGACGGTGAGCATCAAGTTAGTATGGTTGATCGATTTGATGGCTTCAATGAAGCCAAGGTGAGCGATGCAGCTACCAGGTGTGCTGCGCATACGTGATATACTAAAGCCATTATGAGTATCGCGACGCGACGGTTTCAGCGGGTGCATGGGGGTACGGCCGCTAGCGAGGGTACGATATTTGGATTTAATACCTCCAACACCGATCCCGAACGTGTTAGCAAAATCACATGGTGGGGCAAAGTGCCGTGTGGGCGAACGTATTATGGTGACAGCACACTACCGTCTAGCGGTAGTGGCTTTACCCCAGGCGGCAAAGAGTACAAGTGTGCTGGTCTCGACGTCGCGGGCACTATCTCGGCAAAACGCATCAACGTCTGTTTCAATATCGATGCCGCGGCTGTGACGTCGTCATCGTCAGCGAGAGCTGTTGAGGCCTACAATTATGCGCGATCAGTGCCAGCGGGTTGGCGGGTCTACATGACGCACCACGAATACAACCGAGACTTTAAAGGCGCCAATACACCGGCTGCGTTTGTCAACGCGTTTCAAATCATTGCTCAAACCATCTGGGATGCCAATCAGCTCAACAAGTCGACCGGTAAGGGTGAGGTATTGTTTGTGGTCAATGCGGCCGGTTCGGGACTGGGTGGTGGTTCCTGGAGCGATTCGTACGCACCGGCGGCCAATACCATGCCGTCGAACTGTCAATTTTGGGCCGATGCCTATGACAATCCGAATGGCTATCCATCGGGACACCGCAACTATGGTACCAACTACAGCCCCAACTTGGGTGTCGATTGTATCAATGATATCTACGATACGGCACAGCGCCTCGGCTATCTCGACAATAGTGACGGCGGTACACGCGGCTGGGGTGTCGGCGAGTTTAACTCACCACGTCGAGTAGCGCCGACACTCGCGAGCATCAACTCAACTCTTGGCTGGGGGCCGTCGTCGCAGCATGACATTAGTGGCGCAGGGCAAGCACAGGCAATTACCAGCTATGCGACGCTATGTCTTGGCACCGCCTTACGGCCGGTACCGGCCAAAGTCGTCTTATTTTGGTCGGGGGACGGGAACCACTGGAATCACAATATGCAAACCGCTGGTGTGCCTGGTTATGATGCGTGGCGAAACGGCTCAGGTGTCCTGCAGTCCAATGACCCGCTTATCGATGATTTCACCGGTCTTACCCTTCACCCAACGCTTGGGCAGGGCTGGCCGATTGCGGTCGACCCAACGCCAGTTGTAAATGCCTACCAGCCATTTATCAATATGAGCCCCTAGACACGCGTGTAGGTTTCGACACTAGTAAAAACTGATCAATCACCGAACGCTGCTACATCATTTCCTGGCCCTTTTCTCCGTGGTAGACTAGTACCATGAGCATCGCAGCGCGACGACATCATAGGGCAGTTGATAAACTACGGCGTGCCCGAGGTGCATTTTATTGGCTCAATCCCTCAGCCCAGAGCCAAGCGGCTCTACAAGCGACACTCAGTGACAACTGGATTGCGGGCTTGTCGGTTTTTTGTCGGATGGATGATTTATTACCAACATCGGCAACGGCCTATGATTGGTCATTTTTTGATAAGGCATTTGCGGCTGCGGTGACAGTCAATAAACCCGTGCTGCTTATGGTTATTCACGGGGGCATAGGCAGCGGGCTACCAGCCTGGTATACTGCCGGACTCCCGAGCGACGAGATGATAACGGCGGACGGCGCGACGTTTGCGTGTTTTTGGTCGCCAACAGCCAATGCGCGGGCAGAGGCTATGCGCCAGGCAATCGCCGACCGCTACGGTGATCACCCGCTGCTTTACTCCATGAGGATAACGACCGATTGGTCAACGCACGGTGAGCCGTGGTTCAAGGGCGGTGCGGCCGGCGAGATAGCCTGGGGTGATGCCTGGGACGCTTTCCGGCTCCGGACTGGTACCCCTGGTTTGGCAGGATTCGTTGGGGCAAAGCAGCACTACTACGATGTACACATACCAGACCTTATCGCATCGTATGCAGCCAAGTTTCCCCGCCATGTTAGCCTGACCATTGCTGCTGGCGACGGACTGGATGACATTGTTGGGGCTTATCCATCGACCGACGTTCGGCGTCACCCCGCTCAGCTACAAAATTGCAAAGATGCTCGTGCTCTCTACGGCAATCGATTTGTCATGCAGTTTAATGGCGTGAATGCGACAACAGGCGCAAGCGGTTACGGCCAGTACTTACCGATTGCTTTTGGGCCTGCGGCGGACATCAATGCGGTAACCGAACCGCAACGTGGCTCACAGGGTCGGATTGGTTCGCAACCAGTCGGTGGGGTGACTTCCGGGGCAGTACCCATGACGGCCGCTGAGTTTACGACCATGATTGGTAATTTGACGACCGATGGCTACAGTTATTTTGAGTGTTACGGTACCGATGTGCGTGCGGCTGAGACGGGCGCAACATCAGATGGGCTAGCAATCCGAGCGGCCTTGCAATCCGCTCGTGACAACTGGGCTTGGTAGCGTCAGTGCCAATGTCGTGGGCACAACGGTGAGATAGGTTTGTAGCGAGGAACGATGATTCCGGTCGCACTTTCTACGCCAGTACAGTATACACTTATCAACAGCTATATGCCCTATATCTTGGCGAGCCCGTAGGGGTTAACCTTCTTTGCGATTTTGATCAAACGGCGCTCACAGAATTCGCTACAAGCTTTGACGGCATACTTGCATATGCAGTTTGCAGTCTGCGCTGCCAGCGCCGTGCTGCTATCCCCATATATGACTAGTATACATGCTACTGCTTAAAAGCGGCCGCCTCAGCAAGAAGCTGCGAGACTGGTTCACCTTGGAATGATTCTCGGTATACCTCACAATAGGCTGCACCCAGACTATTGAGCGTTTGATAAGCCTCTGCCCAAGTTGTCCCCGTCCAAAGCTCTACCCCATACGATTGCATGCCAAAAATAACTCGACTCGTAGCCCGGGAGTCACCGGTGTTTTGCCATCCGTTTGATTGATGGAACAGATAAGGAGACAGGTCGCCGACCTGATCGGCTCCGGTGTTCAAAACGAGATAGATATTGGCGTTTGGCGTGCCAGTGCCAGCGTTGGGATGACCGCTGGCCGCATACTCAACGGCCAGGTCGTTTCCCGCCGCGCTTAAGCCCGTGTTGAGAAGAACTTGATGGGCTGCGCGCCATGCCTCCACCGTGTATCCCGTTTGAGATTGCACATCTGCACCATTATCGTATTCAGCCCAGAGCCGCCCATACCAGGGTAGGTGCAGCACGCGAACTCCGTTACTTCGACACCATGCCGCAAGATCCTGTACCACTGACGCATACCCCGCTTCAAACTGCGGATTCCCCGACGTGCCATCTGACTGAAACGGTAGGGGTACATCATAATCAACACTATTGTACGTAACAACATGCGTGCGACCTCTATATGCCGCCGGAGTCCAGCGACCCGCCACAAAGCGAACTGCCAGCTTGCTACCAACACTGTCCGTAATAGCCTTTGCGGCATCAAGTATGGCGTAGTTACCTCCATCGATATCACTCCATCGGACACGTATAGACAACCCCGTGATACCGGGTTGCGTTAGCGCTCCCGTATACACCGACGCAAAGCTATTAACCTCTGAGACAGAAGAAACTTCATCAAGCAACCATGTGCCCTGAGCCCACTGGATATTTGTTTCCGTCGCAGACACCGCTCGGCGCATGCGAGTGGCCGCTCGACTCATTGCCTATGCTCTTCCTGCAATTTCTACTGCAAACTCGGTACACATGGTTTGAAATGCCGCCAGATATGGGTCAGCCGGCTGTATGCCATCGATGTACGGCTCAAGTAGCCAGACGCCCTTAACGCTTTCGTTACCAAGACCGAGCTTATGAAGATTTGGCGCGGTACCTGTGGTACTGCCCATAGCCCATTGTTTGGCGCGCGCCCAGTCAGCCGATGGCGTACTGCCATAGATATGCTGTAATTCGACCCGGCAGTTTTTTGCTTCAAGCGCATTTTGCTTGTTCGCCTCAGTTGTACGATCACTTCCAGCGCCAAATATTTCGTCTTGAGTCTGCGCGTTCTGGTCGTTCCAGCCGTTGGCTGACGCGTAAAACCGGTCGCTCCCTGACCCAAATAAGCTAGTAGCGTGGGTAAGTAGCGTCTCAATAGCTGGCGTAGCGCCGCCAACAATCGGTCCATGACCCGACAAGCCAAACTCGGTCGCCATGGTAGCCGGCAGTTCATCATGAACAATGCTCATGAGGTTTTTATGGGCATTGACCCACTGGGTAAAGGTATAGCCTGAGTTGGTTTGTTGTACGGCTGGACCATAGTAGAGTTCCGAATAGTTGTAACCGTACCAACCTCCGTGTAGTAGCCGCGTACGAACCCCGTGATTAGCCTCGCAATCAACTGCGAATGGGATGAAGAAGTCTCGCCACCATGCGCGAAAAAGGTCTTCAAAAACTGTATTTGGCTGCCCAATTGTCCCTCCGCTTGCCACTGCTCCATTGCGTGTCATATTTGTCGCATTTGAAACGCCCGCTGCAGCCGGATGCGGTACGAACGCCCCAGACGTATGCTCATACACAAAATAGTCTGCCATCTGGTCAGTCCAGTTGGGGGGCGTATACTGTCCGAAAATTGGCCTCAGTGCTAAATCACGCTTTTTCGTCGGGTTGGCAGTATTCCAGTTTTTCACCCAATCCCGCGCCGCGTTTAATCGCGTATACACATAGTCGCCGCTGGCATCGACCGTATCATCGGCATGAAATCGCCAAGAAAAACCCCGCACATCGTCGAACGCCATCGCATTGTTTATCGCTGTCTGATAATCTCCACCATAGTCTTCTTGGATGGGCCAGACACCGCCAACAACCTGTCCAATGTCACCAACGCTAGATGACAACATACCCCGTTGAAATCTCCTCGCTGCAATGCTCATGGTTCTAGCATAACAGAATTTTTCTCTTTGTACGGTGCCTAGTTTTCTGCGTTTTTACCCTTGGCTACCACGCTCTTTGCTCATACCGCTGCTAGATATACATATGATGCCTGGGTTGTTTCGAAGAGGCTATTCGAACTTTGCAAATGGTGTGCCCGAGGCAAATTGGGACGTATAAATTCGGTTACCTTTTTTGGCAATCCACATCGGCAGTACGCCAATCTCAGCGTAGAGGTCATCGCCAATTGAGCTCCAGCTTCCTCCGCTATACAACAAAACGTCTGCCGTACCTGATGTATATGGCGCAACTGTCACGACAATACTCCCGTCATCTGGGTCGACCGCTATAGCGCCGCATCGTGTCGTCGTCTGCAGTGGCCCACCCGTCATACGTGTCAAGGTACCTGAACCACTCTGCTTGATACACGAACTATCAATCACTATGTCATCCGCACCCGTAATGCGCCATACACCAGTCGTAGCCGTAATTTTCCCGCCAAAGGTAACATAGAGTGTTGTTCGAGTAGTAGCATCTTGCGCCATGCGTCCAAAGTATTCAGTTTCTGATGATAATGGTTTTGCCGCACATATTAACTGTGGTGGAAACCCAGCAATATTCGTCACATCGGGGAAATACCGAATACCAGACCCATTTTCAAATATCCAAAAGTCCTTGAAGCCGTCATTGATGATGATGGTAGCAGCATTACCAGAAGGGGTGGGGAATGTATAGGGGTTGGACCAGGCTCCTGCCCCAACTTTCACAAACAGCTTACCGGTTGCATCGAGGGCCAGACGATAATCCACTGAGCTGTATGTTATCTCTGCAACAGCAATGAGGTCGCCTCCGCCCGTCAAATCCTGACTAAACGTCGGTACGGTGTCGAGGTTTGTGGTTGTTGCCCAGTCGGTCGACGACCATACCCTACCTGATTGTGATCCAATGAGCCATTTCCCGGGAGCTGAACCACCTTGACGAATATAGTTTGCGTGGCACGGGTTAGCTCCGATGTCCATGATACCGTGCATCTGACCGGCGCCGCCGTTGAGGTTGAAATATCCGGCACGGTCAACATCGTTCATCGTCCATTTAAGGTTGTCGGTCGGATGTATCGCCACGTGGCTATTGAGAACACCGCCCGTCGAGTTTGAAAACGGCTGCCACGTTACAGAAGTGGCGCTAGCAGTCCAGGGGTTCTCGCTAATCCAAGAGCCCGATTTGCCCGCCATAACAATCGTGCCAGATGACTCGTCGATATCCATGTCGTACGGTATCCAGCCGCTACCGCCAATGATGCTGTTGTTGGTGTTATTGTCTTGCGTCGCACGGCTGATGACCCACAGTTCATCGGCTGTCCCGTACATTGGCCTCAGTGTGCCACCTGTCAGGAGATTACTTGGACCCGATATGGCATCCCACGTCGGTGTGCTTGTATGCGCGTCAAGCGAACGATAGACACATGCTCGAAACACACTCCCTGAGCCCGGAATCGACCCGCCGAGCGATGGCTGTACGCCATTTCCGGTACCTGACGTCAGGCCACTCGCGACAACGATTTGGGTAGTACCGCCGGCTCGTCGCCCAGTGAGTGAACGATACGCGTGGTTAGCAGCTAAAACACCGTTATTGAGCTTTACCCATGTCACATCAGGGGTGGCTCCCCAGGAATTTGGATCTGATTCAATCGTACAGCGCCACAGGCCGCCATTTGTTGCATCGGCCTTGCCAACAAGAACGTACAGTGCATCTTTGCCTGCTTCGTTTATACAAATCATCGTTCTTGCGTCGAGAAACCCTCCGGCGGGTGCACCCGTGCCAGCGTCGTCGATTCGGGTAAACGTTGGGCTTGTCGTGATGTTCTTGTAAACACCTACGCAAGGGTTATTGTTTGCTGGAGTCATTGCTACTTCTGGCTTTTCGGCGCACGCATACATGACAGCAGAAAACCCGTTTTCAGAGGCGAGCAGGGCGCTAAACGTTCGGCCAATTGAAAACCCCGAGGTAGTATGAAATTCGGTAAACGTATCACCTCCGTTTGTGGTTCGCACAATACCACCCATATTATCGCTGTCTCGTTGCGCTGCTATAAAGACGCCATTGCTTCCGTAGTCGAGAATACGGCGATGCCCTGCTATGCGTCCAGTGCCAACCGTTGCGCTGACATCGCCCCTGTAGGCGAGTGTTTTGAGCTGCCAGATCCCTGAAGCAATGTCTCGTTTTTGAATACCACCGCCAAAATCCGTGCCAGTTAGGAGCCATGCGGTTGTACCGTTGCTGTTCATGGCTGAACACTTGATAAGAAACTGCTCAGGTATGTCAGACGTATTGTAGCCTCGTCCGCGCTGCCACTGAGGCATGGTACCATCAGGACGCTGCCGTGTTACCCCAGCGATATCTACGCCGGTGTACCATGCGGTACCATCGTATACGGCATTCATGTTTGCCCCCGTCGAGTCGAGCGCCGAGCCATACCATTTCCACGTTGCTTGTGGGGTTGCGGTCTGAACCCTCATGTGTCGCCTCGCTGCAATGCTCATGGTTCTAGCATAACAGAGTTTTCTCTTTGTGACGTGCCTAGTATTCTGCGTTTTTACCCTTGACTACCACGCCTTATCCCCATCAGCTTCACCTGATTTGCTGCTCCAATTTTAGCGATTCGTATCGTTTTTGATCTCTATTGCCGCTAGTTATTCTGGTAGCGGAAGGTGAGGTTTTCGACGTAGGCGTTTGCGTTACTTTGTGCGGAGACGGTGATCCGCATGACGACCGTATCTCCACCGACGAACGACGTGCAATCAACCAATCTCGCACAGCGCGAGATATCAGGTCGATAGTAGGGTATAATAGCCACTTGATGAATAATGATAGAATTATTTTGGTTGACAAACCGGCCGGCATGACCAGTTTTGGTGTCGTTGCCCGAATTCGACGAGTTCTTAGTAAGCGTGCAGGCAAAAAGGTCAAAGTAGGTCATACGGGCACACTCGATCCATTTGCAACGGGGTTGATGATCTTGGTGACCGGCAAGGAGTGTCGTAACGCCATGCACTATACCAAGCTCGACAAAGTCTACGAAGCAACATTTGTATTGGGGCAGGTTAGCACGACGGGCGATCCAGAGGGTGAAATAACTCTCTCTGAGCAAGAACTGGCTCCCGCGCCTTCGCTAGCAACGGTTCAAGAGGTAGTAGAGCAATTCACTGGTGAGATCCGTCAGCGGCCGCCGATCTTTAGTGCTATCAAAATTGGTGGTCAGCGTGCTTACAAACTAGCACGTGGCGGCAAAGAAGTGGAGATGCCAGAGCGCACCGTAACCGTCTATTCACTCGATATCCTCGATTATCACTACCCGGAGTTAAAGATACGAGCTCATGTCAGTAGCGGTACATATATTCGCAGTCTGGCTGTCGATATCGGCGAGGCGCTTGGTACTGGCGCGTATTGCCAGCAGCTTCGGCGTAGTAGTATTGCCAAGTGGAACGTCGCGGATGCACAGTCGCTGGCTGATTTCGGCATCGACGACTAGCATAAGAAGTTTGCTATACTACATCCATAATGACCGTCTCACAAAAGCGCAAATTACGGCGATTTTTGTTCATAAAAGAAATGATAATGACCGTGCTTGTAGTCGGTAGCTTCATCTTTTTGGCGCTCGAACATTTTGAACAACTCACGGACTCACAACTTGCTGGGGTAGAGGTGTACGAAATAACGGTCGCCTTCATCTTTCTGGCGGAGTTTTTGTTTGAGTGGTACTATGCCCGCGACCGCCGGAGATACCTCCGGACACACTGGTTTTATCTCATCGCGGCTGTACCGGTGCCAACGACCACGTTTGAGTTGCTCAAGGGTATTCGTCTTCTGAGACTTCTCAAGCTGCTCAAAATCTTTGCCGCCTATCGCTACGAGCACAACACGCGTTTGTTCTCTCATAGGTAGTTGCCATTTACCTCTGGAGCTGCTATAATCGCAACCTATGATATCAAAGGACGATAAAGCAAAAGCGATAGCTTTGACTCAGGTCAACAAAAGTGACGTCGGTAGCCCACAGGCACAGATTTCGATTTTGACGGCTCGTATCAAAGAGGTGACTGAGCATCTAAAGGTCAACAAGCACGACAATATGGCGCGCCGCGGACTGATTCAGATGGTGGGGAGGCGTAAAAGGCTCCTCAAATACCTTGAAAGTACGGACTTTGAGGCCTACAAGGCAACGCTTGACAAACTAGGACTTCGCAAATAAGCCCGCAACCGCTCCCCTCCGCTACATGAGGGGAGTTTTTGTTATACTATGCCTATGACAAGAGTAGATACGATAAAGAGTGTTGTCTTTGCGACTGGCAATCACGGAAAAGCAAAGACGCTCGAGCGCTACCTAAAACATCACAATATAATGGTGCGAGTCGTTCCCAGATTACTCGATATCATAGAACCGCAAGCCGATACAGCCGAGGAAATTGCCCTCATGAAGGGTCGGCAGGCGTACCAGCAGGTGCATGGTCCGGTACTTGTCGATGACAGTTCGTTTCATATCGATGCCCTCGGTGGATTTCCCGGTCCCTACATTAAATACATGCTGACCACCATAGGTATCGACGGCATTATGGCGTTTATGGAGGGTCAGACAAATAGGCAGGCACATTTCCTGAGTTGCCTTGTCTATATTGACGAGAAGGGCAACGAGCATATATTTATCGATGAGCCATTTTGTGGCAGTATAGCTGAGCGGGCCGATACGTATGTACATCCGGAAGAATGGAGTCCATTGTGGCGGATATTTGTCCCCGAGGGTCTGGACAAAACTCTCTCGCAGCTTAGTGCCGGCGAACGCATGCTTACTTCTGTGAAGCGTGAAGAAAATGATGCGTACGCGAAGTTCTGTGGTTGGCTGAAAAGCTCACAGTAAGCGACTGCCATCAGGGGTTTGTCGGACAGCAAAAGAATCTATTGCAAAATATCTCATATCTTGGTATAATAACCAAAAGAATCATGAATTCACTAGATCAAACAGGTGGGAATTCAGAACAACTTGACGGCATCCAACACCTCTGCTTACGCAGCAGTGAGGTGATTGAGTATATATTTACCTAAATTTGCTCGTCAAACTTATTGTATATTGCTGTCGGCTGGTTGGAAGTGACAGCGCCCTCCATGTCCACGGTGCCGAGAAAACTTGGTAGTACCAGCTCAGTTTTTGGGTCGATGAATGCAATCTGAGCAATCTCCTCGAGCCCATGAGATGTTTTTGCAAGATCAATCTCATTAAAGTCATCGACATTTTCGATATTGAAGAAAAATTCTAACTCCTCTTCGCGTCCTTCGCGCACGGATGTAAATTGTTGTATGAATAGTAATTTACCGACCCTTGCCTCAATACCCGTTTCTTCCATGATTTCACGTTTCACGCCGTCATGCAGTGGCTCGAGTGGGTCGAGTCCACCGCCAGGCACGCACCAGTAGCTCGCCTCACCGTTACCCCTACGGTGTTTTACGGCCAATATCTTGCCATTTTTGTATATAATACTGCGTACGTTTACGCGTCGTTTGTCCATTGGTTGCTCCGTATAATTATCAGTGATTAGAGCGCTAGTGGTCGAGCTCGTCTCGACGTATGTCGCAGAGTGGATTCGCAGTGGCACGAATCATCATGAATATATTTTACGAGGATGCTGTAATCTATACAAGTGATGTTATAATTGGTAGTAGAATCAATGTGTAGAAGGTGATAGATAGAAGTTTTTATGAGGAAAGTTTCTACCTGTTACTCTCTACACCTTAGAAAGGAGACACCATATGTCTATTATCAACCCTAATGGCAAGGATATTATTTCCGTATCGACCGATCTTTGCGGCAAGCCGCTCACGCTCGAGGTCAACCGTGTCGGATTTCGTACAACAGCGAGTGTGTTAGTCACCTATGGCGACACTGTCGTACTCGGTACAGCGATGGTGGGGAGCAAACCAGTCGTCCTCGACTATTTCCCCTTGAGCATCGACTATGAAGAAAAAATGTATGCAGCCGGCAAAATCAGCGGCAGCCGCTTTATCAAGCGTGAAGGCCGTCCGAGCGATGAAGCGATCTTGATCGGTCGACTCATTGATCGTCCTATCCGACCACTGTTTCCAAAGGGCTATCGTCAAGAAGTGCAGGTAGTGAGCAGTGTGCTCAGTATGGATCCAAATTTCCGTCCCGACATGGTAGCAATGATCGCGGCGAGTGCTGCGTTGATGCTGACCGGTACGCCGTTTGACGGTCCTGTTGCCGGTCTTCGTGTTGGTCGCGTCGGTGGTGAGTTTAAGGCATTTCTCACTGCTGACGAGCGCGCTCAGAGTGATCTCGATCTCGTCGTTGCAGGCATTGAGTCAGGCATCACCATGGTAGAGGCGGGCGCAAACGAAGTTGCCGAAGATGTCATCATCGATGCGATGCGTTGGGCATTTGAAGCATTCCAGCCAGCGATAGCTTTGCAGCGCGAGCTTGCCAAGAAAGTTGCGCCAGTTGCGCAGGAATACGATCTTGTGCTACCAGACGAAACGATTCAAAAGGAGGTCGATCAATGGGTAGAAGGGAAGCTCGGTGCTGCGCTCCGCAAAGCATACCCCGAGCGCAATGAGCTAATCAATGAGCTTCGCTGGAGTTTCCATGAGGCGATGACTGAGAAAGTTGGTGATGACTATGGTGATGCAAAGGATGAGTACGATGAAGCATTTACCATGGCCGTTCACAAAGATGTTCGTGATGGCATTGTAAAGGATGGGGTGCGTCCGGATGGCCGTAAACTTGACGAGATTCGTCCGCTTAGCAGCGAGGTTGGCCTGTTGCCACGTGCGCACGGCTCAAGCTTATTTACTCGAGGGGTGACGCAGGGACTCAATATTGTGACTCTGGCGCCTCTGAGCTTTGCGCAAATTGTCGATACAATGGAGGTGACTGACGGTGAGCGACGCTACATGCATCATTACAATGCTCCCGGCTATACAGTTGGTGAAGTGCGCCGTCTCGGTAGCCCAGGGCGACGCGAAATTGGACATGGATACCTCGCTGAACGGGCACTTATACCAGTGCTCCCTACCGAAGAAGAGTTCCCGTATGCGATTCGTAGTGTTACAGAGATCATGAGTCAAAATGGCTCAACGAGTATGGCGGCAACCTGTAGTTCCTGCCTTGCGCTTATGGACGCAGGCGTACCGATCAAGCGACCAGTGAGTGGTATCGCGATGGGTCTGATGGTAGATGGTGACACACACTATGTATTATCTGATATTGCTGACGCCGAAGATTTCGCAGGTGATATGGACTTCAAAGTGACCGGCACGGAGCAGGGCATCACTGCTGTGCAGATGGATATGAAAGTCCATGGTCTACCAGTTGATGTCTTGGCTGATGCGATTCGCAAGGCTGGTCCAGGTCGCCAGCACATCTTAGAACACATGAAGAGCACTCTCGCTGAGCCACGTCAAGCGCTCAGCCCGTATGCACCGAGGATCGAGAAGATCAAGATCAACCCCGAAAAAATCGGCGCGGTGATTGGTAAAGGTGGTGAAGTTATCAACAAGATTACCTCTGAGACAGGCGCCATGATCGACATCAAAGATGATGGATTGATCACAGTAGCCAGTAGTGACACGGCGAGTATCGAGAAGGCCCTCGAATGGATTCGAGGCTTGACCGAAGAGCCTGAAGTAGGCAAGATTTATACCGGTAAAGTTGTCACTATCAAGGACTTCGGTGCATTTGTAAACATCATGCCTGGAACGGACGGCATGCTTCATATCTCTCAACTTTCAGATAAGCGAGTCGAGAAGGTAACAGATATTCTCAAGGAAGGGCAGATAGTCAACGTTCTCCTCTCTGGTATTGACGAAAAGGGTCGTCTTAGCCTAACCATGAAGGGTGTAAGCCAAGACCAACTCTAGCGGAACACGCTAGAGTTTGGTATGATGAAGAAAACATAAGGAGAACTACTTGTAATGGACCCAAATCAGAATCAACCCAATCAACCGGTGCCGACCCCAGTTGAACCAGTCGCGCCTGTCCCCGCGTCAGCCCCTATGCAACAGCCTGCACCGATGCCGTTTTCTCCACCGGTAGGAGCTCCTATGGTACCAGCCGCACCACAGAAATCGAAAAAAGGTTTGATCATCGGCCTTGTTTCAGGCTTTGTCGGGTTACTTCTCGTTGCAGGTATTGGTGTAGCAGTTTGGATGATGAACTACTATGTGTCGAAGGATGATTACCAAAAGGCAGCTGATTCTTTCAATAAGATTGTTGATCTTGACTCAAGCGTCGGTTCACTCAGTACCACTACATCAAGCTCGCCAGAGACACTTGACTCAAAGTTTAACGAGTTGAGCACACAGGTAAAAGGCATGGGCGATCTGAGGGCAATCCAAAAGGATGATAAACTCAATAAACTCTACAAGACCTTTAAGGATGAAACTGATAGGGTAGTGGTATTTGGTCATGCTGTTGCAGAGTTTATACGAGCAGCCGACGATTGTAAGAATGTCGAAACAAAAGAAGATGTTCCTGCTTGTGTGACGAAGCTGCGCGCCGTCAAAGACAAAGGTTCGCAGGCGGTCACTGACTACGCTGAAGCACTTTCCAAGTACCTTGAAGATGCGACGAACGGTAAGCTTAACTCATCGGCCTATTATGACGCGACAACTAAGTTTACAAACGACGGTAAGTCGCTCAAGAACGGCTATACTGATAGTGGTAACGCACTCAAAGACGCTATCAACGCAAAGTTGAAATAGACTCTTTGAGACCTTAGTTTCAGACTGATCGCTCCTGTACAATAGTAGAGGAGCGATTTTTTATGACTAAACAAACTGAGATGGCTGCGCTACAAGAAATGATAGTTGCAAAAGAGGTGTGTCCTGAGCTGAGGAGATCGGCGACCCAGTTGGTTATGGGCGCTGGCAGTCTCGACGCCAAAATTGTATTTATTGGAGAGGCACCGGGCAAAAATGAGGACGAGCAAGGGGTGCCGTTTGTGGGTGCAGCAGGTAAGTTCTTAAATGAAATGCTTATTCTGGCTGGAATGAATCGTGACGAAGTGTACATCACAAACATAGTCAAGTATAGGCCACCCAACAATCGTGACCCTCTGCCTAATGAGAAACAAGCCTTCTGGCCTTATCTCATACGCCAGCTTCAAATTATTGATCCTCTCCTCGTCGTGACGCTTGGTAGGCATAGTATGGAGTATTTTCTGCCTGGTAAGAGTATCGGTCAGATTCATGGTCAACCCAAACGAATACAATTTGGTGACAAGAAAATAGTTATCGTACCCCTTTACCATCCAGCTGCGGCGTTGTACAACGGTGGCATGAGACAGCTTCTCATGGATGATTTTGTCAGTTTACCGACCATTCTTGACGCTGCTACTCGTCAATAACAGTATCAAACAGGCAACTGTTAATTTTGCGTGCTTGAAGTGTCCTTTAGAGTAGTTTTGAGAACGGTACGAGCTGCTTCAACCGTTTGTTTCATGGTGTCATTATTGGCTTTGATAGCTGCATCACGGGTAGCAGCTAACGCTTTGATTTGAGGACCAAGTTTTGTATCTTCCTGCTTGGCGGCGCTAAAGGTTTCACGAGCTTGCTTGAGAGATGCCCGGAATGTCTCGACAGTAGTTTGGGGGTTTGTAGCACAAGTAGCTTTTGCAGTCGCGACAGCTGTTTTTACAGAGTTTGTAAATGTAGCAACTCGAGTGTCTACCGCACTGCGGTGAGCAGCGATGAGAGCATCGACTGCTGTACGGTACTGTGTGCGAGCTTTGTCATTTGCTATCTGTCGAGTCTCGATAGCATTTTTAACTGTTTTTATGTAGGTTGCAACTGCAGCCTTTTGTTCGGGAGTTTTTGCAAGTGACTCTAGCTTTGAGAAGTTTTCATCTCGCTTTGTTTCCCACGTTTTACGATCGGCCATGAGTTTCGCATCTACCGAGCTTCGGTTGGAAGAGCGTTCTTTGTCTGCTGTATCACGCGTTGACGATAGTTTGCCTGAGCGGCTGGAGATTTCACCAGATGTTTTGGTTGTGATGTCGCTCAGTGAGCGGCAAAAACTGCTCTGTCCGCCTGTCGTCGTCGGTTGTTGGTTGTCTGGTTGTGCTTCTATTGCGAAAGACAGCGTAGGAACAAATGCTATCGCGAAGCTGAGACTGACAAGAGAAGTGGTATGTTTAAAACTTTGTTTCATCATAGGCTCCTGAAATATTGTCGACTTCCTTACTGATTGTTTCAACTTCCTTGGTATCTTGGGCCGTCTGTTCTGACGCATCGGTGATGTCGCGACTAGATTCATCAATAAGCTGTGAGTTAATCGCATCTTCTGGAGTGAGCGTGGTGGAAGTGGGCGTCTGGGTGGTTTTTTGTTGTGTTGCCACTGGCTTTTGGGTGTTTGACATGTACAGGTAGGCAACCACCAGCGCAGCAATAATGACGATAGCGAGGGTGATTAGTATAACCAAGCGCTTCTTTGATGAGGAACGCACGACAGGTAACGTTTGAGGAGATGAAGGTGATGTAGCCTCGAGCTCCTCGCCCAGGGGTGATTCGGGCGCTGTTATTGGTGATTGTTCTGACGGCAAGCTCGGTGGTGGGGTCTGCTCAGCCTCGGTTGGGGGGTTGGGAGCATTTGTATCCATGTGGTCAGTATAGCAAAATTTGCTTAAATCTGCTTATGACTATCAATATACTTATGGTTTGGAACGAAAACGTCGCTTGCTACAATGGCCAGTATGTCCAGTTACGAGGCGAAAAAGCCAATCATTGATACTATCCTGGCGAATCATCGTACCGAAAACCTTGGTAGGATCGTCGACGCACTTTCTGATTCTGACGGATCGATACTGGCGCTTGAAGCTGCTGGCAAAACGAAGGCAGAACGCGCTTGCATTGAGCGAGCACTCAATGCTTTTTTGGCGGGTAACCCCTGTCAAGAGGACATGGAGTTTCTGATAGAGATAGGCGACGGCCTATTTGATCGAGTTGCGACGCGTTTTGAGGGTACAGGAAAAAAGCTTTACCTTGTTGATGCCTCCTGCGAGGACAGGGTGTTTCGCTATATTCATCGCTCCGATCAACAGTTTGATTCGCTTGAAACCCTAATAAATAGGGACGCGGATATTGATCTCCTGAGGCATGTGATGCGATGCCTGGTGGTAGTGGATGCGAGAGCAGTTGCACTGAGAGACCGCCTAGTGGCGCGCCAGGTGCGACAAATTACGCAGATACATCCTGGTGAGAAGATAACGCTCTTTCAGGGTGCAGTTCATAGCCGAGTGAGTCATGAGTTGGCGCGGACCGCCAGTGTCTCACGGCTATTTGTACCGTCATTAGCGGAGGAGACAACGTATCATCCTCAAGTAAAGATGAGCTATGAAGGGTACAACCATGCATTGCGACAGCAACTTTTTCTCGGTAGTATAGCTGATGATGTGATCGACGAGTCATTACTTCAATTTATGCTCCTCTACGAACAGATACGGCCGTAATGGTTGCATTTCGTAAAAAATTGTGCTATACTGCAGGGTAATTGTCAGAGGGGTAGCTCGTCTTATCGTCGATACCAACCTCTCACACCTCATTTTGAAATTATTTTATACACAATAACAAGGAGAACAAATAATTTATGGGTCAACGACGACTCTCAAAACCGCAGGCAGACGATGCCAGCAAGCGGCCAATGGCCGCTAAACAAAAATCAAACAATAGCGTGCTCAATGCGACAACCACCCGCAAGGGAGAGGTGTTTCGGGCCCAACGACGTACCAGTGACAATGTCAATATGCAGGCAAGCCAGCATATGATCAATGTACCAGTCAACAAATCTATTTATAACGGCTATGGCGGCAAGCAATTTAGCCTTGTCGACCAGCCAAAACGGCCGCGGGCGCCCCGCCCAACCCTCAAGATCATCCCAATCGGTGGAGTTGGCGAAATGGGTATCGGCAAAAACATGACGGCCATTGAGTTCGACAACGATATCATCATTATCGACATGGGCTTTCTGTTTCCGGGTGCTGATTATCCGGGGATCAACTATATTACCCCAGATATCACGTGGCTTGAGGAGAACAAACATCGTATTCGCGGCCATGTGTTCACTCATGGACACCTCGATCATATCGGGGCGTTCCGGCACTTGGTGCCAAAGATTCCAGCGCCAGTCTATGCCAGCAAATTTACCCTTGGTATGCTGCAGCGTACGATGGAGGAAACGGATGGGGCGTATACGCCTGATTATCGTGAGCTCAACCCAGAAGCGCACGATATCGTACAAATCTGTGATTCATTTAGTATCGAACTAGTTCGCGTCAATCACTCGATTCCAGATGCGACTGCTGTGGTGGTGCGTACGCCTGTCGGAAACATTTTATCGAGTGGCGACTGGCGCATCGAGGAAAACCCGGTTGACGGAAAGAAATTTGATTTACCTCGGCTGAGCGAGATCCAACAAAAAGAAGGCTTTTTGGTTTTTCTGAATGAATCAACCAACTGTGAGAGTGATGGCACACATACCCACGGTGAATTTGATATCCAACACAGCATGGGTGAGGTGATGGAGAAGTGGCCCAATAGCCGCGTCATTATCTCAAGTTTCTCGAGCCAGTTACATCGTATGCAAATGATTCTGGAGGAAGCGCAGCGCCATGGTCGCAAAGTCGCTTTTGCTGGCTATAGCATGATCCAAAACCTCGAAGTTGCTCTGCGCACTGGCGCGATCAAGGTCCCCAAAGATACTGTTGTCAAGATGGAAGATATCATCAAGCTTCCTGATGGCAAGGTGACCATTGTTTGTACTGGAAGCCAAGGAGAGTTTAGCGCTGTCCTCAATCGCATGGCGACGGGTGCGCACAAGTATATCAAGATAAAAAATAGCGACGTAGTGGTCTTTAGTTCAAACCCCATTCCGGGTAACGAAAAATACGTTGTTCGAACGGTTGACGGGCTGATGCGTGAGGGTGGAGAGATCATCCAAAACGGCAAAACACATCTCACCGGAGTTGGCCCGCTTCACCTCAGTGGTCATGGCTATTATGACGACCATGTTCGCGTTATCCAGGTCGTCAATCCGACGTACTATATTCCAAATCATGGTGAGTTCCATATGCTCGTTCACAATGCAGAGCTTGCCGAAAAAGAATGCGGTATACCGAGAGAAAATATCTTTGTGTGTGACGCGGGCGACGTGGTTGAGTTCGATCACGAGGGCGCGCGCAAAATCGGTCGCGTACCGGTCGGCGGCGTTATGTACGACGATGCAGGAGAAGTCGTCAGCGAGGTGGTGTTGAAGGATCGTATCCACATGAGCCAAGAGGGCATGTTTGTAGTGGTACTAACAGTACAGCGTGGTACCGGTCGGTTACTCACCAGCCCCGACATCATCAGCCGCGGATTTATCTATCTGCGTGATAGCGAGGAATTGATGGGGATGATACGAGCCTATCTCAAGCAAAAGGCGGCGCGTGCTTTTGCTGGCAGATACGATCTCGATGTTATCAAAAAAGAGATTAAGGATGAAGTGACACACATCCTCTACGATCAAACACGTCGTACTCCAATTGTGATCCCCGTCGTCAATGAAATTGGCGTAGTGAGTAAAAACCAACCTCAGCCCCAAGTAAACAGCCAGCGACCCGAACAGGTCTCTCGCACACCATTGCCGCGTCCAGCACGGCGTCCATTTCCACCTAAGCAGCACCCTGATTCAGAGGTGACCGAGCCACACATTCGGGTCGGTGGACACAGCTACTAGATAATTACACCGGACAGACTAGCTTGCATTTTGTAGTAATTTATGCTACAATGTAACTATACTCATCAGATAGCAAACAGAGTACAATAGATACCAGTTATGGCAAAAAAATCGACGCGAAATAGGGGAAAAAAGAAACAACCAGATACTCCGCAACATACGTTGCCGACGGGGTTCTGGTCGCAAGTTGTCGCCGTCTTTTTGATCGCGTTTTCACTACTCCTTATCGTTTCATGGTTTGGCGCCGGCGGGCCGGTATTTAACTGGATACTGGATGCATCGCTGCGGGTGATTGGCTACGCCACCTATGTATTGCCGTTTGTCGCTACCTATGTCGCCATACAGGTGTTTCGTGTTGAGGAAAGCCGTGTCCCCAGTGTCCTCAAGTTTGCGTCGTTGCTCCTGGTTGCCTGGTTTGCGGGATTATTTGGGCTGCTACGCAAAGACGGCGGTCCTTCTACGGGCGGTACCGTTGGCGATGGACTTAATTCAGCGATGTCGTCACTCGTCAACGCACCGGTGGCAGCGTTTATCTATGTACTACTGATACTAGTTACCGGTCTCTTTATGCTGCGGGTATCTCCCGGAACGCTTATCAGGGGTATCTGGCGGCTGATTCGTGGCGACAAAACTGAAGACCAGGCAAATAGCGATATCATGCGTAAAGCAGCCGGGGAAGGTGCAAAGTCTGGCTCGATGGCTGATTTCAAGCTCAACGCCGGTGTGCCGATGCTTACCCCCGCCGAACAAAAGAAATTGTCGAGCCTCAAAAATAGCGTAAAACCTGACAAAGAGGCCGAAGAAAAAGCTGCCATGCTGGCGGTGAGTGACCCCAACTGGAAGTTTCCAGGTGTGGAATTGCTCGAGAAGAAACAGAGTCCAGCCGATGCCGGAGATATCCAGCAGAATGCGCATATCATTCAGGATACACTACGTGAATTTAGTATTGATGTCGAGATGGAAGGCGCCAACATTGGGCCAAAGGTGACACAATATACTCTCAAACCGCCTGCGGGTATCAAGCTCAGTCGCATTACCGCGCTTGAGACAAATATTGCCCTCAACCTTGCGGCAAGTAGTTTGCGCATTGAGGCACCGATTCCTGGTCAGAAAGCTGTCGGTATCGAAGTTCCAAATCGCAAAGCTGCCGATGTGCGACTGAGGGGAATCCTCGAGAGTAGTGATTGGAAGCGTGCGGACGAACCGCTGTCATTCGCGATTGGCAAAGATATATCGGGTGCACCGATGGTGGGTGAACTCAACAAAATGCCACACTTGCTGATCGCCGGTCAGACGGGAAGCGGTAAGTCTGTCATGATCAATACACTGCTCTGTAGTCTCCTGTATCGCAATAGCCCAAGTGATATGAAGTTGATTTTGGTTGACCCGAAACAGGTTGAAATGGCTCCCTATGCCGACATTCCACACCTCCTGACGCCAGTGATTGTGGAGCCAGAAAAAACCATCAGCGCGCTCAAGTGGGCGACAAATGAGATGGAGCGTCGCTACACACTTCTGGCTGAGGAAAAAGTGCGAGATATTGCGAGTTATAACGAAAAAGTCAAAAACAAGCACGTCAGTATTGCTGATGAGGACGGCAATATGCAGGAAGTCGACAGAGGTACGATGCCCTACATCGTTATTGTTATTGACGAGTTAGCCGATCTCATGATGGTTGCAGCGCGCGATGTTGAGGCGCTCGTAGTGCGAATTGCACAAAAGGCCCGTGCTGTGGGTATTCACTTAGTTCTGGCGACTCAGCGTCCGAGCGTCGACGTTATCACCGGTCTTATCAAAGCCAATATTCCGGCACGGATCGCATTTACGGTTGCTTCTCAAGTAGACTCTCGTACTATTCTCGACCAAATTGGCGCCGAGAAACTTCTCGGACAGGGAGACATGCTTATGAAGACGGCAACCATGCCAAAACCGAAGCGTGTTCAAGGGGCATGGGTAATGGATAGTGAAGTGCACAAGATAACCGACCACCTGCGGATGCAGAGCGCGCCGCAGTATAACGATGAGATTATTAGCCAACCGGTTCATCTCAATGGCAAAGGCGGTGTCGTCATGGACTTCGATCATGAAGGCGGTGACGATATGTTTAGAGATGCGGTACAGGTTGTTATTCAGAGTCGCAAAGCCAGCACGAGTCTGCTGCAGCGTAAACTACGTGTGGGCTACGCGAGGGCTGCTCGCATTATCGAGGAAATGGAAGAACAGGGAATCATCGGTCCGGCTGATGGGGCACGACCGCGCGATGTACTGATCACGAGCATGTCTGATCTTGATGCAACGAGTAGTATAGAGGACGACACACTCTAACTACGCGGCGGTATATTCGCCGAGAAGAGTGACCTGGTGGTCACTTTTTTCGATTTTTGCGACGACATCATAGAGAGGTTCGCCTGCACAGTCAACGTCGATAAAGAACTTGTATTGCCATGGTTTGCCAAGGATTGGCTGTGACTGGAGTTTGGCAAGGTTAACACCAGCATCTGCAAAGACTTGCAGGACCTCGACAAGTGCACCTGGTTTGTGGCTCGTGGTCACTACAAGCGATGCTTTTGATGATTCGGCTGGTGTATCAGTGGGTTCAAGAATGAGAAAACGAGTACTATTGTCTTTGTGATTTTGGATGGACCGAGCAAGGATCGACATATCGTAGAGTGCCGCGGCTTGGCTGCCAGCGATAGCAGCCATGTCGCGGCGGCCTTCTGTTTTGATATATTCCACAGCACCAGCCGTATCGAAAAACTCTATACATTCGGCATCGGGAAGATGTACGGATAGCCATTGCCGGCATTGAGCGAGCGCAACAGGGTGAGAGTACACTTCGGTAATGTCTTTGAGAGATGCGCCGGGGTGTGTGATGAGCATTTGATCGATTGCAAGTTTGACCTCACCAATAATCGGCGCTTCACACTCCTCGATAAGCTGATAGACTTCATTGATACTCCCAAAGATAGTGTTTTCTACTGCTGTGACGAGTGCATCGGCCTCACCAGAATCAAAGGCTTCGAAGGCATCGCGAAAACTGGTACAGGGGACAATTGTCACGCTATCGCCATACCACTGCTTAGCTACTTGCTCGTGGAAAGATCCTGCCTGGCCTTGGATTGCAACGTTCATAAGGTTCTATTGTACATCAGGTCTAGTGTTTGTTGCGAAAATGAGGTATAATATCACTGTTATTAACCTAGAGTTGTGTGAAACAGCACAACTATCCATACGGATTCCAAAGGAGGTTCCTATGAAGGAATACGAACTTACGGTTCTTATTCATCCTGATCTCGAGGTAGATCTCGAGGCGCCACTCGCAAAAGTGCGCAAACTCATCAAAGATAATGGCGGATCGGTCACCAGCGAGGACAACTGGGGCAAAAAGCGCCTGGCATATCGTATAAAGGGACAGGATTTCGCTGTCTATGTAGCGATGGATGTATCACTGCCGGCAGAAGCACCGCTCAAAATCTCAAATGTTCTCAATATTACTGATGAAGTGCTCCGCTACTTGTTGGTAAAAGTTGACGTGAAAGGTCGCGCCCTGCTGGCTGAAGCAAAAGCTCGCGCTGGAAGCGACGATCAACAGAGTGACGAAGAATAATTTATAACAAATAGGTGGAGGAGGGCCATATGGCAAAGGGGTTCAACAAAGTAATCTTGATGGGCAATCTGACGCGCGATGTCGAAATTCGCACGACCACGAGTGGTCAAACTGTCGCTAATTTTAGTTTGGCAGTCAGCCGCAGCTGGAAAGATCAAAACGGCCAAACCCAAGAGCAGACGAGTTTCATCAACTGTGTCGCGTGGGGGAAAGTTGGCGACATCATCGCCCAGTATACCAGTAAGGGAACACCGCTTCTCGTGAGCGGCCGACTTGACCAGCGTAGCTATGAAGACAAAGACGGCAACAAACGCCAGGCTGTCGAAGTCAATGTCGAAGACTTCAACTTTATTGGCGGCGGCAACCGTGGTGATGACACGTCGGCGGCTGCACCTGCCAAAAGCTCGTCAAGCAAATCAAAGGATGTGGTTATCGAAGATATCGATGACAAACCAATTGATCTAAGCGAAATACCATTTTAAGGAGAATGTAGAGTGAAACGATTTAAGAAAGATGCACCGGTGTACTTTGACTATCGAGATGTCAAAACACTGATGCGCTATATCAATGTCTATGGACAAATTGAACCGATCAGTAAGACTGGTCTTAGCGCAAAGCAGCAACGTCAATTGGCTGTTGCCATCAAGCGGGCACGCCACCTTGCATTGATGCCATTTGTTGCACAGGGATAATTCCTTATGAAGCCTGAGCGTCAAACGGCACTGACCTTTACGCTCGACGAAATTGCCGAGCAGCTTCAAGATGCGATTGGGCTGGCGGAGGCTGTTACAGCGGTCGATGCGCTGCAGCGCTACGCGATTGATAGGGATGAGCGCCAGGCAACCCACGAGCGGTTAGAAGGAGCCGTCTTGTTTCTCGAGGAGGCTTACCGGTCCTGGAGTGGGCAGGTAGACCCCTATGAAGCATCAGATGAAGCAAAGGTGTATTTACTGGAATTGCGTGGAAAAGACATTGCGGACACGCTTGATGCACGGATACGAACCCTTGCGGCTTACGCGGTAGTGTATGGAAATGCTGGCAATGGCTATGAGGGGCTAGTGGAGCGGTTTAAAGAAGTTGGCGTCAGCGAAGAGTCGGTCGTAAGACTGGTCAGAGAAGCGCTCATTCGTGCCTACGGCGAGAAGGGTGTACTAGCAGAGGGAACGACACTTGAGGCGATTGACGCCGACGAACTCATGTATGGCGAGAGCGTCGCGACGGTCTATGATCGTGCGGGGCTCGATGAGTTACGCAGCGAGCTTGAGGCGCGCGGCTATGCCGTTCGGACAACGTTTGATGATGAGGATAGCTGATGGGCTATACACTACCAGTCCACGATGATCAGTTAAAAGCGATCATTACCGAATACCCGACACCATTTCACCTCTATGATGAGCGAGCGATTCGTGACCGCGCGCGACTATTGCAGCGAACAATGAATGAGGCGGGGGTACCAAGGTTCCAAAATTATTTTGCCGTCAAGGCACTGCCAAATCCCGAGATTCTCAAGCTGCTCGTTCAGGAGGGAATGGGCGCAGACTGTAGTAGTCTCGCTGAGCTGGCGATCGCCGAAATGTGCGGGCTATCGGGTGAACAAATCATGTTTTCGAGCAACGATACAGCGCTCGATGAGTTTGGTTATGCCTCGAGCCTTGGAGCGATTATAAATTTTGACGATCTATCGATGGTGCAGCCTTACATCGACTCCTTTGGTGCACCAGGGGTCGGTTGTTGTCGTTTTAATCCTGGTGATATTGAGTTTGGCGGTGTGAACGTTGATATCATCGGCAATCCGCGAGAAGCGAAGTACGGTATGCCACTTGATGATATGATTACCGCGTACAGGCAGCTCAAAGAAGCAGGAGTGACGCGGTTTGGTATTCATACCATGCTACTGAGCAATGAACTCGATTGGCGCAATCATGAGGAAATTGCTGACGCACTCTTTGGGGCGGCAACCGCTATAGCGCGCGAAGTTGGCATCAATGTTGAGTTTATCAACCTCGGCGGCGGAATCGGCGTGCCGTACCGCCCCACTGAGCATGAATTTGACCTCACCGGGTTCGCTAGTGCCCTCAAAAGACTCTACGACGCACATGATCTGGAGCGCATTGGCAGTCCGCGTATTGTTATGGAAAATGGTCGCTATATTACGGCCGACAGCGGCTACCTGATCACGACAGTTGCCAATATCAAACGGACACATAAAGTATATGTAGGGTTAGACGCAAGCATGAGCGATCTCATGCGGCCCGCCCTCTATGGGGCCTACCACCATATGAGCGTGCTCGGTAAACCGCATGATACTGATCTTGAGGAAGTTGATGTGACGGGGAGCTTGTGTGAAAACAACGACAAGTTTGCGATTGATCGGATGTTACCGCATCTCGAAGTCGGGGATGTGCTTGTCATCCACACCACGGGCGCACACGGTCACGCCATGGGATTTCAGTACAATGGCAAATTGCGTCACGCAGAGTTATTGCTGGACCCTGGGGGAAGCGTGCGAATGATACGTCGAGCAGAAACGCTCGAAGATTATTTTGCAACACTTACTCAGAAAGGAAATTATCATGTACCAACCAACTGATCTCAAAAAAGGCACCGTCTGCCAGATTGATGGCAAGCCATATCGAGTCGTCGAGTATGCGCAAAAAGTCATGGGTCGCGGCGGCAGTATCGTCAATGTCAAGCTGAAGAACTTGATCGATGGCAGTGTCATTCCAAAGACGTTCAAGGGCCAAGATAAAATCGAGACAGCCGAAGTGCACAACAAAACTGTCCAGTATCTCTATAATGACGGCGAAACCTTCTTCTTCATGGATCCGGAGAGCTTCGAGCAATTCGAGTTATCGAGTGACGTCGTCGATGAAGCGAAGAACTATCTCAAAGAAGGTGACGAACTCAGTCTCCAGTTTTTTGGTGATCGCGTGATCACTGTTGAGTTGCCAAAAAACCTCTATCTCGGAGTGACTTATACAGAAGACGTGGTGAAGGGCGACACTACCTCGAGTGTTCTCAAGGATGCAACGGTGGAAACGGGGCTTGTCGTCAAAGTGCCGTCATTTATCAAAGTCGGTGATATTATTTCGGTAGATACAGCAACTGGCGAGTATCGTGAACGCAAGAAGTAGGGTGTGTGCCAACTACTGAGAAGTTTGTAACTGTAGCGCTTGTGTCACCCGGTGAGCTTGGTGACGCGTTCGAAAAGATACCACCTCATATTACGCTATGCCCACCGTTTCGTGCAGATCCAGGGAGGCTGGATGAGTATCATGACCGTATGCGAGCAGTTATGGAGGAAAATCCTACCGGTATCCAGGTGGTCGATAGCGAGCCGCGTATGTACGGCGACACCGCACAAATACCTGTTGAAAAGACATGGGTGCCGCTTCTTGGCGGGGGGTTTCCTATTCACCTGGGCGCTTTTATTGGAGCACAAGCTATCGGGGGATCACCCGATGAGTCGTATGCACTTCACGGGTGGAGTCCGCATATTTCTCGCGTAGAGGGATTTGTCGTACCACCCGTTCCATTTAGCCTTCATGAGGTGCACTTGCTTTGGTATCGATCAGATGGACTAAAGAGGATAATAGGTGTATACGCATCCGACTACAGCCATATATTGGAGTACAAAGAGTGGTAAAGTATCGATTAGATCGACTAATGACAAAGCGACAGTTAGTACCGACACGCTCTCAAGCAGAGAGCTGGATTCGTCTCGGGCGGGTAAAGGTGAACGGTGCCGTCGTTACGAAGCCGGGGTCATTTGTTGATGAGGCTGCTTCTGTCTCGCTGGATGCTCCCGAACAGTATGTCAGTCGCGCTGGGTTGAAACTAGCCAGTGTGGCAAATGCGCTTGGCATTCGGTTTGCCGACAAAGTAGTGCTCGATGTGGGGAGTAGCACCGGTGGATTTACGGATTACGCGCTGCAACACGGAGCGCGGAAAGTCTATGCGGTCGATGTCGGCACCGATCAGTTGCACCCAAGTTTGCGGGGCAATCCACACATCGAACTACACGAAAAAACTGATATACGGAATTTTCAGCCCAAAGAGTGTCCTGATATCGTCGTCATGGATGTATCATTTATTAGCGTGCGAGAGTTGTTGCCTTACATTATGACGATTATCGGTGCACATACCCAGGTAGTAGTTATGGTGAAACCGCAGTTTGAGGCAGCGCGAACCCAAATAGGGAGTAGCGGTGTGATCAAAAATGATAAGGTACGACGAGAGATTTTACTCGGCTTTGAGTCGTGGATACGGTCATATTTTGTCATACAAAAAAAGGCCGATAGTGAGGTGAGGGGGAGTCGTGGTAATAGGGAACGATTTTATTTACTAGCGCGCACAAAAACTTTACAAAAATACTAGACTATGATATTATTCGTAAGACAATACTCTCGAGGTGGAAATCGATGAGTAGCGTTGTAGTACCCCGATCGGGTTGTAGCAATCAAATGCTCCCCGCCGGGGCGCATTAACAATCCGATCATCTCACAAGCACAACAGAAGGAAGTGATGATTAGGTGACTCTCGCCACATCATGGCGGCGCGTGCTGGGTGTCCTTGGGACGTCCATCTCGCTCGTCGCGCTTGGGATGTCCTTCGGGGCGCCCCAGGCAAGCGCACACACCGGCGATCTCGCGGGTGTGGCGGTATGCCAGCCGGACGGGAGCTACAAAGCTCCCGTCAAGCTGGTGACTGCTAACGTCCCCGCTGGCAACAGCGGGTCGACCATGTGGAAGCTGGGTACGAACAGCTTCCAAGGTACGCCAACCAGTGCCGCCGGAATGGACCGAGGTCCCGTGGCGTCCGTGGGTAACACCACGGTCACACTGGGCACGCTGTCGTTCCCAGGCACCACCACGGGTTCACCGTGGGTGTATGCCTACACCACGTGGTCTCCGGATGGCTTCGCACGCGGTTCCGATGGGCAAGTGACCGGAATGGACGGCAGCTGCAAGGCGGCACTCAAGGATGTCACGCCCAACGCCCCCAAGGTCACGGTGGTCTGCGACCCTAACAACGACCTGGTCGACACGACCGAGCAGCCCGCCGGGCTCAAGCTCGTGTCGTCCGGCACCTGGTCGTCGGGCAAGCGCACCGTCATCTACGAGCCGACCGAGGGCTACAAGGCCAAGGCCGGCAACGGGTTCACCGTCAACGACAAGGGCCAGCTCGTCCTCGAGCTGACCGACTCCGCGACGGTGTGCCCGGTCACCACGACCGACCAATGCGTCACCACCGTCGGCTTCCCGACCGACGCGGTGGTGTACGCCGACGTCCATACGGCGGCTGACAGCCCGGTGGACAACATCATCACGTCGGGCCCCTTCACGGTCAACACGCAGTTCACGGTCGCCGTGCCGACCGAGAATTACAAGTTCACCGTCATCCGGATCGTCGCCAAGGACGGTACGGTGCTCAAGACCCAGCAGGTCACGAGCACCACCGCCTGCAACACGGTGATCCCCAACAACCCCGGTCCCCGCACCGTCACTGGCGCGGTTCAGAAGGGGGCGGCCAACTGCACGACCCACGAGGTCGAGCAGTTCCGCATCGACACGACGATCCCGCAGGTCTGGGACGCCACCGCCAAGGTGTACGTCGACGACCCCGACAAGACGCACTGGACCACGGTCCGGGTCGACTTGCCGGTTCGGCCGATGACGCCCGACGAGGTCAAGGCGTGTCCGTTGAACACGACCGACCAGCTACCTCATACGGGCAGCAACGTCGGTCCGGCCCTCGGGGTCAGTGTCGGTCTGATGGCCTGCGGCATCCTCCTTTGGCTGTTCGGCGGTAGACGGCGCCGCCGCGCTGAGGGATGATCGGACGCTAGCTTGTTAACCTTCGGGTTGACGAGCTAGCACATAACCCTGGCACCTCGTCTCTTGTAGCAATACAAGAGACGAGGTGACCAGGTTGTTTTTATTTATACGAATTTATTTACTGACGTTGAACCGAAATTCAACGATATCATTTGGTTGCATGACATAGTCACGGCCCTCAGTACGAACTTTTCCGGCTGCTTTGGCAGCTACTTCGCTGCCTGCCGCGATGAGATCATAATAATCAACTACTTGTGCCGCGATGAAGCCGCGCTCAAAGTCACTATGGATCACACCCGCTGCCTGCGGTGCTGTCCAGCCTTGATGGATAGTCCAGGCCCGCACTTCTTTTTGGCCCGCGGTGAGATAACTCTGAAGTCCGAGTACGTCGTAGGCAGCATGGATCATCTGCACCAGCCCCATCTCGGGTACAGCATAACTCGCAAGGAGTTCGGTGGCATCGCTGGGACTGAGGCCTTTGAGTTCGTCCTCTAGTTTTGCGCAGATAAACAGCGCGGGATTGTCTCCAGCAAGCTGGCGGAGCCCATTCTTTGCATCATCATTCACGAGCATTTCTTCATTAACATTAAATACGTAGATAACAGGTTTTGCGGTCAGGAGATGAAGATCATCGATGTATTCATGAATAATATTTTTACTCACTGACAGCGGGATACCCGCCTCAAAATTACGTTTGATACCTTCGATATAATCTAGGGCATCACGTACCTTTGGGTTAGCCTTTACTTCTTTCTGAAGACGACTTATACGCGTCTCGATGGTTTGCAGGTCGGCGAGAATAAGCTCGGTGTTGATTGTTTCGATATCACGGCTTGGGTGCACTCCATTGTCGACATGGATGATGTCGTTGTTTTCAAATGCCCTGACAATGTGGATGATGGCATCACACTGGCGGATATTTGCCAAAAACTTGTTGCCCAACCCTTCGCCCTTACTGGCTCCGGCAACCAGCCCGGCGATATCAACAAAGGTAACGCTTGCCGGAATAATCTTTTCTGAATTGTACATTTTTGCCAATACGTCTAGGCGATCGTCCGGAACAGGTACCGCGCCTGTATTTGGCTCGATAGTTGCAAACGGATAATTGGCGGCCAAAATGTCGTTGTTGGTAAGTGCATTGAATAGCGTAGACTTGCCAACGTTCGGTAAGCCAACAATGCCTATGCTTAACATTTAACCCAATCTTTCCGTCGCTCAATACTGGAATTTTGCCCCATACAGTCACTTCTTCCTTAGTCGCAATAATCTTAGTTACTATTTTCTGGATGATGTTGTCTTTTGACGTTTCATCAAGCTCTTCAACTAATTTTACCACGCCTGACAGGAGTTTATCCAGGGGTAGGGACACATGGTTGGCTTTTTCGTCCTCGAGTGCAGCAAGTTCGTGCAGTAGGGCGCTACGCTTTTCGTCGAGCTGGTACTTCTCGTCCTTGTAGTCTTTTTCGGACATGTCACCATCGCCATACAGTTTTATATAACGACCATGCTTTTCATCAATGACCTTTATCTGAGCCTTTACTAAGTCGATTTGTTCATCTACTGGGGAGGCTTTCGCTTGCCATCGCTTTGCTTGGTCCATCAGCAGGTCTGGTTGCAGCAACAAACCCTCAATACTGTCCCAAACCAGCTTATCCATAACAGGGACGTTGATACCGTGCTTGCATGGCTCGTCATTGCCAATATGTTGGTGTGTCTGACGCCTCGTGCAACGGTAATAACGGCTATTATTGGCAGGGTCGCCAGTACGAGCCATCCCACAAGTACAGTAGACTAGCCCTCGGAGAAGGTAGTGATTTTTCTTGTTATTGCGAGGAGCGAACTTTTTGTTTCGTGCAAGTTGTACCTGTGCTCTGTCGAAAAGCTCTTTGTCGATGATTGCAGGAACCACGACTTTTAACCAGTCACTTTTAGGCCGAGCAATTCGGCTACCTTTTAGGTGTTTGCGGTATTTCTCGACTTTGCGAGGATTCCTTGTTTCAACGGATTCGGTTTTGTTGTAATAGTGCTCACCAAAGTACGTACTATCGCGGAGTATTCTATCTATAACACTCGTCGACCAGTATCCAGACTTTTGTTTGAGTGGGGCAATGCCAAGCTTGTGGAGCTGCATCTTGATACCGTATTTCGACATCCCATTGGCTGACCAGTTAAAAATCTTCTTGACCACCTCTGCTTGCTTGTCGTTAATGGAGAAGTAGCCATCGCGAGCATCGACACCCTTTTTAATACGGGGATGGTAATCATACCCATATCGTGGCTGATAGCCGAGGAGCTTCTTACTTTCTTTGACTCGGCGTATTTTACCGATTCTCATGCGCTCGGTAATCTTCACACGCTCATACTCGTGGAACAGCCCCATGACGCCACCCATAAGTCGCTCCTCAGTGGTTTCACCGTTGATGTCGTGAAGGCTCATGACTTCTACGTTGTATTTCCTGAGTTCTTCTATCACAATCTCTTGGTAAACGAACTTTCGTGCAAGACGCCCTCTGTCGTAGATGTATAAGACGTTGAACTTACCATCAGCGGCGTCGGCTCGCATTTTGTCGAGGGCAGGACGCTCAAGTATAGCGCCGCTCCAGCCTTCGTCTTTGTAGATACACTCAGGGGCAAGGTAAGCATTTTCATCTTTGCCTATATGTTCCATAAGCTCCATGTGCTGGTTTTTGATCGTTTCTTCTTTTTCTTGGTTTTCGGTGCTGACCCGCATGTATACTGCTACTTTTTTCGTTGTCATATCGTTAATACCTCTCTTATAATTATAATTTATCTGAAACATCTTCGCTATTTGTCAAGTACATAGCTTCG
>OFQZ01000013.1_pt1 | contig 54725 bp, 58 predicted proteins | sample 1543011 | NCBI WGS metagenome assembly OFQZ01 (sample SAMN07774216, study PRJEB24372) | wastewater metagenome | isolation source: Exp Tend NO 0WW | collected 2016-02 | reverse complement strand
GATTGCCGCAGGCAATCTTCACCCCAAATGCTTCACTCGGGTGTTCGATTCTAATAACGAGCCACGCAAAAAGCCCACCTATTGGTGAGCTCTTAGCGTGGCTGGGGATGAGGGATTCGAACCCCCGAATGCCAGGACCAGAACCTGGTGCCTTACCACTTGGCGAATCCCCAGTATGCATATATTATACCTGAAATGTGCGGGAGTTCGAATCGGATTCGACCCACGTCCCGCGGGCCCGCGACTCAGTCAAATAAGCACAGCTTATTTGTGAGATCGCCTTGCAGATTGCCGACGGGCAATCTTCACCCCGAATGCCAGGACCAGTCTGCTCATCAATTTCCTTCAGAAATTGCTCGCAGACCCGCCTCAGTCGGTGAGCCCCAGGCTCATCCGGCTTCCGGCCTTGCGAACTGCCCCCATGGCAGTTCTCACCTGGTGCCTTACCACTTGGCGAATCCCCAGTAGTAGTGGAATTATATCACCGCAGGAGAGCTAACTCAAGGGGGGCAGTGGAGGAAATAAAGAGGTATTGACAAATATACTTTACTTTGGTAAAATGTATCTCATGAATACCTCTACCGTATGGAAGTCACCAGAAGCGAAGCGATTTTCGCAGGTGCTTGCTGGTATTGATGACATAGCGCTCATGCAAGCATTTTTGCGTGACGTGATGACAGAAAAAGAAATACGTGAAGTCAGCACCCGTCTAAAAGCAGCATCGCTCCTACGAGCTGGATACACATACGACCAGATCGTCAAAGAAACGCGTTTGTCGACACGTACCGTTGCGCGTATTCGTGACTGGATGGATAATGGCGCCGGAGGCTACCAAGCAATTCTCTCTGGTGATCATGCCCATACACCGCCAGTTGATGTCGGCTAATTTCTATCTATTCAGATGTATGAAGCGCCGGCATTAGCTGGCACTTTGCTTATGCATCACTAAAAACGAAGGGATAGATATGAAAAGGAAATTACAGATAGGAGTATTTGGATCAATGGCTGACTTGGCTATGCGGAGGAAAACCGTATGAACGATGTCATATCATTAACTGAGAAACTGGTAGCGATTGCAAGCTATGTGGATAATGGGTGTGATGAAACTGCTGTCGTCGCGTGGCTCGAACAATGGTTCGTGACGAATTTACCAGACATGGAGCTGACACGGCAACCACTCCCCGATGGTAGAGCAAATCTTTACGTCGGCGCCCCGACACCTGCAGTCTTATTTGTGGGGCATATCGACACAGTACCCATATCAGACGGCTGGCAAACACCGCCGCTCACACTAAGTCGTGAGCGCGGCAGACTCTATGGTTTGGGCGTAGCGGACATGAAGGGGTCAATTGCCTCACTCATGGTGGCGTTGACACGAATGAGCAAAAGTGCACGATCGACCGCAGGTATGCTCATCTATGTCGACGAAGAGTATCGATTTGCTGGTATGAAACAGGTGATCGCCGATAAGCTTTTTGTCGATCAGCCGCCAGAGCTTGTTATATCACTTGATGGAAATTTGCAACCGTTGATGGGGTGCAGGGGCCTCATCAAAATAGATATTGAAGTTATCGGCAAATCTGGCCACGCGTCAAATCCCGCCAATGGTGTCAACGCTATCACGCAGCTTATGGAGAGCCTGGCATCACTTGAGCAACAGATGACTCAGTACACTTCGCCGGAACTGGGACAAACGACGATGAATATTGCTTACCTTAGGGGCGGCGCGACAATGGATGTTGATAATCCTGAGATACTTCAGCGCAGCGGAAATGTCATTCCAAATTATGCTGAGGGTATCATAGAGCTCCGCGTTGCCGATACGAGACTGACGGCTCAACTGGTCGAGACTCTCCTCAGACAGCTACTTCAAGAGCGTGATCTCGAGGTAAAAAGTATTCGAGTGGGGGCTGATCTCGGTGTCTGGAATCAAACAAGAGATACGGTATCGGAACAATTTCTGAAGACATGCTATACACGGGCTGGTATTTTGTGGCAGCCAGACGATCCTCGCTACAGGGGCTATATCGACGTTCAGTTACTCGCTGAAGTAATCGACAGTCCAATATATGTGATTGGCGCAGGTGGGGATAATCGCCATGGAGCGAATGAGTCGGCAGCAATTAGTGATCTTCAAGTTGCGGCAAACCTTTATCAATTAATAGTAGAACAATGGAATAAGGAGAATAGTGATGAAAAATCCTGAACTGAGAGTCGAAAGGGTGGAGGGTGATTTACAAGCGATTGATTTGAGCAGTCTACTGCAAATCGCTGCGGTGTATGCCGATGCATTTAAGTGGGATGAATGGAACGAATGGACAAAATGCCCAGTTGACGGTAAGTTTTTTGGTGCAACCACCTCACCGGGTGAACCAAGCGCGTGCTGTAATGAGCCGTTACAATTGGCATATCCAGCAGCAGAGACTGTCGAGTATATTCAGTGCGAACTAACTCGTCCCGAAGCCAGCTTATTCGTGCTGAAGGATGATGAGCAGATAGCAGGGTTTAGCTGGGCATTCAAATATGCTTCACCTGGGGTACTCGCGCGTGAAAAATATCGTACTGATCAAATGCGCGAGCGTGTTGTCGGTGCTCTCGCTGGCGTGGGCATCACGGGAAGTCTGTATTATTTGTCAGAGACGGGCATTCTAAAAGATGCTCGTTATCGTGGTCGGGGAGTCAGTAATGATTTCTACCGATTGCGACTCGAACGCGCTCAAGCACTCGGGCTTCCAGCCGTCCAACGGACAACGATCAACAGCCCGATGTATATGACAGCACGATCAGCAGGCATGACGCAGGTGATAGGCCCGATAGTGGAACAACAAGGGAACGACAGAGTGGTCACTGGCAACTTGGCCGGAGGAATCGAAGATAGTGAATTATCGCCTCGTGTATTATTTGCCACAACGTTTGGAGACTAAGATAGTATACTAGGTATATGCAGTTTGTGATTAAACTCCTGGCCGATGGGCTAATGCTCCCGATAGCATTGCTTGCTGGGTACGCGCTTTTGGTATGGGTGCCTAAAAAGGATCGGTACGACCGATATACTCGTATACTGATGGCCGGTGTCACGTCCTATCTCGTGGCCAAATATCTTGGAGCTGTTTGGCAGCCAGAAACTCTCCGACCGTTCGAGCTAAGTGGTCAAATTGCCGGTGCCGCCTATCTCAACAACCCAGGCTTCCCGTCTGACCATACGCTTTTTGCTAGTTTCTTGACGCTTGCAGTATGGTATGGAACACGCCTGAAGTGGTTGACAATACTGCTCGGTGTTTTGACGGTGACGGTGGCCATCGGAAGAGTATTAGCTCTTGTCCATACACCAATCGATGTTATCGGCGGCATGATAATAGGTTTGCTGGGAGCCGTCTGGTATATTGCTTATGGAAAAATATTTTCACAAAAACTAGTAAAAAACACAAATAGGTAGTAAAATATCATTTAACAAAGAGGAGTTGTTGGATGAAACAGGAAGTCTATAGTGAAGTGGATAATTCCACCGTCTCACCACTGGTGCAAATGTCTCTGCGTGAGCTCGTGGCTGCAATTGTCTGTGGCATTGGTGTCGGATTGATGGTGTCGGCGCTCATGTTGATAATGAATAAGTATCTATTTGGGACGGTATTGTGTCGAACAAGCGCAAGTGCCGACTGTAGCCAGGCGCCACTTTACTCACTGATTGTTTCAATGGTTATTGGTGCAATTGCGGGTGTTGTGGGACTTGCTCGCCTAAGGGTTTTCCGTCCACTTTTGACTGTTATCGCAAGCGCAGTAGCACTTTGGGGGATTGAGCCGATTGTCTTTGGGATGTCGTGGTATTGGGCCATCCTTTCGACGATGTTTCTGTTTGGTATTTGCTACGGATTGTTTACATGGATATCTCGTGTCCGTTCGTTCATCCTTGCCGTTGTTCTTGTGACTGTACTTGTCGTGGTTACGCGACTGATGCTGATCTCGTAGCTTGTCGATGCTATACTAGCAGTATGGAACTCATCGTAATCATACTTCTTATTGTCGTGATCGTTCTCATGGCGGGTGGACTACTATTGCTCTTTCAGCGCGTCAATGACCTAAAGCAGGGAAGTGCCGTTGAGCTGGTAAAAGCAGATATGACGGAGCTGACTCGCACTATTGCCGGGTTGCAGCAGACAATGGGCGACAAAATTGAGCGGGGGAGCACTGCTATGCAACAATCCGTACAAAAACAACTCAGTGAAAGCGCAAAGATTGTTGCCGATGTCACGCAACGTCTGGCAAAACTCGATGAGACAAACCGTCGCGTCGTTGATGTAGCGGACGAACTAAAAACGCTGCAAAATGTTTTGCAAAATCCAAAACAACGCGGTGTATTTGGTGAGTTTTATCTGAGCAGTGTCCTCGAAAACGTACTGGCTCCGGGACAGTACCAAACCCAGTATAAGTTTTTAAACGGTGATGCCGTCGACGCGGTGATTTATCTTGATAAGGGGAAATTATTACCGATTGATAGTAAGTTTAGTCTCGAAAATTACAATCGAATGATCGAAGCGAGTGGCAAGGAAAGGGAAGACCTACTCACAAAAGTAAAGGGCGATCTAAAACTAAGAATTGATGAAACCTCGAAGTATATCAGGCCGAGTGAAAAAACCATGGAGTTCGCTTTTATGTTTATCCCGAGCGAATCACTCTACTATGATCTGCTTATCAATAACGTTGGCAGTGGAGGAAGTTCGCGTGACCTCATTGAGTACGCCTTTCGGGACAAACACGTCATCATCACCAGTCCGACAAGCTTTATGGCTTATCTACAAACGGTGCTACAGGGTTTGCGTAGTTTGCAAATCGAAGAACAAGCAAAGGATATCCAATTGCGCGTCGGTAAACTCGGCCAACATATCGCAAAGTTTGATGAATACATGCACAAGCTCGGCGGTGCACTCGGTACTACTGTCAATCATTTCAATGCCGCTCACAAAGAACTCTCTAAAGTTGATAGAGATGTCGTAAAAATTGCCGAAACCACTCCTGCTGTCGAACCACTTCAGCTCGATAAACCAACCTCGGGAGAATAAGAAGAAGCAATAAAAAACTCCTCGTGTTCCGCCGAGGAGTTTTTATTGACCTGTACCCAACCTATAGGACGGTGTTGCGGCGTCCGGCAAGGAGCAGGTAGAGATTGCCTCCTAAGGCAGCTCCTATGAGCGTTGCAGTGATAACCTCAATACTTAGTCGAGAGTATTGTTTGTCGTTCTTGGTATCACCAGCACGGCTGAAGGCGCTATCTGGGCGCTCAGTTACCGCAAGTGCTACCGCTGGGTTGAGTGTGGCATTTGTCACACGCAAGGTGTGCGGTATCTGGTCTGGAGACGTAATGCTCGAATTAGCAAGTGATTTTTGCACGTTGGTCTGCAGGGTACTGACAAGACCACCGCCAACAACGAGACCCACCATAAGCGAGAGTCCTACGCCCAGTGCGCGGCTGGTATTTGCAAGATCTCGGCGACTCAATACTGCGCTCAGTCCGAAGACAAAGATAGCAGTTGCGGTGAGTTCAATGCCAAAGACTGACCAATCAAACACATTCCAGCCCATATGACTGAAATCGAGCTTGAGCGTGCCGCCTGCGACGAGGTTCATCACGATAACGGCTAGCATGCTCCCGAGGAATTGAGCTCCCCAGTAAAATGGCACGAGTACACCCTTGAGGCGGCGCATCGTCCACTGCGCAAAGGTAACGGCTGGATTGACGTGTGCACCTGAAATTGCGCCAATGGCCAGAACCAGTACCACTAGCGTGAGGCCGACATAGAGCACATCGACGGTTTGTGCCGCAAGCAGCGCAACCAATGTCAGTACAAATGTACCGATCAGCTCAGCAAAAACGATGTTGACAACGTTGCCAGGAAGCGCAAGGCTCGTCCTTTCACGTTTGACGCGAACCGTAGGGTGCGCAACTGATTTTGCTGGGTGCGTAACTTCTTTTGCCAATGGTTTGACAGTCACTTTTGTTTTTGTAGTTTTGGCTGCGACGGCCGGCTTTTTGACGGTCGCTTTTTTGGTAGAAGCGGCTTTCTTGGTAGCCATTATATTCCCTCCTTATCGTGAATATACAGCTATTATAGCATAATGAGCTCATGGTATAATACAAGTTACGTATGGGAAGATATATCGAGCAAACTCAGTCACGTTCCGAATTGCAACAACGAATTGCCGCAGACTTACGTGCAAAAGCAGCAGCTCGTGCCAAAGACGAAGGTGATCCGTCGACTGCATACACTGCAATTGACGGTGTAGAAGATGCAGAGTACATGAAAGGTACCAAGCGGACAACAAGTCTGGCCGGGGTGTGGGCAACTATCTTTTTGGCAGCGGTAGCAGTATTTATCTATTTTGTAGTCCGCGTCAACTCATAATCGTAGTATACTAAAGAGGTAATGATCGATATTGCTTCTCTTAAAGTTGAACTTGAGTCGCGGATTGCGGCCTCTGATACTCCCGCAGACATCCTAAAAAGCAAGGAGTTTCGAGAATTGTACGCGAGCATCCCGACGCTTGCTGTTGATGAGCGAAAAGAATTTGGCCAGAAAGTAAATGAGCTAAAAGAAGCAATTGCGCACGCCGTGGCGAAACGCCAAGAACAACTTAGTGCAAAAGAACTGCCAGCGATTGATATCACGGCACCATTTGATGTAAATGCAGCAATGCCTGCGCTATTGCCTAGTGATCAAGGGACAATTCATCCGCTGATGAATGAAATCGAAACAATTAGCGACATATTCAATCGCATGGGGTTCGTGACCGAAGAGTCTCGTGAAATCGATGACCAGTACCATATGTTTGAGAGCCTAAACTTTCCCAAAGGTCATCCTGCCAGGGATGACTGGGATACTTTCATGACAGTAGAGACAGATGCGAGCGGCGATCCGCTCATTGCACCCGCCCATACCAGTACAATGCAAAATCGCGTCATGAGGAAATATCATGACGATCTCGAAAATAACCAGCCCATCGCTGTCATAGTGCCCGACAGAACATTTCGCAACGAAGACCTCGATGCCCGACACGAGCACACCTTTTATCAGGTTGAGGGGGTGTACGTGGCAAAGGGCGTTCATGCGGGTATGCTGATCGCCACGCTTCAGGCCTTCCTCGAAGAGTATTATGGCAGGCAGCTCGAGGTGCGAGTTAACCCCTTTTATTTTCCGTTTACGGAACCCAGTTTTGAGTTTGCGCTCAGCTGTCCTTTCTGTGACAAGCAGGGCTGTAACATCTGTAGCCAATCTGGGTGGATTGAGCTGCTTGGTTGTGGTATGATTCATCCGAACGTTTTGAAAGAAGCTGACATTGACCCAACGATGTACACGGGATTTGCGTTCGGTTGTGGGATTGATCGACTTGTGATGATGAAATACCAGATAGAGGACATCCGTCATCTTGAGTCGGGTAAACTAGATTTCTTGAGGCAATTTAGCGCATGACGCGTGTCGTACTACTCCACGGAAAAAATAAAACAGCGGATGATGCGTGGTATCCATGGATCAAAGCCGAGTGTAGTGCGCGAACTATTGAGTGCACTGTGCCCGCATTGACTACCGAAGAAGTGCCTCATATCGCCGACTGGCTTGCCGATATTGATGCCGTCCATCCTGATGAGGAAACGATACTGGTCGGACACTCGCGCGGCGGGATGGCTGCACTGCGCTGGCTCGAACAACCAGACCGCCCAGTTAAGCGGGTTATCCTTGTTGCCACAAACGGTGCGCATCTTGTGGATGCAGCAGGTGGGGATTTTTATTCGGGTGCCTATGACTTTGAGACCATTCGGCATAATTGCGCTGACATCGTTTTATTACATTCTCGCGATGATGAGTGGGTGCCCTATGCGGCAGCTCAGTATAATGCCGAGCATCTGGGCGGGCGGCTGATCAGCCTTGAGAATAAAAATCATTTTGGTATGCAATCGGATGGAATGGTCATGCGCGAGTTTCCGGAACTGCTCGCTGAGATAGTGAGGTAGGAACACATACCATGGAGCAATACGAACATGCACTAAACGAGCAAGACAACGAGCTGATTACACTTGCCCGTCGTCACTTGGAACAGAAGTATCGCAAACCACTTCATACAGTTGCAGCAGCGCTGCGCATGGCTGATGGGCACATTATCATGGGGCTAAATTTCGACCATTTTTCTGGCTCAATTTGTGCAGAAGTTTCGGCACTGACCCATGCTATGAACCGCGAAAATTATGCGGTGCAAACAGTCGTAGCGGTGCGACGCAATACCGCCGGAGAGTATGTTGTCGCCAATATGTGTGGTAAATGTCGTCAGATTTTTCATGATTATGTTCCGCAGGCGAGAATCATCGTCGATAGTGATGGCTCTGTTGAGGTACGCAGCATCGAAGAGTTGCTGCCGCTGGCGTTTTATCGTCATCGTGAGAAAATTAACGATGCTATGCAAGGTATATCGGATGAGGAGATAGTGGGGTGAAAAACGCAATTATTTTTCATGGTACTGGTGAGTCGCCTGACGACCAGTGGTTTCCGTGGGTAAAGGAACAGATGGAAAAAGCGGGCTATACCGTCTCGGTACCCAATTTGCCGCAAATGAATCAGCAGCCGATTGCTGAGATGGTGAGTCAGGTACTACCGACGCTTGATCTGAATGAAGAAACAGTTCTGATCGGACACTCTGCCGGTGCGCCATTCATTCTCAGTATCCTCGAAGTATCAGGTCAAAAAATTGCTCGCGCGCTGCTCATCGCCGGCTTCTATACAGAAATTGATATGGGTCGTGAGCCAGTTCTTCAGCCGCACTATGATTGGCAGAAGCTGGCACCACTGGCAGACTACTATATGATTAACTCCACCAATGATCCGTGGAAATGCGATGATACCCAAGGTCGGTTGGCATTTGATAAACTAGGAGGGACACTCATTATCAAACAAGACGGTCATTTTGGCTCAGCAAGCCACCAGCAGGAATACAAGACATTTCCACTGGTGGCCGCAATCGCTATAGGAGCATACCAATGAAAGTAAGCCTCAACCTCATTAAACAGTTTACTTCCATCAACATACCAGTTGATGAACTTGTTGCGACGATAAACAATCAGCTTGGCGGCGTTGAGGAAGTGACCGAACTAGGCGTACGATACAAAAATATTACGATCGTAAAAGTAGTTTCCTGCGAAAAGCATCCAAATGCCGACAAACTAAGTGTGTGCAAAATCGATGATGGCCAATCAGTACGTGATGTTGACCGCGATGTTGATGGGTATGTCCAGGTCGTATGCGGTGCACCGAATGTTCACGCCAATATGTGGGCAGTATGGTTGCCGCCACACACAACTGTCCCGGCTAGCTATGCCGATGCCAAACCCTTTGTACTTGAGCCGCGAGAAATTCGTGGCGTCATGAGCAATGGAATGCTGGGAGCGGGTGATGAGCTGGCTATCAATAGTGACCACAACGGAATTATTGAACTTCGCGAAGAAGACATGCCGCCGCACATTGGCGCAAGAGGACTTGCGACTGGTCAGGATTTTGCTGAGGCAATGGGGTTAGACGACACTATTATCGATATCGAGAATAAAATGTTTACCCATCGTCCTGATTGTTTCGGTCAGTTGGGTGTGGCACGTGAAATTGCTGGGATCACCGGGCAACCGTTTCACAGCCCTGAGTGGTATACAACCCTTCCGTCATTTTTATCAGCAAATAGTTTTGAGCTGACGGTTACAAATCAAGCGCTCACCCAAGTACCGCGTTTTATGGCGGTTGGGTTTAGCGGTATCGAGGTAAAACCAAGTCCGCTTTGGCTACAGTGCGAATTGATACGACTTGGTAGTAAGGCGATTAACAATATTGTTGACGTGACAAATTATGTCATGCTACTTACCGCTCAGCCCACCCATGCATATGACTATGATAAATTGCGAGGTCACGCGCTTGGTGCACGTATGGCAAGTAGTGGCGAGAAGGTGACACTTCTCAACGGAAAAACGTATGAGCTCGGTAGCGATGATATTGTCATTGCAGATCAAGAGGGTCCTGTTGGTTTGGCGGGTATCATGGGCGGTAGCAATAGCGAAGTGAGCGATACGACGACTTCTATTGTGCTTGAAGTAGCCACCTTTGATATGTATGCGGTCCGCAAGTCGAGTATGCGGCATGGGGTTTTCACTGATGCACTGACCCGCTTCAATAAAGGTCAGTCGCCCCAACAAAATCCGTATGTGCTTAACCTGCTGATGATGTCCATAATCGACGTGGCAGGTGGGGCCCAGGCAACCGAAGTAGTTGATGTTGGCCAAACCATCACCCCGTCCAAGGCGGTGGTTATTACTCCCTCATTTATCAATAATCGCCTAGGACTTTCACTGGCTAAACCGCAAATTACGACACTTCTTTCAAATGTTGAGATGCGCTGTGATGACGAGGTGTCAGATGATGGCGATGATGCTATTGTCGTTTTGCCGCCCTACTGGCGAATGGACATAGAGGTTCCCGAGGATGTTGTAGAGGAAGTTGGGCGGTTGTATGGTTTTGATGCCTTGCCCCGCGAATTACCCAAACGTGCTGGCGGTGTTGCCATGCGCAACAAAAATAGGGTACTCAAACAGCGTATTCGTCAGAGTCTGGCGCGCGCCGGAGCGAATGAAGTACTAACATACAGTTTTGTGCACGAGCAAGTTATGAAAAAAGCCGAGCAGGATGCCTCTCGAGCATTTCGTCTTGGAAATGCCATCAGCCCCGATCTCCATTTATATCGTTTGTCAGTACTGCCTAGCTTGTTGGACAAGGTCCATGCCAACATAAAAAATAGCTATGATGAGTTTGTACTGTTTGAAATTGGTAAAGGCCACGACAAAGTGTCTCATCTGGCAGACGATAATGGGCTTCCTGGTGAGCCTGAGTTTGTAGATGCTGTATATGCTAGCAAAAAGCCTCGTCAGGGAGCGGCATACTATATGATGCGTCGACTCGTTTCTCAATTGGCAAAAGACCTCGGTCTTACACTCAAACTAATACCAATTGACAATGCTGATGGCATACATGCCGCGACGGTATTTGCCCCAGCTCGTAGCGCGAGGATCGAGAGCAGGCAAGGTGAATATATTGGCATAGTAGGTGAACTAAAGCAGTCGGTGAGGAAGGCGTTTAAACTACCGGACTATACTGCGGCAATGACACTAGAGTTAGCAGGAATCGCCAATGCTGTTGAGCTAAAGCGTAACAACTATCAACCTTTGTCCCGTTATCCATCAACATCACAAGACATCTCCCTGAAAACCGCTTTCTCGGTGCCGTATGAAAAAATATTTCACTGTGTTTGGAGTGCGGCAACGGAGAAAATGGCGGGAATTGATATTCGTCTTGAGCCGGTTGCCGTCTATAGTGCAGAGGACAATACTGACAAAAAGACAACAACACTCCACATTACTTTTACCAGTTATGACAAGACGCTTACGGATCAAACGATAAATCCCGTCATGGATCACATCGCCAGTTGTGCAAAAGATGAGCTTGCCGCGGAACGGGTTTAATTGCGCGCACTCGAAATCAGACCAATCGTAGTGCCAAGATCACTACTTCCTTTGAGTGGTGATTTTCACTTCATACGAGAGGGATTGAGAGTGTATGATGCAATACATGGCGTACCTCGACCGGGTCTACCGTCGCTTCGACACGCAAACGAGATCCTACGACATTTCCGTCATGGGAATGCTGCCGTTGCCGGAATCATGGGGCAAAGAGTAGTGGGCTTGGCAAATTATTATACCGGGGGCAGAGGACAGTCTGAAGCTTGGCTCCATGGTTTGGCGGTGGACCCCGATGTACGGCGTCAACATGTCGGTACACATATGCTCGGGTTCATCCTTGATCATATGAAGTCGAGTGGGGCAAGTATCTGTAAACTTGAGTCACTGCCAGAAGCTGTCGGTTTTTACGAAGCGAACGGATTCACGGAACGTGACGAAAGTGATGATACAAATCGTCTCATGGTATATTCACTCAATTGAAATATTTGAATATTTGAATATAATAAAATACATGACACAAACCACGGTGGAAATACTAAAGGCACTTGCCGACGAAACCCGTCTTGGGCTCGTTCGATCACTTGTTGGTAAAGGTGAGCCAGTAACGAGCTGTGAAGTCGTGATTTCGTGTGCCTCGTTTCTTGCATTATCGCAGCCAGCGATAAGTCATCACTTTATCAAGTTGGTCGATGCAGGTGTATTGCGCGAGGAAAAGCGCGGTACCCAAAAGGCGTATGCGCTCAATAGAGAACTATTAGCTAGTGTTGGTATTGACGCGACAAAACTATAAAAATAGCTGCCGTAAGGCGAAGGGGGAAATATGGTAAAAGTAGTTGTTGTAACAGGGAGTATGCGACCAAATAGTGCGGGTCAACAGGTGGTACCGTATGTAGTTCAAAAATTGCAAGAAAAAGACGCAGTAGTATCTGTCGCCGATCTCAGTAAGTTAGCGTTACCTTTTTTTGACAGCGCCCTACCACCTTCTATGGAGGGATTTAATCCAGAACATCAATCAGTATTACAGTGGACGACGATGTTAAAAGAAGCTGATGGCGTGGTATTGGTTTCGCCAGAATACAACCATAGCCTAAGTGGTGTTCAGAAAAACGCGATCGACTGGATTTATAAAGAGTGGGAGGGTAAGCCCGTGGCATTTGTCGGCTACGGATTTTATGCTGCAAAGCATGCCTATCAACATCTAGAGTTGATGAATGAAGCGTTGCACATGAAGCTTATTGAGCCAATAGCTGGTTTACAATTTATGCAAGATCTCGCGGTCGATGGAGCAGTTCAGGATGACGAAGCTGTCTCCAAAAAAATCGACGCTACTGTGAGTGCGCTGATCGCTGCCTGCTAGATTTGCTATACTGAGGGCATGTCAGAGGTGTCCATCACAAAGTACGATTATATGTTGTCTACCAGCCCTCAGTCCTGAGCTTTCCTATCGAAACATGGCGATTGCTGATGGTGCAGTTGCCCAGAAGCGGTGGATGGAGGCGGCACTTTCGTCGTCTATGGATGAGTGTGAGCGACGTGTGGTATTTGACGAGCTGCGTGAGTATTGCGCACTCGATACTCTCGCTATGGTCGAGATTTTTCGGAAACTATGTGAAGTGAGTCAGTAAAAGTGGCGTATTGACGCTAGTAGCGGCTGCACGAGTCTCGGCAAATAGGTATTTCATAGTATACTAGTCAGATGAAATCAATTCGAACAATCCTTGGCTTCACCACTGGACTCGGACGCTATATGGTCGTCATCGGCTCCTTAGCGTTAATGAGCTCGCTGCTTTCCTTTGTGCCGCCGTATGTCATCAAACTTGCAACTGATTGGGTGGTAGCTATCAACGCACATCATGTCGCTTTTGACTGGAACCATATCATTTGGTTTGGGAGCGCATTGGCTGGTGTTGCACTTCTCAGCGCGCTTATTACTGATGTGAGTGGGTACGTGGGTGATCAGTTGGCAATTCGTGCTCGCCACCAGCTTTCATCGGCATATTACCGCCATCTTTTGACACTTCCTCAGCACTATTTTGACAATGAAGTGACAGGCAAAATCATTAATCGACTTAGCCGAGCGATCACAGATATTACCAATTTCTTTCAGTTTTTCTCAAACAACTTACTACAGATGTTGCTAACCACGACATTGACACTGGCGGTATTAGCATTTTATGGGTGGCAATTAGCAGTATTGTTCGCCATATTGATACCCGCGAATCTCTATCTGACAGCACGCACAAGTGGAAAGTGGCAGGAACTCGAGAAACAAAAAAACCAACATTTTGATACTGCGAGCGGTCGCTTTGCAGAGGTGGTTGGGCAGATCCGGCTTGTCAAAAGTTTCGTGACGGAACGACGCGAATACGCACTTTTTGATGGTGAGGTTAGCAGTATGATCGCTCTCACGAGAGAGCAGTCACGATTCTGGCATACGATGAATTTTTGGAGGGGCATGATCTTTGGCATTATTCGTGCGCTGAGTCTGCTCGTGATTTTTTACTTGGCCGGACAGGGACAGCTCTCGGTTGGTGATATCGCCATGCTCGTTGTTTTGATTCAACAGGCAAGTATGCCGCTCAACGGTCTTAGTTTCTTTGTAGACAGCTATCAGCGCGCCGTGGCAAATAGTCGTGATTACTTGGCGGCACTTCAGGAATCGCCCGAGCCGGAAGCAAGTAGCGCGGAGCTACTGATCCAAAAGGCAGCGATTGAGTATAGGGGAGTTAATTTTTCGTATGGAGCTAAGGGAAATCAGGTACTAAAAAATATCAGTTTTTCGATTGAACCCGGGACGAAGCTGGCACTTGTCGGTGAGTCTGGCGGTGGTAAGTCGACGATTTCAAATCTTCTGATGGGGCTCTACCAACCCACGGCAGGACGCGTCGTGATCGACGGACAAGACATTAGTATGGTGTCGCGTCACAGTGTGCGAAAGAATATTGCAACGGTATTTCAGGATGCGGCGTTATTTAGTGGAACGGTGCGTGAGAATATTTCGTATGCGAAACCTGATGCAACCGATAAAGAAATTGAAAAAGCGGCCAAGGCTGCTAACGCGCATGATTTCATCTCAGCATTTCCGAATGGCTACGACACTGAAATAGGTGAGCGCGGTATCAAATTGAGTGGCGGTCAAAAACAGCGTATTTCGATCGCGCGTGCTTTGCTCAAAAACGCTCCGATTCTCATTCTCGATGAAGCCACCAGCAGTCTTGATAGTCGTGCCGAACACGAGGTGCAGCAAGCGCTCGATAGACTGATGAAAGATCGCACAACGCTAGTGATCGCGCACCGTCTTAGTACCATTGCAGAGGTAGATATGATCGTCACACTCAAGAAAGGCAAGGTGGATGAGATCGGTACTCCCGCTCAGTTGAGTAAGACAAAGGGTATTTACGGTCAACTCCTTGCGCTCCAACTTGGCACCTCTGAGGCCGCCAAAAAGAAACTAGCAGAGTTTGATATCGCCGCCTAATCAAGGTAGCGCGCTACTTTCTCCTTAGTGCAGCAAAAGCACTCTTGTAAACAGCAATGATCGGGATCATGACAAAGGCGAGTGCAGGTAAGCCAACGGTGAGTACGAGATCGATATTGGTCGTATCGGGCACAAAGCTTTTCGTGATGATAGCAGGAACGACAATCAGTAGCGCCCAGACAAGTGAGGCAACTCCCACAAGGTAGGTGCCGAGGAGCACAAGATACATCCAGCGTGGTGGGCGCTCACGATAAAAGAGCAAAAGGTAGGTAGAGCCGCGAAGTAATAGGGTTGCCATAAGTAGCGCGATCGGCCAATAGAGCTCGCCACCAATATCTATGAGGAGACTCGAAAACGTCACCATAAACTGCGCATAAGCAAATACGAGCAGTGTATGAGTAAGCTCGGTTGAACCCTGGATAAATAATAAGGATCGACTGTGATTGCGCAGTGCAATCCGATATACCAGCCAAATCTCCAACACCGAAAAGAATAGGTACAAAAGCACCGGAATAAGTATGAGAACGTAAAGTGTTTCTACCATGATGTTTTCTCCGTGGCACGCCAATGCCTAGTCGTATAAGCGAGTGCGAAAGCGGTTGCACAGCTAAGCACGGCAAAGAGGAGGATAAAGATAAACAGACTGTTGCCGATAGTTGCACCATGCGTAAAGGCTGCTGCGGTAGTTTGTTTTCCGGCAACAGTCCAGGTTTGACGCCCGAGTTCAGTGATAAACCAGCCTAACTCCATCATAATCATTCCGACGACACTAAGCGGGATAAAGGTGATGCTAAACCAGCGAGGAAACGACCCCTTGCGCCACAGAAAGAATATCGCACCAAGAATGAGAAGTGACGAGAGGCCAACAAGTGCCATCTTTGTATCAAATAAGAGATGGACAATGAGTGGGGGCCATTGGTAGCGCGGTACCTGGTCAAGCCCTTTTACCTCATAGGCAGTCGAATATCCTGCGAGGAGGCTCAGCATACCGGGTAGTACAATACCTCCCTCGGCTTTACCGTTGGCATCGATGTCACCACTGATACGGAGCGGTGCGTTTGACTGTGTTTTGTCGAGTAGCTCGATGGCGGCGAGTTTGGCAGGCTGTGTCTCGGCAATATTGACGGCAGATTGATGACCCAACAATGCGAGTGTTGCCAGTAAAATAGCTGAAACAGCAACGAGCCGCTTGATGGTCCAATTTAGAAATGTTTTCGTAGAAGCAGACTGTTTGTGGAGGCTGCGCCACACAACATACGCGAGCACTAATAATGTGGTAGCGAAAATGTATGATGCCACTGAATGTAGCACCTCATTGATAGTCGTCGACGTAAGCGTGGCCGAGGAATTATTCATGTAGGCGTTGACTGCGGTAATGAAAAATGCCGAACCGATAGTACCGATACTAATAGGAAGGCTTATCAAAAAATGACGGAGCGTGCCAGTTTGCTTCATCGTACCGAGATACCATGACAAGAACGCTGCCTCAATAAGAAACATGTAGCCCTCGAGCTGAAAGAACTTCCCGACAGTTGGGCGTACTTCATTCATAAACGGGGCCCAAAGCGTTGACAGTTGAAGTGCAATGATTGTTCCGGTGAAGATACCACCGATCACAAACACGGCGGTCCATTTCGCGAGCAGTCGCACAAATGCTCTGAGACGTTCGCTATTTTTGCGCCACGCATACCACTCAAATAAACTAAGTAGCACCGGAAGTCCGATGGAGAGCGCAACGATCAAAATATGAAATGCCAGCGAATGTCCAATCAGTGAACGCGCTGCTAAGAATCCATCCATAGTGACCAATTTCCTTTTACGCTTATGCTTTCATCTGCTATTATACTACCAGTGAAAAAAATAATAGTACGTTTTTTGTAAGTAGCGATGAATATTATAATTGTTGGCGGCGGATTCGGTGGTATCAAGGCAGCACTTGAGTTGTCAAAAGATAGCCGCAATCACATCACGCTTATTTCAGATAGCACAGAATTTCAGTATTACCCAACCTTATATAGCTCCGCTACTGGACATAGTCATCTTGAATCTTGGGCTCCATTGGGCGAGATTTTCGCCGAGAGTAGTAATGTCGAAGTGTATATCGACACCATCACATCGATTGATGCGCAGCGCAAAGTTGTCGGCGGTGAGTCGGGAACCTCTTATCATTATGAAGTGTGTATTATCGCGATTGGTGTCGTGACAACCTATTTTGGTATTCCTGGACTAGAGACCTACGCCTACGGCATTAAGTCCGAAGAAGAGATCAAGCGGTTAAAACGACGGCTTTCGATTGATATCGCCGAGAATCATCATCTCGATAAAAACTACATTATTATCGGTGGCGGTCCAACCGGCGTTGAATTATCGGCGGCGATGGGAACGTATCTGAAGCGACTCATGAAGCGGTATCATATCAGAGAACGTACGGTAAATATTCGCTTGGTAGAAGCGATGCCGCGAATTTTACCTCGGCTATCGGAGCAGACAAGTCGTAGGGTAACGCGACGTCTAAAAAAACTTGGTGTGCGTGTAGAAACTGGTAAAAAAGTTGAAAGGGAGACGGCACGTGAGTTAATCGTGAGCGGTGCTTCGATCGATAGTCATACTGTCATTTGGACCTCTGGAGTAACGAATCATCCATTTTTTGCTAACAATCCATCGGTGTTTCGACTGGCAAAAAATGGTCGCGTCGAAGTTGATCAGTACCTGCAGGCCTACAAGGATATCTATGTCATCGGTGACAATGCGGCAACACCGTTCACTGGTCTTGCCCAGACGGCAATTCATGATGCGCGAACTGTTGCGCGTAATCTAAAGAGGCAGACATCTGGACGACCAATGAAGCCGTATAAGGCTATTTTGCCGGTGCAGGCTATACCGGTTGGAGCTAGGTGGGCAATTGTTGAGTGGCGCTGGCTTCGGTTTTATGGGTGGATTGGTGGACTAATTCGTCGAGTTGCTGATCTCGTCGGATACAGCGAGGTGTTACCGCTTGGTACCTCACTGGGGGCCTGGCGAGCTGCAAAAGTCTACGAAGACGATTACTTTGCCCCTACGATCAAGGTGAAAAAACGTCGCTAATTTGCTATACTAAAACGAGCTCAACAAACGAAAGGGACAGATGTGGCAACAACAAAGAGCCAGCGACTAGGCATTATGATTATCTTAATCGTCACCGTTGTGGGGACGATTGGGTCATTTGCGGCACTGATATTGACGACAAAAAATCAATCAGATGATGCGGCAAGACTCCAAAAGGTACAAAGTGATTATCAAGCAAAAGTGAAAGTATATCAGGCCCAGAAAGCTGCACAGGCAGATGAACTTTCGGCTAAATATTATCCGACATTTAGTCAGTTTGGCTCAAGAGTTGCTGCCTACGATATCGAAAGCAACAATAAAACACTACAGACACAAGACCTTATTGTCGGCGACGGCGAGGAAGTGACGGATACCACGAAGTTTGCCGCCTACTATATTCTGTGGTTACCGCGTGGCACAATCCAAGAGCAATCAATCGACCCAGCCTCGGGCAAATTGAAGTCACCGCTTGCCATTGATGGTCTGGCAACAAGTAGTTTAATCCAGGGCTGGAAAGAAGGTATGAAGGGAATGCGTCTCGGCGGCGTGCGTGAACTGACCATTCCCTCAGATAAGGGGTATAAAGAACAGGGGACAAAAGACCAACAGGGTAATGAAGTTATTCCGCCAAACACACCGCTCAAGTTTATCGTGATGGCAATACCTGCGGCGGCTGAAATAGCGCCGCCAACCTATCCGATGGAATTATTTCAGGGGCTGGGACAATAAGTAAGGAGGGTGATGATGACTGACGAAACTATCCATGATGTTGTGATGATCGGTGCTGGGCCGAGTGCTCTCGCGGCTGCAATTTATACGACACGTGAGGACATCGAGACAGTATTGTACGAAAAGGCAGTTGTGGGTGGACTTGCAGCGATCACCGATAAAGTCGACAATTACCCTGGGTTTCCCGATGGCATTGAAGGGCTGACCTTGGCAGATAATCTGCAAAAACAAGCCGAACGCTTCGGCGCAGTCATCAAATACGGTGACGTATCTGCGGTGCACCGTGGCCAAGATGGCATTGTGTTGACAGTTGATGGTGAAGAGGTCAAAGCACGGAGTGTACTGATTGCAACAGGAAGTGACTACAACAAGTTGGGGATTCCGGGCGAAGCAGAATATTACGGACGCGGTGTGCATTATTGCGCCACCTGTGATGGCGCGTTTTATCGTGACAAGCGGCTCGTAGTCGTCGGCGGTGGCAACTCTGGCGTGCAGGAAGCAATCTTTCTGACTCGGTTTGCGAGTCACATAGATCTGTTGGTACGTAGTACGGTCAAAGCGAGCCAGGTATTGCAAGATGAATTGCAGAAGTACGTTGATGCTGGTAAGGTTACCATTCATTTACAAACGGTACCAACTGAGATTAGCGTTGATAGCGAAACCAAGGCAATGACTGTTCGTACAGTCTCTGCTGGTCAGTCTGATGAGCTACAGGTTGACGGTACCTTTGTATTCATTGGTCTCAAGCCGAACACAGAGTTTTTGGTTGGGAGCGGGGTTGAACTTGACCCAATCGGGCATATCATCACCAATGAACATCTCGAGACGGCTGTACCCGGTATCTTTGCCAGCGGCGATGTTCGCAGTGGGGCGACAATGCAAGTAGCCAGTGCGGTTGGTGAAGGAGCCACGGCTGCCCTCAATATTCGAGAATATCTCGATGCTCTATCATCCGCAAAAAACTAGTTTGAATTGTTTAATACCTCAACAAGTATATCGGGATAGTTGGTAACGATACCATCCACCCCTTGGGCTTCGAGTCGCAGGGCGGCTTCGGGGCGGTTGACGGTATACACATAGGTAAACAATCCGATTCGATGAGCAATATCGAGGGCGAATGAGCTTATAGTCAATCGATGAAAACCTACTGCTGAAAGTCGTAAACTGCGTTCGAAAGCAATGAAGGTAAAGGGGTTTTCTCGGTGGAGTAGTGCAATATTGGCTCGCCGTGATGCGCGGCGTATCGAGCGAAGTTCACCCACGTGGAAAGAAGATAGGAGGACAGTGTCCCAGTCTTGAGGCCGCGTTATGTAGTCTTTTGCGAGGAGTGCCACGACTGCTTTGCCTGCTCCGCGACTTTTGATTTCAATATTGAGTATGATTTTCCCAAAGTAAGCGTTGAGCGCTTCTTTGAGCGTTGGAACTGGCATGTCGGGAGTTCGCTCCTGTAGCTCAGCAAGGGTAAGTCCGCTCACGGCAACGAGCTGACGGTGTGTACGCATCAAACGAGAATCGTGAATGATAACCAACTGGTGGTCTTTTGTCAGCCGTACGTCACATTCAAGCATGTCGGCACCAGCATCGACTCCAGCCTGCAATGCGGCAAGCGTATTTTCGGGTGCGAGACCTTTTGCTCCGCGATGACCGATAATTAGCATACTGTCATTGTATCATTCAGTCGCGGCCGGCAACGTGATGGGTAATGAACGACTCAAGCTGTTGGATGACGGTTCGATCAGTTGTTTCAAGAGCAATTTCCCGGGTACCGAGCAGCACGCCGCCATATACAAAATTATGCGAACTGCTAAGCGCGACCTTGCTTCCGTTTGACATAGTAAAAATCATACATTTTGCATGCAAGTACTGCTCTCTTTGGTACAGGGTCTTGTGGCGCGTAAACAACATGCTTACCTGAATGAGAACTTTGTTGAGCACCTCGGCTTCACGCCAATGATTAAAATACAGAGTAGCTTTTTTTCGCTTTAAGATGCGACCTAACTTACCGGTAGGACAAAATTGCGATACGAGCGTTATTTCGTTAGCTTGTTTGGCTAAGCTACAGGCACGGCGATAAATAAGTGAGTTGCCAGGCATTCCTCCATCGAGGAGAACAGTCATCGATGGACTGACGGTGAGGGTCCTGCTCTTGCTGGCTCGCCCTGAGCGATCAGCACGAATAAGGTTGAGGTGTTCGCTGTAGAGGGCATCGGCAAACACGGCATCGACCATCTTGAGCATATAGTCAGTATTTGCGAAACTGGCACGATCGAGGTTGACGCCACCAAAACTATAGACGCAGTCATCAACAATAGTCCATTTACTATGAGTTCGACCCGTCAGGGCGAAGTTGGTAGTACGGCCAAGCCAGTGGAAATCGACACCTTGTTTTTTTAGCCGGCGCTCAACCTTGAGAGCACGATAGGCGCGTTTTGGGTGGCGGCGCGGAGACTTCAATAAAAACTCTTTTGGCTCAATATAGGTGTAGGCATCGATACAGACTGATACTGTGAGACCTCGAGTCGCTGCTGCGCAGAGCGCGTCGACCAATGCTTCAGCTAACGGGTCGTCGGCATGCAAGGTTGTCGCTACAACTGCTATGCGCGTTTTTGCGCGGTTGATCGACGACGTAACGTCGGCGATATAGTCTGCGGCAGTTAAGAGATGCGAAGGGTGAGATGACGGCATAGTTCTATCGTCTCAGTATACCCTAGCACGCTCAAAGCTGGTACACTAAAACACAGTTTGTTAAGCGAAAGGAAAAAAATGGCTGATTTCAATCAGGTGCTTCTCCCGGGAGATGTCGATAATGGCGTTGTTAATACGGTAGTTGAGATTCCCGAGGGGTCAACATTAAAAATTGAGTGGGATCGTGAGCGTGCAGCATTTACCCTTGATCGCGTCGAGCCGCAAATTTTTGCCAAACCAGTCAACTATGGGTTTATTCCGCAAACGCTCGACGAAGACGGGGATGAGCTTGATACGCTGATCGTCTGTCACGAGCCGCTCGTTACGGGCATCTGGCTCGAAGCGCGGATCCTTGGTGTCCTAAAGTTTGAGGATGATGGTGAAGTCGATGACAAGGTTGTTGTTTGTCCTGCCGACGATCGACAAACGAGTGATCGGTATCGTAGCGTCGAAGATTTGGGTGAACGCTGGAAACAGCAAATCGAGCATCACTTCACACACTACAAAGATCTCAAGAAGCCTGGTAGTACTCGAGTGATTGGCTGGGGAGATGTCGAGGAAGCCAAGCGTATTATCGTTGAGTGCATTGAGCGCTATAACAATAAGTAACTACGATCGTTTGTTTTTGCGCATCTTGCGGTGAAGAATCGAAGCGGCGTTTGAGATACGCCCCAACACACCACCTTTTCGTAGTTGGGCGCGTAATTTCATGCGGGCATGACTAGTAAGAACGTACTGTTGCCAGTCGGGACGTGGTTTCGCGCCCTTGCTTGTCAAAATCTCCACCACATCACCATGCTGAAGCTGATGGCTAAAGGGCTCCATCTTGCCATTGATCATAAAACCACTTGCACGCGCCGCCAGGTCGGAGTGTACCCGGTAAGCATAATCTAGTGGAAAGGCTCCATCTGGCAGATCATAAATATCACCTTTTGGCGAAAACACAAAAATACGATCACCAAACAAATCGACTTTGAGATTTTCGACGTCGAAGTCCTTGCCCTCATTTATCTGGGCCGCAGCGTTTTGCAGATCGGCAATCCAGTGGAGATCGGCCGGCAACTCTGCCATGTTACCACGGATATAGGCCTCTGTTAATTTTTGTTCATTGTAGTGAAAACTTGCTGCCAACCCACGCTCAGCGTATTCATGCATTTCCCGTGTGCGCACCTGAAACTCAACATGTTGACCGTTTTTAGTGATAATTGTTGTATGGAGTGATTGGTAGCCGTTTGGTTTTGGTTTGGCAATATAATCTTTGATGCGATCGACCATTGGCTCGTAGAGGCTATGGAGTTCGCCAAGTACGAGGTAACACGTCGCCAAGTCATCCACCACAATTCGTAACGCCATGAGATCATAAATATCATCAATATTTGGTACTCGCTTGAGTTTTTTGTAGAGGCTATAGACGCTCTTGACGCGGCCGTCTATCGAGTGAGGGATCTTTTCTTTAGTGAGGTAAGCATCGACCTCTCGACGCACGCCCTCAAGTTTTTTCTTACTCTTACTCAATCGACTGTCCATCAATTGCTTGGTAGTCTCGAATTCTTTGGGCCACAGATAGCGAAAACTGAGCTCTTCCAGTTGAACGCGGACTCGACCCATATTGAGTCGGTCAGCAAGTGGTGCAAATACCTCGATCGTTTCACGTGCGATCTTTTTTTGTTTCTCCTGACTCTTATACTGCAACGTCTGCATGTTGTGCAGACGATCGGCGAGCTTGATGATGATGACACGGACATCTTGACCAACGGCGATGAGAAGTTTGGTGAGATTATCACGAGTTTGCGGTAGGTAATTTTCGAGGCTTTGCATACCGGCACGGGCCTGGCTTACCTTTGTCACGCCGTCAACCAAAAAAGCGACATCTTTTCCAAACGAGTGCTCGATTTGTTCGAGTGTGGCAGTGGTATCCTCAACAGTGTCGTGGAGTATACCGGCAATGACAGAATCGACATCCATGCCCCATTCGATCAGGAGCACCGCTACAGACAGCGGGTGGGTGATATAGGCCTCGCCACTCTTTCTTCGTTGGCCCTTATGGACTTCTGCTGCGTAATCAATAGCGCGAGAGAGCACAAGAAGCTGTTGTTTGCCGTATTGTCCTTTGGCCGCCCGCAACACCTCGCTCGTATCCATACTACTCAGTATACAGAAAAATACCAAAAGGCGATCGAACTTACCATTAGAAAATCAAACATAATTAATGTCAATCTACTAGGAATGGAATCGGTGCGATATACTATGAGATAATAGAGCTAATGCTAAAACAACGAGGAACACTATGGGCAAAGTGAGAGTGGCAATCAACGGATTCGGCAGAATAGGCCGAAACGCATTTAAAATCGCGTTTGAGCGTGATGATGTGGAAGTTGTGGCGATCAACGACCTTACGGATACAAAGACACTGGCACATCTTCTCAAACATGATTCATCGTACGGAACCTACGCCCACGAGGTAGGACACGACGAAACGGGTATCATCGTTGATGGGCAACATATCGCCGTTTTGGCGGAGAAAGAACCCTCGGCACTTCCATGGCGCGATCATAACATCGATGTAGTGATCGAGTCGACGGGATTTTTTGTTGATCCGGCCAAGGCCCAAGCGCATATCGATGCTGGTGCAAAAAAGGTAGTCATTTCGGCACCGGCGAAGGGTGAGGGGGCCGATACCATTGTCCTCGGCGTGAATGAAGATCAGATTGAGCATTCCACCGCCGTGATCTCAAATGCATCGTGTACGACAAACTGTATCACCCCGGTGATGGCGGTGCTCGAGAAGGCATTTGGTATCGAAAAAGCTATGATGACAACGGTTCATAGTTATACTGCGAGCCAGCGGCTTCAAGATGCTCCCGCAAAAGATCTCCGTGAAGCGCGTGCAGCGGCAGAGAATATTGTCCCGACAACGACCGGCGCCTCTATTGCTGCGGCAAAAGCCTTACCGGCACTCGACGGAAAATTCGGTGGTTTGTCAGTACGCGTTCCGACACCAGTAGTGAGTATGAGTGATTTTGTGGTACTCGTTAAGCGGAATGTGACAGTTGATGAAGTCAACAGTGCCTTTAGAGAAGCTGCTGCGACACCGTTTTATCAGGGTATTCTTGATGTTACGGCCGAAGAATTGGTCAGTACAGATTTCAAAGGCAATAGCCATAGTTCTATCGTTGATCTGCCACTCACCAATGTCGTCGGGGGAAATCTCGTCAAAGTTGTGGCGTGGTATGACAATGAGTGGGGATACTCAAACCGTCTTGTTGAATTAGTCGCCGATGCCGGAAAGGTAGTAGCAGGCGGTCAATAAGTATGACTCGTACCAACAACTCTCGGCGAACCACCGCGTTTACGATTATCGAGCTGATCATCGTCATGGTTTTGATTGGTATTTTGGCTATCATCGGACTGGTTGCGTATAACAATGTGCAGCAACGCGCCTCAGACAGCACCGTACAGACCACAGTGACAGATGCGCTCAAACACCTCCAGCTTTTTTATGTTGAAAATAGGAGTTACCCCTCAAATATTGCAAATACGCAGTACGCTCCCCCCCTCAACGTAGCGTTGGCACTGTATACCAATGCGGCGCAGACTCCAACCTATCAAAACCTTACGGCCGATCAAAATGCACAACTCTTTTTGAACGCCTGCAACGGATATATGCCCATTGTCAGCGGCGGCACAACTTACAATACCTCATGCGTCTATAGTGGTAATAATGCTCACATTAAGGGTCAAGTTGGCTCAAATGTTGTTATCTCTGGGCCTAACTTCAACCAGTCCGATTTCGTCCTGACGTGCGGCTCAGCATGTAGTACCGTCCAAAGTAATATCATCTCGTCGTTTACCTCTCAGGGTGGTTCGTTCCCGATCACCGTCCCAAAGAGCGGCAGTTCACTACCTGCACCGGTACTAGTAACGACTGGCGTTGCCTCTAAGTTTTGCCTCGAGGGACGTTCGCCACAATTTAGCTCAGTGGTATACCACGTCGTCCCTTCGTCAAGTGCCCCCGAAAGCGGTCCATGCCCCACAGATCCAACACTTCACTACCCATAAAAACAGAATAATCCCCTAAACGGCTACCTACTTTACAGAGAGCACAATACCGCTTATACTTAGCAGTATGAAATTGTTTCTCGGTGCCGATCATGGCGGCTTTTATCTCAAGGAGAAAGTCGAAGCGTACCTCACCAAACGCGGCTACACGTGGGAAGACGTTGGCGACAGGGAACTCGATCCGCAGGATGATTTCCCGCAATTTGCACAGATGGCAGCCACAAAAGTACTGGGTGAGGCCGAGGAGGATGACCCCAGGGCAATCTTGATTTGTACTGGCGGACAGGGTATGGCGATGGCAGCCAACCGTTTCCGTGGTATCAGAGCGGCAGTGATATGGGACAAGTTTGAAGCTCACGAATGCCGTAACGATAACAATAGCAACATCCTCTGCTTGCCGGCACGCGTGCTTGATGCGCCGGGCGATGATCTAGAACTATGGAAAGAAGTGATCGACGAATGGCTGACGACGCCGTTTGCTGGTGCAGCCCGATATAAGCGGCGAAATGCCGAGTTGGATGTGTTTTAGTCATGGCCGTTATCGCACCCGCTCTTTTATGTGAAACCGAAGATGAGTATCGCCTAACTGTGGAGCGGCTCCACCCGTTTGCAAAACGTGTCCATATTGACCTGACGGACGGCCAGTTTGCGCCCTCTTTTACCGTTGGTGTCAATCAATTGTGGTGGCCGCAAGAGTGGGAAGTCGATGTGCACGCCATGGTAGCAAACCCGAGCCAGTATGTGCAGGCATTGATCGAACTAAAGCCCCATACCGTTATATTTCATGCTGAAGCGCAGGAGGATCTCACGCCAAGCCTGCAACTACTAAAAGCGGCTGGTATCAAAGCCGGTGTCGCGCTTCTCAAGCCGACGGTGCCCAATACTGTCAAAGCATATATTGAAGCGGCCGATCATGTTCTTGTGTTTTGCGGAAACCTCGGGTATTACGGGGGTACTGCTAGCCTCATGCAGCTGGAGAAGGTCCGGCTTATCCGCATGATCCATCCTGAAGTAGAAGTAGGGTGGGACGGTGGCGTCAACGTTGAAAACGCCTTTAGCTTGGCTCAGGGTACTGTCGACGTGCTGAACGTCGGTGGAGCGATCAATAAGGCTAGTGACCCGGCAGCGGTCTATGCGCAGCTTGAAAGTGAAATGAATAAACATAGTGTGATTTAAGGAAGTAGCATGAGTGGGCGATTGACGATTACACAACTCGAGGCAAAAGCAAATGAAGTGCGAAAAGATATCGTGCGTATGCTTGAACACGCGGGGAGCGGTCACTCGGCGGGTCCCCTCGGGCTGGCCGATCTCGTAACCACACTTTATTTCCACGTCATGAGTATCGATCCGACTCGTCCTGACGATCCAGACAGAGATATATTTATGCTTAGCAACGGACACTGTGTGCCCGTACAGTATGCGGTGATGGCGCATCGAGGCTATTTCCCGGTCGATGAGCTGATGACGCTGCGCCGACTTGGCACGAGACTTCAGGGTCATCCCGAGCGAACTAAATTGCCTGGACTAGAGAATACCAGTGGGCCACTCGGCTGCGGTATCGGCCAGGGTGCTGGGTATGCATATGCACTCCAATATCTCGATCATCAACACCATCGCTGGGTCTATGTCGTGACGGGTGATGGTGAACTTGATGAGGGTAACATCTGGGAATCAGCTATGTTTGCGGGAAAATATAAGTTATCGCAACTTATCGTATTTGTCGATCGAAACAATATCCAGATCGATGGGCCGACTGAAGACGTCATGCCGCTCGAAGATTTGCGTGGCAAGTGGGAGAGTTTTGGCTGGCATGTCCAAGAGATCGATGGCCACAACGTCGAAAGCATTATCGACGCGGTCGGTATGGCAAAGGCAATTGAAAATCGTCCGAGTGTCATCATTACGCACACTATCCCTGGGAAAAATGTCGATTTCATGGAGTATAACTACAAGTGGCACGGCATTCCTCCTAACAAGGAGCAGGCCAAAGAAGCGCTCAAAGAGCTTCGTACCATGGGTGGTCGAATCCGCGGGGAGCACGAGTGATGAAGGCATCACGTGCAATCGACATCCTGATAGCGGGTATCGCAGTAGTGATCGCGGCCTACTTTATATTTGCTCTCTTGTCGCTACAAGTTTCGCAAATACAGGCACCGCATGACGAGACGCTACGCACGATTCATGGGGCTGGCTTATTCGCTTCGTTGTTATTAGCTATCGTAGCATTTTACAGACTATCGAGAGGATCGGACCGATGAGCAATTACCCACTAAACGAGAATATATACAATGAAACGCCAGACAGTGAGCCCACTAGGGCGGGGTTTGGGCGGGGTCTCAAAGCGGCGGGCGAGTCAAATTCTGCGGTGGTAGGTTTGTGCGCGGATCTCGTTGAGAGCGTGCAGATGCATCTCTTTGCCGAAGCATTTCCCGACAGATATATCGAGATTGGTATTGCCGAGCAAAACCTTGCGACGGTCGCTGCCGGACTTGCTCGCGCTGGCAAAATACCGTTTGCTGCCAGCTATGCAGCCTTTAGCCCCGGGCGTAACTGGGAACAAATCAAGACAACCGCAGCACTCAACGATTTGCCGGTGAAAATGGTAGGTGCCCACAGTGGCTCGACGGTAGGCCCCGACGGCGCGACGCATCAAATGTTTGAAGATATTGCCCTTATGCGAGTTATGCCAAACATGATGGTTGTTTGTCCGGGCGATAGCATCGAAGCCGAGAAAGCAACTCGTGCTCTTGCCGAAAGTCCAAGTCCCTCTTACCTCCGTATTGCACGTGAGAAAACACCGATCTTTAGTACGTCTAATTCGCCGTTTGAACTTGGCAAAGCATATGTGTTGAGAGAAGGAACCGATATCACGCTCTTTTCGACGGGAATTGAAACGCCGTTTGCGCTTCGTGCAGCAGAAAAACTACTCCGTAGCGGGATTTCTGCCGAAGTAGTGCATGTGCCGACAGTAAAACCGCTCGATCGTGACACACTGATTGCGAGTGTCAAAAAAACTGGACGTGCAGTGACGTGCGAAGATGCTCAGGCTGCTGGTGGATTTGGCGGTGCTATCGCCGAGCTACTATGCGACGAAATGCCGGCACCGCTTTTGCGGATTGGTATGCAAGATCGCTATGGCGAGTCCGGTGCACCGCTAGAAGTATTGGCGCATTTTGGTCTCGATGACGAGAGCATTGCGGCCAAGACGAAAGAGTTTATCGAACGTGTACCTCAGTACAAAAAAGGTTTCTAAATGAAAACGGCCCACCGAAAGGGCTCAAGCTGAATTGATTCATATTGAACCAATTCAGCGAACCGTTTTCAGTGGGCAGAGAGCCTCAGTCCTTCATGTCGATGAAATCTGACGCCTGGGCGACGGCGAAGGCCGTTCCTATAAGCGTGACGAAGACGTACGGCATCGCAGCCAGCCCGTCACCGTCCCAGTTTGGATGCAGGTCGTAGACCGCCTTGTGCAGGGCGATCACGGCGAAGCCGATGATCATCTCGACGATGATCAGCGCGATATAGCCGCCCTTTTGGGTTCGAGCGGTGAGCCCGACCAGCAAGGCCGCGATGGCCGGTGCCGCGAATGACACCGCGAACAGGGCGAACAACAGTGCAGTCATCATTGCCTACTTTCTGAGGTGCGCTGCTCGCACCCCTGTTGTCTGGACAGAAAATTGCGAAAAGCTAATATATATATATCACACCTGTCGCAAAATGTCAATAGTTTCTGTCAAGTTTCGGGGTGGTATACTATATAACAGATAAGCATAACAACTTCAACAGGGGGGGCGAGACAATGGGACTGACAATCAGCGAAATCCGTGATCGGACGATTCGCGCGCGTCATTTGATGCAGCGGAGTCGCCAGCAGGGATTTGCGGTCGGCGCGTTTAATATCGATAACCAAGAGACATTGATCGCTGTTTGTCGAGCGGCCCAGAAGCTGAGTGCTCCTGTACTCGTCGAAGTCAGTCACGGTGAAGTTGAGGCACTTGGTCTCGAGAATATTCGCGATATGGTTGATAACTATCGAGACGAGTATGGCATAGAAATCTACATAAACCTCGACCACAGTCCCTCGGTCGAGGCCTGTAAGCGGGCAATTGACGCTGGGTTTGAATTCATCCATATTGATATCTCCCAGGCAAATCACGATGCATCCGAAGAAGAAATCATACAAAAAACTCGTGAAGTCGTGGAATATGCAAAGTTCACGGGGGCACTCGTCGAGAGTGAGCCACACTATTTCGCTGGTGGGAGCAATGTCCACCACGAAGGAATTGATTACGAAGAAATCAAAAAAACCTTTTCGACACCCGAAACTGCCAAAGCGTTTGTCAATGCGACAGGAATTGACACCTTTGCGGCAGCCATAGGTAATTTACATGGTAAATATGATGTGCCGAAACAACTCGATCTTGATTTGTTGGCGCGTATTAGAGAGACAATTGACTGCCAAATTAGCTTGCATGGAGGATCGGGCACGCCTCTGAATTACTTCGAGGAAGCCAGCAAAGCAGGGGTCAGTAAGATTAACATCAATACTGATATGCGGATAGTATTCCGCGATACGCTCGTCAAAGTTCTAGAGGAAAACCCCGATGAGTATGCCGTCGTGAAACTGATGCCAACAGTCTACGAGGCAGTTCAGGCAGTTGTCGAGGAAAAAATCGCTGCCTTTGGGAGTGCCGGAAAGGCTGTACGCTGACGTGGTGAAAATACTTGCAATCGGTAAGGGTACGCAAGATGTGTTTCTTAAGAGTGATGAGTTTGATCCTCACAAGGAAGGCAAACACATGTACACCCATTTGCCACTTGGTCTCAAGATGGAAGTCGAGGATGCTCATTTTTGCACGGGCGGCAATGCGACGAATGTGGCGGTGACATTCGCTCGTCAAGGACTGGAGAGTGCGTATCTGTGGGGGTTGGGCGAAGACCCTGCGAGCCAGTCGATCCTCCAGGACCTCGATAACGAGGGGGTCAACACGACACATGTAGTACAGGCACGTGACTTTCAGTCAGGCTACTCTGTCATTATGATCGCCACAAACGGTGAGCGAACGATTCTTAATCACCGTGGCCGAGCATTTGGTCGCACGGGTCGGCATAACTTCAACCTTGACGTGATTGGTGATTATGACTGGATCTACCCAACAAGTCTTGGGGATGGAGGGTTGCCATTGCTCCGTGAGATAGTCGATATGGCTGAAAAACACAATGTCAAAGTGATGCTCAACCCCGCCGGTCCCGAGCTTGCCGAGCACGACAAACTAGTAGCTCTCCTTGATGGTGTCGATGTGCTTTGTACAAACAAAGAAGAGATGCAAATGCTAGTTTCAGGTGAGACCTGTGAGGAGCTAGCGCTTCATGCCCTCAATTATGTACCAGTGGCCATCGTGAGCGATGGACCAAATGGTGTGGTAGCAACTGACGGCAAGACGATAGTGCGAGCTGGTATGTATGAGGATGTGCCTGTTGTCGATCGAACTGGCGCCGGTGACGCCTTCGCAAGTGGTTTCTTGAGTCAGTGGGCACAGGGCAAAAGCTTGCGCGAGTCGATCGTATTTGCGAGCGCAAATTCGACATCGGTCGTGACAAAGATAGGCGCCAAGGCTGGTATTTTGCACAAGCATAGCACGCTGCACGAAATGCCAATTCACGAAAAGCCCCTTAATCAACGGAGTAAAGAGTAACTATGGCAAAGTTTTTGAAGCAACTTCTCGATGCGCATGAACCACTGTTTAGTTCATCACTTCGACAACTAGAAAGCATGACAGGTCACCGTGGTGTTGACGTTGCCTATATCGCCGACATTACGGCTCGCGCTCACCATATTATGCGCTCTATCGGTCTTGATCCGGCTGACACTACGGCACTTGAGTTGTACAAAGCGCTCAATGCTCATGTGGCCAACCGCGAGTTATTTTCGTACAGTGACGATGTCGGACTCATACTAGAGGGTAAACCAATTTCTTTCAATCACGACGATGTACTCGAAAATACCTCACAGACGTTTGAACTCCGTACAAACAAACATCTCCAGTGCCAATTACAACACGGTCTTGCGGCGCGCTATGTGGCGGCTGATGGTGACGACGAGGTTGCGATCAACGAACTCGTCTCTCAAGGAGGCCTTAGCGCGTGCGATATGGGTGACTATCACGAGCAGAAGGTTTTTGAGAAGAAAAGTAAACAAGCCCCATATATTCTGTGCGTGGGTGATATCTTTACTGACGTGTTCATTAAGCTACTCGAGGAAGAAGCAAGCATTGATAAAGACAAAGATGACAAACAGTGGTTGCGGATTCCTTTTGGCAGTAAACCGCCCTATGAGCGGGCTGATATCGTGCGTAGCGTCGGGCCATCACCAAACGCTGCCGTTTCATGCGCTCGGTTAGGGCTGAGAGTGGGACTAATGAGCTGGCTTGGTGATGATCAAGTTGGCAAGGATTCGCTCATATATCTTGCTCATGAATTCATCGACACAAAACCGTTAATCGTACAAAAGAATACTCCGAGCAGCACCTACTATGTACTACGGTATGGGGCTGACCGTACAATCTTGGTTAAGAATGAGGCATACCAATATCGTTGGCGCGAGCCGATCACGACGCCTGACTGGATATACCTATCGCTCATAAGTGCTGATAGTTGGCCGTTGCACCAAGATTTGCTCGAGTACCTCGAGAAACATCCTGATATAAAGTTAGCGTTTCAACCAGGCACATTTCACTTCAAGTGGGGTGTCAAGAAATTAGCCGCGTTGTACAAAAGGGCGCATATTGTCGTGATGAATCGTGAAGAAGCAGTTGACGTCACAGGGAAGTCTTATGAGTCTCTCCGCGAGCTGTCAGATGGTCTGCACGCGTTGGGCCCGGTCATTGTTGTTATCACCGATGGTCCCAATGGGTCATACGCATCACATGACGGGAAGCTCTACAAGATTCCAAACTATCCTGATCCGGCTCCACCGTATGATCGAACTGGCGCTGGTGATGCCTTTGCGTCAACTATCGTTGCGGCTCTCGCACGAGGCGAGACGATTGGGACCGCACTGACATGGGCACCGATCAATAGCATGAGCGTTGTCCAGCAACTAGGAGCACAGGCCGGATTATTGCGTCCAAAAGAGGTTGAGGAATATTTAGCAAAAGCACCTGAGTGGTATAAGGCAGAGGAGATTCACGGATGAGATACCAGATATGCGTGTCGGGGGCAGCTTCCGGCGAAACAGTGAAGGAAGCACATGACCTGGCGTATGCGCTCGGTGCTGAAATCGCAAAAGCGGGCAAGACACTCCTAACTGGCGCAACGGTAGGGTTACCGCATTATGCGGCGCAAGGTTTTTTTAGTGTAAAAAACTCCAAAGGTGTGTCGATCGGTTTTTCACCAGCAAGCTCATACCGAGAACACGTCGCTACCTATCGGTTACCTACCAAAGAGTTTGACTACATCAACTTTACCAGTATGGAATACGTCGGTCGTGATGTACATCTCGTGCGTAGCGCGGATGCGGTTATCACCGTCGGTGGTCGCATGGGGAGCCTACACGAGTTTGCGACCGCCCTCGAAAGTCGAAAGGTATGCGGTATTTTGCTCGGCAGCGGTGGACTTGCTGATTATGCAGCAACGCTTCTCAAATATATCGAAGCTCCAGGAGCAAAGGATGTCATATACGACACCGATCCAAAACGACTTGTATCAAAGGTAGTAGAGGCACTCGATAAACATTACGCCGATTTTCATGATGTTGATTATGCGCGTGACGAAATAGCCCCCGATGAGATTCATGCCAAGCGGAGAGGATAATTGTAAATCATTGTTACGCAGAGTACACTAATAGTGAAGCATAAACAGGATACATGAGTGAAATGAGCAATAGATATGATCAACACGGTAGCGCACACGTAGTGATTGTTGTCTGTCTCCTTGTTGCCCTCATCGGCACACTTGGGATTGTGTTTTATCAGAATTTTATGATGAAAAGCTCCCAGGCTGCACAGCAGCAAGAGTTATCGGCAACCCCCGCAAAAAAAGATGAAACAGCAACGGATAAAAAAAATGAATTATCGGAATTTTGTTTACCTCTTGAAAAGTTATGTATTAACTACCCATCGACATGGTCTGTGCGTGGAGGTCCAGTTGTATCGATAAGCCACATAGACGCCACTCATACAGAAGAGATGACAGCTGAAAAGTACCATCTAAATAATGCGGAGGGTCTCACGGTACTATACGTACAGTCTGGCATAGGTGGGCTCGGTATAATGTGTGAACCTGAGCGTGAATCACAATACGAAATTTATGAGACACATACGACTCAACTCAAGGGTATACCTGGTACTAGCACTAATAGATCGAGCTCTGCATACGCAGTAAAAGAGATAATGAAGACATCATCGGGCTATACGGTTCGGATGTTTGTAACGAATCTTAAGGCATTACAAAGTCCTGGATCACTCAGGGGGTGTCCGACACTACTGGATGGGATGTTTGAAGGACGTAATCTTGCACCATTGCCGTCAATGCCAAATGACAAAAGCTTCTCGGTATATATCGGTCAGACGGAGTTCGGTAAGTATGACTCCGTTGATACAACCTATAAAACTCGTGATGAAGCGGTATCGGCCCTAAAAAGTAAAGAATCTGAATTACTTTTCACAGCCTTACAGTCTGTACATTACAAATAATACCACCGTATTCACGTTTGACTAGAATGATATACCGCTAGCATCTCGTTAACCAAATTATAACTAGTTTAAATATGTCATAAATAAGGATCAAATATGTCGCGATTGTGTGAAAAAGGAAGCGCCCACGTTATAATTATTATCTGTCTCGTATTTGCATTATTGTGTGCCCTGGGCATAGCATTTTATCAAAACTTTGTAATCAGTAATGAAAAAAATGATAATCCATCGACACAAAGCTCTCAATCAGTAAATAATTCACTTAATGAAGCAAATGACCAAAATAAAACAGACCTCTTAGCTGTAGATACATCAAAATATCTCGTACTAGAGGATTGGGGTGTCAAAATGTTGCTACCCAGCTTCGAGAAGGCGTTTGTATACAAGAAAATTAGTATGAATGGCAAGGATGCGTACGCATTCACGACAAAAGCGATTGATAATCTTGGCGGCGACTGTGCACTCGCCTCAACAAATAATGGCACATTAGTTGTTGTGTGGAGAGAATCTCAATCATCTGATCAGATTGATTCACCAAGACTGAACGGAGGAAAGCCAATAAATGGCTATTACTACTATCGTTCCGGATCTTTTGCTCCCTGCTCGGAAGAAAACAATAGCACTGTCAATCAAGTTGAAACGAGCGGACTCACTGCAACAAAAGAGCTCGTTGATTCATTGCGTGCGAAATAATAAAATAAGTGTAAAGTTTTTGGCGGCTGATCAAACCTGACTTATAATATTAAGGTGAATAAGTTTCGTTTATCATCGAAATATAGGCCGACAGGTGATCAGCCAATGGCAATCGCTCAGTTATTAAAGGGTCTTGAAGGCGGTGAAGATGAGCAAACGCTTCTCGGTGTGACGGGGAGTGGCAAAACTTTCACCATGGCAAATATCATTGCCAAGCGAAATGTACCGACGCTCGTATTAGCGCACAACAAGACACTTGCAGCGCAATTATTTAGTGAGTTCAAGCAGTTTTTCCCTGATAACGAAGTGCATTATTTTGTCAGTTACTTTGATTATTATCAGCCCGAGGCATATATTGCGAGCAGTGACACGTACATCGAAAAAGATTCGGCCATCAATGAAGAAATCGATCGTTTGCGCCACGCGGCGACAAGTGCGCTTTTAACGCGCCGAGATTGCATTATTGTGGCGAGTGTCAGCTGCATCTATGGTATCGGTTCGCCAGATGATTATGCTGAGATGTCGATGAAAATCGTGCGCGGAGAACGGCGTCTCCAGGATAAGTTTGTTCGCCAGTTGACTGACATTCAGTACAAACGAAATGACATAGATTTTGCTCGGGGCACATTTCGGGTACGTGGTGATGTGGTGGATGTTTTTCCGGCTGGGAGTGATATTGCGGTACGAATAGAATTTTTTGGAGACGAAGTAGAACGTATCACAAGGATCGATCCGCTTACTGGCGAAATAATTTCTGAGCCAGAAGCCGTTTCGATTTTTCCTTCAAGCCACTACGTCACCCCAAAGCAAAAAGTAGAACGAGCAATCGAAGGTATCAAAAAAGAGTTTGACGAGCGACTGGCGTGGTTTGAGACGCATGACAAATATCTCGAAGCACAGCGCTTGTCGCAGCGAACAAAGTTTGATCTTGAAATGCTTGAGGAAACAGGATTTGTTAAGGGAATTGAAAACTATAGCCGCTACCTGACCGATCGTGAGCCAGGTGAGCAGCCCGCCACATTGCTCGATTATTTTCCCGATGATTTTTTGCTTTTTGTCGACGAGAGCCATGTGACGCTGCCTCAAGTGAGAGGTATGTTCAATGGTGACCGCGCTCGCAAAGAAGTGCTTGTCGAACACGGTTTCCGGCTACCGAGCGCGCTCGACAACCGACCACTTCGTTTTGATGAGTTCGAAAAACACATCAATCAAGTCATTTACGTCTCGGCAACACCAGCGGACTACGAGCTGGAGCATAGCCCGGCCCCAGCTCAGCAGGTAATTCGACCGACAGGGTTGCTTGACCCCGAGATACAAGTACGCCCGACCACAGGTCAGATAGACGATTTGATCGCTGAGATACGTGAACGAACTGCGAAGCAGCAGCGCGTCCTTGTCACGACACTGACTAAGCGAATGGCCGAGGATCTATCGGCACATCTCATCGATCTTGGTATCAAGACGGCTTATATCCACAGCGATATTGATACATTGGAGCGAGGCGATATTTTGCGTGATCTGCGCATGGGGGTATACGATGTGCTGGTCGGGATTAACTTACTTCGTGAGGGACTCGATTTGCCAGAGGTATCACTCGTGGCAATCATCGACGCAGACAAAGAAGGATTTTTGAGGAGCGAACGGAGCCTCATACAGACAATTGGTCGAGCGGCTAGACATGTCGACGGCACGGTCATTATGTACGGCGATGTCATGACCGATAGTATGAAGCGAGCTATTAGTGAAACGAATCGTCGACGTGATATTCAGCAAAAATATAATGAAGCACATGACATCACCCCGCGGGGTGTCGACAAAAGCATCGACGAAGGTCTTCGCGCCATCATTCCACAGAAAGAGTCAATCGAGAAGAAACTCAATCTCAACAAAATACCGAAAGACGAGTATGCGAGCCTCGTAAAAGACTTGACGGGACAGATGAGTCTCGCCAGCGCCAATCTCGAGTTTGAACGAGCCGCAGAACTGCGCGATCTCATCGCTGAAATCAAAGGAAAGATGAAATGAACAAACTGAGAGTGGTGACGTGGAATGCCGAAGGCATGTTTGACGAACATGTCGGTACGATTCGTGCCAATGACCACGATGGCATTGCGGTCATCAAAGAACTCGACGCAGATATTGTGGTCATACCTGAGTTCGGTGAGCATGGTGCGATGCCGGAACACGTACGGGTTACGATGAATTATCTTGGGTACGAGATCGCCACGGTGCCGTATGATCCTGATCCCAGCTACTATCATACAAAAGACCAGCATTACCCCTATGAACTTGCTATTTTCACGCGACTTACATTGCTTTCCTCGACAGCGCTTCGACTTGGGGGAGTCCGCAATGCACTTGACGTAACGTGTCGTGACGCTGCGGGCAAAAAACTGCGAATCATCGGGGTCCATCTTGACGATAATAGTGAGGCAATGCGTCTCAAGCAAGCCGAAGACCTTGTAATGGCAGTCGGAAAGATGGCTTGCCCAACGCTCGTTATGGGGGATTTCAATGCCATGCGAAGCCGATCACAGAGTGCACGTATTGCTCGAAATCGTTTGTTGCATTCAGTTGTGGGCCGGGCACCACACGATCTGATTCGCAGTATTGCATCGCGCGCTCATGAAATGGCCAGCGGGACCACCATTGACTACATGGTGAGTCGCTCGCAGCTTCACGATCTCGATCCAGGTCATCATCTCACTATCTCAGGCAAGCAACACGGAGTGGAGTGGATTCCTTCGATTCGTCTTGCGAAAGTTGACTGGATATTTGGTTCGCACCATTTCAAGACGCGTGCTTATAAAGTATGGCGAGACGTCGGATCGGACCATCGGCCAGTACGTGCCGAGCTAGAATATTAAGAAGCAGTAGCATCTTGTGACAAAATGAGTACGCTGCGTGCCGGGATGTCCATGGCGAGATTACAGCTATCGTCGGTGGATACGCTGTCCGGAGTTAACTCGGGAAAGTCGCTATTATAGCCTTGCCAGCTGCTGTTGAACCGTATTCGCCACTCACCTGGGCGCGGAAAGCCTAGATGATACTCGTGATATTCGGTATCGCTAAAATTGATGAGTACGAGCACATCGTCACCGGGTCCGCCTTGGCTCCAGCGATGATAACCAAACACTTGGCCCTGATCGTTTCTATGAAACACTCTAACTGATTGCCCAAGTAGCCCACTTGTATTGCCGTAGGTATTTTTGCGGAGGTCGATGATGTCTTGGTGTGCTTTCACGATGCCGGCGAATTGCTCAGTTTTTTCCCATTCGAGCACTTGCCAATCAGTGAACGCACCCTCCTGCAAGAACTCCTGGCCTTGAAGTAGCATAGGAATACCGGGTGACGTAAGCGTGATTGCTGACGCAATAATTGTGTCCTGACGCACCCTCGTGCTATTGGGATTTTCTGGTGAAATAGCGCTGGTAATGCGAGTTGAGCCATTGGCTGCGGTATCGTGAGAGTCACTAAAGATAACGCGTTGAAAGACATCACCGTTATACGCTCGAAGCAGTTGCTCGCCGAGATCATCAGGCCAAGAGGTACCAAGTCCGAGCATTTTTCGGATAGCGTGTGGAAAAGGAATACCCCACTGCGCGTCAAACCCACATCCACCATCCTGGCGCTGCTTCGTTATGTAGTCATTGCCCGAGGTGTCTTCTGCGATAACGATGGAGCCGGGCCGTATCCTGTGCGCCACATCAGTAATATCCTGCATGAGGCTCCAGGCGCCATCGACATCATGGGCGGGATCGTCATTGTAGCCGAGCGTGTTGCGCATATAAGCCGTGCTATCAAGCCTGAGACCATCAACGCGGTATTCGTTAAACCACATCACAATACTATCGATCAGAAATTGTCGCACCTCGGCTCTTCCGTAGTCAGGCCGTGCACCCCAGGGAGTATCGCCTCGCCAGTCGTTATAGAAGTAGATGCCACCACGGTCGTTTTCATACCATCCATCGAAACGCCATAGGTCGCCGCTCATGAAATGGTTGTACACCACGTCAATAATGACACCGATACCTCTGGCATGGCAGGCTTTGACAAACTCCATGAGTCCATGCCGCCCGCCATAGGCATTTTCGATCGAAAATACGTCGGTGACGTTGTAGCCCCAGCCGTTGCTATACGCCATGCTGGTAACGGGCATGACCTCGATCATGTTGATGCCCAGGTCTAGGAGATAGTCAAGTTTTTCGATTGCATCGTAGAAGGTGCCGGTGGTAGCGGGGTCGCGGCGATTGAAGGTGCCGATATGAAGTTCGTAGATAATCTGCTGCTCTTTTGGAATTGGCATGAAAAGGTCGTCGCCCCAGTCGAAATCTGACCCAACGACCACCGATACGCCATTGTCGCTTGCCGTGAGTGCGCGTCCGCGCGGGTCATTTTTTGTCAGCAGTTCATTGCCAGTGTCGATCAAAAACTTATAATTTTGGCCGATTTCTGCATCTTTGACAAATACCGACCAGTAGCCATCGTTTTCGCTGAGCATGTCGTAGGTATTGCTGCCATCAAATACACCAAGGTAAGGGGTAAGGAGTTTGACGTTTTTCGCAAATGGCGCCCAAACGCGGAACTCGACACCATTATGCCGAACAATCGCCCCCAAGTGTTTTTTGATCTGATGACTCATCTACTGGCTATTATGAAGCATAAGAGTTATCTAGGCAACCATACAACTAAATAAAGACAATAAAATTACTCCCCTGTGGGAGCTGAGAGATAACAAGCTAGGAATTGCCGGTGCGGGCTGGCGGGACAAGGTCCCGCCAGCCCGCACGCGTTGCCGACGGTCAGCCGAAGTTGGCGCAGGCCTCCGGGTGCTGCGTGGCCGACTCCTTGAGCTCGAGCAAGTTGGGGAACGAGCTGAAGAAGGGGATACGCCAGCCCTTGTAGACGACGTCGTAGGTCGTCTTGGGCTTCACCTTCGCGTAGGCGTCCGCCGTGTCGTAGCGGACCGTCCCGAAGAGGGAGTCCGCCATCACGTAGGTGCCCTCGGCGGCGTAGATCCGGTACTCACCGGAATTCTTGACCGCGACCCGCTCCTTGCCACACACCGTGATGGTCGTCGTGTGGGTGGTGTTCGCCGCCACCATGTACCACACGATGGCGATGAGACCGATGACGACGAGCAGCGCCGCGCCGGCGCGGCCGCGGTCACGACGGGCGGTGCGAATGAAGTTCATGGTATGAGCTCCGCTTCTGCGTCGGTACTGAGCTTCCCGAATCGCACTCATCCATCAAGTATGTTTGATGAGTCGGTGCGATTCAGGAATGAAGGCTTATTCCTAGCTTGTTAAAGTTGCTGTCAACGAAAGGAGGTATTCCTAAGAAGACATTGATTTTATTATAACACACATGCTTTATTTAGTCAATATCCTTTGCTTTTCAAAACAAGGATAGATGCGCTATAATACGTACAAATGAGCACTATCACCACCGACGACGTGCGGCATCTCGCACAGTTAAGTAACTTGCAACTCAGCGATGACGAACTAGCGGCACTCCAGGTCGATTTGGAGAATATTCTCAATTACGTCCACCAGCTCAGTGAGCTCGATACGTCAAATGTCGAACCAACCTACCAAGTATCGGGACTCGAAAATGTATGGCGCGATGATGTCGTGCGTCAAGATGCTGATGACCGCGAGGCGCTGCTGGCGCTTGCTCCTGAGCAGGCCGATCATAGTGTGAAAGTGCCCCAGGTATTGTAGTCATGAAGATAACTGATCGAGTTGCACGTATTGTAAATGGTGGCACAACCGCCCGCCAAGAAGTTGAGACAGCACTTGCTAAGGCAAAGGAAGCCAAAGGTTATCATGCGCTTCTCAGTCTGACGGCTGATCGTGCCCTCAAACGAGCAGATGAGATAGATACACGTATCGCTAGCGGTGAGTCTGTTGGTCCACTGGCGGGTGTACCATTTGTCGTCAAAGACAACTATCTTGCGTTTGGTGCACCGACGACCGCTGCCGCAAAGATACTCGAGAACTTCCAGGCTCCGCTCCAGGCAACAGTTGTCGACAAACTTGAGGCGGCGGGTGCCATCTGTATCGGCAAGAGCAACCTCGACGCTTTCGCTCACGGCGCTTCGACCGAAAACTCTGCCTACGGCGTGACAAAAAATGCCGTCGATCAGACAAAAGTTGCTGGTGGTAGTTCGGGTGGATCAGCGGTAGTGACTGCACTCGATATCGTACCATTTGCCCTCGGTAGTGATACGGGTGGCTCTATCCGGCAGCCTGCAAGCTTCAACGGCGTATATGGTTACAAGCCAACCTATGGTACCAGTAGCCGCTATGGAGTAGTAGCGATGGCGAGTAGCACCGATACCATGGGATGTTTCGCGAAATGCGCTGAGGATGTGGCACTCGTGACAAGCATTATGGCTGGCCGCGACGAAAAGGACATGACGACACTACCTGATTTCTTTGAGCCGACAACATTTGTACAGCCGAAGCTACGTATTGGTCTTGTCAAAGACGCAATGTCAGATGATGTCGATCAAGAGGTTCGCGGTTGTACGCTCGAGTATGTCGAGCGTCTGCGTGCGGCGGGACATGTTGTCGAGGAGGTCGAGATGCCACTCCTCAAATACACCCTCGCTATGTATTACATCATCATTCCAGCAGAGGTGAGTAGCAACCTTGCGCGATTTGATGGTATACGCTACGGGTACCGTGCGCACGACGTAAAAACACTGGCAGAACTCTACGGACGTTCGCGCGATGAAGGATTTGTCACTGAAAACAAGCGCCGTATCATGATCGGTAGCTACGTGTTGAGCAGCGGCTTCTTTGATGCCTACTATTTGCAGGCGCAAAAAGCCAGGACGTTGTTGATCCAAGCATTCGATACATTGTTTTCTCAGTATGATTTCCTGATTTTGCCGACAGCACCGACACCCGCATTTGGTATCGGCGAAAACACAGACGACCCCGTAAAAATGTATCTAGCCGATGTCATGACCGTCCCGGCAAGTCTTGCTGGCTTGCCAGCACTGAGCGTGCCGGCCGGCGTCTCAAAAGCCGGCTTGCCAATCGGGATACAACTGATCGGACCGGCCAAGAGCGATGCAGCGATGCTGGCACTTGCTGGAAGTATGGAGGCCAAAGAATGACTCAAAATCCCGCTAGTTTCTTTCTCCTTGTGAGCGTTTTGATTGTTGCCATTATTTTGGTCGTCTACCTGACGATGTCGAGACGGGGCGTCCCGAGCCTCAACTCGCAGAAGTACCAAACGAAATGGCTTGAGATCGAGAATAGCTTGAGCCGAGAAAACCCGCAAAGTTACCCAATGGCGATACTCAATGCAGATAAATTGCTGGATCTCGCGCTCAAAGAGCGACATATTAAGGGCGAGACAATGGGCGAACGAATGAAATCTGCTCAAAACATCTGGACAAATGCCAATCACGTCTGGGGTGCACACAAGATTCGCAACCAACTGGCTCATGAAACAGACGTGCATGTTACGCCCGATATAGCCCTGCGCTCACTCAGCGCCTACAAACAAGCCTTGAAAGATTTGGGAGCTATCTAAGATGAGTAGTGACACCCTTGATACCTATGAAATGACCATCGGCATTGAATGCCACGTGCAGTTGGCAACGGCGACAAAGCTGTTTAGCCCCGCCGACAATGATGCGCGGGAGGCAGAACCAAATAGCAAAGTTCACCCGATCGACTATGGGCTACCTGGTATGCTACCAGTTCTCAACCGACACGCAGTTGATCTCGCAATTCGGGCTGGCAAGGCGATGAATGCTGATATTGCCCGCGTTAGTCGGTTTGACCGCAAACATTATTTTTACCCTGATTTGCCCAGTGGCTACCAGATCACGCAGATGTATCAACCTACCATCCTCGCTGGCTACGTCGATACCGTGCTCGAAGACGGTGCTCCCGTCCATGTACGTATTCACCACGCACATATCGAATCCGATGCGGGCAAGTTGACGCACTACTCCGGCTATAGTTTGGTTGATCTCAACCGTGCGGGCACGCCATTGATCGAAATTGTCTCTGAGCCAGATATGCATAGTCCGGCGGAGGCGCGAGCCTACGTGACTGAGCTTCACCGCTTGATGACATATTCGGGTGTCAGCTATGGTGATCTCTATCATGGCAATATGCGCTTCGATGTCAATATTTCCGTCGCGCCTAAAGGTGCAAAAGAACTCGGCAAGCGAGCAGAAGTAAAAAACCTCAATAGCTTCCGCAGTGTTGAACGAGCAGCTCAGTACGAATTTGAACGTCAAGTCGCTTTGCTCGAAAAAGGTGAACGCGTGGTTCAGGAAACGAGAGGGTGGAATGATGACAAGGGCATCACCACTAGTCAACGGAGCAAAGAAGATGCGCAGGATTATCGCTATATGCCCGATCCCGATATTCCGCCGATTATATTATCCGATGAAGAAATCGAGCAAATTCAAGCTGACATGCCAATGCTTCCTCATGAGCTTCGCCATATCCTCAGTGAAGCAGGACTTGATCATGCGATGATAGAGACGGCGCTTGGTATTACTGATGCTTCTGTCCGATCATTTATCGCGGACCTTGCCACAACTCTGAGTGGTGAACAGCGCCGCCGTATACTAAATTGGCTGATTATCGATATCCAGGGTAGGGTAAGTGCTGGCATGGATACATGGGACAGCAAACGACTGCAGCAGGAACATCTGGTAGATCTTGCGCAAATGGCGATAGACGATACGGTAAGTAGTAATGGAGCGGTCTCGATACTCGTCGAAATGTTGGCGTCTGGAGATGCGCCATTGATGATCGCAGAGCAAAAGAATCTACTGCAGGTAAGCGATGAGTCTGCTATTGCTGAGATTGTTGATGAAGTGTTGGCTGATCCAGCTTCAAAGCAATCTCTCGATGATATCAAGGCCGGCAAGGACAAAGCGATCGGCTATCTTGTTGGCCAGGTCATGAAACGGTCTCAAGGCAAAGCCAATCCCGCTCTGGCGCAAAAACTTATCCGACAAAAATTGTAATACCGATAAAGAAAAGGGGGAATCATGCAGCGACCAACGAAAGCTATCATCACTGACGCAGGCTACGCAAGCCGTTATCTCCCAATCACTAAGACAATTCCTAAGGCAATGCTGCCATTTGGAAACAAACCGATCATCCAAATGGCTGTCGAGGAATGTGCTGAAGCGGGGATTAGGGAAATTATCATCGTCGCTACACCGGAGGGAAAACCCATTTACGAAGATTATTTTGGCAACGCAGTCAATCATATTCGTAAGCAATTGGTAGCACAGGGTAAAGTCGAGCGCTACAACTCAACGGTACTTCAGGTACTCGATTTACCAAAGATTCGCGTTATCGTACAGGATCCTGCGTTGCCCTATGGCAATGGTTCGCCGATTGCAAGTGCACGCGATTACTTTGGTGAGGATGAGGCATTCATCGTGCTCTATAGCGACGACGTTGTCTTTGGATCGTCAGATGCAAAATCGTTGATTGACGCCTACGAAAAACATCCCGATGCAAAAGCCATCATCATGGCACAGGAAGTAGACCCATCGGCCGTCGACAAATACGGTATAGTATCACTAAAAGACGGTGACAAACTTGACTATATCGTCGAGAAGCCCTCTGTCGACAAAGCTCCGTCGACACTTGTTTCATATGGTCGCTATTTGGTTACGACAGAAATATTTGACCATCTCAAACCCGGCAATGAGGGACTTGATGATGAGCTATGGACAGTCGATGCCATCACGGCGATGGTTTCACGGGGTGATGTGTATGTGGTCAAGACAGAAGGGCAATGGGTGACAACGGGTGATCCAAAAAATTATTTCCTCGCTCATCTCAAATACGTTCTCGATAACGAAGATTATGCCGAGGATGTTCGGCGGGCTATTCCGGAAGTAATTGAGACTGATCGTATCGCAAATTAGTCGTTAAAGTGAAGATTTTCACAGCACCACTTGCGTAAGAGAGTATACTAAGAGTAGTGCTTCAGCAAATGAAGCGAATAGCATAAAAAGGAGTGTCATTAACTATGGAATGGGCACAAGTACTGGTTATCATATTATCGGTATTTTTGGCACTTTTTCTGGGTCTGGCGATCGTTTTAACGTTGCTTTTGATCAGGATCACAAAGCAGATTAAATCAATTACCAATACCGCAGAACGAGCAACGCTGAAATTTGCCGGTGCCGCTGAGTCAGCGGCTAAGTTTGCTGCACCAGCAGCGATCGCAAAAATGATGGCAAACTTTATCAAAAAATCTAAGGATAAATAAGGAGGAACTATGTCAAAAGGAAAATTTGCACTCGGAGCAATATTTGGAGCACTGGCAGGAGTTATCGCGGGCGTATTGACTGCCCCAAAATCAGGCAAAGAAACCAGGGCTGATTTGAAAGTCAAAGCAGACGAGCTCAAAACTCAGGCTGCTAAAAAAGCCGATGAAGTAAAGTCGAAAAGTGAAAAAGCCTATAGCGAGACAAGAAAGCAAGTTGACAGTGCAGTGGCAGAAGGTAAAAAAACCGTCGCTGATTATCGTGAGCGAGCAGGGCGAGCAGTCGATGCCGCAAAGGGCGAGTTCAAAAAAGACGATTCCACTAAATAGCAATGGCCGAAAAAAAGCAACCAAAGCAACCACGAGCCGCGGATGAGCGTGACGCCAGACAGGCAGTGATTGAAGATTTGTTCAACGATTTCAATCGCAATCGCTTCAGTGTCTACAAAATTAATTTCATCCGCGGTATCTTCTTTGGCTTTGGTAGTTTTCTTGGGGCAACGCTGCTTGTCGCTCTGTTTGTATCGATTCTGACACTTCTCTCAGGCTGGGTACCATCGATCGGCGACTTTCTCGATAAAATTGTTCGTCTTTTGACCCAAAAATAGTTCCGACTAGAGACTCGGTCGCGTATACTAGTAAGAGAACTATGGGGAGAGCCAAGACAACAGAAACAGCACCGACTACTTCGCTGCAGCCGAGCGATTTTGTTCATTTGCACAATCATAGTCACTACTCGCTTCTCGATGGGCTGACAAAAATTAATGAACTTGTCATCAAGGTCAAGGCATTTGGTATGCAAGCTGCTGCCGTCACCGATCATGGCACAATGAGCGGTATCCTCGAGTTTTATAAAGCGGCAAATGGTGAAAACATACAGCCGATCCTTGGTATCGAAGCCTATATTGCGGCGCGGACTAGGTTTGATCGAGATCCTGCAAAAGACAAACTCCGCTACCATCTCACAATCCTTGCGATGAACAACCAGGGCTATCACAACCTCATGGTAATGGCGAGCAAAGCTGAGCTCGAGGGCAAATACTATAAGCCGCGCATGGATCATGAATTGCTACAAGAGTATGGCGATGGTCTCATCATTCTGAGCGGTTGTGCAAGTAGTGAATTGGGTGAAGCGCTCAAAAATAACGACTATAAAGCGGCGAAAGAAACAGCCTCCTGGTATAAATCTGTTTTTGGTGATCGGTATTACCTCGAGTTACAAGATCACGGTCACCCTGATGCTCCTGGGCACTGGAGTGTACAGACGACGATCAATGAGGGTTTGAGGAAGCTGAGTGACGAGCTCGATATCCCTATGGTTGTGACGTGCGATGGGCATTATCTTGAGCACAATGACCGAGAAGCACATGAAATCCTTCTCTGTGTTGGCACCGGGTCGTTTCTTTCAGACGCCAATCGCATGAGCCTCAAGGAGTTTGAGCTTCATCTCACTGACCCGCGCGATATTATTGCTCGTTGGGGAGAAAGCGACCCAGAAATCATACGAAATACTCGCAGGATAGCGGATCGTTGCTCAGTTGAGCTTGAGCTCGGCAAAATATTGATCCCAAAGTATCCTACGCCAAAAGGTGAGACAGAACACAGTTATCTAAAGAAGCTTGTATACCAGGGATTAGCGGTCCGCTATACCGCGCTATCCGCCGAGGAGGCGGCCAAGCTATCTCCCGAAAAAATTACCTCACGCTTATCTGATGTTGTTCGTGATCGCGCCAAAATGGAAATGGATGTCATGGAAAAAATGGGCTATGAAGGCTATTTCTTGATCGTCCAAGACTTTATCAACTGGGGAAAAAATCGAGGTATCGTGTTTGGTCCGGGACGTGGCTCAGCGGCTGGGTCGATTGTGGCCTATGCGCTTAATATTACTGATCTTGACCCACTGAAGTACGATCTGCTTTTTGAGCGATTTCTCAACCCTGACCGTATCAGTATGCCGGATATTGATATTGACATTCAGGATACACGCCGAGACGAAGTAATTCAGTACTGTGCCGAAAAGTATGGTGAGGGTCGGGTCGCCAACATCGTCACCTTCGGTAAAATGGCAGCTCGTGCAGCGGTTCGCGATGTAGCCCGCGTTTTGCAGGTGCCTTATGCAGAGAGCGACAGATTGGCAAAACTCATTCCACCGCCAAACCAGGGACGGCATATACCGCTCAGGGTGAGTATTGTCGAGGATCATGATCTGAAGCATGAATACGAGACAAATCCGATTGCAAAGCAAGTCTTTGATTTTGCCGTTCGTCTCGAAGGTACTATCCGGAGCCATGGCGTACATGCTGCGGGTGTGGTCATTGCACCTGATAATATTGTGCGCTATGTGCCGGTTGAGATGGCGCAAAAAGGCGTGGTTGCCACGCAGTATCCAATGGGCCCTGTCGAGGAACTAGGACTCCTCAAGATGGACTTTCTGGGGCTGTCAAACCTCACCATTATCAACAATGCAATGCGTATCATCCGTAAAGTATATAAAAATGACATTGATCTCTCGACGTTACCCATGGATGATCCAAAGACGTTTGAATTATTGCAACAAGGAGCAACCACAGGGGTATTTCAGCTCGAGTCGGCAGGTATGAAGCGCTACCTGCGGGAGCTAAAACCAACGGAATTCGAAGATATCATCGCGATGTGTGCTTTGTATCGACCTGGTCCTTTGGGGGCGGGGCTGACCGATAGTTTCGTCAAACGCAAAAACGGACTCGAAAAGGTTACCTACGAACACGAGCTCACGAAGAATGCTCTCTCAAGTACGTACGGCGTGATCGTTTACCAAGAGCAAGTGATGCAGATGAGCAAAGAGATGTCAGGGTTTACCGGCGGTGAGGCAGATACGCTCCGAAAAGGAATTGGCAAGAAGATTCCTGAAGTCCTAAAGAAAATGGGATCGCAGTTTATCGATGGTGCTGTAAACAATGGTGTCCCAAAGGCGACGGTCGAAAAAATCTGGCACGATATCCTTGGCTTTGCTGACTATGCCTTTAATAAGTCTCATTCGGCATGCTACGGTTTGATTGCGTATTGGACCGCCTATCTCAAGGCACACTATCCTGATGCGTTTATGGCGGCATTGATGACGAGCGACCAGGGTGATATCGATCGGTTAGCGATTGAAATTACCGAGTGCAAACACATGGGGCTAACGGTTCTCAACCCTGACGTCAATGAATCCTACCTTGAGTTTGCTATCGTGCCGGGCAAACAGCAGATACGATTTGGTATGGCCGCGGTTAAGGGAGTGGGCGCTGCTGCCGTCGAGGAGATTATTCGCGCAAGGGATGCGGATGGCAAATTTACCTCAGTAGAAGATTTTGCCAAACGTGTCAGTACCAGTAAAGTCAACAAAAAAGCGTGGGAGGCACTCATAAAATCTGGTGCGTTTGACTCCCTGGGCGATCGATCAGACTTGTTATTCAACCTAGAAACACTTTTGGGCTTCGCAAGCAAGCTGCAGAAAGAAGCGCTCAGCGGTCAAACCGATCTCTTTGGTGATTTGGGGGCTAGCAGCGAGTTATTACCCTCAGTTGAGCTACTTCCTTCACCAGCAAAGTACACCTCAAAAGAACAGCTCATGTGGGAGCGAGAACTACTCGGTCTTTACATTAGTGCCCATCCGCTCGATAATTTTGATGCATTTTTTGAGGAACAAACGATCCCGCTCCACAATATCTCACCAAAAATTGATGGTCAGTCAGTTACCGTCGGTGGACTCGTGACAACTCTCAGGACAATTATCACAAAAGCAGGGACTAAGATGGCATTTGCAGGCATAGAGGACAAATCGAGTGAATGTGAGGTTATCATTTTTCCAAATCTATACGAGCAACTGGGAGACAAGCTGCACCAAGACGTGGTCGTCAAGATCACGGGCAGAGTAAGTGCTCGTGATAGAGAAGGTGGTATAGGTGACGAGGCAAAATTGATCGCAGAGACAATTGATATTGTGAGCGATCGGGAACTTGCCCAGTATGAATCGACAGGTCGCAAGATGGATGCACCAAAGACTGCTGTGGTGTCGCGGCGTAAAAAAGCCGTCGCTTCTTCACCGAAGTCAGTTCCCGCTCAAGCCACCATGCCGGTACCCCCGTCTCTCATTACAAAACTATTTGTTCATGTCAAGAATCCGGATGACCACGACGCGCTGCTGTCTCTCAAGAAAGCTTGCAATACGTATCCGGGACAGCAAGAGATCATTATGGTACTCGGTAAAGATAAATCGTCGGCGATACGACTGCCCTTTAAAGTTGATGCGGAGAGTGACCTTGTAGCGCAGCTTTCATCTATTTTTGGGAGTGAATGTATCGCGACGAAGTAGTGAGCGCATAGAGCGCGATGCCGGTCGCGACACTGACATTAAACGATTCCTTTTTGCCACTCATCGGAATCTCGATACTATCTTGACAGCGGGCCAGAAGTTCGTTTGGTATGCCGTGCACTTCTTCACCGAGGAGTAACGCTATTTTTTGGGGTGGGCGAAAGGTCGGTAACGCAATACTTTTCGGTGTTTGCTCGAGTGCAATGACGGGCAGTTTTTCGTACTGTTCGTTCTGGTCAAACCACATAGAGATATCTGGGACATACTCAAAGGGGACCAATACTTCCGCACCAAGCGCGGTTTTATGGATTTGAGTAGTGATCTTATCTCTAATGTGCGGCAATCTTGTGTCGTTTTTGACTAGAGGGTAGGGAGTGTAGCCGCTGAGGATAATTTTTTTGACGCCAAATCCTTCGCAGGTGCGGAAAATAGCTCCAACATTATGGGTACTGCGAATGTTGTGGGCAACAACGGTTATTTCAGGCATTACTCTCATTTTACCACTATAAAAACCATGAGCAGTTTGCTACACTAATAGATATGGACGAAGTGGAAATACAGCAAAAACGTCGTCAACAGGATGAAGAGTCGACACAGCAACGATCGGCTATCCTCGGCATGTCCTATCTGGACACGCGTCCGTTTGAGGCTAATCTTCCGCTTGTAACCGATGTCTTATCGGTCGATGAAATGTATAAAGGGCATATCGTGCCACTCATCAAAGGCGGTGACGAAAGAGCCTTTGAGTTTGGGGCCACGACGCAGACACCACAGTCCCTCATCCAACAGATGCGTAAAGACTATGCCGATGAGGGCAAAATTATCCAGATATCGCTGATTAGCCTTAGTGCCTATCGTCAGTTTATGCTCCGTTTTGATCCGCCCAAAAAAGCCATATATGATGATATCTCCATCGCAAAAGAAGGCGATAGCGACACGATCTCTTCTGTCAGCAAGACGCTCAATTCGGTCAGTAGTGAGGACGTCTTTAATTACCTGATCACTCAGGCGGATCGTCTTGGTGCGAGCGATATTCACATCGAAAACGGTCGGACAGATATTCGTATCAGAATGCGTGTTGATGGTGCGCTTCACCCGGTCGCTCATCTCGACCGTGATCGCTACCGCGTAATCATGGGCGAGCTCGCCAGCCGCGCTGGTATCTCGACTGCCGCAGCAGAGTCACAATCTGGCCATATGCAGCGCGAGATCACCGCTGGTGGCGCCACACACTTACTCAATCTTCGTGTCGAAACGGTTCCCACCATGTATGGTCAAGATGCGGTGCTTCGCTTGTTCAATTTCGATGAATCTCTCCTCAACCTCGATTTGCTTGGTATCCCTCCAAAGCAGCGCGAACAAATAGATGATGTCATCAGCCATCCACGCGGACTTGTCTTGATGGTCGGTCCGACAGGAAGTGGAAAGTCGACGACTCTGTATAGTATGTTAAACGCGCTCAATACCCCCGATCGAAAACTCATCACGCTCGAAGACCCCATCGAGTATGGGCTCTCTGGTATCTCCCAAATCCCTATCAATACCACGGGTGGACAACAGTTTGCTGACGGGTTACGCAGCGTGCTACGTCTCGACCCTGATGTGGTGATGGTGGGCGAGATTCGTGATCAAGATACGGCGCGGACTGCGATACAGGCATCAATTACTGGTCACCTCGTGCTCAGTAGCTTTCATGCCAACTCTACAAGCACGGCATTTAGCCGAATCATCGACATGATCGGCGTCAACCCCATCTTTAGTTCGGCGATTCGCCTGGTTATCGCGCAGCGTCTGGTCCGTCGACTGGTAGACGAGACAAAGCAGGCCTACGAACCCGACGAGGCGACGCGCAGCTACGTCAAACGAGTACTTGAGGGAATCCCAGAGGATACTGAGCACCCCGATCTTGATACGTTTTCGCTCTGGCGTCCCGTAGCGAGTGATGATGCACCGTTTGGTTACAAAGGACGTATCGTCATCATGGAGCAACTTATCGTTGATGAGGAGATCCAGCGGTTCATTCGCGGTGATGTCGAGGATGTGCACCCAGAGGCTATCGAGACTGCCGCACGCAAGCACGGCATGTTGACGCTCGAACAAGCAGGAGTACTGGCGGCACTCAGAGGCGAAACAACACTCGATGAGATTGCTCGCGTAATATAGACTATTATACCACTATATGGTATAATAGTATTCATGAATAGTTACCGACCCGATACAGATGGTATCGGTTTAAGAGGCAGGATACTGTCGTCCACCGAGGCTCACCTATCATTAGATCCGCCGATCCCTGCTGGCATCGACCGTATTGATGGCGACCCTTTTGTGGCAGTTCAGCTAACCCTTGGTCGCACCGCACTCTGGGTACCAACGCTAGGGGTCGAAACTGATGCAGGTCGTGTTATCGAAGCGGTATTACGCTGTGAAGGATCAGAAGAGCAGGTTGTTTTACCTGAAGGTATAGAGTACCAGATTGGTCGAGAGTGGCTAGGTGATCAATTTCACATTTCACTCGATGAGCTTTCGACTGTGTCACGGAGTCATCTTCATCTAGGACGTCGGGGCAATATGCTCATTGCGCGCGATCTTTCCTCGCTCAATGGTACCACTGTCGAGGGATTTCGTCTTGATACTCCTGAGCGATCAAGCACGTCATGCGTCGGCTACGCCGAAGACCTCCAAGTACACGGTGATGACCGATTTGTCGTCGATGACGAGAGGGGTATCTACGGTGTCTTTGACGGAGTTAGTTCTTCAGAAGGCGCCTATGCCTCATCTGTCGTGGCCGAGATTGTATCACGTGCACCCTTTTGCCAAAGGATTTCACTTCGCCAGACCGAGCAAGAGCTTGCTTCGGTGCTTGATTATGCTAGTGCAGCACTTGCGAGCAGTGGTATCAAGTCTCGAACAACCGCTACACTGATGCGCTGTCTGCCCACAGATAATCGGGGTAATACCCCCACTGCGTGGGCATCAATCGGTGACTCGCGGCTTTATACCTTTGATACACAGAGTCGTGAGCTTACTCAGATCACTATTGATGAAGGCTTCGGCAGATTTGTGACAAACTATATCGGTAAAAAAAACGATATAACTCGGCAACCTAGTCGAGTTCAACAGACAGGAAACTTATTACTCCAACCTCATCAGATCTGCATCTTGGTCACGGATGGCATCACGGGTGATTATGGCACGGATATTATGACAAATGACGAGATGGTCAGACATCTCACGAGCTGCAGTCACCCTGCCGAGATACCGCACGCCCTCATTTCTGCAGCGCGCAAGCACGATGACCGGACCTGTGTTGTTGTAGCGCCAAACATCAAGTAGCCTCAAGTTTCACGCCCTCCCCACTCCACACAACCGGCCCGCCGCTAACTAAATCAGCCTTCACTCCTGGCGGGCCTTGACCCGTCAGGGCCAACTGTCTGACGTGAGAAGGTTTTGGGACTCAGGTTAAGTAATGACAGCAGCGATCGTTGGCACAAGCCGCTCATCAAAGACGCTGGGAATAACTGTATCGGGGTTAGGTGTTTCTACCAATCCGGCGATAGCCTTAGCAGCGGCGAGTTTATGCTCGTCGGTAATCTTTTTGATGCCGTGATCAAGTGCACCGCGAAAGATACCGGGGAAGGCAATGGCATTATTAACTTGGTTGGGAAAATCACTTCGGCCGGTTGCTATCACGGCGACGCCGGCTGTCCTTGCTTCATCGGGCATAATTTCAGGGGTTGGGTTGGCTAGTGCGAAGACGATGGGGTTAGGTGCCATGAGCGAGACGAGATCAGATGTCAGGAGGCCACCCTTACTGACGCCAATGAAGATATCGGCCTCATTGAGCGCATCGCTGAGTGAGCCGTGAGCCGAACGGTCGACATAGCCGAGAATGGCCTTTTTTTCATCGTTGAGATCATCGCGATAGTCACCGATAACACCCTTGCTGTCGATTGCTACAATCTGTCGGCAACCATAGCGGTGTAAGAGCTTAATGATGGCTGTGCCAGCTGCGCCTGCTCCGATGGTAACTATCTTTGAATCTACGAGTGAACGATGAGTAACGGTTGCTGCGTTGATAAGTCCGGCGAGTGTCACCACTGCTGTACCGTGTTGGTCATCATGAAAGACAGGGATGTCGAGAGTAGCTTTGAGTCGCTCCTCAACTTCAAAACACTTTGGCGCGGCGATATCCTCGAGGTTGATGGCGCCAAAACTTGGTGCGATCGACGCCACAGTCGCTACAATTTCGTCTGCCGAATGGACATCGAGGACGATAGGAATACTGTCGATACCGGCAAAATGCTTAAAGAGCAAGGCCTTACCCTCCATCACTGGCATGGCCGCTTTGGGACCGAGGTCCCCGAGGCCGAGGATGGCAGAGCCATCAGAAATCACAGCGACGAGATTGTTTGTCCAGGTATACGTGGAAAGTGACGAGGGGTCAGCGGCTATCGCTTGACTAACTGCTCCTACACCCGGGCTGTAATACGCACTGAGCTTTGCACGATCGAGTTCGGTGGTATCGCGGAGCTGAGTGGTAATTTTGCCACCATAGCGAGCGTGAAGATCAAGGGCAAGTTGGTCATAATCCATGAAGTAAGTATAAACTATTGCAAAATTATCATGTTTATGCTATAATGTATTTGTTCGTTGTGAGATACTCTCACACGATCTTTGACAAGGAGAGAGTGCGTGCTGAAGGGCAATGATAGGCTAACGAGTTGGACTATTATTGCCACTCAGCACACGCCGGGACATTCCAGCGCTGGTGTATCCCCATCGTGGGGAGAGTGAGATTGGAGCCATCCATGTTCGAGCGCACCACCGTCGTGGTCGTTCTGCGTCACAGCCAGTTCGTGGTCGACCTCGGCGGGACGGCCTTCGTCGAGCCGGCGGTCTTCGCCTTCTGGCACGAGGAGACCTTCGTCCCGGACGAGGAGCTCGACCAGCCGACCCCGTTCGAGCCGGTGTCGACGCCGTTCGCGACGACCACGAACCGTTCGGTGGGCACGCCGAGATCGGCGAACGGCGGGATCACCCGGGCACTCGGCACGACGAGTCGGTGGGGCACGTGCGGCGCTACGAGCGCACCGAGCTGACCGACCTGCTCGCCCAGGGAGCCGACTTCATCCCGTACCCGGCTACGTGGCTCAACGGCAG
>OFQZ01000011.1_pt1 | contig 56351 bp, 55 predicted proteins | sample 1543011 | NCBI WGS metagenome assembly OFQZ01 (sample SAMN07774216, study PRJEB24372) | wastewater metagenome | isolation source: Exp Tend NO 0WW | collected 2016-02 | reverse complement strand
TCTCGCCAGGAGCGCCAGGATTGGTGAGACGTTCGATGAGACGCTCGCCGGGGTCGACGGGCTCATAGGTAGCATCGAAGATGTCCTTCTTGCAGGGATAGATCTCCCCCTTGACGCCAGTGATCAGCATGTCGGCCGGCGTCATCTTCATGGTGCCTTCGGCGGTGGGGACGAGGTAGCAGGCGTCGTTCTCGTGCGTGATGGGGTGGCCCTTGTAGTCGAAGCTCCAGGGCATACCAGCGAGGTGATTCGGGCCGCAGTGGACGCGGCCGTGGGCGACGAGCTGGTCGAAGGTGATCGCATCGATGATGACGGGCTTCTTGCGGAAGAGCATAGTCACTCCTTGATGGGTTCGTAGCTGTGCTGGAACTGGGTGTCGGGCATGATGACATAGGTGCCACCGATGGTGATGATCCAGTCGTTCGGATGAACGAAAACGGGTGGGACCTTGTTGGCCTTCAGAAGGGGGAACCAAGCATCCTCCGTACGAAGGCCATAGGCACGTCGCAGTTTCCAGACCACGCCCGGCTGAGGCGGTGGAGTGACGGCGCTCGGTTGAGGAGCACGTATTTACCCTCTATAACTGCGTCGAGTGCGTCCCAAACAATCGCTTCGCCAGCTTCGATCAAACGGGTTGCGCTCCGTATGTTATGGGCGTATTCTCCGCGGATCAACCAGCTAATGACAAAAGGTTTGAAAAGTTCGAGTGCCATCTGCTTTGGTAAACCACATTGGTTAATTTTGAGCTTTGGACCGACTACGATGACGCTACGTCCCGAGTAGTCGACACGCTTACCGAGGAGGTTTTGGCGAAATCGACCCTGCTTACCTTTTAGCATATCGCTAATGCTTTTGAGCCGTCGTCGTCCACCTGTCGCATTGACCGCACGACCACCACGAGCCGCTGAATTGTCGATAAGACTGTCGACCGCTTCTTGAAGCATACGCATTTCATTACGTCGAATTACTTCTGGTGCGTTCAGGTCGATAAGTTTCTTGAGGCGGTTATTTCGATTGATGACACGTCGGTAGAGGTCATTGAGGTCACTCGTCGCAAATCGCCCACCGGTCAGTTGCACCATGGGTCGCAGATCGGGAGGGATCACCGGCAAGACTGTCAGGCATAGGCTGCTTGGCTTGATACCAGCCGCTTGCATACCCTCAAGTACCTTGAGACGCTTCAGTAGCTTCTTTTCACGCTGACCTTTGGCTCCAGCAACTTCCTCGCTGAGTTCAGCAATAAGTGCCGACAAATCAACTTCGTCAAGCAACGCTTTGAGCGCTGTGCCACCCATTCCAACAGTGACAAGCTCCTCGTATTCCTCAGGCAAATTGCGGAAATCTGTCTCGCCGATAAGCGCATGTCGAACAAGGCCCTCGAGCTGAGTCTTTTTTACAATATAGCTTGACTCTAGCTCTTCGAGTTCTCGTGACTGCTCCTCGGCTAGTTTCTTGACGTCGGCACCTTCAGCCGCAGCTTCTTTTTCAAAGCGCATCTTGATAGCTATCCGGCCAGCATCAGTTTCAGCTTCGAGATCAGCCAAGAATTGATCACGCTTCTCACTGTTGACTTCGAGGATAACATAGGTCGCAAAGTAAGCAATCCGCTCGAGATTGCGCACCGTGATGCCCAGTAGCAAGCTCATCGCGCTCGGTGTACCACGCATAAACCAAATATGTGCGACCGGTGCAGCCAGGTTGATGTGGCCCATTCGTTCACGTCGAACAATCGATTTAGTGACCAGTTCACCATTTTTGTCGACAGCAGCTTCACGTGAGCGTACCCCTTTGAGCTTATTGTCGTGTGGGTTGATATCCTTAACTGGTCCAAAGATTCGTTCGCAGAACAGTCCATCTCGCTCTGGCTTTTGTGTTCGGTAATTTATGGTTTCAGGCTTAGTGACCTCACCATAGCTCCATTTGAGAATGTCATCTGGACTTGCAACAGCCAAACGAACAGCATCAAAATCAGCGATACCTGTCGTAGCAACAACGCGCGACATGTTAGGCCTCCTCTCTATCTTGTTCAGTGGTTATTTCTTCATATAGTTCGTCGTATTCTTCATCGACGTCACTAATTTGACCTTCGTTATCAATATCACGCACGGTCACGCCATCGTCTTCATCTATCTCACCGAGTTCGTCTGATTCGTCGAGTACATATTCCTTGTCTTCCTCGATAACAGGTACGGTTTTATCCTCAGGACCGCTCTGTTCGATAACACTCTCTGCATCAAACTCTTCACCTTCATCGATGAGGTCAACCCTGAGACCAAGACCCTGCAATTCTTTCACCAACACGTTGAAGCTCTCGGGAAGTTTCGGACCGGTGATGACATCGTCTTTGATAATTGACTCGTAGGCTTTTGCACGACCATAGACGTCGTCAGATTTGATCGTTAGCATTTCCTGTAGAGTACTTGCGGCACCGTACGCCTCAAGCGCCCAGACCTCCATCTCACCAAAGCGCTGGCCACCATTTTGAGCTTTTCCGCCCAGTGGCTGCTGCGTCACCATGGTGTATGGACCGGTCGATCGAGCGTGAATCTTGTCGCTGACCATGTGGTGCAATTTGATCATATGCATCACACCGACAGTTGAGCGCTCTTCAAATGCTTCACCTGAACGCCCGTCATAGAGTTGACTCTTACCGTCAGGTGCGAAACCGGCTTTCTTCAGTTCATCTTCGATAACAGTATTTGGAACCCCGTTAAATGGTGGTGTTGCTACACGATACCCAAGAGCTCGTGCCGCCATACCGAGGTGTGTCTCAAACAACTGGCCGAGGTTCATACGACTTGGCACGCCGAGTGGGTTCAAGACGATGTCAACAGCGGTTCCATCAGCGAGGAATGGCATATCCTCAACTGGCAAGATACGTGCCACCACGCCCTTGTTACCGTGACGTCCGGCGAGCTTGTCTCCCACGCTAATCTTGCGTAATTGAGCAACAAAAATCTGGATTTGCATCAAAACGCCAGCTTTGAGCTCATGGCCATTCTCGCGACTAAATATCTTGACGCCAACAACCTTGCCGCCGCCTGCGTTATTCATGCGTTGGCTTGTATCGCGAACATCTTTTGCTTTTTCACCAAAGATCGCGCGGAGCAACCGTTCCTCAGAGCTCAATTCTTGTTCGCCCTTCGGTGTGATTTTTCCGACTAACACGTCACCGGCCTTCACTTCACTCCCGATTTGAACAATACCGTTCTCATCAAGATGGCGTAGACTCTCTTCACTCACATTTGGAATATCACGAGTGACGATCTCAGGACCAAGCTTTGTCTCGCGGACTTCTACGTTGTAATCCTTGATGTTGATGCTTGTCAGGGAATCATCCTCGACGAGGCTGCGGCTAATGACGACGGCGTCGTCCATGTTGTAACCACCCCATGGCATAAAGGCTACCAAAAGATCGCGACCGAGAGCTAACTCTCCATCGGCAATTGATGCACCCTCGATGAGAACATCACCTTTTTTAACCTTGTCACCGCGACTAACGCGTACTTTCTGATTGATACTTCGATCGTCGTTACTCTTTGCGAAGTGAATTGGTGCGTACTGCTTGGCACCGTCCTTGTAGGCAACTTCGACAACATCTGCGTCAGCACGAATAACCTCACCGGCAGCTTCTGCTACCACCAACTGTGATGAGTCACGCGCGACCGCACCCTCAATGCCTGTTCCTACAGTAGGAGCTTCAGGTGTTAGCAGGGGAACTGCCTGACGTTGCATGTTTGAGCCAGTCAAGCTTCGATCGATACGGTTCTTTTCGATAAATGGCACCAGCGCCGCGGTTGAACCCAAGATCTGCTTGTGGGCAGCATCCATAAATGTCACCTCAGACGCATCAACTTCACCTGGCTTCAAAAACTTACGCGCACTCACGCGCTCGTTGACAAACTTATTGTTGCTGTCCAACTCTGCGCCAGCGTCAGCGATGACTTCAGTAACTTCCTGACTTGCGTCAAGATACACCACTTCATCAGTTACCTTGCCGTTTTTGACACGGAGATATGGTGTTTCGATAAAGCCATACTCATTGACCCGCGCATAGGCAGCGAGGTTGAGCACTAGGCCGATATTAGCACCTTCTGGTGTTTCGACAGAACAGATACGACCATAGTGAGTCGGGTGGGCGTCGCGGACATCAAATCCAGCACGCTCACGACTTAGTCCACCAGGGCCCATACTGCTGAGGCGTCGTTTGTGACTCAATTCTGAGAGCGGATTCACCTCATCAAGAAGCTGAGAAAGCTGGCTCGATGCAAAAAACTCACGTACAGCAGCGACGACTGGTCGAGCGTTAATGAGCTGGCTTGGCGTGACAGTAGTGATATCGCTCATGCTCATGCGATCCATGGCATTTCGCTGCATACGAAGCATACCAACGCGGAACTGACGCGCAACGAGCTCGCCGACCAATTTGATGCGGCGATTGCTGAGTGCGTCGATATCATCGCCGGCTTCTTGTGTATTATTCATCCGAATGAGCTCACGAATGATAGCGACGAGATCATCAAGCTGGAATACTCGATGTTCGGTCGTATTTGGTGTCGTGAGGCCAAGGCGTTGGTTCATCTTGTAACGACCAACGCGTGAGTAATCAAATCGTTTGAAGTCATAAAACATTCGCTCAATCATCTGGCGAGCGTTGTCAACTGTCGCCAAGTCACCTGGGCGAAGGCGTCGGTACACCTCGATCAATGCTTCATTGACACCATGAGCTGGGTCTTTTTCGAGGGTAGCATCGATATATTTGATATCTCCGGTATCGATATCTTTGAACAACTCTTTGATTTCATTCACTTTGCTATACCCAAGGGCGCGCAGTAGGGTTGTGACGGCGATTTTTCGGCGACGATCAATTTTGACATACAGCGCACCGTTGCTTGCGGTTTCGAATTCGAGCCATGCACCGCGACCAGGGATCAGCTTTGCACTATAGAGGTTTCGTGTTGCGCCACGCTCAGCCGTAAAGAACACGCCTGCGCTTCGGATCAACTGGCTCACGACAACGCGCTCTGTTCCATTGATGATAAAGGTGCCGCGATCGGTCATCCAGGGATAATCACCGAGGTAGATTTCCTGCTCTTTGACTTCACCGGTAACTTTATTGGTGAGTTCGATCATAACATGCAATGGTGCATCAAAGGTCAGGTTATTTTCTTTTGCAAATGCTTCTTGGTTTTTTGGCTCCTGAAAGGCATACTGCTTGAATCGTAGTTCCAACTTTTGACCTGTATAGTCCTCGATCGGGTTGAGCTCTGCAAAGATTTCGCTGAGACCGGTTTCGACGAAATCTTTCCAAGACTCCTTTTGATGCGCGATAAGATTTGGTAGCGGCAACGCACTATCGTCTTTCGTGAAAAAAACGCGTTTGGCTGGAGCGGCCGCAGGCTTTGATTTTGCCATACATACTCCCTGATAGATGATGGTTAATATAATGTTATAGTGTTGTGTTATCGTCTGTGCTTTGGCGCCGAAGCTTTACTAAATGGGGATACGCATACCAAAACGCCACGCCACTGGCGCGGTACACAAAATTATCCCGCATTACACAATCTTCATTGTTTTGATTGTACTATAGCCGACATGCTCTTGTCAACAAACGATACTCTCCACTTATCCTGGTACATTTATTGTTTGGCGGCGAGGACGGTATCGATAAGGCCATAGCGCTTTGCATCCGTCGCACTCATCCAAAAATCTCGCTCCATGTCAGCCTTTACTTTGCTGAGTTTTTGGCCGGTATTCTCTGTCATGATGGCGGCCAATTTTTCTTTTAGCTCAACTGCCTCACGTAGCGTAATTTCTTGATCTGTTACTTTACCCTGCGTGCCGCTACTCGGCTGATGTATCATCACTCGCGCATTTGGCAATAAATGCCGTTTTCCCTTTGCGCCACTGCTCAGCAACAATGCTCCCATGCTAGCTTGCAATCCGATACCATAAGTGGCAACATCTGGCTTGATATAGTTCATCGTGTCATAAATAGCCAGGCCATCGTACACACTCCCACCAGGGCTATTGATGTAGAGGTGAATATCCTTCTCCGGATCCTCGTTTGCAAGATGCAGTAGCTGGGCTACTACCACGTTTGCGGTGTGCTCGTTGATTTCCTCACCGATAAAGATAATTCTATCCTCAAGCAGACGGGAATAAATATCATATCCGCGCTCACCATCACGGGTTTTTACAATCACATTTGGTACAAGATAGTTCTTAGTCATATTCTCTAGTGTATACAAAAACTAGCACTCATGCAAGTAGAGTGCTAGTTTTTCAATTATCGTTACCTCTCACCTATGCAATTGAGATAGGTTATGCAGAATCGCACACCTACTTGAGGACGAGAGATCCTAGGAGCGATGCGACTTCTGGCGTGAACTCATACGAAACACCCGCTTCTGACGCACCTTTTAACATCGCACCCGATGATTCAGCAACGGTAATCATATAAAGTGTATCGCCCCGCTGCACATAGATATTAGCACTATTCATCCCACTCCTTGCACGTACAAGCTTATACGAATATGGCTGTGTAGCGCTTCCTACTGACACTGCTCCAGTACCGGCCGCAACTTCTGTACCCTGGAGTGCATACCAATTGGCAATAGTATATTTCTTAAACGTTGCAGGCGTTCCGCCGTTAGGCTCAAAATATTCTTTTTGATAGACGGACACGCTGACATCAAACGGATTAGTTTCATTACCACGGCGTACCATTGCGACCCGATCGACCATTCCCTCGTATTTCACATCATTGAGCTCGACATCAGTCGGATAGGTAAATTCCATATAGGCATCAGAAAATACTTTCGTTGATGATGTCTTTGTCTTGTCTTGCTGCACGGGTGCAGTAGTATCTTTTTGAGATGTTGATACAGCTGCTGGCGTATTGACCTTAGAAGAACTATTCTTCCAAAAGTAATAACCGAGAGCTCCGACAATTAGTAACAGTACGAGAACAGCAACGATAACTATCGCACTGCCTTGTTCACTAATGCGACTCTTCATATGACCTCCTTTTTTACACTACATTAGGTATAATACAGCGCCGCGCAAAGCCAAACAAGGCCCGTCTAGCGATTCAGTTCAACCAATGCTGTAACCGTTTTTTCTGTGATCAAGCGATTAGCCACCTCGCGCTGAACTTCTGGTTCATCAAACCGCTTTGCCATATCGGGGTTATTGGCGTACTGAGTCCTAAACGAGTTGATACGCTCCGCTAACTCATCACTCGATGCTTGAATATTCTCTACCTTGCTCAGTTCGGCAAGTACGAGACCCGCCTTGACTCGATCCTCTGCAGCAGGACCAGCTTCCTTTTCCAGCCATTCGTCCCGGTCTTTGAAGCCATTTGTCTCAAAGTACTGTTCCAGTGTCATACCGCGGTACATCAGGTTTTGCGTCATGTCTTGCTCAATCGAACGAATCTGATCCTCTCGGAGTACGGACGGCACCGCAACCTTACTCTTTTCGACCAACTGCTTCACGAGGCTATCTTTGAGTTTGTCGGTTGCTTCGCGCTCTTTTTGAGCAGTAATCTCAGCCTTGATATCTTTTTTGAGTTCGGCCACATCGGTAAAGGGTCCGACCTTGGCAGCGAACTCATCGGTAAGTTCCGGCACGACAATCTGATTGACTTTCTTTATAGTGACGCTGAAAATTACTTTTTTTCCTGCTAACTCTTTAGCGGGATACTTCTGAGGGAATGTCAGAGGAATATCTTTCGTTTCACCAGCTTTCGTGCCAATGAGCGCATCCTCAAATCCAGGGATAAACGAATTACTGCCCAGTGTCAGTGGATACTCCTGAGCGGTTCCGCCCTCAAATGCCTCTCCGTCTTTGGCGCCAACGTAGTCGATCACTACCTCATCACCAGAGACAGCGGCCGCAGAGGTTTCTTTTTTCTCTGAATACCCTTTTTGAATTCTCGTTACTACCTCGTCAACATCGGCTTTTGTCACCGTCACCGGTTCTTTGACTGCTTGTAATTTTTTGTAATTACCGAGAGTTACTTTTGGCAAGACATCACCCTCTGCAGTAAACTCTAGCAGATCGCCGGGAACAAACTTTTTAATTTCGACCGCGGGACGTTCCAACGCCTGTATCTCATTGTTGAGATATGCTTCCGCTACTGCTTTGGACAGGGCGTTATTGAGCGTGTCCTGCGAGAGTGCTGATTGGTCAACGTGTTTCGCGACCACATCAAGCGGCGCACGACCTTTGCGAAAACCTTGGACCTTAGTCGTTTTAGCGAGATGTTTGAGCGCAACCTGCTGGGCTGCTTCGAGTTCGGGCGCGCCGATGGAGATCGTCACCAGGACACGCGTATCTGAGAGATGTTTGACAGTCGTTTTCATAGTTTTTTATTATATCAGATCAAGCCAGATCACTGACGTCAAATTCATCTTCTTCGCTGGTTTTTTTGCGACGCCGATCCTTGACGGTAGAGACGACCCGCTCAAAGCTCAGTTTTTGCTCGTTACTTGTAGTGGTATCCTTCAGCGGATAGGTTTCTGACGCTAATTCTTCATCGCCGATAAACATGATGTACGGAATAGCCTTTTTGACGGCAGTCTTAAGCTGCTTATCGATCTTTCGACCGGTGAAATCAAGCTCAACATTGACTCCTTCAGTGCGAAATTCCTTTGCCAATTTGGCAGCACCACGCAAACTATCACCGACGACGATCATGTAAATATCGGTTGTTGAGAAAAATGTCGGCAATAACCCATGTGTTTCGAGGAAAAGCTGCGTCATCGTCAACCCAGGCGCAAACCCGACCGCACTGACTGGATCGGCGCCAAACAGGCTCACCAAACCATCATAGCGTCCCCCACCGAAGAGCGCTCGGTTGTTTTCGGGATGCGTGTCAAAAAACTCAAACACCGTGCCCGTATAGTAGTCAAGCCCTCTCATGAGAGTGATGTCAAACACGGCATTTTTTACCCCTGCGCGCTCAAGATGAGTGAAAAGCTCTTGGATTTCTTTGACGGCTTCGCTATCACGGATTGTTTCGGGAAGGTCGGCCATCGTCTTGGCAGCGAGAAGCTGTGCGATCTTTTGTAGTCCCGTCGGTGCTGCCTCTTGTCCAAAGATATCGATCGCTTGATCACGAAAAGCCTCCGACGCAATTTTACCCTTTCGGTCAAACAGTTTTATCATCAGTTGCGCCTGAATCGTATCGAGCCCCAGGTAGTGTGCCATCATAAAGTTGATCACTTGCCGGTTGTTGATGCGGATGGCAAACATGTCATCAGTAGCCCCAAATGCTTTCATGAGATCGTACCCCATCGAGATAATTTCTGCCTCGGGCAGCGCACCATCCATGCCGAAAATATCGCAGTTGAGTTGCCAAAACTCGCGCTCACGACCCCTTTGAGGGCGTTCGTAGCGCATATACTGACCGATGTTGTACCATCGTGCCGGATAGGCTATCTCCTGGCGCCGCGCGGCGATCATACGACTGACACTCGGCGTCATCTCGGGTCGAATCGCTACTCGCCGTTCACCACGGTCAACAAACTGATAGGTTTGCTCATTGACAAGCTCCTGGCCGCTCTTGGCAGCATATACTTCGATCGGCTCGAGTAACGGTGCATCGTAGGCCTCATAGCCGTAACTTTTGACGATTCGCCGCCAGGTGCGAAAAATATAATTACGCACACGCATATCTTCGGGATACCAGTCCCGCGCGCCTTTGTACGATTCAGATGAGAGTGAGGCCATAATATCTGTTATTGTTTCATATTTCCCTGCATCACGCAAGGAAAAGCGGGTTAGTTCAACACGTGCTGTTGGAGCCAGGCATACATGGCGATCCCTGCTGCCACACCGACGTTAATACTACGCGTACTACCAAACTGCTCAATCGCGACAGTTTGCTCAGCGTAGCTGCGGAGTTTCTCAGAGATGCCCGGGCCCTCTGCGCCAAATAGCAGCACACAGTCCTCGGGCAATAGTGCCTCGGATAGCAGAGACGCATCTTCGCAGTTATCCACAGCAATCAGTCTCTTCTTGCACTGCCGCATCGCCGCCACGAAACTGTCGGCATCGGCATAGTAATGCACATGCAGGTACTTGTCGGTCATCATGGCACCGCGCTTATTCCACTGGCGGCTGCCAATGATGTGCACGTGCCGCACACCAAAGGCATTGGCACTGCGAACGATTGTTCCCATGTTGTAGTCACGTGACACATTATCGAGGGCGATTTCGAGCGAGATTGCGTCGGTATCGAGATCAGCCACGATCGCATCGATCGACTTGCCTTTGTAAGCATCGATGAGGTTACGGCTATCGTGAGGAGTTTCCATATCGTTTAGTATACAAAAAACACGCCGATTTCAGCGTGCTAACTATCGACTGGGGTTTTCCCCGAGAGACAGGTCTCACATACCATTTGCGCCAAAGCGCTAGGTACAATGATCCAGTGTCTCTCGGGTACTCATCCCTACGTTGTTGGGGTTCCGGCACAGCGCGGTGAGGCGCGGTGCCGGAACCGGGATGGAACTACTTATTAGGCCGGTCGACGGCCCGTTCCGCCCAGGCGAGGCCCGCACGAGCCGCGTCGACACCGGCCTGGAGCTGCTCTCCGCGGGCCTTGTCCGCCGCGGATAGGGCGTTGAAGGCGGCCTCGACGGCAGCGTCGAAGTTGTCGGGGCCGAGCTTCTTCAACTGGTCGATGACCTGGTGGGCGAACTTGCCGCCGAAGCCACCCACCTTGTGGATCGACCCACACTTGTGGGCGAGGTCGATGACCGCGGAAGCGCGGTCGGCGACGGCGGCCTGGCTGGCGGCGAGGATGTCGAATGCCATGGTGTTCCATCCTTTCTGGCCTTTTTCAAGGGCCAGGTTGTAGGGGGATGAAGGTCTAGGTCGTGAGTCGGTATTACTTCGATTCACGATCTCAACATGCATTATAGCATAAGCCTTAATTTTTGTCAATATGCCTGAGCGTTTGCCGTATGGTATAGTGGGATGAGATGCGGATGTGGCGGCTGCGTGAAACGTAATTAATTGTAGACGCGCTGCGCGTTGTATAATGCGTAGGTAGTATCCCGGTACATACTAGTTTAGTTTATCTATGCGGATATGGCGGAATTGGTAGACGCGCTAGCTTCAGGTGCTAGTGTCCCTCGGGACGTGGAGGTTCAAGTCCTCTCTCGCGCACCACGTGCGATTGTTGTTCGGGCGCTTAGCTCAGTTGGCTAGAGCATCTGTTTTACACACAGAGGGTCGGGGGTTCGAGCCCCTCAGCGCCCACCAAAGTAAAAACCAGTCGTTACAGACTGGTTTTTACTTTGGTAAGAGTAATATTTTATACATATACTTGACAAAAAATCTATAATGTAGTACTATGAAAGGTAGACCCGAGGTGGGTTTATACAAATCACTGAATCGGATGACCAATTAATAGGACTCATCGATTCGTGCCAAGGAGATATAACAATTATGACGACATCAAATTACTTCGCAGGCGTCACCGCCGCTTTTGTGCTCGCAGCTAGTATCAGTGGTACTGCACTTGCGTGGCACCCAGAGGGTAAAATTACAAAATATGTGTCAAACGTCACGACTAACTCTGCCTACGCAGACGCCAACGACGCCAGCACGGCTATCACTGCCAAGCCGGGCGATACCCTCAAATACAAGATGGTTATCATCAACCCAGCTAATGCTGCGGACAAGCAGTACAACGACCTTGCCTTCATCAAAGTGACCGACTTGCTTCCTGCAGGCGTCACACTGGTCAGCGGTAGCAAGGACAAAGACTTCGGCTCAAGCGTTGTCGTCCCCCAGTCTACGGCTGCCAACAAGATGGGCAACGGTGTCAAATCAGTCGAATACGAGTTCACCGTCAAGGTAAACGCTGACGCTACCGACAAGCAACTGATCTGTAACACAGCGACCTTCAACGCCAATAGCGTCGTCAAAGATGCTCCTCGGAGTGGTTCTGACAAGGCATGTGTCGTGGTTTCAGTTCCCAAAGTTGTGGTGACACCACCAACCCCAACACCTGTGCCAACTCCAAAGCCACCAGTTGTGCCGCAAGTCCTTGCGACGGCAACTAAGTTGCCTGCAGTTATCCCTGCAACTGGCGCAGAGTCACTACTCGGTATCGGTACTGGCATGACCGCACTGACGTACATCGTCGCCGCTCGTCTGCAACGCCGTAAATAAGACCGCGTGAAATTCTGCAAAGCTCCGCTCACCCGAGCGGAGTTTTGTTGTAGTCTGCCTATTGCGCGGGGAGCAAATATATTGTATTGAATGTTTTAGTAAAATGTGCTATAATGAAAAGAAGGAAATGCTCCGACTAATAGAGGAGCTTATTTTTATGACAGACGCTACTAAAATTCGCAACGTTGCTATTATTGCCCACGTCGACCACGGGAAGACGACGCTGGTTGATGGCCTTTTGAAACAGTCCAATACGTTCCGTGGGAACTCGGCCGAAATGAGTCAAGATCTGATCATGGACTCGGGCGACCAAGAGCGCGAGCGCGGCATCACGATCACTGCCAAACAGACGACCGTCTACTGGGATGATCTCAAAATTAACATTATCGATACGCCCGGTCACGCTGATTTTTCTGGTGAAGTTGAGCGCACGCTCAATATGGCCGACGGCGTCCTCTTGATCGTCGACGCCCAGGAAGGTCCGATGCCACAGACGAAATTCGTGCTCGGCAAAGCCCTGAGTTTGGGACTCAAGCCGGTCGTCGTCATCAACAAGATCGACAAACCCGCCCGCCGTATCCAGGAAGTCGAAGACGAACTGGCTGACTTGTTCCTCGAGCTCGCCGTCCACGAAGACCAGCTGCATTATCCGATTTATTTTGCCATCGGACGTGAAGGCAAGGCCTGGAAAGAAGTCCCAGAAAATGCCGAAGCAACGGCTGATCTGACGCCGATTTTCGAAGCCATCAGGGGTGATATCCCGGCGCCAACCGTTGAAGCCGACAAGCCATTCCAACTGCTCGTCACGGCGCTGCAATACGACAGTTTCCTCGGCAAATACGCTATCGGACGCGTCAACCGCGGCTCGGTCGCCAAAAGCATGGCCATCAAACTCATCAAAGCTGACGGGACACAAGTCTCCGGCAAAGTCGAAAAAGTCTTCGTCAACCGCGGCCTTTCCAGAGAAGAAGTCGACGCCGCAGGCGCGGGCGATATCGTCTCACTCACCGGCATCGCTGACGCGCATATCGGCGAGACGATTGCCGACGCGATTAATCCAGAGGCACTGCCCGTCATGGAAGTGGAAGCCCCGACGATCAGCATGTATCTCGGCCCCAACACCAGCCCGCTCAAGGGTCGCGAGGGTGAATTTACGACCTCACGCCAGATCGGCGACCGGCTCAAAAAAGAACTCGAGACCAATGTCGCTCTGCGTGTCGTCGACGACGGCATCGGGTTTGTTGTCTCTGGCCGTGGTGAGCTACACCTCTCCGTCCTCATCGAATCACTCAGGCGCGAAGGCTTCGAGTTCGAAGTCGGCCGCCCGCAAGTCGTCACACAGACTATCGATGGCGTCGAATCTGAGCCTGTCGAAGAGCTGCTCGTCGAAACGGGACCTGAGTTTGTCGGCACCATCAGCCAAGAGCTTGGCCAGCGCCGTGCTGAGCTGACAAAACAAGAACAAACCAGTAGTGGTGCAACCCGTACGACCTACATCTTGCCAACCCGTGCCATGATCGGTCTTCGCAACCTGCTGCTGACCGCGACCAAGGGCACGGTGATCATGCACAGCTTGCCTCATGGCTATCAGCCTATGGGCGCAAAATTGAACGCCACCCGTTCGGGTGCGCTCATGGCGACCGAAGCTGGCACGACGACGCCGTATGCGCTCGATGCGGCCGAAGCTCGTGGCGAACTTTTCGTCGGTCCTGGCACGACAGTCTACCCAGGTATGATCGTCGGTCAATACAACCGTCAGGAAGATCTCGAGATCAATGTCTGCCGCGCCAAACAGCTGACCAACATGCGCTCTAGCAGCTCAGACGGTACTGTACAGCTGACGCCATTTACGAACCTTTCGCTCGAACAATGTATTGATTTCATCGCTGACGATGAACTGCTCGAAGTTACGCCGAAAAGTCTTCGCTTGCGCAAGCGCTACCTCGATCCCAACGAACGCAAACGACACAAGAAGTAATCTCTTAGAACTAAGAACTAAGAACTAAGAACTAAGAACTAAGAACTAGTTCTCTTTATTTGCGCCACTTCAGCTTCATGGCTGGAGTGATCTGTTTTGATATCTTGTTGAGCTTGCGTGGCAGGCGCGCGACGCGTTCGAGGCGGCGAGACAGTTTGTCCAGCGCTGTCGCTGACGCCGCCATCTCGCGGTCGATTCGTTTTTTGATCGACAAAATAGCCGCCACTGTCCAGGCTTGAACTTCCTGGGGCGGCTGTTCAACTTGGTTTTCACGCTTGGTGATCGTATCCCAGACGGTGATCGTATATTCGTTGATACTCGGCAGCAGATGGTTGTCGCCACGGACATATTCGGGGAAGAGACGGGTCGTTTCGATGACATGGAGCATCCGTCGGTCGAGCTCGTTGGCTGCGTCTTCGTGGCCTTGGCGACGGAGACCTTTGGCGATATGATGCGTGTCCCAGAGCCAGACGCTGCCGTTGTGGTAGGCTCCTGGGCGAAATCGTACTTCGTCGTTGGCGAGAGTACGGATGCCGCTGATGTTCAACATGCTCGGGGAGAGGATGTGCCGGATCACAGCCTCGCGTTTGTGGAGCAGCTCTGGGTCGTCACCCTCGAGCAGGCGCGAATTGAGCACGTGTCCCATGTTGGACGTGCGGATCTTGAGTTGGCGGAGGGCGCCGTCGTCATCACGGTCGGTGCCGAGGACAAAATAGCCACCTTTGTCATCTGTCCAAAAATGATCGAGGATAGTCTGCCCGAGTGTGCCGGCGCGTTCGCGGAGGGCTCGTGCGCGCTCGGCGTCGTCGTATACCCGCTCGTAGAGCTCGGCGGCATCGAGCAGTGCGTCATAGGTCGTGACCTGGACTTCGATCGAGGCGATGCCTTGGTTGCGGTTCGCCAGCGTGCCGTCGGCGTGGTGGTAGGCGTCCCACGAATCTTTCCAGACTTGGTTTTCGATACCGTGGGGCAGGACAGATTTGTACTCCAGTAAGCCTTCGTTGTTGCTATCGAGCCGGTTGAGTATCCACTCGAGTGCCATGTCGAGCGCGTAGGCCATATCGCGACTTTTGCCGGCGCGGTCGGTGTAGCGGGTGGAGAGAAATTGATAATTTTCCTCGGTTCGACGGCAATAGGCAGTGAGCGTGCGGATGAATTCGGGAGTTGCGTCGACGGAGCCATAGTACGGCCACTCCCATCCGAGGTCACGACTGAGCTGCTGGGCGCGGACATCGTCCTTGTCGCGCGCTTCGTGCACGATCCGGCCGGGTTCTTCTTCGCGGGCGACATTGTACTCGATGCCTTGGAGCTGGGCGAGCTTGAGCGTGGTCGCCCGGGCGAGTGACGGATAGCTACTGATCAGATCAATCGCGACGCGTAGGCTATCGCGCCCAAACACGACTTCGTAGAGACGCAGATGATCCGGGACACTCTGTTGGGTAGACGAATAATACCGCTGAAGTTTTGGCAGAGCCGCGGCGATCAGTGGTTTTTTGTTGAGTCCGGCGAGAGCAAGCGACGCCACGCTCGGGCCATTTTCGCCGATCGATCGTGCCGAGCGGGCGCTGGTGAGGCGAAGCATCTGTTCGAGGCTCGACGGTGTTTCGTCGAACCGACGGCGCTCGTGGTGCATGGTTTTTTCAGGGACAAGCTCTTCCCACGGTAAGAGCTGGAAATCATCGGGGAGGTCACTATCTTGACGAGACTGCATACGCCTAGTATATCGCAGCTTCGGACAAAGGGAGAGTCTGCTGTGGGCAGCTGTTGAGGATACTCGCCATGGCGTCGTATTCGGAGCGCGTCACCCAGAGACGGTATTTCTTTTTGACGGCAATTTGTCGGGCGACATAGCTGCAGCGGTATGATTTGTTGGCTGGCAGCCAGGTCGCGGCGTCACCGTCGCTTTTTTGTTGGTTGGCATTGCCGTCGACGGCGAGTAGCTCGAGGGGGTCATTGGCGAGTTTGACGCGCTCCTCAGGAGTCAATAACTGCGCGCCTTTTTGCCAAGCGTCGCTGAGTGCCACCACATGATCGATCTGGACATCATCGCTGGTGGTTTCACCTCTGACAAATTGGATAATTTTTCCCGTATACGGGTCGTTGAGTGTGCCACTGGCGACTTTGCAGACGGTCAGGTCTAGTGCTGGGACATAGACAATCGACGTCATATCGCGGGCAAGGATACGGTTGCGGGTGTCGCAGTCGCCAATTTTCGCCCAACCATCGCCAAACTGGGTTCGTGTATAGCCAGTCTTGGGCGCGCGGCCTTTGATCTCCAGCGTCTTGAGCGCTTCGGAGGCCGGTGACGGGACGACGGTCGGGAGACCCTGCGTCGAATTGTCGTGTGGGTCGGTCGGTTTGAGACTGGTTTGATAGATGCCGATCGCCGCGATGATCAGCACCAGCAGGATGCGTATGATCCGTGCTCTTACTGCTCCCGACTGTCGCGCGGTATTGCTCTCCATGAGACTAGTATACGCACCATGGTGGTATACTAAGAGCTTACGATGCAATCACGCAGGCCAAAATTACCGGACAGAAAGAGTGTATAAATAATGCCTAAATTACGTGTTGCAATGATTGCGCCACCGTGGCTCAAAATACCACCCGAGGGGTATGGCGGAGTTGAGTCTGTCATCGACGGGCTCGTCAAAGGATTGATGGAAAACGATGTCGAGGTTGAGATCTTTGGAGTAGGCAAAAAATCACTCCATGGTGCAAAAGTGCACCCAGTGACACCGCACGAGGAGTTCGAAAATATTCTCAAACCCATGTATGACTATGCGTTGCCGACGCCATGCGCTCACTTGCTGAAATCTCTCAAAATGATCGCAGAGGATGGCGCGTTTGATATCATTCATGATCACAACTATTTCGTCGGGCCTGCGGTGCTCTCGTACGCCGCGGGGCACGGCGGACTGCCGCCAGCGGTGCATACTATCCACGGGCCACAATTGACGAGTGAGAAAATGATCAAAGAAGGCGTCTTCGACAACCGTAATTATTGGAAATCATTGCAGGGTGAGCACGGTTGCTATCTGGTGCCGATCTCTGATGCTATGCGTAGCGAAATGCCGAGTGAGCTCAAAGGTACGCTACTAGCGACGGTACACAATGCGATTGACGCACAATCATTCCCCTTTGTTGGTCGCGAAGGTAAGAAAAATTATTTCATCACGCTCGCACGCTTCACCGAGGACAAAGGCCAGCACATCGCCGCCAAGATTTGTGCGCGGAAAGGCTATCGACTGCGGATGGCGGGGACGGTTGCGACGATTACGAGTCAACGAAAACTTATGTTTGAGGTAGCAAATCCGCTGAGTCGCTATCGGAGTGATGCTGATTTTAAATACTATAGTGACAAGATTTTGCCGTATGTGCTTCGCAGTCCGAAGATTACCTTTTCGGGGTCAGTTGGTGGCAAGCGAAAGATGAAATTTATATCTGAGGCAAAGGCCTTGCTGTTTCCGATTACCTGGAATGAACCGTTTGGCATGGCGGTGATTGAAGCCTTGGCCTGTGGCACGCCGGTGATTGCGATGAATCACGGGGCGATGCCCGAAATTATCGAACATGGCGTCAATGGATTTCTCGCTGACACCGAAGCTCAATTTGCCGAATACATGGAGCGGGTCAGCGAGATCGATCCTGAAAATTGTCGAAGATCGGTCGAGAAAAAATTCTCTGACACCCGCATGGCTCGCAACTATCTCGCTCGCTACCAGCAAGTTATCAAAAAATCACGCAGACTCAAAGGCTAGACTAACCGAGTCTCAAAGTCCCCCGCATAAACTCATCCTTCATAATCAAATTGAGTGTTATCTTCCAAAACTGTACATATTTATGTCCGATCGGACATAAATATGTACAAAACGGGGTTTCGAGACTTAGGTTAGACGTAGCGTCCCGTCCAGCACAATACAAGCAGCGCGATACTAAATACACCTATCATCGCGACTTCACTAACAAAAATCAGTTGTTTGTAGCGCCAAATACCGAGCAACAGGACGATAAAACATATGACAGTATCGATAGCGGCAAAAGTCACTATAGCGTAAGCAACTGGTGATATATTGCTACCATACAACACCAAAATCCAGATAGATATAACCATCGCACTCCCGACGACCATACCTCCGATTGTATGAATCCTATTTTTCCAAGAAGCCTTGGTGAGTGAGGCGGGCGTCCAGGCGACGCATAATTGCGCAACGAAGGCGACGCCGAGTATCCAGTTAGTTATGGCCGGCAGTTCGTATGTAGGCACGAGCCAGAACGCCAAGAACCCGTAAAACGCCGCACCGCCCAATGTGAGCACAAGAGCCATGATGAGGAAGTAGTGTGGTTTTGCGGCAATGAATGAGCTAATACTACGACTGTTATCTCGAGGATTTCTCAACAAAATTCCCAAACCTAGCACGATGACGCTGAAGAGGGATACGGTACCAATAATTTGCCAGATGCTCACGGGCGGCTCCCTTTTTCGACGTCGTCTGGCAAGAAGCCTTTGCCGGGTTTGAAATCAGCTTTCCATTCGTACCCTTTGCCGTAGCCGAGGTCACCCATGAGTTTGGTTGGCGCGTTGCGGATGTGAAGCGGCACGGGTGAGTCGGGGAAGCGTTTGGCGAGATCAATCGAAGCATACATGAGATCAGGGATTTCGCGCGATTTGTCTGACCGGGCGAGAGCAAGCGCGCAATGGAAGAGGTTGTATTGGGCTTCGGGCAAGCCGATCCGCTCCACAGCTTGGAATGTCGCGACGGCCAGCGCCAGCGCGCCATTGCCGGCGAGGCCGATGTCTTCGCTGGCAAATATCACCATGCGGCGAGCGATGAACTTGGGGTCTTCGCCGGCTTGTATCATACGGCTCATGTAATACAGCGCGGCGGTCGCGTCGCTGCCACGCAATGATTTGATAAAAGCTGATATGACGTCATAGTGCATGTCACCCTTTTTATCGTAGCCTGGGATTTTCTTTTGCGCCGCTGTCTTGACGGTTTCAGTTGTGACTCTGTCGGCCAAACTCAGGGCAACTTCGAGATTGCCGAGTGCCAGCCGCGCATCGCCACCCGACAATTCTGCCAGGTACTCGAGCGCCTCTTTGTTGACCCGTTTGGTGGCTTTTTCTTCTTTTAGGGCATGTTTCAGGATAGCGATGATGTCCGTTTTGGCGAGCGGCTCGAGCACCAATACGCGCGAGCGCGACAGGAGCGGGGTGATGATCTCGAAGCTTGGGTTTTCGGTCGTTGCCCCGATAAGCGTGATCAGGCCAGACTCGACATGCGGCAGGAAGGCGTCTTGTTGGGCTTTGTTGAAGCGATGGATCTCATCGACGAACAGGATAGTGCGCTGTTTGAGGTTCCAATTTTGCTTGGCTCGCTCGACGACAGCCAGCACGTCTTTTTTGCCGGCGACCACTGCGCTAATCTCGACGAAATCTGCCTCGAGCTCGCTCGCGACGATCCGTGCCAGAGTCGTCTTGCCGGTACCGGGCGGCCCCCAGAGTATCAGGCTGGTCGGCTGCTTTTTCTCGACAATTTGGCGCAATAGCCCATCATCACCGACGATGTGCGTCTGGCCGATGACCTCGTCGAGGGTCGTAGGGCGCATTTGCTCAGCGAGGGGGATTCGGCTCATCGTCGCATCGCTTGTCCACCGAGAAATCGCATAATTTCGGTTTGGCCACTGACGTATGTTCGTTTTCGTTTTTTTGTTTCCGGGCGTTCTTGTGAATCTTGCGGAAGTGTCCGCGGTTCCCTGTAGGAGAGAACAGGATCAAGAGCGTGGACGCTATAGTCATCGAGGTCATGGATACTCAAATCGCGCGGCGGCTTCAGTTCATTGATAGCCTTTTCCACGAGCTCTCTGGTGATTTGGTGGCCGCCCTCCCACCGATCAACGTACAGACGAAACTTACTAATTACGGGAGCTTCGTTAGCGGTATCGGGTGATAGGGAGGTGAGACGATCTAACATAGGTGTCATATATTATACCATTTACAGTGGTGAGAGTCGATGGCGGCGGTATTGGGCAGGCGTAGCTGCGGCGGTATACTGTTGGTATGACCAAATTGAACATTTTATTACTCTTCGGTGGCGAGTCTTCTGAGTATGAAGTCTCGATCATGAGTGCGCGCAATGTTTACACGGCGCTTGATCGCGAAAAATACGACGTGCTGCTCGGCAAGATCTCACGAGACGGCACAACATGGCACATCGTTGATTCATTTGACGATTCGGCTGGCGTCGAGCTGTTTCCGATGCTTGGCCAGCGGAAGTTTTGGACCCGGGACGGGGAAGTGCTCATCGACGTTATATTCCCTGTGTTACACGGTGCGCACGGCGAAGACGGCGAAGTGCAGGGGTTGGCGCGACTGCTGCACATCCCCTGTGTCGGCCCAAGCTTGATTGGCGCAGCGATGACGATGGACAAAGACGTGACGAAACGGCTACTACGTGACGCAGGAGTGCCGGTAGTTGATTGGATCACTTGGCATGTCAGCGACGAAAAACCACTCTACAGCGATGTAGTCAATGAACTTGGTGAAACAGTTTTCGTAAAGCCAGCGAATGCCGGCTCGTCGGTCGGTGTCAGCAAGGTGCGCGACGCAGGTGAATTCGGCAGGGCGTTGTCTCTGGCCGCAGAACATGATGATTTTATCCTCATCGAAAAAGCAGTCAGTGGCAAAGAGATGCAGATAGCGGTACTCGGAAATGACAAGCCACGACATACAGAGATATGTGAGATTGTCATCGGGGCTGATTTTCACGATTTTGAAGATAAATACAGCCAAGACTCGGCAGCACAATTCTATATACCAGCTCGTATTGATGACTCACTTTCCAATCAGATCAAGGAATATGCCGTCAACGCGTATAAAGCAACCAGAGGTCAAGGAATGGCACGAATTGATTTTTTCCTTGCTGCTGACGACGAAACCGTATATCTTAATGAAATAAATAGCATACCGGGATTCACAAACGTGAGCATTTACCCTCGCTTGTGGCGTGAGTCTGGTGTCGAGGGGACAAATTTGCTAGATCAGTTAATCTCACTCGCTCTTGAGGTATAATAAACGCATAAAGGAGTAGTGTATGGAATTTCCAGTATTTATCATCATCGCGATCGGTATCTTTGTCCTGAGTGGTATCAAGATCATCAACCAATATGAGCGTGGGGTTATATTGACGCTCGGTAAATATACCGGTATCCGTCAGCCGGGCCTGCAGATCGTCGTGCCAATCATCCAAAAATTGATCCGGGTTGATGTGCGCTCGACGCCGATCGACGTGCCAAAACAGGAAATTATTACTCGCGACAATGTGACGGTTGCTGTGGACGCGGTGGTCTACTTGCGTGTCATTGAGGCGAGCAAAGCGGTGCTCGAGACGACCAATTACGTCTATGCCACCAGCCAGTTTGCCCAGGCAGCGCTGCGTGACGTGACGGGCAATGCTGATCTCGACGAGCTCCTGAGCAAGCGCGAGGAAATCAGCCAAAAGATCAAAGAAATCGTCGATAGCGAGACTGACAAATGGGGGATCGACGTCGAAAACGTCAAGATCCAAAACATCGAACTGCCACAGGACATGAAACGCGCCATGGCCAAACAGGCCGAAGCCGAGCGCGAGCGCCGTGCTGTTGTGATCTCGGCTGAGGCAGAAAAGCAAGCCGCCCAATCTGTTGCTGATGCCGCAGCCATGCTCAGTAAAGTTCCTGGCGGTATCAACATCCGTACGCTCCAGACCCTCGAGAAGATTTCGGTTGAGCCAAGTCAGAAAACGCTGGTGATATTGCCGAGTGAGTTGACGAATTTGAAGGATATATTGGGGAAGTAAGTCAGTCAGGCTCCTCCCAGGGCGTTGCTAAAGCAACCGTTCTGCGGCTGTACTCGGAATAAACTCCTGCGTGCAGCCTTGATCGTTGAACCGGGGACTTCTGTCGCCTTCAGCGCCAGCTCCCCAGTCAGGCTGCTGGCTCCTCCCAGGGCCTGCATAAATTGCAGCATCCTGCAGTCATGCTCGGAGCGAGCTCCTGCGCGTGACTTTGGCTGTTGAACTGCCAGTTCAAGTCTCTTGAGCAAAGCTCAAGCCAAAGTAAAACACCCTAATATCGGTATGGCCTATTTTATCAACGATAAAACAGGCCAGTGGCTCCCTATCATTTTCTGCGGGAGGAGCCACCAAGTAAAAAACCGACGCAATGTCGGTTTTTTACTTGGTGGCTCCTCCCAGACTTGAACTGGGGACACAAGGCTCTTCAGGCCTCTGCTCTACCAACTGAGCTAAAGAGCCGTAATTTATACGGTATAGGTATGGTAACTGAAAGGTGCGTGCGCTAATTCGCAGAGGTTCTGCTCTACAAATATCTTCTTCCGCTACTTCGTAGCGAGGAGCTAAAGAGCCGTAGGGGTTCTACGTTCATCCGTTATTTTTTGCCGCGGATAGATAACGGCCTGCCTCTGCTCTACGATCGTTCTCTCCTGCTACTACGTAGTAAGGAGCTAAAGAGCGTCAAAGTAACTAAGATATTGTAACGAAACAGGGGCGAAGTAGCAACTCTTACGCAAGGGAGTGAAATAAATCACAGACGATATAGACTAAGTGAAATAACATAAATGATATGCAAGATGAACAAACACTCCGTCAATCAGCCCAGCATGCGAGGGATCGCGCCGCTGCGGCGCGTCAGCAACTCGAGAAGGACACGCAACGTGCCCAAATTGATATCGAATCTGACATTAATCAAGCGCAAGCAGTAGCCGACACAGATCCAAATGCCCAACGAGACTGGCTCACCGCTGCAGAGACAAAGCGCTCTGAGTTGGCTCGTGAACAGGAGAAAACTCAACAGATCATTGATGCCGCCGAGCGGGAAGCCGAAGATTTCGACCGTCAAGCTGACGCAGCGCTCGAGCGGGATGAACAAGACGAAAAGCGTCGAAAGACAATCCTTGCTGCCGACATCGCCACGCGACTTGCCAATGATAATTCTTGATTTTGTCACATAGCCTCTGGTCTACTGCCACGCCCCCCTTGCAAAAATCACATCTGTTATCTATAATTTCTTGAGTCTAACGACGATGAGCTGTGATATGCAACGAGTAGAGTAAAGTACTACTTGATACGCGGGTTTAGCTCAGTTGTTAGAGCGCTTCCTTGCCAAGGAAGAGGCCAGGAGTTAGAGTCTCCTAACCCGCACCATAGAAGACTTTTCAGTTTCTGGAGAGTCTTTTTTGGTTCTTGCTAATCTGTAAAGGGGGCTAATTTGTGTGGTGTAAACATTTTTATTCTCATCGATACGAAAACCGCTCGGAAAAATGATCTGTTTACACTTTTGTCTGTTTTCTTGAGATAGATCGAGAAACTCGTCTCCTATATTATTTAGGAACTGGAAGGCGAACCTAAGAAAGTCATCTTTGAGGCTGTCTGCGCCCGTGAGAGTTCTTTCGAGTTCATCTTCCAGTGCTGTTATATCCTGCTTTTTATTTGCTATCGAGGCAAGGATATCGTCCTTGATTCCAGCGTTACTTGGATCGGTTATGGCTTCGATAGCGTATGCAATGCTCTCGCGCAACTTGCTGACACTATGCTTAATACGTATTGCGTCTTGCTCGGCTTGCCCCTCTTTTTGCTTCCAAACTGCGCTCAAAGCCTCTATAAGGTCGTCGAGTGCCTCATTGCCTACATGATAGTCTTTAAAGAGCCGAGAGATCTTGAGATGAAGTTCATCTCTCGGTATGCTTTGTTTGCATTCTCGGCAACGGTATTTTTCGTAAACTTTGGCTTTATTCTTCCCATTATTTATATCTACACCCACAAGCCTTCCGTATCTCAAATGTTCGCATGTCACATGGGTTACTAAATTGTTCAGTGGGTATTTCGGATTTCCATTTTTGCGGGGACCGGCTTGATTTTTCTTTTTGCCCTCCATAATCTTGATCAGTTCATAGTGCTGATCTTTTGTGATAAGTCGCTTGTGAAGGCCGTGCTCATTGCGAACCTTTACTTGTTTATTTATCTCGACAACTCCGGCATAAAAAGGATCAGTAAGTATCTTGCGGAACTTATCCATCTTATAAACCGCACGGTCTTTTACAAAAACAGTTTTGTTTAACTCTATTAGACCCTGTGATGGCGTAACTTGCCTGGTTGCTATGCGGATCATAATATCTTTTAGAATCGGTCCGCGGATGGGATCTATCTCTTGGATAGCTTTCTCTCGCCCTTTCATATATCCGGGCTTTGGCGGAAAGGGGAAGCGTCCCTCTTCTAGTGCTTTAGTTTGTCCATTAATAGATTTACGTTGTCTCTCATCATTACTTCCGGCAGCGCGGAAACCTTCCATATAACGCATTAAGCCTGCGTATATATCATCCTTGTTAAGCTCTGGCTTATCTGCGTACCAGATCTTTACACCAACTTCGTTTATGAACTTTACCTGGAAGTAAACTTGTTCATCGGGGCTACGCATAAATCGATCAACTTCTTGAACGATTAAGTATTTGACTCTTGGGTGCTTGTGACAATATTCCATCATCTCTCTCAGATCTTTTCGATCGTAATTCACACCCTTTTTGCTGGAAACATGCCCGGACCATATTCCGTCTTCCGGGATGGTTACCTCAAGTTCGTCGGCCGCTCTTAAGACATTGTCTCGTTGATGACTAAGGCTATTACTTTCAAGTTGTTCTAAAGAAGACACTCGACAGAGTGCGATTGCAAGATTTTGTCTGGGCATAGACGCTCCTTACTGACAGAAGCAGGGACTCTGGGACAAGACTTGCAGATCTAAGCCAACAGAAGTCCCCGCTACTAACAATAAAATTAATCGTCTTTAATTTGATCTGCATTGTTTTGTCCATTTTCGGTATTTTTAGTATCACTTTGGCTCTCTTTGAAAATATCGTAGAGAAGATACGCAAGTTCAAGAGCATCAGCTTTTTGTTTTAATTTGATATTTTCCGAGGCCATATGACCATCGTATTAGAGTAAATCCTTGCGGTAAAATCGAATTTATAGTCTCGCTCCGCTTATTTATCGAACCTAACTACAGATATGGGAACGTCGATATTCGCTCGGCATGAAGATGATTAGATTATTCTACAACAAACCATCATTCGGTCATGCTGTTTAGTTTTTGTCTTGATTGTGAAGATAGCTCTTAGTATTTAATATCGATTTGTATATAAACGGTAATACGATGAAATAGCACATCCACAGTAACAAAGTCGTTACTATAAGTGCTATTACGGTTTGAATGCGAGCGGTAGCACGCTCAACTTCGAAAGCGTATGCTGTTTGAAGCGGTGCCTGCGCGTCCATACCGTATGATGTGGCTATGACTAATAATAGTATCGCTATAGAAATAGCTAAATACGTAACTTTTAAGCGCCTCCAACGAAAACTCTTTTCTAGCTCAGCGAACATAGCTTTAATTGGACCTACGCGAGCTCCAGGCCTTCTTTTATGAAACTTTAGGACGTTAAAAAAGGCTATTAAAATAACCATTATAAATACTATAAATAGTATCGAGCCAACTGTTCGATACTCCGCCAGACCGCTCGTAACTTGTGGCGCATATGATGAGTCCATAGAACCTCCCTTCATTTCGTCGCTGCCAACTAAAAAGGACAGCCACGCTGGACTGTCTAGGCCCCAAGCAAGCAATTAAGCCTACTTTTTTGTACGTAGCTGCCCTTGAAATGGCTTAATACGTACAAACATGGGGTTTGTACTAAATAACTTACTTGGTGCCTAGACTTTTTTAGTATATATCAACAGAGAGGATTAGCGTATTATTCGCTCGGTATGAAATGATTTTGTATATAGGGGGACGGGGGTTAGTCAGGTCAGGTCGGGACCCCGGCTGATGAAACCGAGGGGTGCATGGGGGCTGAGTTTTTGAGATCTTTCAATTTGCAGTCTAGTTGAAAAATATCAACACTGACATCCTGGGACTAACCTACATCTTCCACATCGTTGTTGTCACTAGGATAGCAATACATATAGCGCATTTTTTCGTTCACAGGCAATCGTTCAAACACATCAGTTATTATGGGGTTGCAAGCGACTTCTTTATTCACCTCGTGGAATACGGAGAGAAAGAGCTCGTTGAGCGTTATAATGACAACAGAAGAAAGTGAGAAGAACAGATCGTGAACGACGAAGAAGCGTCAAATACTGAAACAGCCGAGGCTCAGATTTACCTAAAGCGTGTACGCATAGATAATTTCCGCACTCTAAATAACTTTTCGATTGATTTTAGAAACGGTATAAACGTGATCGTCGGACCGAATAATGTCGGTAAAAGTGCAGTTATTGATGCGATAAGAGCCACTCTTGATCTCGGTAAGTATCATAAGTCTGCCTATGTTAAGAGATGGGATTTCTACGATGAGACTAAAGAAGTTGCCGTAGACTTATACTTCGATATCCCAGAAGATACGGATGGCTTCCATGAATTGCTAGCACTTGAAGAAGGAGAGCGCGAACTTCAACTTCATGCACGGTTCAAGCTTGTCGGTCTCCCAGACAATCCTAGAGTAATGCCGCATTACTGGGGAGGTGCTCACACTGCTCACAAACTAGATGAAAACGCATTGGGTGGACTCCATGCCACCTATCTCGGCGCATTACGCGACGCAAATTCCGAGCTACGACCCAGTACACTCGGGCCGCTCGCTGAACTGCTCCGCAAATTGTGCAGTACTGATTTTGAGAGAAAGGAGATTGAGAAGGTATTTGCCGAGGCGCATACTAAGCGAGAGGTAGAGAGTCTAGTTAAAACCGCAAAGGGCTCCATAGATAGCCATCTTAGCCCTATTGTTTTAGAAGCAGATAAGTTCAATGTTCTTTTGGATCCTATTTCACCTGATTTTGATAAGCTTGTAGGCAATTTTGAGATGCGTCTTGAGAATACAACGCGCACAATGGAGGTATTCCAGAACGGTATGGGGTATAACAACATATTATATATATCGACCGTTCTCGGGCATATACAGCAATCCCAAAGACTCAACGATGACGAGTATTTTGCCCTTCTTATCGAAGAGCCTGAGGCTCATCTTCATCCTCAGCTCGAGGACAGCCTGTTTAATTATATGTGTAGCCTGGGTATGGGCTCTGGAGCTCAAATTATAACCACGACCCATTCGCCAATAATTGCGAGCCAATGCGATTTAGACAGCGTTAATATAATGTCGACAAGCCCATTTACAACGGCAGTGTCTATTGGCTCTTTGGGACTAAGCGATGAAACTAAGATGAAGCTCGCTCGCTTTCTTGATGTTACCAAGTCGCAAATGCTTTTTGCAAAGGCTATATTGCTTGTCGAAGGTATCTCTGAAGCATTACTTATGCCGTTTATGGCAAATTGTTACTATAGCACCGACCACGCGCTTACGAAGAAAGGTGTTGAGGTTGTTAATATTAACGGATTATCATTCGCAACCTTCGCCACTCTTTTCAACCAAGAGAACTGCCTACCTATCCGGACAGCTATTCTTTCCGATAAAGACGATTTTGAGGATGAAGAGGGTGTATATCACGAGATGTCCGCTACGGCGCAAAGCATTGCTTCAGTAGAAGGTGGATATCTTAAATCATGTATCTCACATGATACGACCTTTGAGATTGACCTCTGGAATGCAGGAAATAACGAAATCATGAAGAAGGTTTATGAAGATCTGCATCCGCGTACTACTATCGATAGCGGCGAGAAACTCGTAGAAAAGCTTACAAGCAACCAGGATAAAGCGCTTTTCGCTCAAGAACTTGCTTATCGACTCGAAAAGGATGACATTAAATTGACGCCACCCGAATATATCATCGATGCGTTTAATTGGATTGCTCCTGAAGCCGAGGACGAAGAACTGATTGGCGTCGAGGATGGAAGTGAAGCCCACGAAGTTACAGTCTGACATTATCTATGGAGCTAAAGGACACTTCCTTGTCAGGGCATGCCCGGGGAGCGGCAAGACATTCACTATTGCTTCGCGTATTCTTCATGACTTGAAGACGTGGCCATTTCAGAAAAGAGGAATTGCCGCCCTCTCATTCACTAATGCTGCGAAGGAGGAGCTGGAGTCGCAGCTTCTTGTGTTGGACAATATGAAACCAGTGAGATACCCTCATCTAATATCAACAATAGATAGTTTTATAAATACACATATTTTCTTACCGTTTGCAAAGCTTGTCATTGAATTCGAGGGTGATGCGGAGATGATTGGTGAGCCGTTTGGGGAATTTCTCCCACCCAACTACTACCAGCGAATTTCGGTATTTGTAAGATACTCGATTGGTACCGGTCCTACAATTGATCACTACAGAGGCTTGAGGGCTAATCTCAGACCAAATGTTCTGAAGGCCAAAGCCACCCTAATTTCTAAAGGCCTATTTACGCAGGCTGATGCAAATTACTACGCATTGGAGATCTTAAAAAAATATCCAAAGATTGCCCGAAGCATAGCGTATCGTTTCCCTACTATATTGGTGGATGAAGCTCAAGACTCTACCGATATACAGTGGGAAATATTAAAGCAACTCGCTAATCAACCGCATGTAGTGAACTTTGGAATAATTGGAGATCCAGATCAGGCGATATATGAATGGAATGGTGCTAAACCAGGGATCTTTGTTGCGCACGAGGAGGAACTGAAAAAAGTACCTACGCAAGTCTACTACCTTACAGAGTCTAGGCGTAGTAGCGATACGATATGTACCTTCTATAAGCCGTTATCGACACTTCAGAATGTACCTGTTTCGATACACCCTGATCTAAAAACTCATACAGATGTACCGGAAATATGGTCCTATGATGAAACAGATATACAGGGGCTAATCAATCAGATAAATGAGTTTAGGGAGCAAGATCTTACCGACGATATATCATTTGTGCTTTGCCGGGAACGCAGTCTCATACAAAAGATGAGTATTGTAAATGGCGACCTAACATATGATCTATATCCATGGGGAGAAAGTTCACACAAAGCATCCTACGCATTATTGAAAGCAAGATATCTTTATGACAAACACTATTATCGTGATGCTCATAAGGAGGCTGAAATTGCATTGCACATGCTTCATGGTACTCGCATAAGGGATCAGACTTTTGAAAATAGAAACGAATGGAAGGAGTGGCACGGTCAAGTTGATGAACTAATAAGAGCCTTACCCTCTACGGATGGTTCGACCCTTGGAGAGTGGTCTACTCTTGCAAATCAGAGTATGAAGGAGCTGGGTCTAGAAATAGAATTCAAACCAAGGCAGAGGAGTTCAAAAGCCGACTACCCCTCATTGCTGATTACTGTATTCTTTCCCGATAGCGAAGCAGAGACCTTAGGTGTGCAGACGGTACATGCAGTAAAAGGACAAACCGCAGATCGTGTCATGTTAATACTACCAAGCGCGAAGGCAAAAAAATTGGTCAAATACTATAAGGGAGAGAAAGCGTTAGACGAAGAGGCGCGCATTCAATATGTAGCTATAACACGCGCACGCCGTAAGGTGGTCATATGTGTTCCCCATGATACATACGACTCGGTCAACGAGACGCTTCTAGGTCCGCAAGGTGCCTAGCTGCATCAGTTTCATCAAACTTATGTTATAATAAGCTTACAATTTAACTATCCGACAGGAGTAAACATGGGAAAAAGACAAGCAGACAGGCTAAAAGACGTTGTCACAGAACTTATCAATGCAGTATCAGGAAAAGACTATAGTGGCGATATCGCGGAAGATTATCCTCGCGAATGGACCAAGATCCTGCGAATTACAGGCCTCCACCCTGATAACAATAAGCCTTCAGACGCAGAACTATTCAAAGACAATACTTTCACTCCTTTGCTGAATGTCACAGAATTATCAGATGCCGTGATCAACTCATTTGTAATAGTTGAGTCGGCGATAGATAAAGAGCTGATCCCGTTGAAAGTAACGTCGTTTGATAACGACAAACAGATCGTTACGGGCATATTACCAGACAGTGGATATAGCATGGGGTTTAGCTATCGATCAATTCGTGGACGTAAGAGCTAATTCTTCTGTACGTGTAAGTCTCTAGCAGCACTTAGTAAGGTCTTGCATTCAAATATTCTTGGTATGGGACGGCGAGAATATCTTTCCAGCGTTCAATCTCATCCCTTATTTCGTTGAAACTTTTTTGGATCTGCTGCACCAATATGGAAATCCTAGCTAGTCTAGGATTTTTATATTGGTTTTGAGCTTATGACTCTAACTCCTGGCCGACCCGAAAACTATAGCCAGGAGTTTTGACGCTTGTGCGCAGCCGAATGGCTGAGCCAAGGGTCTAGAGTCTCCTAATCCGCACCAACCATAAGCACTATGTAAGGAGACCCGAGGGTCTCTTTTTGATACTTGAGGATATGAGACTATTATATGTTTATAGACGAAGGAGTATCATGCGAAAAATTATAGTTCAAGAATTTGTAACAATTGATGGAGTTATGCAAGCACCTGGCGGTCCGGAGGAAGACCCGACAGCTGAATTCGAATTCGGAGGCTGGCAAGCTCCATTTATGGGCGACGATGCAGCGGAACTGATAACTGGTCCAGCACTCGAGGCTGATGTTGAATTTTTGCTAGGGGGATACACATTCGAGCTGTGGTCCGAGTATTGGCCCAAGCATGGTGAAATTTGGCCATTCATAAATGACAATATGAAGTATGTTTTGTCGTCTACCAAGACCGAAACAACCTGGCAAAATACCACGTTCCTGCGTAGCATTGAAGACATTACGAAGTTGAAGAACGCAGATGGTCCTGACCTCCACGTGTGGGGTAGCAGTAAGTTGGTGCAATTACTTCTTGCACACGATCTTGTAGACGACCTCTGTCTCATGACCTATCCAATTATTCTTGGTCAAGGGAAAAAACTTTTTAGTGATGGTGCAGTACCCAGAACATTCCATCTCATCGAAAGTCATATAGGTAATAAAGGCGTAGTTGTGGCTCGTTACGCACGTGCGGGAGCAATTGAAACAGGTAATGTCGGCGAATAATATCAGTAAATCACTTTGTCTTCAGGTAAGTTCCTAGCTGTGATAGTTGGAACATCTAGCAACTGACCATTCATTAGGGCGTCAAAAAGTTTAAGTAAATTCTGTAGCTCCGCACCAATGAAAATGCCTCGGTTTATCCGAGGTCTTTTCATTGGTATGTGATTAAGTTCTAACTCCTGGCCTCGGCAAGAGAACAACAGCCAGGAGCAACTACCTGTAAGAATTAACACCTCTCAGGGGTGAACCTTATATTCATAATACCGGCTGCAAGGTATATACGCTTCGTATGGGATGCTGGTGCTCGAAACGAAATCGGACCAACAATGATCAGCATCAAAAACATAGTACCAATCAGGTTTGAGATATGTAGGGTTAACCAAGGCGCATGTAGGTAGTCCGTTATGCCAAACATGTACAACACGCCGATCACTATGGCTAGCTCCAAGAACACATAATAAGTTTTATTTTGATCTGTATATTGATTCATACGTATCAAAGCGTTTGCTATAGTCATCGTAGATAAAAGTATATATCACTCGGAAGCCGACACTTATGTTAAAAGCGTATAGTATATTCTAGATTTCGTGTACTGTGAGCTTTTGCGGTACATTATACTTATTATCAAAATTCGTATAAATTACTTCTTGCCAGGGTCTGACCCTTAAATTGTGTCCATTTTTCTTTATAGTAGGTATATACTAGTCAGGCGTTATAATAAAATACGTTATAATATGACCATTAACTCAAGAGGAGATAGATATGGCAACAGGATACTGCGTTAAGTGTAAGGAAAAAGGCGTTGAATTGTCAGCACCAGAGATAGTTCAAACTAAAAAAGGTGGGTTCATGGCCAAAGGGAAGCACGAGAAATGCGGAACTACTGTCTGTGCAATGATGTCCAAGGAAACGGCTGAAAAAGCAGTAGAAGAAGGCGCGAAAAAAGCTTACTAAATGATGTCGCAGAGGTAACGGTTCAACTTCGTTGCTTGAAACGCACCATTGAAAATACCTCGGTTGATCCGGGGTATTTTTTGTTTGCTAAAATAGAGATGAAACCAATTCTTATCAAGGGGAATAATCTCGATGGCAACTATCAATCCTTATATCAACTTCAACGGAAACGCCGAAGAAGCCTTTAATTTTTACAAATCTGTATTTGGCGGAGAGTTCGCTAGCGTCGTACGCTTCAAAGATTTAGAAAGCCCTGAGTTCCCAGTACCAGAAGACGAGGCACATAAAATCATGCGTATTGTTTTGCCAATCGGCGGAAATACGTTGATAGCCAATGACGTACCTAAAAGCATGGGGCCGGTCAATGAAAACGAAAACCGGTCGAAAATATCGGTCGACGCAGAAAGTCGCGTGGAAGCTGACAAGATATTCGCTGGACTGACCGTAGGCGGAACCCTCGAAATGCCTATGACTGACAGCCCATGGGGGACGTATTTTGGGATGTTTAGAGACAAGTACGGCATCGAGTGGACGGTAGAATGCGACTCAGGCAGAGATATGCAAGGGGAATAAATTTATTAACAAAACGCCCTTGTTTTGGAGATGTTGGGCACATCTGCGTAAGATCATTTAGTTGCAAAAAACAGGAAAAAGTGATATATTATCACTGTCAGATCGTCTGGCAAAAACTAGGAAGGAAGTCGCATGAAGACTTCTCGTAGAACCCTTGCAGCCACTGCAATCGCGCTTGCAAGCATCTTCGCCGGCGCAACCGGCTCGTCCGCCCAGGCTGCACCGATGGCCGTGCCGGTCGTTCCGATGTCAGCGCCCGTTTACAAAGCAAAGCCGGGCAAGAACATCTCGGTGAAGCTGACCAACAAGAAGTACTGCTCGCTCAGTGGCACTACCGTCAGCGTCAAGGTGAAGACCACCGTGGCCAAGGGAACCACGCTCTGTGCCGGCCGCATGACGGCCCACAACTACATCGGCACTGATTGGGGGTGGGTTTACGCAGACTTCACCATGAAGAAGGGCGGCAAGAGGAGCATCGACTACCACCTCCGGTTGTCGCCGAAGGTTGTCGTCGGCGGTGCCACCCATTACACCATCTACGTCGACCCGTGGGCGATCGGCTACATGGTCGGAGAAGAACTGGTGGACTCCGACATCGCCAGCAGAGGTTGGTTCAACAATGTGAAGAACACCAAGCTGAACTTGTTCACTAACTTTGCGGAGGTGGTGTGCGACAATGGCAGCGGTAGCTGCCGTAGGGAAGGATTCTACATCCGGCGCCTCCCGGTTTCCGTCAAGTTCGTCTGACGATACGACGTCTGGCGGCGGGGTCACCCCGCTGCCAGACTGACCACTTTTTCTTGTATAACTCCTGCATTTGTCATACATGCGAGGATGATGTCCGAAGGCTACTAAGTCTTATTATTTTCAAGCTTATGTTCGGTTTTTCTTCGTTAGGCCTTTTTCCAAAACCTACCCCCTCAGCTAAACTATTCCTAAAAGGCATCTCAAACAAACATTATGGTTGCGCACGAAAACAACAGAAACGCTTCAAGATATGCCGCTGGGTGGAGATGCTGTGTGGGACAGACGCTTCGCCTTGCCTAGACGAAAACCCCCGCCAAGAGTGACGTCACCTATGAAGTGATCTTGGTAGATGCTTCCGAGTCGCCTGTTCAGTGCCCAAAAAGAAAAGACGCGGTTGATACAATACAGTAACGTGCGCGTCTTATTCTGGGTTCAATAGTAGCAAAATACTCATAGAATGTCAATGATTTTTTGTGTCTTGGTAATGATTTTGAGCCGCTTGATATTGTGCGCCCCTGTTCGTATATAATACTTGGTTCTCGCGATTGCTCGCGGATTGTGCATTTTGCTTCTCGCTAAATCTATCACGATATTTTCTGATTGTTTGCGTGCAGTACGCAAATTGTTTTCTATCGTTTTCTTGGCATCGCCCTTTGGGCTTTTGATTTCCCATTTTGTGCCATTTATGTCTATATCTGGCGTCTTTTTAGTTTTGGGGCGCAAAAAAGTAACATCGGTTTTGAAGTGGTACGCTAAAATAAGTGCAGCAGATAGCTCGTGGTCTTTCGGCAAGTCGGCAAGGTCGGTTTTAATGATTACTTCGTATTTTCGTTTCATTATTGCTCTTATTTTATCATTTTATACCTGAGCACAGGTTGTGAGTGCGGTGTGGCGACTCTGTCACCCGATCGAAGTCCCCGCCCGACTACTTTCGTAGTAGCCCACACCATCTTGCAAAATATATGACCCCCGTTGATGCGTAGCGGGAGGGTGCCCAGGACGCAATTGGTTGACGGTCATATTCAACAGCCGACCTGATATACTGAAACTATGCAAAAAATAGCCACACGAGTATTTATTTACGCCTCAATAGCTTTTGGTGTCTTAGGGATTTTGATGATTTTGACGAGTTCAGAAGATGATACAAATATCTCTGAATTGAATAGACTACTGACGAAGCTTCTGATGATCACCGTCTTTGTCATACTGCCGTCATTTGCGCTGAGCGTTGCGAGTAAGTATCTCAACGGCAAGTCGTAGTGAATGCACTACGTATCGAGTAGTGCTTTAATGCCGCTGGTGAACGCTTTCCCGACTATACCGTTTAGTGCCGATGTGAATTTATCTGGTTCGGAAACAAGTGCTTTTTCTAGCTCATCGATAGACAACATTACAAAGCCATCTCCATCGCCTTCTTCTACTTTGAGATCGGTAAAATTCCCCTCGAATTTGTAAGCAAATAGTCCTCGCATCGCATTGGTGATGTAATCTCTCTGAGTATGATCAACTCTGATAACGCCTAGACTTTTCAGATCACTTGCTTCAATTTGCACGCCAGTTTCTTCCAAGGTTTCTCGAATAGCAGCAGCAAGATAATCTTGTCCGCTGCCGACGTGGCCGCTGACGGTGGTTGTCAATTTTCCGGGATTGTTTTTCTTGGTGAGACTTCTTTTTTGGAGAATGATCTCTCTGTTTGCGGTATAAAAACATACGTACACGAGCCGAAAGATCAGGCCAGTACGATGTACCTCGTCGCGCTCAGCTTGGCCGATTACCTCATCACGGTCATTGATGATATCTAACATCTCACTCATGTGGTGAGTATATCAGACTTAGCCCTCTGTTATGATATAGCTATGAAACAAGCAGCAATTACGCCCAATGCACCAGATGCGCCATTTCTCTCACAAGCCATAATCAGTAACGGCACGGTCTACGTCTCCGGACAAATACACGCCACTGCAGACGGATCTATCGTTGAGGGGACGGTAAAAGAAAAAATGCACCAAATAATGCAAAACATCGTCGAGATATTGCGAGCTGCAAATGCGACTATCAACGATGTCGTGAAAGTAGTGGTATACGTGACCGATATGGCGCAGATGCTTGAACTCAATGAAACATATACTAGCTATTTCACCGAGCCGTTTCCCGTTCGTGAGGCGGTGTGCGTCCAGGCTCTGCCTCTCGGCGCAACGATTGAAATAAGTGTGGTGGCCGTACGCAATGATTAGTTACAAAGTAGTGGTAACGGTACCAGAAAACGAAGCTGATAGACTTCGTGAAGTAATTGGTAATGCCGGAGGCGGCAAAGCTGGCAACTATACACATTGCAGTTTTTCGGTAAAAGGTACGGGGCGTTTTTTGCCTGTGGACGGCGCTCATCCGGCAATAGGGCAAGTCGGTCAGCCTGAAGAAGTTGTTGAAGAACGAATTGAAGTTACCTGTGATAGCGAGAATGTCAAAGCAGTCGTTGCTGCAATTCGTGAAGCGCATTCATACGAAGAACCTGCTATCGATGTTTACGAGCTGAAAGATTTATAGACTATGAAGACAAGATCAGGTAAGCAGCTTTTCTCAGCTCCATAGCAAAAGGCCACGCAGTTGTGCGGTGGCCTTTTGAAGATTTATGCAGTCTAAACGCTACGGTGCGAAGACGACGTCGACCCAGTAGTTATTGTTGTTGAATGATTGGTCAGGGAAGCCGCCACCGTATTTGAACACGCCGCCGCCAGCGAGAGCGGTCAGGGAGCTGTTCGTGAAAGCTGCGCTGAGGTTGCCGGTCGTGTAGCTATAGTGTCCTGCGGTCGAGCGATATGACGCAACGTAGGTGGTGCCGCTCGTGATAGCGATCGGCGTCGGGAAGGTGGCCGTTTGCCAGCCGCTGGCGGTCTCGCTTGTTGTCGTGGCCGTGCCGAGACTCGTGCCTGTCGCGCTCCATAGAGTGACGGTGCGTGACGTGACAGTGTCGTTTGGTGATTTGTAGAACGTGATCTTCGTGATCGCGCCCGCTTGGCTGCTCTGGAATCTCAGGCCAAGCTCTAGGTCACTGTCTATCGCAGCGTTCACGGTCTGCGTGGCTGGTGCCCAGAGCGAGAGGACGTTTTCGCCTGTCGTGAAATTGCTGGCGTAGGTACTAGTGAGCGCAACGCCGTTTGCGTCTTTGACGCCCGTCGAAATGCTGACTGTGTAGGTGGTTGTCGCGCCGAGGGCAGCTGTCGGATCAATGGTGATCTTGTTGGTAGCGGGGATATACGTCACGGTCGCGGCGACTGGCGTGGTTCCGTCGAGCAGGCTGACATTGCTAGTATTGACTGTCGATGGGTCAAGCGGTTCGCTGAAGGTCACGTCAACGCTACTGGCGACATTGACGCCAGTTGCATCTGCTGCGGGAGTGGCGCTCGTTACTGTCGGCGCGGTCGTGTCCTGGCCGTAGGCGACGCTATAGGTGCCCGAAGTTGCCGTAAAGACTGCGTAGGCGACGCCTTTCATGGTTTCGGTCGTGAAGCTCAGTGGCGAGCCGTCTTTGGTGATAGTCAGTACGGTGCCGTTTTTGCTACTCAGTGGCAACAAGACTCGTCCCATCTGGCGCAGCTTGGCGTCGATAGTCGACGTAAAGGTAAAGATGTTGCCGCTCCAACTCGAGTCAGAGAAGTATGAGTCGTTGCGCCCATCGTTCCAGTCGAGCAGTTGCTGTGCAGAGACCAGTGGGACACCACGAGTTTTTGCAGACTGAACCAGTTGGCGATCGAACGAGTCACTGTAGTCATAGTGGGTGCCAAGCACGCCATAATATCCCTCGACGCCATTTGCCCGGTCGAGCATCGTGTCGATATTTTGCGGGAAGCTCTGGCCGCTCTCGTTGACGAGGTGTGACGGCACCTGGTAGGTGTCGACGAGCGATCCGTCGGTGTCGGCAAAGCGCATGCTCATGCCGCTGCCGGTCATGAATCCAGGACGGTTTGCTACCCAGCTCCCTGGCCAGTAATAGTAGTTCAGGTCGATTCGCAGACCCTTTTGGGCTTCGAGTTTGGCGGCGCTCACGTAGTCACTCCACGCAATACAGTGGATGCGATTGGCGTGCTGGGCTGGCAGGCTGGTGTATTTTGCCTGAAAAGCCGTGAGGTCAGTGTTGGTCGCGTCGGCGAGTGAGATCGGTGTCCAGTTGTTACAGCCAGTGCTCATGTGGACACCGAAATCAAAGCCTTGGTTGTAGTAGGCGAGTGCTTGGGCGTTGCTCAGCTGCGTGTCGGTGTAGATCAGCGACGTCGAGCGGATACATTCCCAGTCAGCAACCGAACAGCCAGGTGCGCTCTGCGCGAGCTGGTAGTCGAGTGCGCCGATGGTGTTGGTGCCGCTCGCATGGTCGTCGGCGGCTAACACGACAACCGCTTTTTTGTTGTACGGGAAATATGACAGCTTCGGTAGTGGTTTGCGGTCTTTGTTGACCTCAGTGATGATGTTGGCCAGCAAACGCTGCTGCTCGTCGGCCTGTGGGATGGCGACTTTGTTGAGATCGACGTAGTCAGGCTGTACGTCACCGGTCTTGTTGCCGTAAAACAAATCGTTCGGGCGGATCACACCGTTGCCGTCGCGATCGTCGCCTGACCACGAGGGATTTCCCTGATGCGTATAGATAACAGAACGCGCCAGATCGTAGGTAAAGGCAACTGCTTGGCCGCCATTCGACCCAACTGATCGGATCGTCACAGCGGGGTTGGTCGTCGCAGTTGACGAGTTGCTATACAGTGTTGCCACCGTGCTGGTGCCGGCGTTGGCTGTGTAAGTATCGGCTGCTCCATGGTATTGGATCGTCTGATCGGTGATGCCTAAGCCAGGCGTACTCGCTGTGTTAACTTTCAGGTAGGCGTCGGCGAGGGTATTGGTCTGATCAGTCAGACCCAGGAGGCCCGCCAGTTTCTTGTCCGGATGCATCGCGATCAAATTGCCGCCGGCATTGACCCAATTCGTTAGCACCGTAACCTGACCAGTCGTCAGTGTCATGTCGCCGAGGATGACGACATCGTAACTGGCGAGCAGCGTGCTGTTCACGCCGCCGAGCTCAACTGTCTTGAATGAATTGATACCTTCCGCGCGCAGGATCTCACTGTAGTAGCCGCTCAATGGCTGGCCTGTCTTCGCGATGATCAATACCGGACCATCGTGACCTTGTGTCAGCGGGTCGACTGAGCCTCCGGCCGCGGTCGGGGTGCTAAATGACCACACATAGTTGCTGGCAAGTGAGTTACCTGCCTGGTCTTTTGCGGCCGTCGTGATGGTGGCGGTGTAGGCGGTGTTTTGCTCGAGCTCGCTGGTAGGAGTGAGCGTCACTTTGTTTTGAGCCGTGTCATAGGAGACTACTGCAGCAACAGTTGTGCCGGCAGAGTCTTTCAGTGTGACGGAGCTAGTATTGATCGTGCTGGCCGTCATCGCTTCGCTAAATGTGGCCGTGACGGTGGCTGTTGTCAGGACATTTGTTGCACCACTCGCAGGCGTGACAGTCGTCACGGTTGGTGCTGTTGTGTCTGCAGCTGGCGTGCTCGTCACGACGTCGACCCAATAATTTGTTGACCCGTAGGTGCTGTTTGGAAACGCCGAGGTTGCGCCATAGCGATAGACGCCGTTGCCGCCATCGGTACCGTTTTGGAGTGCGGTGAGATTGACATTGGTGCGAGCGGTTGAAAAGTAATTGCTGTCTGCCGCGTAGCGACCATTTGGTGCGAAATACGAGACGATATAGGTCGTATTTGCGGTCAGATTGACTGCGGTCGGGAAGGTCGCGGTTTGCCAGCCGGTCGCTGTCTCGCCGGTGAAGGTGACAGTGGCCAGACGCGTACCGGTGCTATTCCAGAGTGAGCCGCTATGGGTGCCGGTATTGCCGGTGCCTTTGTAGAATTTCACGCCAGTTACCGTCGTGGGAACTGACGAGCGGAATTTGACGCCAAGCTCCACGGCGGCATTGTCATTTTCACTTGTGACTGTCGGCGTCATCGTGTTCGGCCAAATGCTGGTCGCTGTGGCGGGAGCTTGGTTGGTCACTGTGACACTGACGCTCGCGCTGGTGGTTGTATTGCCAGAGCTGTCGGTTGCGACGGCCGTGAGAGTATGCGCACCGTTCGTGACCGTGGTCGTGTCCCAGCTGACGCTATATGGGCTGGTCGTGTCGGCCGTCCCAATGTTCGTGCCGTCGACTTTGAACTGTACGCTGCTGACCGCGACATTGTCGCTGGCCGTTGCCGAAACAGTCGTCGAGCTAGAGAGTGAAGCGCCGCCCGTGGGTGCGCTGATACTGACAGATGGAGCGGTGCTATCGGTCGTGCCAGTGATAACGTCGACCCAATAGTTGCTAGAATTGTATGAACTATTTGGGAATGCCGACGTCGCTCCATAGCGATAGACACCGTTGCCGCCATCGGTACCGTTTTGAAGCGCCGTCAAGCTGCCGTTTGTAGCCGCGCTGTTCGCAAAATAGCCTTCGTCGACCGAATAATGCCCGTTGGGAGCGAAATAAGACACAACGTAGGTCGTGTTGGCGGCAATGGCGACGGGCGAAGCAAACGTAGCCGTCTGCCATCCGGTCGCCGTCTCGCCGGTGAAGGTAACAGTGGCGAGGCGTGTGCCAGTACTGTTCCAAAGCGAGCCAGTGTGCGTGCCGGTATTGCCGCTACCTTTGTAAAATTTCACACCCGTGATAGTCGTCGCAACTGACGAGCGGAACTTGGTTCCGACTTCGATCGCGGTATTGTCAGAGTCACTCGCGACTGCTGGCGTGACGCTATTTGCCCAGATACTTAGGGCGTGCGCTTGCTGGCTCCATATGCCAACAATAATCGCCGTGAGCAATGCGATAATCGCAACTATCGGCAATAGGCGCGCCCTAAAAAATGCTTTTGTTATTCTCACTATATCCCCCTGCTTACTTATTACTCTTATTGTACCTTATACACGCTGAGAACCTAATTCCAAATCTCACTGCTATAGCCTATAAAACTTGATAAGATGTATGTATGGCAGAGATCAAAACCAAGGTCACGGACGCAAGCGTCGAAGATTTCATAAGTAGCGTCGAGAATGAGCGCCGCCGCCAGGATGGCTTCACGCTTCTCGACATGTATAAGCGTGTCACCGGACTCGAGCCCAAGATGTGGGGGCCGAGCATGATCGGCTTTGGTATGTACCACTACAAATCCGAGCGCAGTTCGCAAGAAGGCGACTGGCCGCTGGCCGCCTTTTCACCGCGCAAGCAAAACCTGACGCTCTACGTCTATCCTCGGAAATTCCCGGAGCTGCTGAAAGATCTGGGCAAGCATACTACCAGTGTCGGCTGTCTCTATATCAACAAGCTCGATGATGTCGACACCAAAGTATTAGAGAAGTTGATTGCGACCAGTTACCAGCGTTCAAAAGAAGAACTTACTTCGTAAAAGCTTTGCCATCGTGGCTAATATTGCACCAGCAAATGTGCTATAGATCTTCATGCCCACTGCTACGCAGCTAGGTCAAATGGAATATCAATCTTTGCCGAGAGTCATCAAGTGTAACGCCAAGCCATTATAATGAGGCACATGATCCAGAAGAAGTTTGTCTACGACCATCACAACAAACAGATAGAGTACAGTGTTTGGTTTACGGACAACAGCGAAGCTCTTGATACGGTTGTCTTTCTTGGAACGGTGCAAATAGGTAAACTACCCGAATGGGTCGCCGAGGCGTGTCCGCCAAGAACCGCAATCGTACAAGGTGCTCCACATTGGCACGCAAAAGACGACGGAAGCGATATACCAGAATATATGGCTGGCTTTACAGAGAGCGTACTCAAGAACATCAGGGCACATTATACGTTCAATTCGCTTCATGTTATCGCGGATTCTCAAGCTGTGCCAGGTGTGATGCAACTGTTCGCTCTTGATAGATATCGTTCATATCTAAACAATGCTGTCTTGCTGCAGCCTCTTGGGCTTACCACGAATGTTTTTGAAGGTGAAGATGATGTGCGCATAGAGTTATTCCGGAAAAGAATTATCAAAAATGCCTATCACCAGCTCACATCACTCTTCCTAGACAGTCGTTTGCGTTACAATCATCACCTGCTAAGCAAAACGGTAAGTTTTCGTGATCCAAAGGCGAGAGCGCAATACAGTGCCGGCCTGATGCACAACGCATTGCCAGATCTAAAACGGTTACTTTTACAGGGTAATAACATAACAATTATCTGTGGTGCAAATGACAAGATATTTCCAGCAAGTGAGGTACAGGCAAATCTGAAAGCGGAAAACATAACGGTACCTGTTTTAGAAGTAAAGGATGTGCCGCATTCTCCACTTGCGACCAAGCAAGGGATTAAACTCCTTAACTCTGCCTTTTCGGTACTTGGCTTGTAGAGATGCATGCCCGAACAATGTAGTCATATCCTTAATTTAAAAGAGACCACGAGACTCCTTTTTGCTATCATTTGTAAATGAGTAGTATCCAAGAAGAGTTAACTAAAAGACATCCGAATTGCGGCAACACCAAAATAATTGCTATTGATGGTCATGGTGGATCGGGCAAATCTACGCTTGCCGAGATGCTCGCAAAGCAATTGAACGCAGAAATTATCCGTATTGACGATTTTTCTGGCTGGGAAAATCCGGATAACTGGGGGCAGTTGGTGATTGAGCGAGTCTTTGAGCCAATTAAGAACGGGGCTAGCACCCTAAATTATCACCGCTCAAAATGGTGGGAAACGCATAATCCAGAGCCAGTCGTTGATCAGCCGGTTACGGACATAATGATTCTGGAAGGTGTCCGAGCATTACGCAAAGAATTGAGACCGTATATATCATTTGGCATATTCGTTGATACACCGAAAGAAGTTTGCCTACAGCGGGGCTATGAGAGAGATAGAGGGCAGGACGGGAAGTCGGACGAAGAAATCATGCGCATGTGGGAAGAATGGCAGGCGCAAGAGGAGGCCTATATAGCAAAAGATAGCCCGAAAAAGTTTGCTGATTTAATTTTTGACGGAGCTCAGCCCTTCGAGAGACAGCTTTGATAATTTTCTGAGAAGTAGCGTTCGATTTCGTGCCTAGCGGCACGCCAATCATAAATTTTACAAAAGGCCTCGTCAGAAGCCCTTTGCTATACTCGGGGTATGGAATTAAGAGCACCAGACCAATTTCCCTCCAAGGAAGGGGCTGAGAAAGCGGATGAAAATCGTGAGATTAACCTTCTTCCTGAGCTGCTCGGCTTCGTAGAAACGCTTGAACTGAAGCTCCTGAGAGCTGCAGCTATGGATGCGCATGAGGCGGGTGACGAGGAACTAGCTAAGGAATTTCGTGGTCGCTACCAGATCGTCGGTGAACAAACATTGGATCAACTCTATGGAGAGAGGCATGCGAGGACAAAGATAGCCCTGATCGTAGCGCTTGGCAATCTACGGCGAGACACTGGTAGGATCGCTGCGTATGTCGATGACCTAGAAGATGCAGTGATGTATGCCGAGGGTATCAGATATCTCGGCATTATCCCGGTATTGGAGCAAGCAAGAGCAGAGGGTCAGAAACTGACGGAAAGCTCGGGCGACGTAGTAGGGTAGCTCCCTTGATTCCGGGCTTTTTAGTATCTAATATTTATATATGGTTTTGGATGCGCTCGATGCCCTGCATGTTGCCGACGGAAACCCTCATCATAATTCACGCCTGTAGACTTGGGGCAGATTGGCTTATATTTCCAGAGCTTGTTATACTGCCTATGCATATAAATGGGAGAATCATATGGGACAAACGCTTACTATTATCAAGGATTTTTATAGATTGAAATACGCCAAGGCCGGCACAGTAGCCTTGGCGTTTTTGATGGCAACCGTTGTTGTCATCGGGTTTCAACAGCAGCAAAGCTCGGCAGTCGTCGGCGGTCCGACGTGTAACGTCCCGGCTGACTACGCGACTATCCAAGCGGCGGTTGACGCTGTGGGCTGTACGACGGTCAAGGTCGCGCCAGGTAGTTACACCGAGAGTGTCAGTGTCGCTCGGGCGGTGAATATCAAGGGTGCGAAATCTGGGGTCAATGTCAACTCACGAACATTTGGCAGCCCAGCTGAATCAAAGGTCACTGGGGTGTCAGGAGCCGTTTTCACGGTTACTGCTGCTGATGTCACTATCGATGGCTTTTCTCTCACCAACCCTGGTCAAGGGCTTGGCGTGGTCGTGAAGACACCTGGTAATCGCGCATTTGTCAAAAACAACATCATCGATACGGTCGGTGGCGCGACATATGCGCCCAATACGGTCGGTATTTATCTGGAACTTGGACCAGACAGTGTCAAGGTCGTCGGTAATAAGCTGACGAATATTGAAAGTGTCGCCTCCGCCCAAGGTATCCTGGTCGGTGACAGCACGTCGGCAAATCCAAGCCTCGACACATTACTCAAGAAAAACACCATTTCAAAAGTGACCAGTACACGGGGTGCCTATGGTATCCAGCTCAATAACGGTGCATCGACGGCTCCGGCTGCTGTCGGGTACACCGAGGCTCGTATCATCGACAATGATATCAAGGATCTGAAAGGGAGCTGGGCGCACGGCATCGGCCTCGAAGGCGAGACACCAAACGTCGTCGTCACCTACAACACGGTGAGCAACTTGACTGACGTCAATCCGTCACCAGTCAATGACGCGATCGCAGTCTTCTTCGAAAGCAATCCGTTCTTCTTCACCGCGGAAGTCAATCGCAATAGTCTTGCGGTCGGATCTACGGCCTACGGTATCGCAGTTCACCCTGCCTTGACAGCACAATACGCCAGCTTGAGCCTCGACGGTGAGTGTAACTGGTGGGGTGCAGCGAACGGCCCCGGCGCCATCGCTACGGGCAGTGGATCACTTGTCACAGCTGGCGTCGACTATACGCCATGGCTGCGATCTAACAACCTCGACGGGCGTTGCAATAGTAAGAGCCACGGGCACAACTCCGAAGATCATCACTATGGTCGTGACAACGACTGGTGGGACAAAAGAGACTAATAAGAGAGCTATTCTCTACTCAAAAGCCCAGCTTCGGCTGGGTTTTTGGATTGGCTAGGGAGGATCGCATCGACAAGAAATCAATGGCCAGGAGCGGCTTTTTCGCCAGCAGAGCTGCGGATCTAGAGTTTCATGTAACCATTTCTCACCAGCTCTCCCTGACGATTTGGCCATTTTGTTTTGGAATGACTATAGGTTGACAGTAGAGCTAGGGAGAGTGCGGATCGTTTTGTGATTTGCTAAGATAAATATATGAGAAAAATAGTCGTCCTATCATTCATCAGTCTTGACGGCGTCATGCAAGCTCCGGGTGGGTCGGAAGAAGACACATCGGGTGGGTTCGAGTACGGTGGCTGGACTGTCCCGTATTGGGATGAATTTTCGAGCACCGTGATGAGCGAGCAGATGAGTATGCCATTTGATCTACTGCTCGGCAGGAAGACCTACGATATATTCGCGGGGTATTGGCCGAAGCAAACAGGTGAAATAGCAGATCTGTTCAATGCGACCACAAAATACGTGGTTTCTCATTCATCTCCCGAATTGACCTGGGAACACTCCGTGCTCATCGATGGCGATGTGGTCGCAAAGCTCAAAGAGCTGAAAGGCCGTGACGGCTCGATCCTGCAAGTCCATGGCAGCGGCAATCTGATACAGACATTGCTGAGCAATGACTTGGTTGATGAACTGTGGCTCAAGATATTTCCCGTGACGCTCGGTAACGGCAAGAGACTTTTTGACACTGGCCCAATCCCGGCGGCATTTGAGCTCATAGAATCTAAAGCATCACCTGAGGGCGTCATCTTCACCAATTACAAAAGATCCGGCGAGGTAAAAACCGGTTCGTTTGAGTGAGATAATTGCAAGCACGCGTTTGTAATTATTTTTTTGTTAGAATCATTACATGGAACTAGCCTGCAAGACGTGTATATTCTTGTCACAAAATTCTGAGAATATTTTCGAAACGGACTATTGGGTGGTTGCTTTAAACCCAAAGCAAGGCTACCTCGGGCAGTGTTATGTCAATCTTCGGCAGCACAAAGGGGGCTTGAGCGAACTCACCGAGGCTGAGTGGCTGGATTTTTCTATCGTCGTCAAGAAGCTCGAAGTAGCTATCAGAGAAGCGTTTCACCCCGACTTATTCAACTGGACTTGTCTGATGAACAATGCGTTCCAGTCCAATCCAGCAATACCGCACATCCACTGGAACGTAGTTCCTCGCTATAGCAATCCAGTAACTTTTGGCGGACTTGAATTCACTGATCCTGAGTTCGGACATCATTATGATACGCAGCATGCTATCGAAATATCGGACGAAGTGCTGCTGGCGGTGTCTGCAGCAGTAAAAGCGCATGCTGGTTGAAGAAATGGTTGTCACGAAGTTCAACTCTGAACTATCCAAATAGCTGCTCCGCAAGTGACAACATTGCTCAAGGTAGGTCGTGAATAAAGTATAATTACCCTCATGATCAAATTCATACAAAAATGGTTTTTGGGTTGGCTTGGCGTGTATATGCACAACAGAAAAGAGAGGCGACATAGAGTCGTTGACTGGGTGATGAGAAAGTTTCTGAGCAAGGGATACACGCGTAGAGTGTCACCAGAATTCTTTGACGAATATGGCCAGATAGTCTCAAGGACTAAGTATTGGCACGGAACTGGGCGATATCAGTATGCTGACGGTACGGACGAGACGATAAATGTATTAGCCTCAATACTCGACAGAGCAGGGCTGCGACCCCAGAACGATGTATTTGATATAAGTATGGGTGATATGTCGAGTGTCTCGTGCACCAACATACGAATGTACGCTCGGATATATGCTGATATGCATCAGTTTCAAGGGGTCAAAAGTGGTACGAGGTATGGGGCGGCTTTTGTCTGGGGATACTATTTTATTGTTTCTGCCGCGCTCATGGCAATTCAGCACATGGGATTATGGAAGGATCCTAAAAAGCGGCACCTATTGGCTCGTGGTGCTAAAGAAAATATGAAAGGACTGTGGGTCAGGAAAGTCCTCGGTCAGAAGTATGTCTCCCTCAAAGATTTCTTTGTAAATGGTTCTGACATTGCAGGTAACTACGGCATACTCATAGGGCTTAAAAGTATTGGCGAAATTGCTACGACGTCTCCCTATATTTCCATGTACGAAACGAGGACAAGTAAAATGATCCCGGCGACAAACTGGTCACATATTGAAGCGCCCAAACAGTATGTTAATGAGGTATCGGAGGCTTTACGTGAAGCGAAAATAAATATTCCAGTATATACAATCGAAGACTGTGAGCAGTACTGGTCGCAAAAGGATTTTAGTTTGCTCGTGAAGTAAGACAATATGGTTTCAAATAATGAGACCCGCCAGTCACTTTTTGCTAGAATTAGTCGCATGAACCCCGATTGTCCGACCTGCGAATTTTTATTATCCGGTCATACGAGTATCCTGACGACTCAACACTTTGATGTCGTATTAAACCCAAAGCAAGGCTATCTCGGGCAGTGTTATGTGAATCTCAAGCAACATAAAGGTGATTTGGCCGAGTTGACAGAGGCGGAATGGCTGGACTTTTCTACCGTAGTCAAAAAGCTCGAAGCAGCAATAAGAGAAGCGTTTCAACCTAGTTTATTCAACTGGACTTGCTTGATGAACAACGCGTTCCAGTCTCATCCAGCAAAACCGCACATTCACTGGAATGTAGTCCCTCGCTATAGTAATTCAGTAACTTTTGGCGGACTTGAATTTACCGATCCCCAGTTCGGGCATCACTATGATACGAAACATTCGTTAGAAATATCTGCTGAAGCATTGCAGACCGTGTCGGCAGGAATAAAAGCCCACATTCGTCACTAACAGTTCACAAATTAATTACTACGTCACACGAAACATCCTCACAGGGGTGCTTTTTGTTATACTGACATCATGAAAGACAAAGTCGTGGTTATTACGGGTGGGAGCGAAGGTTTGGGTAGGGCGGTTGCATTAAAACTGGCCGGGGAGGGTGCAGTCATAGCTTTGATTGCTCAAAACTAAGATAAGCTGAAACAGGCTTGCCATGAGGTTGGCGAGAATGCTCAGCACTATGTGTGTGATGTCGGCGTACCAACCCAAGTGAGAGAAACGGCCGGCAAAATACTGAAAGAACATGATTCGATCGATATTCTCATTAATTGTGCTGGTATATGGACTGATGAGGAACTTGAAAAGGACGACCCTGATCGGCGGAAGAAAGTCCTGGAAGTGAATACTCTCGGGACAATAGAATTCGTCAAAGCTTTTGAGCCATCATTTAGATCAAACAATAAAGGGCATATCCTGAACGTTATCTCGACGTCAGGAAATTATGATACTAGCTCTGGTGATAACACAATGTGGCAGACATACGGCGCAAGTAAGTGGGCGTTATCTGGCTTCACACGTGCACTGAAGGACTCGCTTGATGGAACAAAAATTAAGGTGACGGGTTTCTACCCTGGCGGTTTTGAAAGCAATCTATACGAAAACGCCAACCGAACTGATGCTCATAATCAGCCATGGATGATGGACACGAGTGATGCGGCAGATGCATTGATATTTTGTCTGAACCGACCCGACGACATGCTGGTAGAAAAGCTGATCGTCACAAAGTTCGGTGCAAATAGTTAGGAGCGAGTATTGCTGGTATGCTTTCGCTAGCGAAGTTGCACCATCTGAGCCTAGACAGCCCTGAAACAATCTAGCGCTAACTTTAGGGTTAGTCCTGCCTCTTTGCTATAGTGAGCACATATGAAAGCTGCTGTTTATGCTAAGTACGGACCGCCGGAAGTTCTACAAATACTAGATATCGAAAACCCCACCCCTCAAGATGGTGAAGTTCTGATCCAAATTTACGCGACAACGGTCAATAGGACTGACACGGGCTATAGAAGCGCACAGTATTTTGTATCGAGATTGTTTACCGGCCTATTGAAACCCAAACGACCTGTTGGTGGGAGTGAGTTTGCAGGTAAGATAGTGGAAGTTGGGGTGAACGTCCAGGGCTTTAAGATCGGGGACAAGGTTTTTGGATTTGATGATGTGCACGGTGGGGCGCATGCTGAGTTCATGACCAAAAGCACTACGGCTGCTATTGCGACCATGCCCGAAGGAATGAGCTATCAACAAGTCGCCCCTGCTGGCGAAGGCGCAACGTATGCGCTCAATGATATACAAGCCTCGGGTATCGAGAAGGGTCAAAAGGCGCTGATATACGGGGCATCGGGAGCGATCGGGTCAGCGGCTGTACAGATACTGAAGCATATGGGAGTCGGCGTGACAGCGGTGTGCGGCACTCAAAATGTCGAACTCGTGAAGCGGCTCGGTGCAGATAAAGTGATTGATTATCAGACAGAAAATTTTGCTGAGACGAGCGATAGATTTGACTTCATCTTTGATGCAGTCGGCAAGAGCTCATATGGAGTATGTAAAACACTGCTGACCCCGACAGGCAAGTACTGCTCTACTGAGCTGGGTGCGTCCGGCCAAAACCCATTTCTCGCACTCTGGTTTGCGCTGACAGGTAGTCGCAAGGTCATCTTCCCTATACCCAAAATCAACAAAGAAAATATAGAGTACTTGAAGCAGCTCATGGATGCCGGCGCATACAAACCGGTCGTAGATAGGGTGTATGCTCTGGATGATATCGTGGAAGCTACGAGATATGTTGAATTCGGACAAAAGGTGGGCAATGTGGTTATTGACGTAACGTCCAATCCCAAAGGTTAGTGGGCTATAGAGTTGTTGATTTTGGTATGATTGACGGATGAACATGACAGAAATATTTGCATACGTGGCCTGCTTTATCTTAGCTATGCTGACACTTTTTCAACTTGCTCTGATATGTGGCGCGCCACTGGGGAGATATGCGTGGGGCGGCACGCACACTGTGCTGCCGACCAAGCTTCGTGCTGGGAGTGTGATCTCGATAGTCCTCTACGTCGTATTTGCTGTGATCATATTGAGCAAGGCTGGTCTAACAGACATCATTGCCATCGAGAGTATCAAGAACGTAGGGATCTGGGTGCTGACAGCCTATTTCTCGCTGGGTGTAATGATGAACGGTATCTCTCGCAGCAAGGGTGAGCGGGCAGTCATGACTCCAGTCGCACTCGCCTTGGCTGTCTGTTGTCTGCTGCTCGCAATGAATGAGAGCGGGTAGCGAAAACAGTTCGATCCGTTTGGTATGATGAGGCTATGCAAAAGTTCAAAACAGTGGAAGAGTTTCTCGAAAGCCTCGATGCAGATAAGCGCGCGCAAGTTGACGAGCTCCGTGATATTATCTTGGGAGTAGACTTGAGTGTCACCGAGCATATCAAATGGAATGCTCCAAGCTATGTGTTGGATGGTGAGGACAGGATTACGTTTAATGTGCTCAACAAAGAAGGGCGGGTGAAACTTGTGCTGCATATGGGTGCCACACGCCAGGAAGACAAAAAGGGCGACCCAATCCTACCGGATACAACTGGCCTCATCGAATGGAGCTCGGACATCCGGGGTATATTAAGTTTCAGTGGTCTTGATGATATCAAATCAAAGCGTGATCCCATCACGCAAATAATTAAGAATTGGGTATCTATTAAAATCTGATTTTGCGTGACCCAAGCAGAATAAAGAGGCTCAGTAAATGAGCCTCTTTATGTAGTGCGCTGAGCCTACCTTTTACTAGAGGCGATGATAGCGATTTTCTTGGTTTGTGGCAGCTAGCTTCTAGTTTTAATGTAGAAAATTGACACTCTCATGCCAAGATTGCCAATTAAACTATAAGCAAGATTATTGCTATACTATGAGCAAACCATGAAAGAGCGCATCAAAGCACTAAAAACCTACGTTACCGGTCCGGGAAGAGAGCTCATCATCGGCATCGCAATTGTTATCGGTGCCATCGCGCTCGTCTCTGTTATCGTCATAATGGTGCAAAATAGTGGCACCAAGATCGTCTATCCACCAGTCAAGGCCTGCGATCTGTTCACGAGCGCTGAGGCAAAAGAGCTCCTGGGAGACAAAGTAATCCCTGGCACGACCAAAGAGCCAGTGCTGTCTGGCGATAGTGTCTCGACCCAATGTAGCTATACGGACGCCAACACCGATACGGATAGCCTGATGGTTGCGGCAGTAGCGGTTCGCTCAGCTGTCAATGACAAGGGTGTGCAGCGCAATAAAACCGAATTTGCTATCGGTAAAGTCGCTCAGGGCAGCGAGGCTGTCGACAACTTAGGAGATAGCGCGTATTTCAACCACGAGCGTGGCCAGCTAAATATCCTCAATGGCTATGATTGGATCATCTTGAACTATGGTGTCGGTAAGACACCCGAAAACAATACACTACAAAAAGCCGTTGAGTTGGCGTACAAAGTGCTGCCAGATCCCAAGTTGCCGACATTCTAATTGCGTCGCGTGCCTCGGGGAGAGGTACTAGACCCCTCCCACAACCCCCTCTGAGCTGCAACTAGTTTTCAGGGCAATCTGTCGGTTTTTCTGTCTTCAAGATAGCTACGGCTATCTTTCAGCCAGAGAAAACGACCAGCTTACTCCTGAAAACTACTTTCGCTCAGTGAGGGGGTTATGGGAGAGGTCTAATCTGTGAACATCTTCACAGACAGTACTGCTGTCTCTTGTCATACTCGTGATACAAAGCTAAACAAGGAGGCTCACATGAGTGGAATGACTGACAAGATGAGTGGCAAGATGAAACAAGCAGCCGGCAAACTCACTGATAACAAGAAACTTCAGCTCGAGGGCAAGGCCGAAGAGCTCAAGGGCAAAGCCAAGGACACGATGGCAACAGCCAAGATGCACCTGTCGGACAAGTCAGCCGAGATGAAGCACAAGCGAAGCATGTAGGTCGCTCGCTAGTCTGAGTGCCCGGGCGTGAGTCTGGGCACTTTGGTATACTGGGACTATGAAAAAATCCACAAAACCACGTATCGTGCTCGTCGCCTCGATCACGCTCGGGGTGCTTCTGATCATATTGGTCGCAGCTCATTTCATGAGTCAAGCCCTGTGGGGCGTGATGGATTTCGCCGTGTTTGGGGTGTTGATTTTCGGGATGGGGCTATTGATTGATCTCGCCGTACGAAAAGCAGGCAGATATCGGCTCCTCGCAATCTTGGGAATAGTTGCCTTTTTCATGTGGATCTGGGCTGAGCTGGCAGTCGGCGTTTTCACGAGCTGGGGTAGCTAACTAGCCCGTTGTGTTCGTCAGGTCTGTCATGAATGACTCGTACCAACGCTGAATATTGTCATGCTTGACACCGCGGCGGAGTGCGCGCCAACGACGGGCTTTTTCGTCACGGCTCATGTCGAGAGCTTGACGCAGGCTTGCGGTGATAGCGCCGAGATCATTTGGTGGTACGATCAGTGCCTCCGTGAGCTGGTCGGCGGCTCCGGCCTCCTGGCTCAGGACGATGACCGCTGGCTCTCGCCGGGCGGCGACGTGCTCTTTGGCGACGAGGTTCATGCCGTCTTTGATCGGGACATTGAGCTGGATGTCGGTCGCTTTGAGGAGTGAAATTACCTCTCGCTCATTGAGATTTTCGTAGGTGAAGTCGATGATCGGAAAGCGCTCATTGATAGAGGCGACTCGAGCCACAATCGCGTCATGCAGGTCTTGATAGCCCAGTACCGACTCGCGCGACGGTGCGACGTTGAGTCGGTAGACGAAGTCTTGGCGCGTGGCGGCGAGCTCGGCGATCGCATCGAGCTGCGTGAGGATGCCTTTGGAATAATCCAGCCGGGAGAGCGACGCAATGATCTGCTTGCCTGGATACCGCTGCCGCAGCTCTTCGTAGCCACGCATGACATCGGCGCGCTGGGCAAGTCGGTCGAATTTCTCGAAATCAACGCCGATCGGATAGGATTTTGCCATGAGACCCCAGCTCTTCGCTGCCACAACGTCGCGGGCGACTTGTACACCGAGCACATCGACAGCCTGCAAGCTGCGCACTATCTCGTCGGTCAGTGGGAGCTGTGATATGAACTCAGTTGACATGAAGGGCGTATGGAGAAAGAAACCGATACGGTTCGGTAGCTCGTAGTGTCTGAGCAGGCTCGGGAGCAACATCAGCAGATAATCATGGATCCATATGACGTCTCCGGGGCGGGCTATTTTGACGATGGCATCGGCAAAGCGATGGAGTACGATTTGTAAGGCATGGAAGTCCGCGGCCTCGAGAGTAACTTTTGCCGGCACGCCGTGCAGTAGTGGCCACAACACGCCGTTGCTATAGCGCTCATAAAAGCGGATAACTTGTTGTTTTGAGAGATTGATAGGGATAATACCCCTTGGCAGGTCGGTTGAGCTCAGTTGCGCGGGCGTCAGACTCTGTCGGAGTCCCGTCCAGCCGATCCAGACCGATTCTTGCTGGGCAAAAAGCGCACTCAGTGCCGTCGGCAAACCGCCGTCGGTACGTGAGGCTTCAAGGCCCCCGTCCGGATGTATCGAGATAGCGACCGGCAAGCGGTTCGATACCAATATTATCCGACTCATGTATGATACTCTACCACAATTTACGCTTTATAGGACTCCCTCACTTTTCACACCTCCCACCATCCATCTGACTGGCTTCTGTTCGTTTTTCTTGCCTCAAGATAGCTACGGCTATCTTTCATCAGGAGAAAACACCCATAAGCTCAGCCAGGCTGAACGCTGGTAAGGCGCAAAAGTGCGAAAGTCCTATATACTGAACCCATGACCGACCAAATCGTTAGAGCCTACCGCTCAGCACGATCACGCCTGCTCCTGCTCGATTATGACGGCGTGCTTGCTCCGATCGTTGTCCGTCCCGAGTCGGCAGTACCAACAAAAGAGATGCGAGATATGCTCGGTGCTATTGCTGTACAAGCCAATACGAAACTCGTCGTGATCAGTGGTCGCGATCGTGATACGCTTGAGGACTGGCTCGGCGGCCTGCCTATTGATATGTCCGCCGAGCACGGGCATTTCATAAAAGAAAACGGTGTCTGGCAGACGGACAGAGAAGTCGATATGTCATGGCGCGACGATGTCGAAGCCGCCATGCAACAGCTTGTTGCAGAATACCCGGGCTCGCATATCGAAACCAAACAGGCAAGTCTCGTCTGGCACTATAGGCAGGTGGAAATACCGGTCGATGAGCAGCTAGCCGAGCAGCATGTGACGCGGGCAGCAGCTGGTCGTGCGACGGTGATGGCAGGTAAGTGTGTTATTGATGTTCGTGCCCGTGGAGCTGACAAAGGCGATGCTGTCAGGTACTGGCATGAACAGCAAGCGTGGGAGTTTGTACTTTGTATCGGTGATGACGTGACAGACGAAGCGATGTTTGCTGCCCTGCCGGCGTCCGCGTGGACAATTAATGTTGGAACTGATGAGACGAACGCTCGCCACCAGTTCGAGCACCAAGCAGACGTGGTGGCGCTGCTCAAGAACTTAGTCCTATCAGAAAGCCGCTCCGTTTCATGAGTAACGCTCATAGAAAAACCACCTAAACCTGTAGCCTCCGCCCCGTTCCTGACGGCTAAAACTGTCCTGGTTTCATCAACAGACAATACTTCTTATTGTCTGGAACACATTTAGTAAGTCGGGTATACTTGTGAACATAAGAGGAATTATTTGTGAGCCCATTTGCGAGAAGACTTCAATATGCATCGACCAGTATAACTTCACCAAGTGGGAACTCTCCGACGCAACCCCAGAACGTCCTGGCAACGCCAGGGGATAGCAAAGCCACGGTTTGGTGGACGACGTCGGATTACGCGACTGGCTATGATGTACACTATCGTGTCAGCCCGGCTGGGAGTTGGCAGACATGGACACATAACGATAGCGTGACGCATGCGATCGTCACGGGACTTACAAATGGTACCGCCTATGATTTCAGAGTGCGTGCAAAAGATACAACCGAAGTGTCGACGTGGAGTGCGATTGTATCAGGCGTCACTCCGGTCGCTGCGCTCAACACCGGCGGTGGTTTGCCGACAGAGCTCAACACCGTGCTGGTCAACAACTCCAGTACCAATACAGTGTATGCGTACGTCATCGGGCTCAGCCCGACCAATATGCGCTGGACGCTGGTCACCTCTGACGGCCAGAGCACGTATCAGCCTCCGACTCCTGGTGCGAATCATACGCCGCTGGCGCAAGATTGTGCGATACCGCTCAATGCTATCGGCGTCGCAGGCAAAGCGATCAAAATTCCAAAGCTTATCTCTGGACGCATATTTTTCAGCTACGACGACAAGATGCAGTTTTTTATGGATATGAACGGTGGGTTTGTGATGCCTTCCGAGAAAAATACCAGCGATCCAAATATCGATATCCAATGGACATTTGCCGAATTTACGCTCAACAATACCGAGCTCTACGGCAACATCAGTTTTGTTGATGTGCTGTCGATTCCGGTGGCGTTCGAGTTACAGACGAGCGACGGGACGGGAACGCAATATGTGCCCGGCCTCCCGAGTGGCGCCATGGAGCGAATTGCCGACAAGCTCACTGCGCAAAAAGCCCTCGATAACACGGACTGGGACAGATGCCTCTACTACAATACGAACAATGACCTCGTGCGTATCCTTTCGCCCAATACGGCCGTGCAAATATACCCGAGCACGTTTTTGGGCTATCTGGAGCCATATATCGACCAGGTCTGGACGAAATATATCAGTGAGGATCTGAGAGTCAACACCAACCGAGTCGAATGGGGTATCAAGACGGGCCGGGTGTCGGGAGGCGTGCTTGATTTTGGTGGTGGTATCACTTTTGCAAAACCATCGACGCAGTCGATCTGGTCATGTTCTATTCCGCCGTGGACGACAGGCAACGACGAACAGGGTAATATTACCGCGCGCTTGACAGCTGCGTTTAACCGTACGACGCTGCTCGTCAACTCCGATCAGCCAGACGGCGAGGATCCTGAGACGTATTATGCCCATCCGATCACGAATCATTATTCGCGGATAGTACACGAGGAAGTGTACGGCAATCTCGGGTACGCGTTCCCATATGACGACGTCCATCCGACGGGCGGGATCAGCTACGAAGGCCGCGTCCAGTCGAGTAGTCCGTACTTGTGGACGATTACCATTGGCCAAGTGTAGAGATATCTCTTATAATAGCAAAGTAACTTTGATCGTGGCGCCGTGGCCGAATGGTTAGGCAGAGCTCTGCAAAAGCTCGTAAACCGGTTCGATTCCGGTCGGTGCCTCCAATTTAGACTACATTTTTATACCAGTTAGACTGGCTCGCTGTGTGCTTTTTGTGACAGTTCGCACAAAGCACACGACATTTTTTAATTTCAGCTTCAACATCACTCCATCTGTACCCTAGTCTTACTGCTTGGGATATACCGAATAGTTTCTTGGTCGGATCAAGGTGATCAAACTCGAGTACTCGGATGTCCGACTCGCTACAAATAGCGCAACGACTCTGTTTGAGTAAAAAAAGCATATTATTTCTAAACTCAATTCTGAGATTATCTCTTTGAATCTTTGCGCGCTGTCGATATAAATCACCATATTTTGCGTAGTGCTCTGCGTAAAACGATTTTCTATGCTGCTTGTAACACTCTTTACACTGCGAGTGCAGACGCATGGTCTTTTTATCCTTAACAAAAAAATCGGCTTCATTTTTCTGAATGTGACATTTTGAACATGTTCGCATATAAAAAGCATAACAAATTTTAGTAATAATTTGCAGACCGCTCTATGTTTTTATATCCAGAACAGTTCAATGATTTCTATAAGTATTTTATAGCCAAAGTTTCACTGCTCCTAAACAACTAGCAGCTCTGTTATAATTCGTCATATGCGCGGGTGTCGTAATTGGTAGCCGAGCGACACTTAAAATGTCGTGACCAAAAGTCGTGCGGGTTCGATTCCCGCCCCGCGCACCACTATAGGTTGAGC